>PPYE01585077.1_pt1 | contig 30865 bp, 26 predicted proteins | sample 1559881 | NCBI WGS metagenome assembly PPYE01 (sample SAMN08240022, study PRJNA423297) | Human gut metagenome, whole genome shotgun sequencing project. | reverse complement strand
TTTGAAATTGAAATGTTTTTTAACTTACGATTTAAATCAAAACCATTTTCCATATCAAACCGCACAGCTGGAAATTTTTTCTATATCCTCCGCATGTTCGAACCGAAATGCGCTGCTCTGAAATATCGGCGGATGTGTTGCACCTTCCGGATTTTTTTGCTTTACTCCATGGAGAAGTGTTGTATTAAATCCTAAAAAATTCATTCTTTAGACCTTCTTTTTTCATTTTTTACCCTTTCATTCGGCAGGCATTTGTTTTGATTAAAACTGTTTATTTAAATTTACTCCAGCGTTACTAATTCCTGCATTTTTATTTCCAGTACACTTGTATTATAAAAATCCTTAATATCGTATGCTTCCTTGAAACGATTGTGGGAAAATGCCCAGTCATTTATTTCCTGTAAATGTTCATATCCCTCCTGAGACAGACCTACCCGGCAATTAATTGCTTCAATATTCTTTTTCACATCTTCTTTTACCGCGCCAGTCTCCTTTGCAATGATTTCTGCTGCTTCATCGGTATTCGTTTTAAGAAACTCCGATGTTTCTTTCAAACCTTCTAAATAATCAGCTAATAATCCACCGTTATCTGCAAGAAAGGATTTGGACGCTAATAAATAAGATCCTGTCTGTATTCCTAAATCCTGGCTTGATGCTGCCTGTTTCCACCCATACCCCTCTACTTTTTCAGCGGTAGATCCACTCGCATAAATTGCAGATGCGGCATTCTGTTGTACAAGGGATAACTGTGTCTGTACAGAATCTGTGTTAAGCAGATTTTGATTTTCTTCCGGAATTCCTATATATTCGATTGCTTTTGCCACATAATAATCACTTACTGTACCCGTTTGTGTAATAAATCCCTTCGTTCCATCTATTGCCTTCAAATCATTTTCGTATTCCGGTGCAACATACAGACCACCATTTTGCACTTCTCCACCTGACAGTTCAGAGAAAATATTCAGATCTGTATCATGCAGTGTGTTTCCAATTCGATTAATCGTAGCATAATCAGCCATCATTCCAACAGATGCAGTTCCATTCACAATTGCATCTATAGTGTAGATACCGGCAACATATTCTGTTGTTTTTAAATAAATTCCATGCTTTTCAAAGATACCTTGATCGTTCCCAACTATCGCTGCATAATAATCAAGCTGACCTGTCATTACTGCCTGATTTAATACGCGCAGCTCTGCGTTTCCTTCCTGCGTTTCTTCCTTGTTCCCACAACCGGTTAAGGAAGAAGCCGTCATCCCTAAAATCAACGCCGTGATACCCATTTTCTTTATTAGCTTATTCATAATGTTCTCCTTCCAATAAACGAATTCTCTATTTAACACCAAATCGATGTAAATAGATGCAGCCTACTTTATTCATGAATCTGTCACAAATAAATCCGATCAGTGCTAAAGTAAAGATTCCTGCAAATGCCCAACCAGTTTTATAGTACATTTTGGAGCTGTTAATTAAGTATCCTAATCCATTGTTGCCAACCAACATTTCTGCTGCCACTACACAGGTAAACGATCCGCCTAATGCTAATCTAACACCTGTAAAGATATTCGGTACTGCTGAAGGAATGACGACCGTCAGAAATACCTTTATTCTGCTGGCACCCATACAGCTTGCAGCCTCAACCAAGGCCTGATCTGTTGTGGCTACCCCGGCAATTGTATTAATCAGAACCGGAAAAAAAGCAGCATAAAATATCAATGCTATTTTCGACTCTTCTCCTACTCCAAACCACATAAGAAACAGTGTCGTAAGTGCAATTGCCGGAACAAATCGTATAAATGACAATATTGGTTCAACCAAATGCTTTATTGCTTTAAAATTACCAATCAAAAGACCTGTTGGTACTCCCACTAACACGGATAAGGCCCAGCCTTTTATTACCCGGCTCACGGAGGAAACAATATCTCCGCCCAATCGTCCATCTTGTATCAACTCTATCATGGAACGAATCGTTTCTAATGGACTGGGCAAAAAATATTCATCATAGGCTAATGCACCTAATCCCCAAATAATCACTACGATTACCCATGAAAATAAACCATAATTCATTAACTTTTTCATATATCTGTCCTCAAATATAATATAAATCTCCCGTATCAAGTCCTGAATTGACAACAACATCCGTACTGTTGTCATCAAAAATGTACAATTTACGAATTAAAACCTTAATTGCATCTCCTGCTTTGATTAGTTCTCCGTCCAAATTCATATTTGCTTTCATTACAATTCCCTTTATGTTAAACCTGATTTCAAAATAATCTCCTCGAAATGCAACCTGTTCAACCACAGAATCTTCCATAACGGATTCATACTGATAGTGTTTGTCTGCGTTCGCCTTGTAGATTTCAACAAATCCAGGACGTACTACTGCAGAAATATTCTCTGATATTTTTTCAAATCCTTTCAATTTATTGCAACCGATAACTACATCAGACTGACCAATAAACTTTGCAACAAATGAAGTCTGCGGATTTAGATAAATTTCATCCGCTGTACCAATTTGTTCAATCTTTCCTTCATTTGTCACAATAATCACATCGGCCACTTCCATTGCCTCTTCCTGATCATGCGTAACAAATATACTTGTAATCCCAAGTTTATCAATGGTCTCTCTTAGCCATGTACGAAGTTCTTTTCTGACCTTTGCATCAATTGCAGCAAATGGTTCGTCTAACAGTAAAACTTCCGGATTGGGAGCCAGTGCTCTTGCCAATGCGATACGTTGTCTCTGTCCTCCGGACAACTGATCCGGATATCTTTTTCCAAAATCCGGAAGTCCCACTAATTCTAATAATTCGCGGACTCTGTTTTTTATAAATACTTTATCTCTTTTTTCTATTTTTAAACCATAAGCTATGTTTTGTTCCAACGTTAAGTACGGAAAAAGCGCATAGGACTGAAAGACAAAACCTATTTTTCTTTTTGATGGAGATAAATCATTTACATTCGTACCATTTATATAAATATCTCCTTTATCCTGTTTTTCAAGTCCTGCCAAAGTTCGAAGAATCGTGGTCTTACCTGAACCGGAAGGCCCTAATAATGCAACTAATTTTCCTTTTTCTACGGAGAAGCTTACATCTTTCGATGCTTCAAAATCACCATATGATTTATATACATTTTTAAATTCTATCTGCATATTATTTCAAATCCTTTTTTTCTACGGAAGCAACGCAGAAATCAACTCTTTCCTCTTCTTCTGAGTCTCCACCGCCAGTCATTCTTTTTGCATCCGGATTAACACCATCAACAATTGTTCGGTCTGCTATCACAGTTCCGGCTCCCGGTATCCTAAAGGTTTCCACATTTAAAGGCTCGATTGATTTTTCCACCGGCTTTTCTAATTGTGGAACCCATTCATATGGAACTCGATAGGCACGATAAACCATATTATTTTGATAATGATCAAACATGGTATTGAAATATGGGTTGATAAATTCCCATACAATCTCATGTTCCGGAGTTACTTCTATTAATCTTCCATCTGAACCTTCTGTAATTAATGTATTTCCATTTGGTAATCGTTGTGCCGAAGATATGTAAGAACTATAGAACTTACTTGCATCTGTAAATAGGAAGAAACCTGCCTCCAGCGGAGTATACTGCCACACGATTTCTAATGTAACAGGATCAAACTCCAATACTCTTGAGTAATCTCTGTGTGCATTGTTTACTCCGGCGATTGATGCTGGATTGGGAGTTCCATATCCACCCTCTCCCCCATTATCAAATACTAAAAAGTTCCCTTCTCCTGGCAGGCCTTTTGGAATCATATGAAAATGGTGCTGACCAATAATCCAGCCTAATTTTCTTAATTCCGGGGATAAACTAAAATCCGGACCAAGACGATAAACAACTTTTCCAGTTTCTTTATCAATAATTCCTAAAATATTAGAATTTCTTGCATCAAAAATGATGTTATCCGGAGCAAATCGGCTGTCACCATTGTCATAAAACCGATTCGGGCCTAACGTACTTATTGAATTAATATGCATCCAATCGCCGCCTGCTTCACCATGCATGCCCGGATTTCTGTAGAGTGCATTTTTTGCAGCTTCATCAAAACCAAGTTCCTCAAAATGATCCGATGCACGCCAGCTCCAAAAAATATTTCCTTCCCAATCCACTTCAATTATTTTATCATCAATTAATACTTTGTCTGAAATATCATGATTATATAGATTCTCATGTGTAAGAATCAATGTATTTCCCCGGTCCGTATATGGCTCGCTGCCCGGAGCATAATAACCTGTTGATGAGCCTTCTCTTTGAAAATCATGATGTTGTCTTGCCTGATAAGACGGTTCCTTGCCCGGATCCTGAATTAACTCTGTATGATCAAATTTCCAGACGATGTGTCCATCCCAATCCACTTGAACCAAATCTAACTGATCCTGATAGGCTAATTTGCTCTTTCTGGCTCCTGTAGTGCCAAAAACCTGTCCGCCAGGAAGTAATTTATTAGGGAAGCCGCCAAGTCCTGCCCATAATTTCACTTCATTGCCGTTCATGTCTATCAGCAACGCCCCTTTTTTTGATGGATATAATGTATATCCATTGAACGCTTTTTCTTTGTTATAAATTAATGTTCCTGTCGGAAAAACACTTGGATAACCCATTTTATAATCCTCCTAAAATATCTTCCATCACAAGTGGATGCGTATATCCACTTCTTCTTTTCAATAAATCTCCATTTTTAAAAAACAGGACTGTCGGTGCCGCTGTTATCTGATATTTCTCCACTAATGAATCCGCTTCTAAAACATTTACTTTATAAAAGGAAGCTTTTTCATTATATTTATTTACTAAATCCTGTACACCTGATATGGTTTTCAGGCAATGTGGACATTGCGGCTTTTCAAAAATCACAACGCAAACACTATTTTCTTTTATTTTTTTCTGAAATTCATTCTCCGCTATTTCTTCAATCAAAAAACTGTCCTCCTTAGTTACCAAATAATGATGTTGACAAATATCTGTCCCCGGAATCAGGAAGTAATGCAACAATGACTTTACCTGCATTCTCTGGTCTCTTAGCAAGTATACTTGCTGCCTTCAGTGCTGCCCCTGACGAAATTCCAACCAGAATGCCTTCAGCTGTTGCAAATGCTCTTCCCTCTGCAAATGCATCTTCATTTTCGATCTCAATGACTTCATCATATATCTTTGTATTAAGCGTCTGTGGTACAAAGCCCGCTCCGATTATATCCTTTTGCAGCCGCAACTGCTGCAAGCCCGATGCCTGTATTTCCACTGGTTGGTTCAATAATTGTTGCACCAGGCTTTAAGATACCACTCTTTTCGGCATCCTCTGTCATAGCAAGTGCGATTCTGTCTTTTACAGATCCAGCCGGATTTAAATACTCCAGTTTTGCAAGAATGGTTGCTTTTTCCACTTCTGCATTTTTACTGTATCTGCTTGTTTCCAAAAGTGGTGTTTCTCCGATTAATTCTAATGAACTTTTCTTGATATCTGACATGATTTTATCCTCCATTTTGTTTTTTTTGCTTATTTCAGGCTATAAAAATAGCAGCTACCATTATGGCACCCGCATTTGCTTACATCTTAGGCTCATAATTGTATCACAACGAAACTGTATTCTTTTTCTCATTCATACAGCAGCAACAGCACATCCTATTCATCTCCATCATACGATTTATTTTATTCATTGTCCTGTCTCCTTCCTATTACCTATTGTTTTTATAGGTTTTATATGTTGAATTTAGTATAGTACCACGGATTAAATTTGTCAATCCGTTTTAAAGCTTTCCATATTCACGAAATCCTATCGCTGGATATAAGAAAACCTTATACGTTGAAAGCCTATCTTTTCTATGGTATAATAGGCAATGAATTTTAAAGGGGGTTTTCATATGAAAATATCAACCAGAGGCCGCTATTCACTGCGCATGATGATAGATTTGGCACAGCATTATAATCAGGGATTTATTGCATTGAAAGATATTTCAAAAAGACAGGATATTTCAAAGAAATATTTGGAACAGATTATTCCATTCCTAAACAGAAGTAATTTACTAAATGCGAACAAGGGGCATATGGGAGGCTACAGGCTTGCAAAAGCGCCTTCCGAGATCACAGTCCGTGAGATCTTAGAAAGCGCCGAGGGAAGTCTTGCTCCTGTAAGCTGTATGGACAACAATCCAAACCTGTGTGAAAAGTGTACTGACTGTGTTACTTTACCAATTTACGAAGGTTTGTACGATGTTATCATACAATATTTCGACAGTATTACCCTGGAAGACATTATTAACCGCCAGGTTTCCGAATTTACTTATAACATTTAAGAATATCAATATACTCCTTGCCAAGCAGGCTGAGTGGTATATTTTTTCGTTTAATATAACCGATTGTAATGCTGTCCGTCGTATCAAGGGGAACCGACACATAAAAATCTCCATTCAGATCCTGACATATGATTCCGCAGCACAGTGTATAGCCGTTTAATCCGGTCATAAGATTCAACATGGTGGCTCTGTCATTTGCTTTAATGATTTGTTTATATGCATGCGTGCTGAGTACCTCTTCTGCAAAGTAAAAAGAATTCTTTTCTCCCTGTTCAAAAGACAGACATGGATAATCTGACAGTTCATCCAATCGAATCTTTTCTTTCCTGGCAAGTGGATGCTTCTTACCCAGATAGACGGATATACCGCAGTCATATAAAGGCACAAATTCCAGATCATTTTCTTCCAATATTTTGGTCATTGCTTTTTCATTAAATGAATCTATGTAAATCACGCCAATTTCACTGCGGTAATTCTTTACATTATCAATCACTTCATGTGTCTTCGTTTCATGAACCGCCAGTTCATACTCTTCAATGGAGAATTTCTTAGCCAGCTCAATAAATGCTTCTACTGCAAAGGAATAATGCTGCATTGATACACTAAACTTCTTTTTTGCTATTGTTTTATTTACGAAGCGTTCTTCAACCAGGTTTCCAAGTTCGACCATCTGCCTTGCATAACTCAGGAATTCCTGACCTTCTGTTGTGATTACGATTCCTCTGTTTGTCCTTATAAACAGCTCTGTTTGAAGTTCCTCTTCTAAATCCTTAATGGCACCTGACAATGCCGGCTGCGATACAAATAAAGTATTAGCAGCTTTATTCATAGACTTTGTTTCCGCAATTGCCACTACGTATTGTAACTGTGTTAATGTCATAGTATCACCCGTGTTTTTTCCTTTCCTCTATGCAAGAAGTATTATTTATAAAGACCGGGACGTCTTGTCTTAATGTATGATCTCATCTGTCGGCTTTTTACAGCATCCTTCAAATCTATTTCAGCTCTGACAATCTGTTCCCTGTTATCTGCTTTTATGATAACTTGTCCATCCGGATCAATTACAATGGATTCCCCTGCAAAATCAAGCATTCTTTCCTTTCCAATTTCCGGCTCCCATACAACTAATGACAGGAACACCAAGTTTTTGAGCCTGCATGATAATCTCGATTTTGGCAGTTACAGTATCAACGGCATCAACAATATAAGAGTACTCTGAAAAATCAAAGGCGTCTGCATTTTCCGGAAGATAAAAGCACTTTCTGACTTCGACATTTGCATCCGGCTTAATCTCTTTGATTCGTTCCGCCATTACTTCCGCTTTATACTTTCCAACTGTTTTTCTGGTTGCAATGACCTGTCTGTTTATATTTGTAAGACAGACTTTATCATCATCAACCAGAGTAAATCTTCCAATACCGCTTCTTGCAAGTGCCTCTGCAACATATCCTCCTACACCTCCGATGCCAAAGATGAGAACATTTGCTTTCATTAACTTATCCATTCCATCCGGCCCTACAAGAAGCTGTGTCCTTGAAAATTGATTTAACATTTTTTCCTCCCATTTCAAACCAATTGAATTAATATCATATAAGTAACTGTTCCAAGAATAATGCTCAGAAATGTGTTCTTTTTCCATACATAACTGATACCTGTAATTGACACCCCCGCGATTTTTGGAACACCAATAATTTGTATGTCAGATGGCACATCCCTTAAACAATAAACAAGCAGTACCGCCATAATTGCCGGTGGCAGAATGCGTCCCAGAAAATCAAGTTTCTCAGACTTTTCTTTCATGCGTCCAGATAGCAGAAAAGGCAGTGCACGTAATGCAAATGTGCATACCGCTGAGATTAATATCGCTGTCAATACATATTGATTATTCATTCTCTTCCATCCTCCTTCGCAGCATAATCAATATAATGCTGACCAAGATCAGTGTCGGCAGCATAAAAACATCCTGTCCGAGAATCAATAACAGGAGAATTCCTGTGCCAATTCCAAGCAATGCAGGAATATGATTTTTAAATGCTTTCCACTGGTCAAGAAAAATCACAACAAACAGTGCAGTCATGCAAAAGTCAATTCCTTCCAGTTCAAAAGGTATGAGTTGTCCAAGGATTCCTCCCATTACGGCTCCAACCATCCATGATATTCTTGAAAATAATGCCACAAAGAACATAACCTTCTTGCGGTTATTGTCATTTTCCAGCAATTCATCTGTGTCCTTTTTTTGTTTTAATGCACAATTCACCGCATAGGTTTCATCTGTCATGGTATGTACCATATACCAATACTTTTTCCCCATCTCAGGAAAATCCTGCGTAAATGACAGTCCATAGAATATCTGTCTGCTGTTCATAAATAATGCGGTTACAGCAATCGTAAAATAAGACGCACCACTACTCAAAAGTGTTACAAATATAAACTGGAATGCCCCTGTATAAACAGTCAGGCTGGTAAGCACTGACCATACCGCACCATAGCCCGCCTCCTGCATCATAATTCCATATGCAAAGCTTACAAACAGATAACTGCATGTAATTGGAAGTGACTGTTTTAATGCATAATTAATAATCGGTTTCATTATGTTGTTTCCTCCCAAAATATCACTTTTTCACATAAAAACGTAAAAATTCCCAGAAACTTCTCACTCAGTTTCCGGGAAAACGACATGCGTAACTGTCGAATGCCAGAGACTGGGAAAATTCAGGCTCAGTTATTTATCTTTTTTATCATATTCATCAAGGAAATGGTGTCTTATACCGTCCTGTTTATAAGAGATAACCGTATCTAACATAATCTTTTTCGTTTCTAATGTTCCTTGGCTTTACTGTAAAGATGTCCTCTTCTCATTCTGGCACAAATGTAGCACGGTGACTTTTCAATATTGAAAACAGATTCGAATATCGTTATCGGTATTCCCAACAATCTCGCATTATGCTTAATTACTTTTCTGTTTTCCAAACTATATCCGGGATCCATAACCAAGAATACCAAATCGAATATCTTTTGTTTTTGCAGTTCTTGAAAAAGCTTTGCCATCAGCATAAAGTCTTTTCCACCGGAAATACATACAGCAATCTTGTCCCCATCCTGAATCATATCATAGGTTTTCACAGCTTTTGCAAATGGGGAAAACAATTTTTTATGCCAGGTCTTTTGGATACCCTCCAATTTTTCCGGTCAATCCATGTCTCGGTATGTATGCATTATATGTTGGTCATCAAAATTTGTACAATTACAAAAAATCAGAGTTGGTAATAAGTAATACTTATTGCCAACTCAATCTATCACTATATATTCTTTTCTACTTTGCCAAATCAAGCATCTTAACAAGCGGTTTTCTAGCCTGTTCCATTATGCTATCACTCAAAATGATTTCTTCCACAGGATTTTCCAATATGCGTAAAACATTATCAATGGATATCTTCTTCATATTGGGACAAAATTGTCTATGTCCTACCGAATAAAACTTTTTATCAGGATTCTTCTCCTGAAGTTCAAAAAACACACCCACCTCAGTACAAATAATGTATTCCTCGTATTCACTATTCGTTGCATAGTCGATTATTTCAGATGTGCTTCCAATATAATCAGCGATTTCAAGCACATCACTTGTACATTCTGGATGAGCCAGTATCTTTGCTCTCGAATGCAACTCCTTAGCTTGCTGTACAAGATCTTTTTCTATACTTTTATGAACATGGCAAAATCCATCATTCAAAATAAAATTCTTATCTGGCATCAATTCTTTCAAATAATTACCAAGATTGTAATCCGGAATAAAGAAGATATTCTTTTCTGCCAAATTTTTTACGACTTTTATCGCATTTGAAGATGTAACACATACATCTGAAAGTGCTTTAATTTCAGCAGTAGAATTCACATAACAGACTACTGCAAGATCATCTTTTTCTTCTCGAACCTTCGCTATCGTTTCAACATCAATCATATGTGCCATCGGGCAGTCCGCACTATGCTCTGCCATATACACATGTTTAGACGGATTAAGCAGTTTGGCACTTTCTCCCATAAATTTTACACCGGCAAACAGTATATTCTTTGCGTCAACTGTGGCAGCAATCTTACTTAAATAGAAAGAATCTCCCACAAAATCTGCTATCTTTTGAACTTCACCATCTACATAATAATGGGCAAGTATGACAAAATCTTTTTCTCTTTTTAATTTAGTTATTTTTTCAAGCATTTTATTCCCTTTCTTTTCATATTGAATACCTATCTTTTCTATGATATGACAGGTTATGAAATCTCCGTACCAATAATTCGGGAAGAATAATTCTTCGAACCAGATTCAATTCAAAAGCTTACTTCGCTTAATCTTGATCCTGTCAGGGATTTTTTGCTCCCTTTTTATTCTTCTACTGGAAGACCTGCTCTGAATCAACCTCAGATTCTCCGCTCCTTCGTCCTTCTTATGGATCAGCACTGCCTCAGCATTGATTCTTGGGTTTCCACGCTGGCTTCCGATGACCTTTTGGCAATGCTCATTGGCTGTACCCCGGAGTCGCTTCCACCATTAGGTTCCTATTACGATTTCATCAACCGTTTGTGGCTGAGGAATCATACACTGCACCTCGCTTCATAGTAAAGAAAAACATTATTCTGTGATAGCCCATACTCTGGCCGGTAATCCTGTGGCTCCCTCAAAACGAGGGTATGAAACAATCAAAACCGCTCCTGCCTCAGCAACCTGATCAAGATTTGAGAGTAGCTCTACCTGAAGTTTTTCTTTTTCAAGGACATACCGTTCACAGATTAAATCTCCGGCAGAAGCGGCGACTTCTGATGCATCTGTATCCAAAGTTTCGTGTCCATTTGCTGCTGCATTTCGTTCCTCATAGATATACTTTAGTGCTTCCAGTGACCATCCGGGAAAATGATCATTTCCTTCTGAGTCTGATCCTGATAATGCATTAATATCAGGCCATTTTTTAGACCAGTCCGTTCTAAGTGCTACAAATGCACCATCCGGAATATTTCCATATTTCTCTTCGTATGCCTTGATGTCCTCCACTGTAACAGCATAGTGAATATCTTTCTTTACTTTATCAGTAATATCAATGACAACCAATGGAAAAATCAAATCCTCTACACCATATTTTTCGGATAAATCTTTTCCTTTTGCAAAATGTCCTGGAAAATCAATGTGTGTTCCAAACTGTCCGGGGAACTTAAATGTCTGAATCAGGCAGTCCAGGATCTCATTTCCCCAGTCAAAGCATGTTTTTGCAAGTTCTACAGATCCCTCAGGAATTCCTGCCCAATAAGGACTATCATTATTTAATGACAATGTCAAATCAATCCATTTATAATTTTGGGCCTTTTCTAAAGCATTCCATAATTTATACTGACTCATATTTTTACCGCCTTTCTCATCGCCTATTATTTCTATAAGTACAATATATACTGATTATTGAGTTCTGTATAATACATCATATTTAGGTCTAGTCATAAGAAATGCTTATATCCAGAAGTGAACTGGATGTTCCTGTCTCTGATGACGAAGTCGTAAATGCTTTTGACTATTTGGCAAGCGCAGAAGGTTAAACTTATGAATCATTAAATACTATGCTGGAAAGAACAAGCTGCCGCTCTTTTACAAATGAACAGATTATCAAAAATAGCATAAAATCCTGATTGCTGTAAATTCAGCATTAGTCGAAATGTGGCATCTGATTAAATGGCGCTTTCTGTCATTCCGAACGTGTCATTACTTTCATCTGCCTTTGAATCCATTTCATAATCATTTCGACTACATACTCCTGCTGCCCGTCTGTAAGTTCCGTCCCTTTTGGAATCTGATGCCATTTTTCAAGGCATCCCCTGCAGCAAGCAGCCGTTGCGTGCTGTGCCACAAACACCGGATGTCCCCGCATCGGTGTCTGTTTCCCGTCATTCACGGGTTCTGCCGGGGCGAGTCTCTGTCTCACAAAATCTGCCGCATGGCGTTTCACCGTATCCATTCCTTTCTCCCGTATGTATGCCTTGTCATTGGCTTTCAAAGAAAATCCGCTTCGGAACTTTGACTGGGAAAGCCGCTGGAAAATATCTCCGCCGTAAGCTGTAGGCTCTTCTCTTACCATTGCAGGCTGCATCCCACCTTTATAGGTTATCATTTTTACCTTTTCAGGCTTCGTTACTCTGCTGTCTCTGCTGTCATTTTCAGCTGCATCTTTCTTCTGATTCTCTGCCAGTGGCGCTGTGCCTTCTGTCAGCCTCTGTGCCAGCTTCGTATTTCTCGCCGCTGTCGTTTCATTTTTGATGGCATAGTAAACAGCCTTTCTCTCCCCGACCAGCACCAGAATCTTTTTTGCTCTGGTTACACCGGTATAGAGAAGGTTTCTCTGCAGCATCACAAAATGGCTCATAGTGAATGGCATCACTACAATGGGATATTCCGAACCCTGTGCCTTATGGATCGTTGTTGCATAGGCAAGTGTCAGTTCATCCAGTTCACTGACATCGTACACGACCTCCCTGCCGTCATAATCTACCGTCAATTCCCGTTCTTCCATATCCACATGGGAAATCACGCCGATATCCCCGTTAAAAACCTCTTTGTCATAATCATTGCGTATCTGCATGACCTTATCCCGGAGCCGGTACTGTGTTCCGCCCCTGCGCAGGAAAACCGCTGACGGATTCATGGCCTCCTGCAGTACCTGATTGAGATTAGCCGCACCACAGATTCCTCTTTGCATCGGTGTCAGCACCTGAATATCAGAAAGTGCATCCACATGATAATATCTTGGAAGGTTCTTCGTGCAATACTGGACAACCGTATCTACGACTTCTTCATTGGTTTCCTTTCCTGCAAAAAAGAAATCCGAATCTCTCCCGCCACGCATATCAATTGCTTCGCCTTTATTAATCCGATGTGCATTCATAATAATCCGGCTTCCCTGGGCTTGACGGAAGATTCTTGTCAGGCGTACCACCGGTACTTTCCCGGAAGAAATCATGTCTTTCAGCACATTCCCTGCCCCTACGCTGGGAAGCTGATCCGTGTCTCCCACCATAATCAGCGTCATATGCTCCGGGATTGCTTTCAGAAGATTATACATGAGCATAATGTCAATCATAGAACATTCATCAAGGATCAGCACATCCCCTTCCAATGGCTTTTCCTGGTTTTTCTGGTACCCCTTCGGAGGTTTATATTCCAAAAGACGGTGAATCGTCTTCGCTTCCATTCCAGTTGCTTCCGACATTCTCTTGGCTGCTCTTCCGGTCGGTGCAGCCAGAATAATCTCACAACCTGCCGTTTTGTATGCCTGAATAATTCCAAGTGTGGTTGTTGTCTTTCCGGTTCCCGGTCCTCCGGTCAGTACCATCACTTTCGATAATACTGCTGTTCGGATTGCTTCCTGCTGCACTTCGTCATAAGTAATTACAGAGCCTGCTATGATTTTTTTCACCACAGCATCCGCATCCATAGCCACTTTCCGCTCTGCACCCATCAAAAGAAGTAGCCGTTTGGCACAACCTGTTTCCGAAAAATAAAACGGCGGCAGATAAATCGCCTCCTCATCCCGGATTACATCCTGCGTCCGAAGCATTTCATCCAAAGTCATTTCCAGCTCCGGGCACTCCACTTCAAGAAGTTTTGCCGCTGTATCAATCAACTGTTCTCGCTCCGCATAACAATGACCGCTTTCTGCAAGTTTGTTTAGTGTGTACAGAATACCGCTACGCAGCCGGATAAAACGATTTTTTTCGATTCCAAGCTTTTCCGCTATGGTATCCGCAGTCTTAAACCCAATCCCCCAGATATCATCTGCCAAACGGTATGGATTATCCTTTACCACACTAATGCTGTCATTTCCATAGGTTTTAAAAATCTTTGTGGCATGAGCTGTGCTTACTTCATGGCTCTGGAGAAAAAGCATGATATTTTTAATCTCTTTCTGCTCCACCCAGCTTTTTTTAATCCGATCCACACGTATTTTTCCTATTCCGGCAATCTCCAAAAGCCTGTCCGGCTCTTCTTCAATAATATCAAGCGTATCTTTTCCAAATTTCTGCACAATCCTCTGTGCAAACTTCGGTCCCACTCCCTTTACCAGACCGGAACCGAGATATTTTTCAATTCCGTATGCAGTCGCAGGCAGCGTTTCCTCGAATTTTTCCACGGAAAACTGCCTGCCGTATTTCGCATCCGTTTTCCAGAAACCTTCCAAAGACAGCACGGAACCAACATGCGTATCCGGCATAGTTCCCACCACAGTCACAAGATCACTCTGGTTCTTGACTGCGACTTTTAACACCGAATACCCATTTTCTGCATTCTGGTATGTGATTCGTTCCACAACACACCGCAGATGTTCCATGGAAAATCCTCCTGTCTGATTTTCTGTTTCTCTTATGTCTTCATTACTCTTTGCTTTACAGTATATCATGTCTCTCGGGAAATGACATCTCCTTTATACTTTTTCAGAAATCCCACAACAAATTTCCCGTTTCCTATACTTAATTCAATAATTCTGATCCAATCCATACGCTCCTTGCACCTTCTAAAAACTGCAGAGCAAACCCGGATGGAGTCACTGCCGTGCCTGTAACGCTTTGAAACAGTTCCGAAAATCCCTTTTCTCCACAAATATTGAGAATTTTCTTTTCTTCATCCCTGTACCATTTCCACCCGTCATTCTCCCGGCAGGTTTTGTGACAGGATTCAAGAGTAGCCGGATATCTGGGTGAAACGGACATATCCTCATTTATCTGCATACGGATTCCTTCCGCCGGTTCCCGTATGCGGACAGCAGCTACTTCCCCTTCACAAAGCAGCAGACAGATATTTCCGGACATCATATCTCTTCTGAGGATCTTAAGTTCGGCGCCATTTTTGTCAGCCAGAATAATTTGAGAATTCCCCCAGTTTTCAAAAAGATCTGACCGGATCAAGACCCCCTGTATGTCAGACTCATCAATCCTGTTTTCCCACTCCTCCTTTAAAAGCTGTGTCAAAAGTTTTTGACGGCTGCAGGTTTCACCCGGTTCTAATGCTCCTCCAATCAGGCTTTTCAGCCAATTCTTGTCCAGACGAAATCCCCTTACGCACTCATTCGGGATAAGTTCCTTTATCGGCGCAAGGTATCCAAAGGGCAGAAACTCCAGCGTCATTAATCTGAGAAGCCATTTTTCTATTTCTTCTCTCTCCTGTTTCACTATCCGGTTCCATATCTTTCTGTCATAGAAGGGCTGATTTTCCGGCTTTCTTCTCTTTTCTTTCGAATTTGTGTTTTCAGGCTGCCTGCGGTAAACTCCCGTACATCTTTCCTGCCAAAGTTCTTTGGAAACAGGTTTTATGAAAAAGCCGTCTCTTCGTTCCAGTGTTTTGATGGTATCCTTTACGGATGTCTTTTGCAGCACGGGCTCCGTTCCCTTCCTGCGGTAGGACATCATCGCGTGAAGATACGCGGAATCTGCCAGTGCAGCCATTCGCCCGATCTGCCTTGCCGTCTCCAGTATTTTTTTATCTGCCGTGTCATTGCTGTTTCTTAGAACCAGCGGTCCCCGATAGCAGAGCACATCTTTTTGTTCATTATGATAGCACAATTTTACACAACCATCCGCTGACACATCACTTCCGAATTCCTTAAGCTTTGGATTTGCCCGTTTTAATCGAACTGCCGCCTGGTAAAAATCCTCCGCCTCTGATAAGTGACAGCTAAAGTCAAAGCGATATAGAGACGGAAGTTCTACAACAATTGTTCCATCTTTCTCTGTTTTTTCTTTTTTATTTGTAAGCAGAACAAGATGTGCCGTATTTTTCCCTTTCTGTGGAAAGCGGTTTGCCATTATTACCGAAAAGTCTTCTCCGGAATCACCATTTCTCCTGCCATGGCACAAAAGTCTAAGCTCTTCTTCTGTAGGAATCCGTTTTTCATACTGTTCTTTTGTCAGACAAAGCGTCTGTCCATTTTCTTTTTCTGCTTCCAGCTCAGAAAGTTCTTTCTCCGTAAACAGCAAAAGCGCCAGGCAGGGTGTTCGCTTATCTGCACCATACTCCTGCTCCCAGGGAAGCGTTCCTCCTGCAAGCGTCAGATGCGGCAGCGCGTTTGAAAAGGCGCCGCTGCTTCCCGCCGGAGGATAACAGCCTGCCACCAGGGTCTCCGGAAGACGTGCCGGTATACTGCCGACAATAAATTCCTGCTGCTTTGAAGGGATTGCTCCAATGCTTGTCCCATTATGAGACAGTGACTGTTCCAGTGTAATCGTATACCTGCCTGACTTTAACCGCGGCAGCCGGTAATCCACAAGGGTCAGGGAATCCGGAATAAACAGGGTTCCTCCCCATTCACCTTCTCCAATTGAAAGCTCTGCACCTGAAAGCTGTTTTTCTGTCAGTTCCGCCGATGGTTTTGCTGTATTCTGGACGAACTTTCCGTTTTCCGTCTGAGGAGTTCCCCACAGCGCTGCAGACATCGACTCTTCTCTCTGATTCATGTTAAAATGCTGAATCAAATTTTCCGTTCCGTCTGCACCTGTTTTTTCAATCTTAACCGACAATTCAGAAGCAACGTCAGACAGATTCATAGGACGTATCTGTATTCCCCTGCCGTCTCTGTTCTTACAGACACCGCTTCCTCTGATACTGCTGGACGGTATCAGAGAGTTGATAGAAAATCTGAACGTATCTCCGCTGACTTTCCATACATCGTCCTCCTTCTCCAGCAGCCCGTCTACCGGTTCTGTACTCAGAATATCTGTCTCCGGAAGTAAACTGTCAAATTCATTCCATGTCAAAGGCGTTCTGTTGGTATCTTCGCTTTCCGGCTCGCCAAAGGCTACCGTAAAAGACAAAAACCACAGATGAACGGTTACTTTTCCTCCTGTCGGCGGTCCCCAAAGATGCAGATTCCCACCGATGGATACAGAAATCGTTTTATGACAGAATAATAAATTCATCCGGTAAGATACCCCCAGTTCTACTCCGATATCAGCCAGGAAGTGAAATGGTTTCCAGGCAATGAGAAGATTTGCAAATGCATAGAACCACGCCCTGAGGTTTCCATTCACATAGTTAATTGCAAGGTTTCCTCCTGCCATCACACAGGATGGCGTCAGGGCAAAATAGGCGCTGCCGTTCATAGTGAGCTGAGAGCTTATATTCCATAAAATTCCCACCGGCTCTGCCTTGGGATAGTGCTCCGGTATTGCAAAAGAGGGATGATACCCGCCTGCCGTCACCACAAAATCCCCTCTTCTGGGGTGGGCGCCAAACCATGTATAAAGAGCCAGTCCGCCCGTAATATGGCAGTCCTTATATACAAGAAAAGAATCCGCCCTCAGAACAGCTTCCATTGAAAAAACTCCTTCCGACGGCTGCAGGCGCGCTTCCACGTTTAAACCCAGATGCAGATATTTTTTTGCTCCTTGTTTGGGCAGGTCAAGAACGCCCTTTCCCAGCACGTCAAACTCCAGCTTTTCCCCAAGCTGAGCCAAAAGGACTGCCTTTCCACGAAACAGACCTGCCAGTTCAAAACCAACTCCGGCCGCCAGCCAGTCGTTTCCCCGGCTGACTGCAAGCCAGCTGTTCTCCATTTCTCTTAGGATTGTCAGCGGATCTTTTTTCCTCTCGGACAGCATAGGAAAGCTGTCCAGTTCTTTAATAGAAGGAGTCCTGAGTTCTCTGTGAAGCCCGGCGCCCCCTATAATATCTGTCAGGACAAAAGAAGGCTGAATCATAAGGCGCATAGACACATCTGCCAGAAGATATGCTGACAGAATGCCTTCTGCTGTTTTTCCATAAGAACCTACCCCCAGAAACTGCCAGTTTCCCGCTTTTACCCTTATTACTCCATCATACTGATACGCCATCTGCTGTGCCAGTGATTTCCGGAATTCGGCAGCAATGGCAAACTGCGCCGCCTCGTAGGACATCCCGATTCCGTCCAGACGCAAAACAGGACTCTTCGTTTTTAAATCGATTCCCAGGGACGCGTCTGTCAGGGCCACCTCAAAGCCTCCCATCTGAATAGTAAGCTCCGGAGTAATCAGAAACGCCTCTTCTGTCAGCGTAATCCAGACAACCTGCAGCTCCACTGGCCCCAGCCTTTTCTGAAGAGCGATCCGTTTCCCAAGATTCAGAACGTCTGCTGTCTCTGCTGCCTTTATAGTATCCGCACTCTGTTCTTTCCCAAGCCGGAAACAGACCTCCTCTCCCAGTACCTGTAAGCATACCTCCAGATAAAAACCGCTTTCATAACCGAATCGAAGTGAGCTGACCTGAACCTCCATTCCCTCCGGCAGATATTCCCCCACTACCGGCAGTTGGGAAAGAGACAGCGCAAATTCATTTTCCAGTTCCAAAAACTCTCCTTCAAGCGCCAGATTCCCTCTGTCATACATTCCGGCAAGCTGAAAATACACGTTTCCTATAAAAAAGCCTGCATCAGCATATACTTTTATTCCTCCCGATTCGGATAGTTCAGAAAGGATCTTAAGACTCTCAAATCCAAATCCTGCGTTTTCCCGAAGTACAGAACTGCAAAGCTCCATTTCAAAAGCAAAGCTCTTTCTGGAGCAATCCGCCCAAAATCCCAGATTTACAAGCTGAATCTCCCCCAAAAAAGAAAGACTGCTTTCTGAAACCCCGGTTCGTCCAATCCATTCCTTCAGCGAAGGCTTCTGATCTTCCGCAAGCGCTCCATGTACGGTAAAATCCGGGAGCCCCAGCATTACGATAAAGTCGACTTCTCCCAGATGAACTTTTCCAAAAACATACATAGACCGGAGTTTTTTTGTGTCTGCATCTACACTGATGCTGAGTCCCGTAAAGCCCAGACAGGAAAGCCCTGTTTTTTCAAAAAACTTTCCTACTGCTCCAAGCGCCGGAAACAGTCTTTCCAGCCAGACTGCAAGATCGGAAAGCGTGAGTTCCTGCTGTTCCTTAACGATCAGAGTCCCCTCGTAACGCTTCTGCATCTTCAGATGGCTGCACTCCAGCTCCAGAGGAATCTCTCCAATCCGCATGTCAGTCCGGAAACGGTTTATGCCGTCTTCCAACTGCCACTCAACACTTTCCAGTTCCATCAGACCCGGAACCAGCACAAAAGATCCGCTCCCCTGCAGTCTGTTTTCACAGTAATCACGCTCTTCTCTGTCATAAATACTGTATTCTCTGTATCTGCATCTGGAGGCGCTTCCTTCATACAGATACATGGTAACCGTACTGATTTCTGCTCCCGCTGACACAATTTCACAACACATCGTTCCGGTATGATTATATACATTATCTACTCTTTCAAGTCTTACACGATTTCTTAACCAGATTTCTCTTGTCTTGGTGTAACCGCTGATCACACCTTTATCATTGAAATGAGGGATAGGATGTGCACATGCTGTGGCAAAGAAAACCCTCAGGCTTGTACAGTCATTCAGCCGCACAATCGTTTCCGGACTTGGATGGTCAAAGTCTCTGTCATACTTTGACAGGTTATCCCCGCAGGAAATGACTGCAAATTTAGGACCAAGACTTAATATACCATCACCGGTCGCTGTTTTGGAACCATGGTGCCCCGCTTTAAACCCAAAACAGTTTATTCTTGGCAATGCTCCATACTGCTGTCTCAGAAGACGCCATACAATTGCATCCTCCCCGTCTCTGGGCAGATCTCCCCCTGTGTAAAAAAGAAAATCCTGAAAAGGCAAAAGCAATGCAATACTGCTGCAGTTTTTTACACTGGCATCACCTGTAACCTGAATTCCTCCGGCAGAAGGATCTACCATCCTGTTGACAGCGGCAAGCACAAGCTTTACAGGAATATCTGCTGTCACAACTCCGGATTCCGTTAAAATATCTGCTCCAATAGAACTTCCATCACCCAGCGTATGAATCACACGGTTTACCCCGTAAAACTCCAGATACGGATTGTCCTCTGCTTTCACTTTCCACGAGTTAGTCATCCCGCTCCCCTCAAGAATCCGAAGAAAATTGGCCATGCAGGGATTCCCATTTTTTATAATAACAGTGTTTTTAAACTGGCCGGCTCTCACAAATGGCTCTTCCCAAAAAGGCAAAGTGAACCAGCGAAAGATTTTATTTCGATACAGGTGGAGCAAAACATAAGAATCATTTTTTTCATTTTTGTCTTTTTCTTCTGTTAATTCATGTATTATATCATCAAAGTCAAAATAATCCGACATCACTGTCAGCAGCTCTTCCAGATAGCCATTTACAAGCCCCTCTTTCTTTCTCCGTAAAGATGCTGTACTTATTAAAAACCTTTCCAGAAACTCTGTTAGAACAGCAGTATAAAGGTCACGAAAGACCTCCAGATTTTGATCCTCTTCAATCTGCGAAAAGTAGTCTGATCCCTGTGGTGAGACTAACGCGTTCAGTGTTGCCTCCAGAATTACGCCAAGCATTGTCCTGCAAAAATACCAGTAGTTATCCTTTAAAAGCAGTGACTGGATTCCTTCATAATGATCTGTGTCCATATGGGTAATCACTATCAGCTGAATCGTGTCTATATCCTGATCCACAAGATATTCAAGAATTTTTTCATCCTGATCTTTCCGTCCGCCGTCAATCAAAACAGTAACACTTTCCCCGTTTTCAGTATCTATGATCTGTATCAGAGAACAGTCTCCCTGGCTTACATCAATCGTATGTATTTTAACCGTCCACCCCATAATCCCCGCCCCTTCTTATCAAATATCCTTCAAATACCTCCATACTGCTTTCTGTCTCCTGCCTGCTCCCCTTCAGCGCACCCAGACCATACTCCCCCTGTTCCGGTATCTGGTCCGCAAAGTAAAACTCATCTTTTCCGCCGACTGCAGGAAGCATCAGTTTCCCGCCATTTGCCCAGGACAGCAAAGGTCCCAGAAATACATATTGCTCCAGCTTATGAAGCCGTTCTTTCCATTCTTCTCCCGTAAGAAAAACTGTCGCTGCAGGAAGCAAATCTGTGTGAATATATACCGGAAGAGTGGGATCCATCAGCAGATATACCGTAAACATCTCCGGATCTGCAGCTGGTCTCATCAAAAAAGCTGCCTGCTGCCCCGCCTGCTCCAGCTTCCGAAAAGCGGCATCTGTATAGTACCCCACCAGACCGTCGCCGGGATCTTCTTTATCGCCGATAAGAAATGGTATCGAAAGGTATGCGGCAGGTCCCTGAGACGGTCTGAAGGTAGCATCCCAGTCCTGTGGTCTGCAGGCTTCCTCCTCCAGCACACAGGATATCTTTGCCTTTACCAGTGTCATCGGCTTGCTGAAATATACTGATCTGCCTTTCTGGGCATCTGAATGGAATTTACTGTCATACAGTGCCTCCTCGATCTGATCCAGAAATTCCTGATATTCCCTCTCCGTCCGGTTTAGCCAGGAAGCTGCCCATGCCGCCATGACCGGCGCCGTCTTCGATACTTCCGACAGCTCTTTAACCGCATCTGCTCCCGGCGCTGCCTCCCAGACGGTTTTTCTCATTTCATGTCTGTATTCAATCCTGCCAAGTCTGCTGCCGCTCTCTGAAAAAAGTTCCAGACTGTGTTCCAGCTCATTGACAAGAAGCATTCCCTCCACCTTTTCTAAATTTGCTTTTACACAGGCCGGCTGCATGAGTCTGGGTTTCAGCGCCAGTGGGTAATCCGTCCCCGGAAAAAGAGAATACGATGGCATCATGGACACATGGGGCAGAATCATCAGCTGCTCATCAAACAGCAAGCCGCTGTACTCTCCCGAACGCACCACGTTTAATGTCCTGCCGAACTTATCATAAAGAATGATATCTTTTATGAGAATCTGCCCGCCGCGAATACCATAAAAAGGATTTAAAACATTCCAGTTCATATAAGGGGCATGTTCTGCCGCTTCTTCTAAAAGCTCTGTTAATCTATATGTTTTTCCTTCATAAATGACAGTTTCTTCCTCCGGAGCAGCAAAGGAACGCACATCTCTCTGAATCAGTTTTTCATGAAACCCCGTAAGTTCCACCGTAAGCAGAGGCAGCTTTTTGATTTCACTTATCATTTCTGCAAATTCTTCCCCTACCCCGGCAATATCTTCCAACCGCTTAATAAAATTCTCCTGAGTCTGTCTCCCCAATAAAGCAACTCCGCTGTACTCCTGCACCGAATCCCCGCTTATCTGACTGCGAAGCCGGTATCCACTGCCCGTTAGCTCCCAATGCTCACTATCAAACGGAACATTAATGTATCCCAGCTTCCACTCCATGTACATAGGTTCCCAAATTACCTGATATTCCTGGTCATCCTCCGTCTGAACTTCCTCATAATCCAGACCTTTCGGCGGCTTTACTCCCAACAGCAGAAGAGTCGGATTCCGGGCGCTGTAAAACGTCTCTGTCGGAACTAACTTCAGCGTTTTGTCTTCTTCCGGCATTTCTCTCCTCAGCGCAGTCACCCGTTCATACTGTCTGATTGTTTTTGAAATTAAACTTTCTTTATCGCTGGTGTCAAAGTACGGGGCAAACTCTGCTCTGCTATGTCCCGGAATAGGCGGAAAATCCGGAAATCTTCCACGTTTCCACCACATATCAAAAAGTTCCTTCTGCAATCCCCAAAGAAACTTTTCCTCACTTTCAAGTGTACTCCGGGCGCTGTTTTGCTTTTCTATCTTTTCCCGCATCTCTTCCGCCGAAAGTTTTTGTTCTCCGTTCTGTCCTCCCTCTACATAACGCAGACCGGCATGCTTTCCCCGAAAGCTCATCCTGTGGGCTTTTTCCTCTCGCTGACATTCTCCTCCCACCATCCGAAGGGTTTCCGGACAATTCAAAAGTATTGCATCAAGAGTTTCCTTCTGTTCCTTTTCGGTAAACTGTTCCAGCATCGCAGAGAGCGCCTCATAGGCGCTGTTGCCTGCAGATACATTAAGTTTTCCGCTGTCAGTCAGTTCCTGAAGCGTATCCCTTTGCATGAGAGTCCCCTTTAAATCCCACAAAACCCCCTTCATACTGCCCTCACAGCCTGTGATCTCCTGGTTGTCCGGCTGAACAGAATACCATCCTTTCACCCGTATGTCATAGACTGCCTTTTCCTTTTCCGGTAAAAATGTGAGTGAGAAAATATTCCGGCAGTGCGGAACAAACTGAGAAAACGCAGGATTGGCAGGCGCCGCTGCAGTAAGAAACAGCGGGACATCACTTCGCTCTGTCCACGTTTCCGCCGGAAATACTGCCCCCAGACAGCACGTAATCGTTTTCTCCCTCTGCATAAACTCTGCTTCTGCGCGCAGAGAATCCTCGGAGTGTCTGAAAACCTGCAGCTGCTGCGGCGAGATAAGATAATTGCTGCCTGCAGACTGCACATTAAACGGAGCCATACTTCTCTGACGTTGCGAATTCGGGCAGTCACTTTCCACAATCCATTGCAGCTTCTTCTGTGGTTCTTCTGTATTCGTTACCTCTACTTTCCAGCGGTTCGGAACCAAAACCTGCTCTGTCCTGAGACTCCTCGGAAGGGTCCAGTGTATCGTAATTCCCGGTTCCTTTCCATTTTCCTGACCATCAAAAGCCTGAGGCTCCGGTGAACTGAAATGTTCGATAGCCCCATACTGGAAACTCCAGCTCCGAAACGCATGTCTTCGCAGCATTTCCTGGTTTACGCACAGGATATCCAGCCGAAGCTGCCCGATTTTTTCCTGCAATACATGATCCATACCCTTTCCCCCTTGTCTTTCCTCAAATATTTATCCGATATGTGTCTGCCTTTTCGCCTCCATCATCCCTTTATGTTATCCTGATTCCTCCTTTTCCCAGCGGAAGAAATGTAAATTGTATCCGGAACTGCTCCGGTATTGAAAGATAGGAAATCAGATATGACAGACTAACCGGTATGCCGGCGGGAACCGGAACGCAGAGGGATGCCTTTTTGTTTATCGGTATGCCTGCATTCCCATCTATAGTAATCTGACCGCTGAAAGCCGTCTCTTCCACTTCGTACTCCTCTGCAGTACATACACGCGCAGAAATCCGGCCACTTCCCGATGCAGGAAAGCAAAAGTCCAGATTCCCTATAAGATAACCATCTGTTTCTGCAGTCAGCACCCACATTGAGCGACTGTCCGCCTGGGGCAGTTCGAGCCTGACCGGTGTACCAAATAGATTTACCTTTGCCCCTTTGCCAGAAAAACAAGACCACAGTTCCATACTCTCCACAACCGGATCTTCGATTTCTATTGTTAAAGTTTCATAAAGATACATGGGTTCCAGACGCTCTATTGCTGCCCGCAAAATAAAAGTCGTACTTTCAGAAACTCCGCCCTGAAGACAAAAAGAACTCTTTTCTGTCTCTGTAATTGCTTCCGGTCTCCCCGCTGCATACAACGCAAAGGATTCTCCACTGCTCTCCCAGGAAAACCAGATAGGGGTATTCTTTTTAAAAGCAGTACACGGATAAGAGACCTGAGAACTGTTTTTGCTGAGAAAATTACGCAGATAAAATTCTGCAAGACCTTTTTCCACCTCAAAATCCTGCACTTCCGGTTCCCCTTCTCCGAATATCCCCTGCGTCAGAAGCCCGGATGTTCCAATTTTTTTTGATACCCGGCACGATATCCAGAAACAAGCCGGTTTTTCCAGGTTTGCCGCTGCTTCTGTCTTAGGTATAAAATGAATGAGCAGGTAATTAATCCCCTTTCTTTTTACCTGCTCTATTCCCTCCTTTCCTGCGTCCCACTGATCTCTGTCATCGGAACACGCAGAAACATCTTCTACGCTCTCCACAAGCGCAGAAGCTTCCGTTCCCCATTGCACCGCCACCTTAATTTCTCTGCATTTTGTCTGTACCTGTTCATCTGTTTTCTGGATAATAACATAGATTTTACCGCTTTGCGCAGCTGCAAGAGGTGATGGAAATGTCTGAATTCTAATATCTAAGATGCTCATCTGTTCTCTCATCTTTCCAGTGAATTTTCCACCAAAAAATCGCCTGCTGCTATTCCATTGCAAAGCATAGAATGATTATAATTTTCCAATTCCAGAGAATAGACCTTTTCTTCATAAGGTATCTTTTCTACAGACACGATTTCCGCAAATTCTCCAATTCCCGTGCAGACTTTGTCTCCTGCTGTTAAGCGGCACATTGGTACAAAACCGTTTTCTGTCAGAACCGGATGTGTATCTGTCGCTTTCAGTTCCGGGAGCTGTTCAAATCTCAGACAATACAGCTCTCTTTCATATCCAATGTAAATATTTACTACTTTGTTTCTCATGCCATCCGGCTGCACAACGTATTCTCCTATGCGAATGTTGCAAATCTCTTTCTCTGTTCCATCTGCCATCAAAATTCTGGTGTCCTCTGCCACGCAGCCCCAAAGCAGACGAAGTGTATGGATGCGCAGTTCATTTCCTTTTCCCTGTGTATAGTAGGCATGCGTATCAGGATCCTGAGGCATTGCATTATCACCACTCGAAATAAAAAATGCCGCTTCATAAGCGTTGTCAATCCCTACTATAAATGTCGCATCAAGTTTTGCCGTATCGAGTAAGGACAGCCGCTTCGTGGGAATAAAAGCGTTCCATTTCTCCGGCATATTCCAAATCATTTTCCCGTTCTCAATTTTTACGTATTTATCCGCATTTTGATATTCTATCCCCCCATGATCAGTCGTCAGAATTAACCGGCAGCTCAAAAGGCTCTGTATTCTGTGGGTATCGGCTAATTCAATTTCTCCCCTGCACTCCAGAAGCATTTCCTGAAGCTCATTCACCAGCCGCGCCGGTTTCGTATAATCGGGCTGTTCTGCTCCCTGAGCATTCCTGTCATATACCGCCAAAATAAAGTCATGACGGTCGCTCTTTTTAACCGGATCCATTAAAGTAAATTTTTTAACCTCAACTCCTATCGCATATGCCTGGAACCGCAGCGCCTGCGTTTTTACTGTATTTCCATTCACACTGCGCCAGCTCAGATACAGGATTCCTTCCTCCCGGCTCATATCCGGGGTTATATCAATTTCTATCGTTTTTCTGTATCGTCTTATTGCGTCAGCTCCTCCGGATACCGCTCTTTTGCTTTCCGGCAGTTCAACAGCCCAGTAAAGCTCCGCAATATCCTCCTCAAAAGCTCCCACAAACTCCAGCGTCATCTTTTGTGTATATCTGTTGATTTCTGCCTTACTTACAAAAACGGCATCCACAAAACCTTCTGTACCCTTATCATACTGTAATAATGTCTTGAACTCTAATATCTGAGGATAGCTTCCATCTCTCACTTTCTCCAAAAATTCACCAAAGTACTTCTTCCACATCCCGTCTTCTTTTTCCGTTTCCATTGCATTACGAAAACCAGCTATGTGGCCTTCCTTCGTCAAGTCCAGACTGCATATCCCTGTTTTTTCCCTTCGTAACAGCTCAAGCAATGAATTTTCTGTCATTTTTATAATCCGCCTTTCTGCGAAAGGCACCAATGCGTCATGAAACGTGTTGGATAGCTTTCGCTTTTCTTTTCTATCTTCCTTCTGATGTAAGTAGGTAATCACTCGTACCTTGATTTTTCGAAAAAGTCACCTGGCAAAAACAGGTGGCTTCAATTATCAATTTTTTTCGTTCTGAATCCTTCCGGCAGGATGTCCGACCACGGGAGCAGCTGATCCAGTTCCTCCGGCTTCGGGAATGATTCCATTCCGTCCTGTAAACAACTCAAAAATATGGACCACTTCGCAGGCACATCCGGATGTTCATAACTCCGCCGGAAATATTCATGTACATATCATAATCAACAGTGTTCGTGCCCTCGATGTTGAGAGGCAGGACTTTATGGAAAGACCGGGGATGCTCTTGCTGGACACAAGCATCATATTACAAAGGATTATCTGGAATATCTAAAATCCCAGACTATGCTCATGTGTCAGCAGGAATCCTTCTATCAGGTGGATCTGCTGCATCCGGTAAAGGTATGATGTTGTACAATAAAAATTGCCACCTATTCTCAAGGATTTTGATATATAATCAACAGAGAATAGGAGAAACCAAAATGGCAAAACGAATCACAAAAACTTATAATCAGGAATTCAAATCTCAGGCTGTAAAAGCAGCTCAGGAAATCGGCGGACATAGAGCAGCGGAGGAACTGAGAATCCCTTCTGGAACCATTTATACATGGATTAAAACTTTCAAAGAAGGACGTTTGGAAGCAAAGGAAGCAGTTCATACACCAAAGAATGCTCTCTCTCTTAATGAGGAGCTTATCGAACTACTGCTCTACTAATGGAGGCTTACCGCCTATGGTAAAGCGACAACAACACTACATCTCATTAAAGGATGCTGCATAGTTCAAACATCCTTGAGAAAAAAGTGTAAAGAGATATTGACAATATCCGTACGTATCACCGACATGCCTGAGCAAAAAAAACTATGAGAGCACCGAAAAAAGGTGAAGATCATTCTGCAGAAATCATGCTTTATAAATCAGCCAGAAAAGAGCTTCAGGAGCTCACCGGAATAAAGAAATTTCCGCCACTGAAGGATATTAAGGCAGAACGATCCGAAGTTTATGAGATTTTAATACTCAATCCTAAAATAATCCAGATACACTTTATATTTATCCTGTGCTGTCAGGCAGGTATCCATCAGATACCCCTTCTCGGTATCCCATTCTTTCAATCCTCGATAATAAAATAGTTTCAGATTATCCTCAATGATGAACGGAACGATATTATATTTCAGACATTCTTTAAACATAATCAATCTACCCACACGACCGTTACCATCCTGAAACGGATGAATTCTCTCAAACTTTACATGGAAATCCAAAAGATCTTCAAAGGTCTTTTTTTCTTTCGCATTGTACTCTGCCAACAGAATCTTCATTTTATCGGCAACTTCTTCCGGAAGTGAAGTTTCCATGCCGCCCACTTCATTTGGCAATTTTTTATAATCTCCCACTGCAAACCAATCTTTTCTGGAATCGCTGGTACCGTTTTTCAGAATCAAATGCAGTTCCTTAATAAACTTCTCAGTCAAAGCGGATTTTGCATGGTCAATGATCATATCAATACAACGAAAATGATTTGCAGTTTCAATCACATCGTCCACATTGAGAACTTCACTTTCCACGCCAATAGTATTGGTTTCAAAAATATATCTGGTCTGGTCATGGGTCAGACGGCTGCCTTCCATATGATTTGAGTTATATGTTAAATCAATCTGCGTCTTATGGTAAATGCCGCCAGAGTATCTGCTTTCCTTCTGATCCTGCAAAATATCCAACAGAGTTGGATGCTCTTTTCTCTTGTTAGAACGCTCTGGTTTTTCTGCATTTTCAGGAATATTCCAAGTCTTACCGGTAAGAAATGCTCCGTTCACACGTCCCTGAGCACAATAATTTCTTACACTTCGCTCCGAAATATTCCATTTCTTTGCTATTTCAGTAACTGAAAGATATCGCATCTGATTTCCTCCGTCTATTTGCACACACTGATTTCACTTAACCTGTTATTTATTATATCACGTCACCGGCAATAAATCCATTGTGTATTTAATTTGCATTTACTTATTATTGCCGTTTTCGGAAATTTTATATTAAGAATTTTAAAAAAACTAAACTCCACAATCAAGTGAAATCCGGTTTTTATTTTTATCTGTATACGATTTCCTTTAGTACAATTTCCCACCCATATCGCTATGTCACATAATGTATTATAGTGGCTTCAAGGTTTCGCCATGTTACTACAGAACGTACTTCCACAATGCATCAGGTGTTATTTCAAGTAACTCTTCTTTGTAGGTCTTATTCTAGCCTTGTAGAATTTTTCTTTATTAAGAACTCAACGTCTTATACACAATTTCATACTCTGTGCATATATATAATTATTCACCTGCCAATCTGCTACATCACTACTTTAATCTTTTCAATCAATTCCAAATCCGCAGGCAACCATTCCACACTATCCAATTCATCTTTTGAAAGCCATTTTGCAGCTTCATGTTCTTTTAAAACCAAATCGCCGGAAATAATCTCAGCCCAAAAACATTCCATGGATAGATGAAAATCCGGATAATCATATTCAACACAATCCAATTTTTCACCTACGGAAATCTTTGTGTCAAGCTCCTCCTGAATTTCTCTAATCAACGCGCACTCTGATGTTTCTCCAGCTTCTACCTTGCCTCCTGGAAACTCCCAACCATCTTTAAATTCACCATAGCCTCGCTGAGTTGCAAATATTTTATTATTATTTCGTATGATTGCCGCAACCACTTTTACTGTTTTCATCTTTTCTTCCTTTCAGTATATATCTTTTAGCCTATTATATATTGATAAATATCTTCCCGCACAGGGGTATCCAACACCCATTCAATTTCAACGGCTGTTTTTGTCGTATTAGGCATACAAAATTCTTCTACCTTTCCAGATGCAGTCATTCGTCCAAGATAATAAAATTCCTTGGAAATTTTATCATCCTTGTTCTTGCGGACAAATAGCTGAACATCTATTCCTCTTTCCCTGGCGTGTAGAAAATTTTGAACATCTTCTGACTCTAGTGACCTTCCTGATTTTGAAATGGCAATTAAAGTATTTTCATTCACAAAATGATCCTCATACTTTGTCGTATCACTAATATTATCAGACTTGTCATAATTAATAAACACTGGGAAAGTTTTTGTCTTTTTATCGTATTTGTACCCTCCAATATTCAAAGGCACTTCACTATTTTCCCAATTGAGAAGACGACACGCATCTTCATAAGTATATTTTTGATATAAAACAAAATCTGTATCCTGATACCTCTTGCTGAAATTTATTTTATATCTTGATATACCAAACTCAACCAATTCTTTTATAATTGTGTAAAATTCCTGATTTTTCAGCATTTCCTCAAAGCCTTTGGAAATCCCATACTCATCTCCTTCTTGCTCAATCAAAATACATGAATCGTATGTCTTCTTTCCAGAACCAGAAGGGAATTCATTGGTCATAACATTTACAATATTTGTTTGAGCATTTTCATTCAATGCAATATAGTAATTTTCTTGAAGACTTTTTTTCAGAACACTTAAAATTCCATGATGATATGTCAATAAACGATTCAGCATTTCAAGTTCATGGATTCGCTTACCGGAAGCCAATTTCTTGAAAATAAATTCAACAACTTTTACCTCTTTTTCAGACAGACGGACTGTATATTCCTTTTCGTATTTTACAAGAAATTTGTAATATGATCCAAGACTGCTATTATCGAAAATGCGACATACATCCATTTCTCCATATTCATCAAAATCATTTAGTTTGGGGATTCTTCCCAGTTTATATTTTAAATTTGTATAATTTTCTTTTATCAGCTTTATGTCGCTGAAGTTTGCAGCATCGATAGCTGCGAAAATTCGATTACGACTGATCTCATCAAAATGTATTGTTGATATGCCAGGAATCACACGGTCACCTTCCATAACATATCGCCGAATATTATCTTTGTTATAACTTCGATCGCCCGAAAGTGCAATCGGAATCAGGAAGTTTTTTGGGCCAGCGCATGAAGTATAATGCGGGAAATTCCTTTTTATCAAGGTCAAAATTATTTGTGATCAATGTTTCAAGGATG
>PPYE01046617.1_pt1 | contig 30876 bp, 29 predicted proteins | sample 1559881 | NCBI WGS metagenome assembly PPYE01 (sample SAMN08240022, study PRJNA423297) | Human gut metagenome, whole genome shotgun sequencing project. | reverse complement strand
GGCTCTTGTTCGAAATCAGTTGGATATGGATGAAAAAATTCAAGAACGAATCAGAAAATATGAAAATAGTAGCTTTTAGATCATAATGGAATCATTTCTATGCAGTAGTATAATTTACTAGCGGAACTTTATCGAAGTAGCTTGTTAAACCAATGAATGATGTAAACGGGGAAGTTCTCCCCCCCTAAAATTTTTTCTTAAAACTTACACAAAAAACTTGACAATCCCCCAGATGCGAGATTTCACTAAAATGGCTGTCTGCGTCATACCACAGTTTCTGGATAAAGCCGTCGCCGTCTGATGTTGAGCCCTCTTTTCCAATGACAACAAATTTTTCCTTTATCACCTTAACCATTCCGTATCTCCTCCCCCGGGACATCCTTCATTCCGAAACCAATGCTTCGGAGTCTGGCGGTTATGATACTGGGGCTCCAGATTTCCATCTATCTGCTTCCCTTAATAAACACTCAATCAGTCCCTGCTTGCTCTCAGTATAACTTTTCCGGTCATCCGGGAACTGCGCCGCTAATTTTTTCTTACATTCGTCATATATCATTGCTTTTTCCGGATAAGTGTTCAGATAGTCCCTAAAGCTGATGTAATGATCCCATTCCATTTCACGCCACTTAACTACATGGATATGGTGGGTTCGCGTATCATTTTGAAAATCCCCCATCACAAACAGCATCTGTCCTTTAACATCCTCTCCCCGGTAAATAATACCGTGCTGTTTTAATAATTCAATATACGGCAAAATATCATTCAATTCTCCAACGCCGACTACAATATCAAGAATGGGTTTTGCATGTATGCGCTGAATGGCGGTACTTCCAACATGCTGGATATCAATGGCCGCATCGTTTAAAAGTTCAAATAGGATCCTGATCGTTTCTTTTGCATCCTGATCCCATTCTTCCTGATGAGGCATTAATTCCACCGCCCCCCGTTTCAACCCTGTCATCATACCTTAACCTCCATGAATTCCAGTCTGGCTTTCTTCTATTGCCCGATCTGCTGTGATTTCGGTTTTATTATATCACAATTCCAGAAGCGGCAAAATGTTTTTCCTGGCACGGATATCTATAAACGGAAACTTCATAAAAAATCTCTGGAGCTTTCCATATAACGGCCTCCGTGGGAAAGATTTTTGCAACTTGATACACTTTTCTGTCTCATATCCTATGATCGAATTCTGCCGGGAAATACTCCCCCCAATCGTCCATGTCCCTGTGGCGTTGTACCCATTCCCTTTCACGGTGATCGCCTCCCTCATCCCCAGTTGACACAAATGGGGATCCGGGGTATATTGTAAGTATAAATAAGAAAGGGGATTCCATATGAGACTTATGAAAAAACTAACCGCCTTTATGACGGCGGCCGTTCTCTGCCTGGGCTCTGTGATGCCGGCCTACGCGGATTTTTACCGTCAGCCGTCTAATATAAAGGGCGTGCTCATCAACAGCGAAAGCGAGGTAGCTGATGTAGTGGAGGTGGGAGCCTCCCAGGTGGTCTGCAACTTTCCCATGTCCTGGGCCTTCCAGCCTAATATGATGAACGCTTACGGAAGCTTCCTGCGGGCCATGGACAATGCCGGGATCACCGTTACCATGATCGTTTTAAACGACTGGAACGCAGCGGCCTATAAGCCGGAGCTGCTGCCTGTATCCGCCCCTGTGGCCGGAGTCAGCTATTATGGCTTCAATACCTTAAATGAGCAGGGCGTCCAGGCCATCCGGGACACCGCCGGGATCCTGACCAGCAATTTCGGGAACCTGGTATCCAACTGGGTCATCGGCAACGAGGTCAACGACGGTCAGGTATGGAACTACTTAGGCTCCATGGACATTGACACCTACTGCTCCAACTATGCCACCTCCTTCCGTACCTGGTATGACACCATCAAGGCCTCCAATTCCCTGGCCCGGGTGTATATGCCCTTTGATTTCCGCTGGAACTGCGGCCAGTTGGAGGGCTTTAAGTACGGCGTCATGGACATGCTCCCCAGGCTCAACGCCCTGTTAAAGGATACGGACTACGGAATCGCATGGCACGCATATCCGGAGACCTTCACCGATCCTGTATTTTCCGATGATATCCACGTACTTGATACCCCAGATACGTATATTATCAATCTGAAAAACCTTCATGTGCTCACGGATTATATGCAGCAGCCGGATATGCTCTCTCCCGAGGGGAAGGTCCGCCATCTGATCCTCTCCGAACAGGGCTTCACCTCCGACTCTCCGGAGCGGGGCGGCCAGGTCCTGGAGCTCCAGGCCCAGTCCATCGCCGAGGCCTACCAGGCGGCCAAGGCCAACCCTTATGTGGAAGGCTTTTTCTTAAACCGCATGCATGACGAGCCTTCTCTTCTGGGCGCCCACTACGCCTTCGGTCTCATCGGCACTGACGGGACAAAGAAGCCAGCCTGGCAGACGTATAAGGATCTCCAGTAAAACGAAAAAAAGGGATCCGGCCTACCGGCACAGCCTGGGGTCCACCTCCAGGTACTGCTCCAGGATCCGGATCCCCTCCTGAAACTGATTTTTATGGGTTCCAAAGGTCTCGCTCCTGCACAGGAAAAAACCAGCCTTTAAATACAGACCAACAGCCTCGTAGCTCCAGGGCTGGGTGTGCAGAAAGACCGGGACCTCTCCCCGGCCCGCGAATACCCGCAGGGCCTCTCGGACCAGGGCAGTTCCAATGCCCTGGCCTTTTTTTGCATCCCGCACTGCCAGCCAGTGAAGGGAGGGAATAAGGCTCCCATCCGTTCCCGCCTCTGTCCATGCCATGCAGACTCCGTCTGCTTCTTTGTTTATGCTTTCTGCAAACAGGCATCGGAAGGAAAGTTCTTCTTTCCTGTCTCCATATTCCTGTAAAAACCATGCCTCTGTCTGCTCCAGTGTCATGTCCCCAAACTCCCCAGCCTCCTTCTGGATCCTGGCCCAGTTTTTCTGGTCTCCTTCCCGCCAGGTACGCAGACGGTATCCTGGAGGCACACAGACCGGCAGCAGACACTGCCGGTTCCCGTCCCACTTCATGATCAGGTCCTTATACGGAATACTCTTGTCTAACATTCAGCTTTCCTCCCTGGATTTTTTTATAATAGAGACAAAGGAGCGTCAGCGCCAGAAGCCAGGCCAGGGGCGTGGAAAAGCAGATTCCCGCGTAGCCGAAGGGCAGCAGGAGCGCACAGCCGCCCCACCGGGCCGCCAGCTCCAGGACGCCTCCTGCCATGGGCACCAGAGCCTCTCCCATGCCCTGAAGAGAGCTGCGGACGATCTGGAGAGCGCACAGAGCCATGGAGAATACGCCGATGATCACCAGATATGTATATCCGTACTCCACGATCACCGGATCATAGGGCTCCAGAAACAGCCGGATCATCTGGCGTCCGAAACACACATTGAGGACCAGCATTCCCAAAGCCGCAGCCCCTCCCATTTTCAGACTGGAGACGATGCCCTGGCGGATCCGGTCCGGCCGTCCGGCTCCATAATTCTGACCGCAGTACACTTCCATGGCCGCAGCCAGGGTCGTAAAGGGCTGGGTCACCAGGTTTTCCACCTTCCCGGCTGCCGTGTATCCGGCGATCACCGCCGAGCCGAAGCCGTTTAAGTAGGCCTGGAGGATCATGATCCCCACTGCTGTCACGGAAAACTGGAGTGCCATGGGAAGGCCGATCCTTAAGTGCTGCCAGCCCTGGGAAAGACTTTGAGACCAGTGCCTCCGTTCCGGCCAGATGTCCGGATATTTCCTCCATGCGTACCAATGGCAGAGGACCGCGGAAGCCAGCTGGGCCAGAACCGTGGCTGTGGCCGCCCCCTCCACGCCTCCGTGAAATACCAGGACTGCCGCCAGATCCAGGACCACGTTGAGGACAGAAGAAAAAATAAGGAAATACAGAGGTGTGTGGCTGTCCCCCACGGCCCTCAGGATCCCTGCGATCATATTGTAGTAGATGGCGGCTCCCAGACCGCCGAAAATAATGCCGATATAGCCGGAGGCGTACTGGAAAATATCCTCCGGCGTATTCATGAGCCGAAGAAGGGGATCTGCCCCGACCGTACTTAAAAGGGTCATGACTGCCGTCACCGCCGCACACAGCCAGCCACAGGCCGCAGCCGAGGTACGGATCTGCTCTTTGTCCCCGGCTCCGGCCCGTTGGGCGATGACCACGGAAAAGCCGCTGGTGATCCCGGTGGCAAAGCCAATGACCAGAAAGCTCATGGCCCCCGTGGCTCCCACTCCCGCCAGCTCCTTTACCCCCACCAGCCGGCCCACGATCACTGCGTCAGCCATGCTGTATATCTGCTGGAACAGGCTTCCTATAAAAAGAGGGATAGAAAACCGTAAAATGGCTTTCCAGGGCACCTGGACCGTCATGGTTTCTATCCCCCGCATTTCTTTCTTTTCTACTTCCGCTCCCATTTCTGCCTCCATTTCCTGTACTGCCCGAGACAGTTGGTCTTAAAGCCGTCCACACCCAGGCGGTCCAGGGATTCCCACCAGTCCGGCGTGTCTCCCAGGTTGGAAAAGACCTGGATCCCTTTCTGGTGCAGATACTCCACCTCTTCGCTGCCAAAGCTCCCTGCATTCAGTCCCACCTCATAAAAATCCCCTCGGTCCAGCATCTCCTTCTGCTCATCCTTCAGGAAGCGGATGTTGGCTCCCATCCGGAGACCCTCTGGCTTTTTATGGCTCCGGCACCAGTCCTGGATCTCCCAGACCACCTCGTCCATCCCAGAGAAGACGATGCACCGGTCTGCTGCATGGCACTTTTCCGCCATCTGGATCACAGCCCCTGCGATCCCTCTTTCCTTCAGCTCCACCTCAGCAAAAAAGCCCTCCGGCTGCGTCCGGAGCCATTGGAAGAACTCCCGGAGACTTAAGATCCGCTCCAGCCTTCCGTCCTCCAGGCACCGCCGTTCATACTCCTCCTTATACCGCCGGTACACGGCTGACAGGACCTGTTCCTCGTTCTCCGCCCGGCTTTCAAACCGTTCCATCTGGTAAAGGACCTCCTGCTCCGGCGCCACAGCCCAGGGATAATAATACTGCCTCTCATTGGAGTATCCGCCCTCCGGGAACCGCTTCAACAGATGGCCGCCAAAGGGCAGACGCACCTGGCTCAGCTTCTCCCAGGTCATATCTTTTACCTTTCCGCTGTTATACGGCCCCTGCCAGCCCATGGTAAGCCGCCTGACATCTGCATCGTGGAATACCACCAGCTTTCCGTCCCTGGTCCTGCGGACGTCCATTTCCACACCTCCGGCCCCCAGGGCCGCCGCCTCCTCAAAGGCTGTGAGAGAATTTTCCGGCCCGGCCTCCATACATCCTCTGTGGGCGATGGGGCAGGGCCGTCCTTCCTTCCTAAAATCAGCCATTTCCTTTCTCCCATTCATTTTCTTTCATATTGGTGTACACATAGACCGCCGCCGACAGCACGGAGAACAGGAACATGATCACCGACAGGGCCGCCGCCTTTTCATAGTGGCCGTTGTTGAACTGGGTGTACAGGGAAATTCCCATCATCTGGGGATTATTCCCGTCCATGAGATACGGCGTTGTAAAGGAGCTGATATTGCTCATGAACACAAAGGTGGCCGCCACGAAAAGATCCCGGTAGGTCAGGGGCAGAATCATCTGCCTTAAGATCCGGAACCGCTCCGCTCCCGCATCCCTGGCCGCCTCAATGGTGGAATCCGGGATTTTTGAGAGGGCAGCCGCCATCAGCATGGTGGCAAAGGGAATGTTAAACCACAGATTCATCAGCACGATCCCCTTTCCATTGTACATAAGTCCCAGCTGCAGGTTCATTCCCAGAAACCGGGAGATCCGGTTGATCAGCCCAGAATCACGGATCACAGTGATCATCCCGTTGACCGCCACCAGACCCGGAATGAACCGGGGCAGCAGATACAGCCGTCCGATCATCCGGCTGGCCCAGCTATTGGAAAACCTCAGATAAATAGCCAGGAAATACGAGATACCGATGGCCAGGATCACAGTTACAATCACGATCTGGAGCGTATACAGGATATTCTTCCTCTGGATCGGGTCGGTAAAGAAGTAAATGTAGTTATCCAGGCCCCAGCCGCCCTCCTCCAGCTGGAAGCTGCGAAGGAGGCTGGCCGCGATGGGATAGAATACGACTCCCGCCAGGATGATCAGGGAAGGAAGGATCAGCAGATAGGGAAATAGCTTTCCCAGGGTCTTTTGTTTCATGTTCTGTCTCTCCTTACGCTTATTCAAGAGTTCCGATCTGGCTGTCCCATTCCTCGTAAAGCTCGGTTCCCAGATTCCCAAGGCTGCCGATGCGGAACTCCTCGATCTTCAGATCCTCGATGGTCTTTGTCAGCTCCTGATCCAGAAGGCCAAAGTCGATGACCGGGATCGCTGCCATGGAATCCAGGGCAATGTTCTGGGCCTCGGGGGTCAGCATGTAATTAAGAAACGCATAGGCTCCGTCCTGGTCAGATCCGATGGAGGGGATCCCCAGCACCACCGGGCTTCCGGTGAAGGACGGATCGATCTGGGTGATCTTAATGGACTCCGGGAGCGTTCCCTGCTTCATCTGGGTGATGGCCATATCGGCCCAGGCCGGGATCATGTCCACCTCCTTATTGGCCAGAAGATCCAGAGTTCCCTGGTTCTTATTGGGGTATACCACCTTGCCGGAGGATTTATACATATAGGGATGGAGCTCCTTTAAAAGTTCAAAGCCCTGGTCCCACTGCTCCTTGTTGGCCGGATCGGAGGAGGTGAGAGCCGACTCATCCATGAAATTATAAATGCTGGTGGTCACAAAGGAGCCGCCTGCACCGCCGGAGGACGGGGTATTGTAGGCAAAACGGCCTGGATGGTCCTTGATCCACTGGTAAAGCTCCTCCGCTGTCTCAGGCGGATTTTCTACTGTTTCCGAATTATAGGCCAGGACCACCGTGGTCCCCCTGTACGGCATCACCAGATCGTTCCGGAAGGTGGATTCCACCTGGAGATTGTCTATATTGGGGATCTTGCTCTTATCCAGCGGAACAAAGAAATCCTCTCCGCCTTCGTCTACGTATTTCGTCACCTCGTCGCCGCCCAGCTCGATCACATCATAATCCGTATCCGTCTGTCCCGCCTTTTTCGCGGCTACCACGCGCTCAAACAATCCCTGGGCTCCGGTTCCCGATGTGATAAACTGAAGCTCTGCCGTATACTGATCCTGGGAAGCGTTAAACTGCTGGATCTGCTTTTCAAACTGTACCCGCACATTGTCGGAACCTCCGGCCCATACAGTCACCACCGGCTTTCCGGCAGACGCGGTGCTCCCAGACGCGCTGGCGCTGGTGGAGCAGCCGGTCATCAGCATGGCTCCCACGGACACAGCCAAAGCCATCACAGCAGTTTTCTTTCCGCAGCTTACAATTCTCTTTTTCATCTTCTTTTTTCTCCTTTAAATGCTCATTTATGAGTCATGATTCTATATAAAACCCCGTCTGCTCCCGGATCAGGCGCAGTACTGGAAGGTTTTTGCAAAGGACAGGGATACCCTGTCTTTCATATGGAGCTGATCGGCCACATTTCTGGCCACATAGGTCTTGATCACCTGGCGGTTTTCCACCTCCACATTGACCTCCACAAAATGGCCCAGGACCATGATGGTCCTCACGTCTCCGGAGATCTGTCCCTGGACCTCTCCCCTGGTGATAGTCACATCCTCCGGGCGTACAGCCACAGAGCTTCCGTCCTGCTTTGTCAGGAAATTCATTTCTCCGATGAAGGAAGCCACAAACCGAGTGGCCGGATGATCGTAGATCTCCGTGGGGGTCCCGATCTGCTCGATAAAGCCCTTGTTCATGACAACGATCCGGTGGGATAAGGCCATGGCCTCCTCCTGGTCATGGGTCACAAACACCACGGTGATATTTAGCTCCTCCTGGATCCTTTTCAGCTCCTCCCGCATCTGGGCCCGGATCTTGGCGTCCAGGGCAGAAAAGGGCTCGTCCAGGAGAAGGACCGACGGCTTTAACAGCAGGGCTCTGGCAATGGCGATCCTCTGCTGCTGTCCGCCGGAGAGCTGCCCCGGATACTTCTTCTCATAGCCGCTCATGTTCACCAGCTTAAGCCCCCGCTCGATCTCACTTCTGATCACATTTTTCGGCACCTTCTTGATTTCCAGGCCGAAGGCCAGATTTTCATATACAGTCATATGGGGCCAGAGGTTGTAGCTCTGGAACACCATGGCGGTGGGACGCTTTTCCGGCGGAAGGTCCTTCACCGACTGGCCGTCGATGAGGATGTCTCCCTTATCAATGTCCAGAAATCCTCCCAGTGTCCGCAGGATCGTGGATTTTCCGCAGCCGGAGGGCCCTAACATGGTCACAAACTCTCCCTCGTACACATCGATATTGATATTTTCCACGCCGTCCCCATTTTTATATTTCTTCTCCATACCAGTGATCTGGAGCTTTACTTTTCTTTCCATTTCAATTCCTCCTATTTCATCCCATAGCCCTGGGAAAGATTATCTGCATTGATGTATTTCCGCATAAGGAACAGGATCAGCACGGTGGGTATGATCAGTATCAGGGACAGCACCGGTCCCGCCGTCAGCGGATATTCCATGATGACTCCATAGAGCTCCACCGGCATGGTCTTCACCTGGGGGAATCCCACCAGCAGCGTTCCCTGGGCCTCCTCCAGGGACCCCAGAAAGGTGAACACACTGGCTACGGCAATGCCCGGCATGGCTAACGGAAGCGTGATCCGGAAAAATGTCCGGAAGGGCCCGGCCCCGGCGTCCCTGGCAGATTCCTCCTGCTGCCTGTACACGCCCCGGAAGGCTCCCGACGGGATCCATGTCATAAACATCATGGAGTTCAGCACATGGATGATGACCACGCCCAAAAAGGTCCCCATGAGATTCAGCCGGTAGAACAGGATGCCGATGGAGATGTACAGCCCCATCCTGGGATACGCGTTGCTTAAGAGAAACGATAACAGGAACACTCGCTTTCCTTTGAAATTATACCGGGCCAGGGCGTAAGCCGCAGGAATGCAGATCAGCAGGGACACTGCTGTCACAATGGCCGCCAGCACAAAGGAGGTGGCAATGGAGCTCAGAAGACTTCCCTGTCCCAGAACAAACTCCCACCAGCGGAAGCCGAATTTCTGGGGAATGATGGCCGGGACCTCGTACTTATCCGCAAAGGCCAGCATGCACAGGTTCATTAACGGCAGATAGAAGAACAGGACAAAGATCCCAAACAGGATGTACTGGAAAAAATTCTTTTTTCCTACGGTATAGTAAAAGGCCTTGGGAGACATGAGCTTCATCCTTCCATCTCCTTCCGCACTGCCACTGCCGTCTTAAGGCTCCGTGTGGTAATATTGGCGATCCCCTTTTCCATCAGGCTTCGGATGATCTCCGGATCGTTGACCGTCCAGGCAGAGCCTCCCAGGCCCATGGTTTTTAAAAGCTCCATCACCCTGTCCGTAAACAGACGGTATTCCATATTGATGCACTGGGCCGAGTAATGCACCGCCGTACGGAACGCCTGTTCCATCTGCTTCATACAGATATTTCGTCCCAGATCCGGCTCCGGGATCAGATTTTCAATGTTCCAGTATACGCGGACCTCCGGATACTTTTCCGGTCTGGCCTTCATGAAAAAGGAACTCACTGTACCGGAATAGATCAGCTGGCCTTCCACGCCATACTCCTTTGCCAGCTGGTATACGGGGATCTCTAACCCCGGAGTTTTCAGATCGCAGTTGATCTTTTTTTCCGGCTTTTCCTTTAAAAGCTCAAACACCTGGCCCAGCCGGACCGCCTTCTCCGCGGTCTCGTCATGGGACAGGATCAGCTCCCCGTCCCGGTTTCTCCTGATATCTGCCTCCAGGCAGTTTCCCTCGGAGGCCAGGGCATATCTTACGAATTCCATGGAATTATCCGGCGTTCCATCGCAGCCGGAATGTGCTGTGATCTCACACATCTCTCATTCTCCTTCCTTTTCTCTCTCTGGCACGGCTTTAATATACCAGGAGTCCTGTAAACAAAAAAGACAGGTTAGCTAAATTTTATGTAAATTATATCTATTGTTCGTATATTTGTACAATTATCTTAAATATTACCTGTTTTTTACATTTCTGTTCTTTTTCTTTTTACATTCTTTCCGTTATCCTCATATGGTTAGAACCAATGAAAGGAGCGATCCATGGAAACACTTCAGACCTTTCACGGAGTTCTCGGCCGTGGGTTCACTGGAAATATGATCTTCCAGTTCCATATTCCCCACGGGATCCATGAGCTTTCCGTGATCCTTACCTATGAAAAAGAACGCATACAAGACCCGGCTTCTTATATAGAACGCTTCCGGCATCCACTGATCCGACAGGCCGTTCCCTACCTGGGCCGGATCCCCACTGACCGTCAGCTTCTTCAAATGACCCAGGCCATGAAGACCGAGATCCAGCTCTGCGCCATGATCGGAGGCGTTTTTGCCGGAAATGTCCATATGCCAGGGACGAGAAAGGAGATCCTGTTAAAGGAAGGCGTCCGCTCCAGAGGCTGCCTTCCCTATGACGGCCAGAACGGCATGCTGAAGATCATTATCAACGTATACCAGGTGGTGGAGGAGAATACCCCCTGGACCCTGGAGATCAAAGGAGGACCCGGCCATGTGGAAACGGATCGAACTGCATAATCATACCATGGAGTCCGACGGCTCCATGACCGTAAAGGAGCTGGCTGCATTTATGGAAGCCCAGGGGATCCCCTGTTTTTCTCTCACGGACCACAACACGGTCTCCGGCTTCCCAGATCTGCCCCCAGCCTGCAAAGACCGGCTCCAGTACATCTGCGGCTACGAACTCACGTCCTACTACGGACACCTGCTCTGCCAGAACGTAACATCTTATATTCCCTGGGATGACATCGATCGGGATAACGCCGACCCTCTGTTCCAGCGGGTTCACGAGGCCGGCGGACTGGCAGGGCCTGCCCATCCGTTTTCCCTGCCCTCTCCCTTTGCCAACGGCATGCGCTGGGATATGACCATTCACGATCCCGGCCTGGTGGATTTCATTGAGATCGTAAACAACGCCCATCCTATGGTCCCCGACAACTGCCAGGCCATCCAGTGGTGGATCCGTCTGGCCTGCTCCGGCTTTCCCATCGCCCCAGTCAGCGGCCTGGATCTCCACCGCCCCATGGACCTGAACGGAGTTTTTTCCACATTTATTGAGACAGATGGGGACAGTTCTCCAGAAACCTCTCCGGAGGCCTCCCAGGCCCTGGCACAGGCCGTCCGCCGCTGCCGGACCTGTGTGACCCGCGGGCCAGTCCTCCACTGGATCCTGGATGGGGACAGCCTGAAGCTTTCCCTGTGTCCCGGGCTCACTCCCATTCCGGAACAGGGGCCGGAAGCGCCCCCGCCCTTTTTCTGCCTTATAAAAACAGAAAAAGACAGCCTCCGCATCCCACTGGGAAATGGAGACTGTCTTGTGTCCCTGCCCGATACCATACGCTCCTCCAGGGGAGCCGTGCTGCTGCTCTTTCCAGCAGAATCCTACGCCTCAGAGCAGCCGGAGCTCTCTTCCTTAACGGCAGCAGCCGGGCCTGTTTTTTTCTCAATGTGAACGCAAAAGAGCCGGACCACCTTTTCGGTGTCCGGCTCCCTTTTCGCCTTACGCCTCCGGCTTCTCAACCTGGACGATGGCCTGCTTCTGCATGGGAATGCGGCAGTTCTTATTGCTTCCAAACTCAACGATTACCGTGTCGTCTGTCATATCAATGATCACTCCGTAAAAGCCGCTGGATGTCAGAACACTGTCACCAACTGCGATACTTGCCATCAATTCCTGCATTTTTTTCTTTTCCTTCTGCTGCGGTCTGATCGCGATAAAATACATAAACGCAAAGATCAGGATCACGTAGCCGATCCAAAATGCGGGACTGTTCATGCTGTCTTGCACCTCCGTTTCTAATTCTGCTTATCTTTGTAATTACCAGTTACGCCTTCCAGCTTTCTTGCTTTGTATTCGGCGTAGCTGTGGTTCTCAATGGCTTCACGGATCTCCGTCATCATAGTATTGTAGAAATAAAGGTTGTGGAGCACGCACAGGCGCATGCCTAACATCTCCTTGGCCTTTAACAGATGACGGATATAGGCTCTGCTGTAAGAGCGGCAGGCCGGACACTGGCAGCCCTCTTCAATGGGGCGCATATCCTTTGCGAACTGCTCGTTGAACAGGTTGAGCTTTCCGTGATTGGTGTATACATGGCCATGACGGCCATTTCTGGTGGGGTAGACGCAGTCAAAAAAGTCCACGCCCCGGTCCACACTCTCTAAAATATTGGCCGGTGTTCCGACCCCCATTAAATAGGTGGGCTTGTTTTCCGGAAGATGGGGAACGGTCACATCCAGGATGCGGTACATCTCCTCATGGCTCTCCCCCACTGCCAGGCCGCCGATGGCATAGCCGTCGCAGTCCATGGCCGATATGGTATCGGCATGGGCAATACGGATATCCTCAAAGGTTCCTCCCTGGTTGATGCCAAACAGGAGCTGATGGGGATTCACCGTATCGGGAAGGGAGTTGAGCCTGGCCATTTCCGCCTTGCACCGCTCCAGCCACCGCACCGTCCGGGCCACGGAATTTTCCATATATTCCCGGGTACAGGGATGGGGGGCACACTCGTCGAAGGCCATGGCGATGGTGGAGCCCAGATTGGACTGGATCTGCATACTCTCCTCCGGCCCCATGAAGATCTTGTGGCCGTCGATGTGGGAGTTGAAGTAAACGCCCTCCTCCTTGATCTTGCGGAGGCCTGCCAGGGAAAACACCTGGAAGCCGCCGGAATCCGTAAGGATCGGGCGGTCCCAGTTCATGAACTTATGGAGTCCGCCCAGCTCTTTGATCAGTTTATCTCCGGTCCGCACATGAAGGTGGTATGTGTTGGAAAGCTCCACCTGGGTGCCGATCCCCCGGAGATCGTCGGTGGATACGGCTCCCTTGATGGCTCCCACAGTGCCCACGTTCATAAAGACCGGCGTCTGGATCGTGCCGTGAACCGTCTCCACAACGGCCCTTTTGGCACGTCCGTCCTTTGCCAGAATTTGATATTTCATATTTTTTCCTGTTTTTTACTTACCGGACTTCTCCGCCGCCTTTTTGCTCTTTCTTGTGGTCAGAACGTACCATAAGGCTCCCGTTAAGCATACGGAAGAGTAGGTGCCGCAGATGATGCCCGCCATCAGCGGCAGGGCAAATTCACGGATGGAGGAAACACCCATGACAAACAGCACCAGGATCATAACAAAGGTGGTCAGGGAAGTGTTGATGCTTCTCGTAAAGGTCTGTGTGATACTCTCGTTTACGACCTCCTTAAGATCTGCTCTCGGTCCCTGGAGCTTTAAGTTCTCGCGGATACGGTCGAAGATAACGATGGTGGCGTTGATGGAATATCCGACAATGGTAAGGAGGCAGGCAATGGCTGTGGATCCCACCGCCCATTTTGCCAGGGCGTAGCAGGCAACCACCACCAGTACGTCGTGTACCAGGGCGATGACTGCGCTGGCCGCAAAACGGATATTCTTGAAGCGCACCCAGATATAAAGCAGCATGAAGACCGTTGCGATCACAGTCGCCACAATGGCGTCGCTCTTCATCTCTGCACTGATGGCTCCGGAAATGCTCTCTGCGATGATCTTGGATTCATCCACGCCGAAGTTTTCCACCAGGGCTGCATCCAGAGCCTGGCGCTCCTCCACGCTTAAGGTCCTGGTCTTGATGATGACCTCTGTGGTACCGGCCACCTTCTGGGTCTGGGTATCGGCGCTCTTTGTAACGCCTTCCACCACCGGGACCACCTCGCTGGAGATCCGCTCTAAGGACATATCCTCATTGAAGGTCACGCTGGTGGATGTACCGCCCTTGAAGTCCAGGCCGTAATTGAAGGCACCGCCGATGGAGGACTTGTTCATCAGCATTCCGGCCACGCCTGCGCCGATCATCACTAAGGAAATGATAAAGCACACGTTCCTCTTTCCAAGGAAGTCAATGGCCTTTCTCTCCTTCTTGGTACCATAGAACTTCTTATCGGTAAAGCCCAGGTTATAAAGGGCGTTCAGTACAAACTTTGTCACGAACAGGGCTGTGAACATGGACAGCACGATACCGATGGCCAGGGTCGTTGCAAAGCCCTTGACCGTACCGGATCCTCTCCAGTAAAGGACAGCCGCTGCGATCAGCGTCGTAACGTTTCCGTCGATGATGGCGGATAAGGCCTTTGCAAAACCGGTCTTAATAGCCGATTTTACAGTCTTTCCGAGGCCGATCTCCTCCTTGATACGGGTGAAGATGATGACGTTGGCGTCCACGGCCATACCGATGGACAGGATGATGCCGGCGATTCCCGGCAGAGTCAGTGTCACCTCGAAGGCCGCTAAGAGGATGATGATCAGGGCCACATACAGGCACAGGGCCAGGGATGCGGCCAGACCCGGAATCAGATATACGATGATCATGAATACGCACACGATCCCAAAGCCGATGGCTCCGGCCTTTAAGCTGGTGGAAATGGCTTCCTGTCCCAGCTTTGCACCCACCACGTTGGAGCGCAGCTCCTCTAACTCCAGGGAAAGGGAGCCGATCCGGATGGTGGAGGCCAGCTTGTCCGCCTCCTCATAGGAGCTCATGCCGGAAATAGAGGCCTTGCCGCCGGTGATGGCAGCCTGGACCACAGGGTTGGAATAGATCATCCCATCATAAACGATGGCAATGTGCTTTCCTACATTTGCAGCTGTCACATCTGCAAACTTCTTCGTGCCTTCTTCTGTAAAGGTAAGGGATACCTCGTACTTGTTGGCACCGGTCTCGTCCTTATAGATCACAGGACTGGCTGTGGCCACATCCGTTCCCTCTAAGACCACCTGCATGCTCTCATCCAGGAACTGTAAGGAACCTGGCTTTCCCAGCTCCTCCAGGATCTTATTGGCGTCGGTAACGCCCGGGATATCCACGTTGATACGGTTGCTGCCTTCCTGGTATACCTCCGCCTCAGAGCTGTACGTCTGTACTCTCTGCTGGAGCTTATACTGGGTATCGGCCATGTCCTCTGGACTGGGATCTGCTTCTTTTGCCTGGTAGGTGATGCTGACGCCGCCAGCCAGATCCAGGCCCAGCTTAATGCCGCCCTCCTGGAACGTTACTCCCTTCTCATCGGTCACCAGCTTGCTGCGCATAAGCGTATCATACCCAAAATAGCCGAAAACCCCGAGAACGAGCACCAGCGCCAGAAGGCCAAGAAGCCCCTTTCCTTTGCTGCTCTTCATGATACATTGTCTCCTTAATCTAAAAAATTTCCCGGCCGGTCCGTACCGGCCCCCGCGCCTATTCCTCCGCCAGCGCGGCCCTTATCATAATCGCGCACTCGATGCGTTTTTTCTGCATCTCGCAGCCAATATCATAAGCGTCTGTGATCTTTCCATGGAAATTGTAGGAGTTGGCCGCACAGCCGCCGCTGCAGTAGAATCTGGCAAAGCAGTCCTTACATTTGTCCTTGGCGTATACGTTGCACAGCTTGAACTCGTCGCGGACCTTCGTATTGGTGATCCCCTCATCCACATTTCCTAAAAGGAAGTCCTCCATGCCCACAAACTGGTGGCAGGGATAAAAATCGCCCCAGGGCGTCACAGCCAGATACTCCGTTCCGGAGCCGCAGCCGGAAAGACGCTTTGCCACGCACGGTCCCTGGCTCAGATCCAGCATAAAGTGGAAGAATTTAAAGCCGCGGCCTTCCTTTTCCCTCTTTACAAATTCCTTTGCCAGCTGGTCGTACTCCTCCATGATCTGGGGAAGGTCCTCTTCGCGGATGGAATAAGGAGCCTCCGGCGGCGCCACCACTGGCTCCACCGACAGCTTTTTAAAGCCCAGGTCTGCAAAGTGCAGTACGTCATTGGAAAAGTCCAGGTTATTTCTCGTAAAGGTCCCTCTTACGAAATAATCCTTATCTCCTCTGGATTCCGCGAATTTCTGGAATTTCGGAACGATCAGGTCATAGCTTCCCGTTCCGTTGCGGAAGGGACGCATCTTATCGTTGACTTCCTTCCTTCCGTCCAGGCTTAAGACCACGTTGCTCATTTCTTTATTACAGAACTCCATGATCTCATCGTTTAAAAGAACGCCGTTGGTGGTCAGAGTGAAGCGGAATTTCTTATTGTGGGCCTTCTCCTGGGAGCGGCCGTACTCCACCAGCTGTTTTACCACATTCCAGTTCATTAAGGGCTCGCCGCCGAAAAAGTCCACTTCCAGGTTTACCCGGTTCCCGGAATTGGCGATCAGGAAATCCAGAGCCTTTTTCCCCACCTCAAAGCTCATTAAAGCTCTGCGGCCATGGTACTCGCCTTCCTCTGCAAAACAGTACTGACAGGCCAGATTGCAGTCGTGGGCGATATGAAGGCACAAGGCCTTTACCACGGTCTGGCGTTTCTTAAAGTCTACCACATAATCCTTATAGATATCTGCGGTAAACAGCTCCTCTGCATCGATCAGCTCCTGGGCGTCGGAAAGGGCGTCCTCCAGATCCTCCTTCGGGTATTTTCCCTCCAGGGCAGAAAAAACTGCGTTCTTCTGATCCTCTGTGAGCTTCTCCGGCTTTTCCATATCGGCCACAACGTCCGACAGGGCCTTTACCACATCATAAAAAAGGGCGTCCACCGAATGGACAGAGCCGCTGTTGACATCCAGGACGATATGATATCCGTTGTTGATATACTGATGAATCAAAATAATTCTCCTATCTGTGTCGTAAACTAAACGTCTTCCTTTGAGACAATAAATACCCCTACAATCATAGGACCGTAGGGGTCATCTTTAAGCGTTCCTGATTGTACAGGCCCCCGCCATTAGCGGTTGCTGTTTTCGCAGCTCTGGTTTCCTACTGTGCAGGATGTCTTGCATGCGGACTGGCAGGATGTCTGGCACTCGCCGCAGCCGCCCTTCTTCATGCTGTTCTTTAAAGTATTGGAGCTTAATGTCTTAACGTGCTTCATAGGTAGATCCTCCTGTTATTCTTTTATTCATGCGGGCGTAAACGCCCACAGCATCTCACTTTGTTATGAGATTATACCATACGATTTTCCATTATGCAATAGGGATAATTCCCAGGAAACGGGAATATCCATGTAGAAACAGGGGCGGCTGTCCCTTACGGCCCCAGGCCCCCGTATTTTATGAAAAAGGAGGTCGTTTTATGCTGGCACAGAAAGCCTGGCGTATGATCCGTACCCTTATCTTCACCTACCTGGTCTCCGGAGTCCTTTTAACGGCCCTGGCCTTTGCCCTTTATAAGTTCCGTCTGCCGGAAAGCCAGATCACCCTGGGCATCAGCGGCGTGTACATCCTCTCCTGCTTTATAGGGGGCTTCATGGCAGGAAAGGCCATGAGATCCAGAAAATTCCTCTGGGGGCTCCTCACAGGGATCCTTTACTTTGCCTTCCTCCTCATCATGTCCTTTCTCCAGGACCGGACCATCACCGCCGACGCCGTCCGGCTAGGCACGGTCTTTGCCATGTGCTCTTTAAGCGCCATGGCCGGGGGGATGATCAGCTGACGGACAGAAAAAAGAAGCGCCCCGCTCCGTTTCCGGAGCCAGGGCGCTGTTCTTATTTTCTGTATTTATTTATTTCCAACTTTTGCCATGGCATAGACCACCAGAGCCAGAAGACCGATCACAACGAAAATACCGGCCATGCCCTGCCACATGATATTTAAAGCTTCCAGAACGTTTGCATTCATGGCTTCTACCTCCTACATAAAGAATCCAAGGACAATGCCGCCTGCCACTGCGGAGGCCACCTGTCCGGATACGTTGGCGCCGATGGCGTGCATCAGAAGATGGTTGGTGCTGTCCTCAGCAACACCCATTTTCTCAATGACACGGGCGGACATAGGGAATGCGGAGATCCCGGCAGCGCCGATCATGGGGTTGATCTTGTTCTTGGAGAACAGGTTTAAGAACTTTGCAAATAATACGCCGCCTACGGTATCGAAAACGAAGGCGAACAGACCGAGCACCATGATCATCAGGGTCTGGACCGTTACGAACTGCTCTGCACGCATGGAGAAGGAGATCGTAATACCCAGAAGAAGGGTGATCAGGTTAGCCAGGGTATGCTGGGCAGTCTCAGAAAGGCTGTTTAAGCAGCCGCATTCACGAATCAGATTGCCGAACATTAAGAAGCCCACCAGGGATACGGAGGCCGGAGCCACCAGACCTGCGATGAAGGTAACGATGATCGGGAAGGCGATCCTTGTGAGACGGCTTACCTTACCGGGCTGGTAGGGCATCTTGATCATACGTTCTTTCTTTGTGGTAACTGCCTTTACGGCCATGGGCTGGATAATGGGAACCAGAGCCATGTAGGAATACGCGGCCACGGCGATGGGGCCGATGTAGTTGGACTTTAACACCTGGGATACCAGGATGGAGGTGGGGCCGTCAGCCGCACCGATGATGCCGATGGATGCTGCATCGCGGATATCAAAGCCCAGGAACGCTGCCACTACGATGGTGAAGAAAATACCGAACTGGGCTGCCGCGCCGAACAGGAACATCTTGGGGTTGGATAATAAGGGACCGAAGTCGATCATGGCTCCGATACCGATGAATAATAACAGCGGGAAGGCCTCAGAGGCTTCGATGCCGGTCTCGAACAGCCACTGTACGATACCGTGGGTCTCGCCTACGCCTGCCATCATCTGGTTTAAAGCGCCGCTCGCCGGGATATTCACCAGGATCGCGCCAAAGCCCATGGGTAAAAGAAGGGCCGGCTCGTAATCCTTCTCGATCGCCAGGTAGATCAGCAATAAGCCTACCGCATACATTACGGCCTGCTGCCATGTGATGGACAGTAAGCCGTTCCATAAAAATTCCATACTGCTTCCTCCTTAGATACTGAAAGTATTGACTTATTTTCCAGGAGTTAAAACCGGATGCCTGCGTAAAAAAAAGACCTTTTGCAGACGTCGCCCGCCTGCAAAAAGTCTCGTTACCATAACCGGTATGCACAGCCAGACGTTTCCGCCGCGTTTGTTGACTATGCATTTCAACTACTCCCTTTTGAAGAGAATATAACTGGTAAGAAAGAAAAAGTCAATAGCACATTTCTACATTTTTAATTTTCTTTACAAATATTTAACGGCTTTCCGACTCCGTTTCTTCCTCCTGGATGTAAAGATGGATCTTGTCGATCCGGTTCCTATCCACCTGATCCACCACCAGACGGAGGTTTCTATGGGTGACTTCCTCTCCCTCCTCCGGCAGATGGTCCAGAAGGCCGATGATAAAGCCTCCGATGGAGTCATAGTCCTCCGATTCCAGATCCAGGCCCAGCTGGTCGTTTAAGTCATCCAGCTTCATGGCCGCCTCCACCACGTATTCCCTGGGGCCGATCCGGCGGATCAGATCCTCCTCGTCCTCATCGTACTCGTCCCGGATCTCGCCCACGATCTCCTCCAGCATATCCTCCAGGGTAATGAGGCCCGCTGTGGCCCCATACTCATCCAGGACGATGGCGATGTTGTTCTGGGTCTTCCTAAGCTCCACCATCAGCTCCGCTGTCTTTTTAAACTCATAAGTATATAACGGCTCCCGGAGGTAATCCCGGATGCAGAATTTCTTCTGGTTTTCCGTCAGCAGAAGGTCCTTGATGTTGATGATCCCGATCACGTTGTCTGTGGTCTCCTCATAGACCGGATACCGGGTATATTTTACCTCCCGGAAGACCTCGATCACCTCGCTGAAGGTGGCGTTCACATCAATAAAGGTCATATCGATCCGGGGCACCATAATATCCTTGGCCACCGAATCCCCAAAGTCGAACACGTTATAGATCATCTTCTTTTCGTCCGACTCGATGACGCCCTCCTCGTGGCTCACCTCCACAATGGTACGCAGCTCGTCCTCTGTGATGGCGTCCTGCTTTTTATTGGGGTCCACATGGAGCAGGCGGAGAACGCCCTGGGACAGCTTATCTACAATAAAGATCACCGGCGTCAGTACCTGCATGATCATGTAAATGGGTTTTGCAAACCTGAGGGCCATGGTCTCCGAATAAAGGGTGGCGCTGGTCTTGGGGGTGATCTCGCCGAAGATCAGGACCAGCAGCGTCAGGATACCCGTTCCGACGCCCACATACATGTCTCCAAAGGCGCGGGTCACAACGATGGTCGACAGAGACGAGGCGGAGATATTTACAATGTTGTTGCCGATCAGGATCGCGCTTAACATCTTCGGCTGGTTATCCAGTACCTTCATCAAGGTCTGGGCGCTGCTTAAGCCTGCGTCCGCCAGGTTCCTTATGCGGATCTTGTTGACTGCCATCATCGCTGTTTCCGATGATGAGAAAAATGCTGATAATGCCAATAGCCCAAGTACAATGAATATCTGCAGGGCTTGCCCTGAATCCAAGAAAATCAACTCCTATTTCTATATGATTTTGGTCTGGCCGGCGAAAAAACTCCGGCCGGTTTTTATGTATACAGCCCCAATTCTACTATATTCTTCCATACGTGTCAATGGGATTCATCGCCATTTTCCTCCCTTCCGTTGACATATCAACTGTTCCGGATTATAATTGACTTGTCAACGATTTCCGTATCAGAAAAGGGAGGGATCCTATGGAACAGTCCGTCAGCACCTATAAAAAGATACGCCGCCTCTACCGCCAGAGCCAGAAATACGCCGCCAGCCGCATGGAACAGCCGGATCTGACCCAGTCGGAGCTCCAGCTCCTGCGCCATGTGGGCTTCCATGGAGAGGTCAGCCAGCGTCACCTGGCCGACGAGATGGGCGTCGATAAAGCCATGATCTCCCGGATCCTCCAGAAGCTGGAGGCCAAGGGATATCTGGTCCGAACCGAGGACGAAAACGATGCCCGTTCCAAAAACGTGCGCGCCCTGCCCCCTGCGCTGGAGATCCACTCCCAGGGCAAGGGCCTTTCAGAGCAGTTCTTCGACCAGGTCACCGGAGACTTTTCTGCCGGAGAACGGGAGCTTCTGGACCGGCTCCTGGGCCGTATGCTGGAAAAAGGGAAGGAGCTGGCAGCCGCCCCTGCTCCGGAAAAGGAGGTCCGTCCATGAAATATGTGATCCGCTATGTGAAGCCCCACATCCCTACGATGATCTTCGGCTTCACCATCAAGTTCACCGGCACCATCCTGGATCTGATGATCCCCTATATCCTTTCTTATATTATTGATGAGGTGACCCCCAGAAACGACATCGGCCTGGTGATCCGCTGGGGACTTATGATGGCGGTCTGCGCCGCCCTGGTCCTCGTCTGCAACGTCTGGGCCAACCGGGTGGCCTCCGCCGTTTCCAGGGATTCCATCGAGGCCCTCCGCCACGACCTTTTCTATAAGATCTCGTATCTTTCCAGCACCCAGGTGGACGCCTTTACGATCCCATCCCTGGTGACCCGTATGACCACAGATACCTACAACCTGCATCGGACCCTGAACATGATCCAGCGCATGGGCGTCCGTGCGCCGATCCTGATGCTGGGCGGCGTGGTGGTGACCATGTTCATCGATCCCTGGCTCTCTGCCATCCTCTGCTTCCTGATCCCCTTTATGATCCTGGCGGTGGCAAGGATCAGCCGGAAAAGCATCCCCCTGTTCGGGAAGGCCCAGATCGCCGCTGACGCCATGATCCGTGTGGTGCGGGAAAATGCCACCGGCATCCGGGTCATTAAGGCCTTAAGCCGCACAGAATACGAAAAGGACCGGTATGAAACGGTCAACAGCCGCTTAAACGCCGCTGAGGCTAAAGCCAGCATCACCATGGCCGCCTCCGGCCCTTTGATCAATCTGATGCTAAACACAGGACTGGCCGCGGTGATCGTGGTGGGGGCGTGGCGGGTCTCCACTGGAGCCATGAAGCCCGGAGCCATCGTAGCTTTCCTTACCTATTTCACCATTATCTTAAATTCCGTCATGGCCATCTCCCGGCTGATCACCATGTCCTCCAAGGCCATTGCCAGCGCAGGCCGTGTGGAGGAGGTCATGATGACGCCCCAGGACATGGAGATCCGGCCCTGGACCGGCCGGCCTGAGACTGCCCCCGGCGCCAGTCCGGACGCTCCGGACACGGCCTCCGGGAAACGTCCGCCCCACATGGAATTTGATCATGTGTCCTTTTCCTATAATAAACGTGCCTATAATCTGTCGGATCTGAGCTTTTCCCTGGAACATGGCCAGTCCTTAGGCATCATCGGCCCCACAGGAGCCGGAAAGAGCACCCTGGCCCAGCTTCTTTTACGCCTTTACGACATCGACAGCGGCCAGATCCGCATCGACGGCCGGGACATCTCCACCTTCCCCTTAAAGGAGCTGCGTCAGAAATTCGGCGTGGTGTTCCAGAATGACGTTCTGTTTAAGGACAGTCTCCTGAATAACATCGATATGGGCCGTAAGCTGGATATGGATGCCATCGACCAGGCTGTGGAGGTGGCCCAGGCGGCCTCCTTCATTGCAGGATCCGGCGGCTATGAAAAGCCCATCGCAGTCAAGGGCGTCAACTTAAGCGGCGGCCAGAAGCAACGGGTCCTCATTGCCAGGGCCCTGGCCGGCAGACCAGAATTTCTGATCCTGGACGACTCCTCCAGCGCTCTGGATTATAAGACCGATGCTGCTTTCCGCCGGAGCCTGGCCCAGTCCTTCTCCGGCACCACCACCATCATCATTGCCCAGCGCATCAGCTCCATCATGCACTGTGATAAGATCCTGGTGCTGGAGGACGGCATTCCCCAGGGCCTGGGGACCCATGAGGAGCTTTTAAAGACGTGTGACGCATATCGTGAGATCAGTACGATCCAGATGGGAGGTGAGGACCTGTGAAACGAAAAGCCACTCTGATCCGCATATTCGGTTATCTGCTCCAGCACAAGCACCAGTTGGCCTTTATCCTCTCCCTGTCCTTCCTGGGGAATCTTCTGGCCCTGGCCGGTCCCAGGCTGTCCGGCGCTGCCATCAACCTCATCGCCGAGGGCATGGACGGGAACATGGACCTGCCTGGAGTTTATAAGTATGCGGCCTTTATGCTGCTGTTTTATGTGTCCAGCTCTCTTATGAGCTATGCGGTCAACGTGTCCATGATCACCCTGTCCAGACGGATCACCTATACATTAAGAAAGGATACCTTCAACCATCTGGTGACTCTTCCCGTGAGCTTTTTCGACGGCACCACCACCGGAGACATCTTAAGCCGCATTTCCTATGATATCGACACCATCAATGCCTCCTTATCCAACGACGTGGTGCAGGTGGTGCCCAGCTCCGTCACCATCGTCGGCTCCCTGGTGATGATGCTGCGCTTAAGCCCCAGGCTGGTCCTGGTCTTCACGGTCACCATCCCCCTGGCCCTTCTTCTGGCCTCCTATCTGACCCACATGGTACAGCCCATGTTCCGGGCCAGATCCAGGGCCGCTGGAGAGTTAAACGGCTATGTGGAGGAAATGATCTCCGGCCAGAAGACCCTCCGGGCCTATACCCAGGAGGAACGTGTCATTCAGGACATGGACGTGCAGAATAAGAAGCTGGTGGACGCCTACTATAAGACCGACTACTATGCCAGCATCATGGGCCCGGCCACCAACGCCATCAACAACCTGGCCCTGGCCCTAATCTCCGTGTTCGGAGCCATCCTGTATCTCCATGGCTCCATCAGCATCGGCAGCATCTCTGCCTTCGTGCTCTACTCCAGGAAGTTCACCGGGCCCATCCGGGAGATCGCAGAGATCTACGGTGAGCTCCAGTCCTCCCTGGCGGCGGCAGAGCGGGTCTTTAAGGTCATCGACGAGCCCGCCGAACCGGCAGATCTGGAAAGCGCCGCTCCGCTGGAAAACGCCCAGGGCGACGTGGAGCTTTCCCATGTGAGCTTTGGATACCAGAAGGACCAGGTGATCTTAAAGGACTTCAGCATGAAGGCCCCCAAGGGCAGCCTCATCGCCATCGTTGGCCCCACAGGAGCCGGAAAGACCACCTTCATCAATCTGCTGATGCGGTTTTATGACATCGACAGCGGCTCCATCCTGGTGGACGGCCGGAATATTTCCGGTATCACCCGGAAAAGCCTCCGGCTTTCCTACTCCATGGTCCTCCAGGACACCTGGCTCTTTTACGGTACCATCTACGAAAACATCGCCTACGGGCGGCCCGACGCCACCAGGGAAGATGTAGTCGCTGCGGCAAAGGCGGCCAGGATCCACACCTACATCGAAAGCCTTCCCCAGGGCTATGATACGCTCCTCATCGACGACGGCACCAATATATCCAAAGGCCAGAAGCAGCTTCTGACCATTGCCAGGGCCCTGCTGATGCGGACGCCTATGCTGATCCTAGACGAAGCCACCTCCAACGTGGACACTCGGACCGAGCACCAGATCCAGGCCGCCATGCGGGCCTTGATGGCAGACAAGACCTGCTTCGTGGTGGCCCACCGGCTCTCCACCATCCGGAATGCCGACTGCATCCTGGTGGTGCGGGACGGAAACGTGGTAGAGCGGGGCACCCATGAGGAGCTGATGCGTCAGAAAGGGTTTTACTATGAGATGCACCAGGCACAGTACAGGTAGGGAGGCCTCACAGCTCCTTCCGGCTTAATAGGAAAAGCACTGGAATATCCCGTGATTCGGATGTTGGATCCGGCGGGACCGGCAGGACTCTTTACCTGGCTCATGCCTTGAAAACAAAACAGCCGCCCGCCCCCGCCCGGATCTTCACAGGGCAGGGACAGACGGCTGTTTTCTTACTCCAGGGATGCCGATTCCCCGGATCCAGCGCCGGACTTCGGTGCAAACGCCATGGCGGCGGCCACCGCGCAGACACCGCCAGCCAGCTTGGCGGCAATAAAAGCAGACACCACCGCCGGGGGCTCCACACTGGCGATGAAGGCAAGCTGTCCTCCCAGCACAAAGGATCCGCTGACCGCAAAGGCCGCGTTCATCACCTTTCCCCGGTCGTCCATTTTTTCCATCATCGGGATCATGGAAATACAAGTGGCCAGGCTGATGATCAGTCCCACCACGGAATAAGAATTAACTCCCAGCCATCCGGCGATCCGGCTGATCCCCTTTTGGAAAAACCGGAGGATCAGAGAGGCCGCCACCATGGACCCGGCCACCACCACTGAGATCTTTGCCACAATGGTAAGGGACTCAAAAATAAGGGTGTCTGACGCGATCTGGCACGCAGGAAGGAAGAGCCCTAGCATCACCAGGCCAAACAGGACCAGACTGGCGATCCGCACCAGGTTTCCCACCACCGACAGCACCCGGATGGTGGCCTCCGCGGCCTTTATGAGGGCCAGACAGATGAAAACGCACAGAAGGAGGATCGGCAGAAGATTGCGGACCAGCTCCTTCACAGGCAGGCCCGTGAGCAGAGCGCCCACCGCCACTCCCGCGGGGATCGTTACGATTCCCCAGACGCTGCCCTGCATAAACAGGGAGGTATCCTCCCTGCGGATGACCGTCAGGGCAATGGGCAGGGTAAAGGAGATCATGGCTCCCAGACAGGAGGATACCATGACTCCGGAATAGATCCCCAGGGCCGGAGTGGCTGCCAGCTCCTTTGCAATGGCGTGGCCGCCCAGGTCGGGGGCCAGAAGGCTTCCGATCAGAACGGAGGCGTCAAAGGGCAGACGGGACGCAAAGGAGGCAATGGCCTCCGGATTGCTCCTGACCGCCGTGACCCCGATACAGTAGATCCCTACGATGGAAAGGGCCAGGGAGGCCAGGGAGGCCAGGCCGCCGTCAAACTCAGCGGCCAGGCCCATTTTCCCTCCGGAAATCTTATCCCAGAGTCCAAGAAGCGCACAGAGCAGAAGAATTCCGATAAATATATTCATGCCGGTTTATTTCTCCAATGGTTTTGTTTTTTCTTTGAGCCAGATACGCTCCCGCTCTGTCATACGGGGGCTTAAGGTATCATAGACCATCTGATGATAGTCGTTGAGCCAGGAGATCTCCTCCTCGTTCATCAGCTCCAGCACCACCGGCGTGGTATCGATGGGCAGATAGGTAAAGGGCTGGAAGGCATAAAACTTTCCGTATTTCGTTTCCATGTGCTCCACCACCAGAAGCTCGTTCTCAATGCGGACGCCCACAAGACCCTCTTCATAGATTCCAGGCTCATCGGTGATGGTCATGCCCGGCTGGAAGGGCACATGGTTGGTCATCCTGAGGCTCTGGGGGCCTTCGTGGATGGGGCCCACAAAGCCCACGCCGTGGCCAGTGCCGCAGCGGTAGTCCAGGCCGTACTTCCAGATCTGGGTGCGGGACATGATATCCAGGTTGGCACCGGAGCAGCCCTCCATAAAGACAGTCCGGGCGATGCCGATGTTGGCCTTTAACACATAGGTGTAATACCGCCGTTCCTCGTCGGTCAGTTCGCCCAGGGCATAGGTACGGGTGGTATCCGTGGTGCCGTCCACGTACTGGCCGCCGGTGTCCAGAAGAAGGAAGCCCTTCCGCTGAAGAACCGCATGGTTTTCCGGGGTCGGATGGTAATGCATCATGGCGGCGTTGGCTCCGTAAGCCGCGATCACGGCAAAGCTGTCCTCCATATAGCCCTCCTGTTCCTTACGGAAATTCACCAGAAGCTCTCCCACGTCCGTTTCAGAAATGGTCTCACCAGCAGCCAGCTTCTCCTCCAGGCACATCTGGAGCCGGGCCATGGCCACACCCTCCTTAATATGGGCATTCTTGGTATTGGCGATCTCCACCGGGTTCTTCACAGCCTTCAGGCAGAAAACTGGCTCCTCTCCCTTTACAATGGTCACCCTGGGATTCTCCTCCATGGACAGATACAGCCGGTAGTTGACGTTCTCCACGCTCACCAGCATGACCGTGGGCACATTGATGGCGGCGATCCCGTCCAGGATCTCCCCATACGGCCGCACAGCCACTCCGTTTTTCTTAAGATAATCCAGAGCCTCCTCCGATACACGGCTGCTGTCCACATAAAGGACTGCCGTTTCCTGGGTCAGAAGGACATAGGACACAAAGGAGGTATTGTACACCACATCAGAGGCCCGCAGGTTCAGAAGCCAGGCAATGCTGTCCAGGCGGGTAACGGCCATGGCGTCTGCCCCGTTCTCCTTAAGCCGGGAGCGGACCTGGGCGATCTTTTCTGCCGCAGAAAGGCCCGTATATTGTTCCGGAAGCAGATAGACCTGGTTCTGTGGGATGGCTGGACGGTCTGTCCAGATGGGCCTGATCAGATCCTCAGACCGGATCCCGATCCCCTGGGCAGAAAACGCTGTCTCCATATCCAGCACAGTCTCCGCCGCAGTGACCATGCCGTCGATCCCCAGGACCTCTCCCTCCTTCAGCCTGGAAAGAAGAAATTCCTGGATGGTGGGCACGTCCTTCTCCCTCATACGGTAGAGGACGATCTCGCTGCCGGCCATCTGCCGCTCCGCCTGGATAAAATAACGGCCGTCGGTCCACAGACCGCTCTCCGTTTCAGTGACCACTAAGGTTCCGGCAGAGCCGTCAAAGCCTGAAAGCCAGGCCCTGGCCCTCCAGTGATCGGGAAGATATTCGCTGATGTGGGGGTCCGAGGACGGAATCAGATATGCCTGTACCCCGGCTTCCGCCATTTTTTCACGAAGCATAGACAGTTTCTCGTTGGTCGTCATGACAATCTCCTTTCTTATTCATGGAATTCCGCTTCATTCCAGTATGTAAAATATGATCGCATAGAAAACGGACTTCCGGGTTGCAGATATCTGACGTTCATGGTCAGACATCCGCAAAACGAAGCCCGCGCAGGTTTGGGGCAAACATATTTATTTAATATTTCTTGCCGCCAGCTCCCGGATATTTCCCTCATAGGGCGTAAACGGGATTTCTCCCTCGTAGTTTAAGAAGTCCACCACATAGCCGATGGCTGCGGCTGCGCCGCAGATCATGCCCTTTTCGTCCAGATCGAACTCCGGCGTATGGTGGTTGGCTCCGGTTCCCAGCTCCGGATTCTGGATCCCGGTGAAGGTGATCACGCCCGGCCAGTACTTTAAGTACGCCTGCATGCTCTCGCAGGCCATCCACGGCTGGGCCTTTGCCAGGGCCTCTTCTCCCATGTATTTCTTAACGGCGTTCCTTGCGATCTCGCTGCAGGTCTCGTTGTTGTAATTCTCAAACAGAGGATCCTTCATGGAAATGATCTCATAGGTACACTGGTTTAATTTACATTCTGCCTCCAGGACCTCTTTAAACTGCTTCATAAAGCTGGCTCCGGCCCCCGCCACATTGAAGGTGCGGATGGTGCCGTCGAATACCAGTTCGTCGGGAACGATGTTCATGGCCGTTCCGCAGTGGACGCTGCCCACAGAGAAGGTCAGGATATCTGTGGGAGACACGTATTTCATGCGGATCATGTTCATATGATTGTAGATGGAGTTGAAGCAGTCCAGCACGCTGTGGGCCAGATCCGGACGGGAGCCGTGGCCGGCAAGACCCTTTAAGCGGATGGCAAAGCCGTAGCCGCCGGAGAACACTGCGCCCGGCTCTGCGGAAACCTGGCCCGCCGGAACGTCCCACTTCACATGGGTGGCGATGCAGGTATCGATGGGCAGCTTCATGGTCTCCACGATGTAGGGAAGCAGGTTGGCGATCTGGCCGCCGCCCTCCTCGCCCCGCTCGAAGCAGAGGACGATGTTTCCGTTCAATTCGTCCTTGTGCTCGTTTAAGATCTTAGCCTCGCCCAGCAGCATGGCCGTATGGGAATCGTGGCCGCAGGCGTGGGAAATGCCGTCATTTTTTGACACGCACAGCTTATCACAGCATAAATTCTTTGTATTTTCCTGGATGGGAAGAGCGTCCATGTCGGCGCGCATCAGAACGGTCTTTCCCGGCTTTCCGCCGTGGATCTGGCCCACGATGCCGCCGTCGGGAACCTCCACATACTCAATCCCCAGGGCATCCAGCTCCTTTTTAATAAACTCCAGGGTCTCAAATTCCTGTCCCGTCATTTCCGGATACTCATGCATATGTCTCCGGATCCGTACCATGTAATCAAAATTTTTCTGTGCTTCTTTGAAGATCTCCATTTTTTTTCTCCTCTCACAGCAGACGGTGCGGGGCAGACGCCCCGCAGTCCATACGTTTCCTTATTTTACAGTTACACGGCGGAAATTCTTCTTTCCTCTCTTTACAACGATGCCGTCGCCGGAAAGCTGTTCCTTTGTGTAAACCGTTTTAATATCCTTTACAGCCTCGCCGTCCACAGATACGCCGCCCTGCTCCACATTTCTTCTGGCCTCGGAGCGGGATGCACAGAGACCGGATTTCTGTACGATGGACAGGATATCGATGGTGCCGTCGGTAAAGTCATCGTTAGAGAGCTCGGCTGTGGGCATTTCTGCTGCATTTCCGCCTGCAAACAGGGCCCTTGCGCTCTCCTGGGCCTTTTTGGCCTCCTCATCGCCGTGTACCAGGGCAGTCAGCTCGTAGGCTAAGATCTCCTTGGCTTCGTTTAACTGGCTTCCTTCCCATTTATCCATTTCATCGATCTGCTCTAAGGGCAGGAAGGTCAGCATCCGCAGACACTTTAACACGTCGGCGTCGGCGATGTTTCTCCAGTACTGGTAGAACTCAAAGGGACTTGTCTTATTGGGATCCAGCCATACGGCTCCGGACTGGGTCTTGCCCATCTTCTTGCCCTCGGAGTTCAGGAGCAGGGTGATAGTCATGGCATGAGCGTCTTTTCCAAGCTTTCTCCGGATCAGCTCCGTGCCGCCTAACATGTTGCTCCACTGGTCGTCGCCGCCGAACTGCATGTTGCAGCCGTATCTCTGGAACAGCTCGTAGAAATCGTAGCTCTGCATCAGCATGTAGTTGAACTCCAGGAAGCTTAAGCCCTTTTCCATCCTCTGCTTGTAGCACTCGGCAGTCAGCATACGGTTTACAGAGAAATGCGGTCCGATCTCTCTTAAGAAATCAACGTAGTTCAGATCCAGGAGCCATTCCGCATTGTTTACCATCATGGCCTTTCCGTCGGAAAAGTCGATGAAACGGCTCATCTGCTTTTTAAAGCAGTCGCAGTTGTGCTGGATGGTCTCCACGGTCATCATCTGGCGCATATCGCTTCTGCCGGAGGGGTCTCCCACCATTCCGGTACCGCCGCCGATCAGGGCGATGGGCTTATTGCCTGCCATCTGTAAACGCTTCATTAAGCAGAGAGCCATGAAATGGCCCACATGCAGGCTGTCGGCAGTGGGGTCGAAGCCAATGTAGAATACGGCCTTTCCCTCATTTACCATTTCCCGGATCTCTTCCTCATTTGTCACCTGGGCGATCAGGCCTCTTGCCTGTAATTCCTCGTAAACTCCCATCTTCTCATTCTCCTTTTTCCTGTATCTCTATAGTTTGTTTCGTTGGCCGATTTCCGCACAGAAGGGACGAAAATGGGGCGCCCCCCGGGATCCCGCTCCCAGGAACGCCGTGAAAACAAAAAAGCCCCGCCCTTCTGTTTCAAAAGGACGAGGCCAACGGCTCGTGTTACCACCTAATGTTCCCGCATAACTCACATTATACGGCTTATGAAGTCTCCTTACAGGACTCCGGCCCTTTAACGTAGGCCCCTCCGTCGCAGCCTACTGAACGGACTGCCGCTCTTCCTCCCGGACATGCTCCGGGATTCCAGGCAGACTTTCGCGGTTCGGTGCGAAGCTCCGAGATGTATTCACGGCTCCGATCCCGCGCGCCTCTCACCCTCCGGCAGCTCTCTGTGCGGATCCTGTGGACCGTTACTGGTTCTCTTCATTGCTGATACCTGTTTGGTTTTCAGCCGTCACCGGCTATAAGCCACATTATAGGGA
>PPYE01618214.1_pt1 | contig 30926 bp, 38 predicted proteins | sample 1559881 | NCBI WGS metagenome assembly PPYE01 (sample SAMN08240022, study PRJNA423297) | Human gut metagenome, whole genome shotgun sequencing project. | reverse complement strand
CACCGTCCACATAGTCGTTTAAATCTCCAACGGCGGTATTGGCGTTCTTTGCGCTCTCAACGGCGGCGTTGGCGGTGTTCTGAGCCTGAGTTATCAAACCGTTCACGGCTTCCCATTCATCAAGTTCATATAAGCCCGATGAACCTGATTTGAACTTTATTTGCCCGGATATGATACCTTTCAATAAATCAAAATAAGTGTTCCCGTCTGTGGAAACAATCCTGTCTGTCGTGATACGTCCCGGAAGGATTTCTGTAAAACCGTACAGAGTGACAAAACTCCGTTCTTCATTATATTCAGAGTTCAGGACACCGACAAGAAGATGATAGAAGCCTGAAACACCCTCTAATTTGATTGCATTTTCAGACAGGGTGAAAACACCTGTTTGTGCCGTCTTTGAGACTTTTGCATACAAATAATACTTCTTCTTACCGTCATCAAGCACTGCGCTTGTGTAGGCTGTCATATCCCAAAATTTATATTCCGAAACCTTGTGCGATGCACTGACCGTATTGATACCGAGGGTCATGTGTTGTATGATACCCGCTGCCGCTGTCAGTTGTTTCGTCTCATTGTCATAGACAATTCTGTGCGTAACCGGGACGGGGTTTGTCTTTGAGTTCACAAAACGGAATTGAAGACTTTCATCGCCTACAAGCATTGACATCGTTTGAACGGCAATCGGGTTGATTGAGTTCGTGAAATTGTCGAGCAATGCTTCTTCCAACATGCTGATTGTTTCCTTTGCGTCCCTAAACCGTCTTTTAGTGAATTGAATAGCGTCACGATGTAGGTCATCAACGATGACTTCCTCACTTTTCAGGTCATTCAATGTTGATGAAACACTGCCGCTTACCGTTGTGTTTGAAAGTTCAATCACGGGGCTGTGCGGTTTATTGATATAATCTTTTATACCCGTTATACGCACGAGAACGCCGTCTTTCTGAAACTGATCGTCAGAGAAACGGATATATCCCCCGAGTTTGATGCGCCCCCCGATGTTTACCCAATCTTTTTTCGACCATATCCCGTCAAGTTCTCCCGTAAAAGTGAATTTCAGGTCTTCATTATCAAACAAGCATTTTACAGCCGCCCGGAACATATCCCATGATGCGCCTGTTTTCGTGGCATTATCACAAATGTAAGCAGTGGGAAGCATACATTTGAATACGGCATACTTATCGCCCGATTTAGGGGCGAATGTGGTATTTGGCATAGTTTGCCCGTCTATGTCTGCGGGAACAATCTCAAAACGGCGTGCCGCCTTTCCTTTAACGGCATTATGGTAATATTTAACCTCAAACTCCCGTCCGGCAAGCATACCCGTCTGAAAAACAACGGTCATAGTTTCCCCCTCTATCAAGCATTCTTCATAATTCAGTGAAGATGGGATTGACGTGTCAACAATGTCATAAAAGTTGTTTTTCTCATCAACAACTACAACCGTGTTGACCGTACCGACACGTTTCGGGTAAATCTCAGAACAGTCAAGACTATCTTCGGCGAGTGATGACAGTTGTTTGTCATCACGGCGTATTGAAAGCCCTGCTTCATCAACGACATAACGGCGGGCGTTCTTGGCTATGAAGCCGTCTTCATCTTCAAAATGTTCGCCGTCATAAGCGAGTGTTTGGTTCTTGGGAAGAAGAAGCTCGGAAGAACCGTATTTTGACGGGTCTATATTGTCCGTACCGCCTTGAACGAACAAAATTTCCGTTGGCGGGTTGTCTCCCGTATTTGAACGTCCGACACCCGGCTTGAACCCGTTGCCACATCCATAAGACAGCGGGAGGGGGTTACTTTTGTTGTATTCAATCTTACGTAATGACACACGTTTTCCCGTAAACTCGTATTCTGTCTTGAACGTTGAAGCCATGCGGGTTAGAGCGTCAATACAAAAATCATGGTCATAGGCAATCAGGGTTTCAACACCGTCAATACATTCGCCAACCATCCATCCTTTGTCACGGCGGTTCATATTGTCAACAAACATTTGAAGATGTTCATGTGGCTTTGCAGTCAACGAAAATTTCAAACGTCCGTCAACCGGGTTTCTGAATTTCCAAACTTTTGCGTTTGCTTCGGGCGGGTCAAAAAGCACCGTGTATTCAAACAATCTTTTATGTTTCATCTTGAAATTCTCCGGGCGTTTGAGCGTGAACGTTTCGCCTTGAAACTCACAGTAAGAGCCTACTGGGATTTCAACGTGTTCAGGGAGCGAATAATACAACGTTAAACTATGGTCTCCCATGACAGCCCTATTGCGGTAACTGTTATCGTCAACCTCGATTTCAAGAACCTTGCTTCCGGCATTATTGTAAATTATCATACTACTAAAAACTTTGAGTTATTTTTCCCGAATTTCCCCGTGGTTGAACTTTCTTTTTAAAATGGTGTGATTATATTGTAATCACTTTTTGAGCGTTCTACGGGGCTAAAAAAGGCTTTTTCAAGAATAACCATTCTTCCCGTCACATTTTATGTTTGAATAACGTGACGGGAAGCGGTTTTTACAAGTTACAGAATACCGTATTCAAGGCAGTCTGCATCCACTTGCGCTTTCAGGGTAGCACGTTCGGATAGATAGGCTTTGTATGCCTCAATCTTTGCCTTGGCTTCCTCGCTTGACTTCGCCCCTCCAATCATACCGAGGTTCGCTGCGTTGAACTCATTCACAAGTTTTTGTTCCCGGTTGTTGTCCCATTTCTCCGTGATAACTGTTTCAGTTATCTTGTTTGAAGAAAGCGGAGCCCACACGGTAACTTCTTCACATTTCCATTGTTCCTGAACCGGGGCTTCATCGTCAGAAGCGAGTTCGCTTGGTTCAACGGTGGCGGGTTTTTCAACTTTCTGAATGTTGAAGCGGTAAACGTAACTTCCGTTTCCGACAGCCTCCAATTTGGTCGGCTGATTGTCATAAAATGCTATCATAATAACACGGTTTAATGATTGTTTTTAATAAATGTTTACTATCACTATGTTTCGCCCAACCGAGCCACGGGGCGACAGCCTGCTTATAAGCCTTTGCGTCAAGCGGAGGTTTGCGGCGGTTTAGCCGTGAGACGGTATGGCAGAAATTCTTCTTAATGCTCTTGCGGATAAGTTTCTGTTTCCGAAAGAACAAATAACCGACATAATCAAGCGCACGCCCATGTTTGTCATAACGGTTCTTTGCGATAGGGAATATCTGATAATTGCCTTTAATACTTAGTTCAAGTTCTTCCTCGATATATTCTTTTATGAACTTGAAAACCTGATGAAGAACGTCCTTGCTTTCAGCCAAGAACGGTATATCGTCAGCGTATTCAATCGCTTTGATATATGGCTTTTCTTTCAGGTTCAAAGCCTTTCTGACAAGTTCCGGCAAACACTCGTTTACCCAATGCATGAAATAGCATAAATACAGGTTTGCGAGATATTGTGAGAGATAGTTCCCGATTGGAAGACCTTGTGCGCTGTCTATGATTTCGTCAAGAAGCCACAACAGGTCAGCGTCCTTGATTTTACGGCGTATCAGTCTTTTCATCACATTGTGACTGATTGAGGGATAATACTTCTTGATGTCAATTTTCAGGCAATATAAGGGCTTTCCCTCAAACTCCTTTATTATCTTGTCAACTTGATGGGCGCACCCCTCTATACCACGTTTCTTGACACAAGAATAAGTATTGTGCGTGAATGTTTTGACCCATATCGGTTCAAGAACATTCATAATTGCGTGATGTACTATTCTGTCGGGATAGTACGGAAGACGGAAAATAAGCCTTTCCTTTGGTTCAAAAATCGTGAAGACATCATAAGGAGAGGTTTTGAACGTCTTTGTCAGCAAGGCTTCATGTAAGGCAAGAATATTCGCTTCACGGTTCTTGTCGTGAACCCTGACCCCGTATGTGTGCGTTTTACCCTTGCGAGCCTTTCTGTCAGCTTCCCGCAAGTTCTCAACGGAGATTATGGTCTTATATAAGTTTCCTATTCTTTTCATACTTCTGCTTTGCTTTTCTTAGTCAGAGTTTTCGGTAGCCCATACAACAGGCGTTCCTACCAACACTTTTAGGAGGTTTGCTTGAAATCTTTTGCCAAGTGGCAAGGCTGTCATTCTTTTATTTTGTTTCATATTGTCAAAACCAATTTTAAAGCATAGGTGAGAACCGATGTTCGCATTCGTATTCGAGGGGGTGTTATTCGAGTTCGCATAGGCGAGACCTGCATTCGCACTGTTATTCGCGTTACCGCTGAACAGGACACCACAAGAATGACCCACCTTTTATTTTGTTATCTCATTGTGTTCTCATTCAAAATAATACCTGTTTCCGTTCCCTCTCATGTTTTCATCTCTCGGGATATTAAGGAAAGCGAGGCTTCCGTCATCTTCTTTTGGTATGTTGTTCATTTCTTCAATCATTGTTTTATACTGTTATTATTTGAACCCTGCCCCACAAAGAGGCAGGGAAAAGGTTATCACTCAAAGCGTGTTACGCTGGCGTGGGGATAAAGCAAAGGTGAGAACCGACGTGCGCAGCCGCACGCGAGGGGGCGTTAAGCGAGCGCGCAAAGGCGAGACCCGCACTCGCACCGTTACTCGCGCTACCGCCGAACAGGACACCACGTAACACTTCGCCTGAACTTGGTATGTTGGTATAGTGGTAATCGCATGGTATATTCTTTTTCGCCTGTTCCGTTGCCGAGTTCATCCGTATAGCCACAAGGGATAAAAGGATAATAACCGTTGAACGTGTTCCATTTGCCGCTGTCAAGTGTTGTAACCCCGTCTCCGAGACCGCCTTGTGCATAGCCGTTGTTGTCTTTTGCGGCGTTGTACGCCTTTTGTGAGTTGAGTGTGGCGTATTCAACGGCAAACAGCCAATAAATGTCTTTCTGAATGTCGTATGTCATACAGTTCCATTCTTTTGTTGACGGCTTTCTTTTCCGGGCGTAGGCTCGGAAGTTGGTACGTGAAATAGACGTTGCGGGTCTTCCAAGTACGGAACGGTATGTGTTGTCCCAATCTGACTGATTGCCACCGCCCCTGTAATCCGCACCGTCATTCACAACTGAACATAGTTTGGTTGTTGAACGCTGTACGGAAGCCTCATAAGCCGAAACGTATTTCTTCTTCACTTGATGATAGCCGGGCAGAGGGTATTCAGAGAACTTCACACGGCGTTTGTTACCCTCTGTTTCAAACTTGCGATAATACATCGGCAGTTCAACCATGACTTGCCCACGTGAGCCGTCACGGGTCTGACCCGTCCAATCCGATGGGTTGAGATATTCAACCACGTTCCCGTTGTCATCAAGAAGACAGCCTTTCATGCGGTTGTGTACGGGTAGGGATTTATGAAGTGACATATTACCGATACGGGTAACGTCAGGGGATGATACCGTGACATCATATTCAATGCCGTACATACAGTTTTCTTCCATGTAGGGCAACATGGCTGCGAGAGCCGCTTTCTTGCTTTCCCCGTCTTCCAATACTTCACATAACAGTTTGAACGGGTTGTCGCCTGAAACGTCAGGCAGGTCACTCAATCGTTTTCCGTTTGTGAACGCTTCAATGATTTCCCTTACTTTGTTTTCTTCATCTGTTGATAGTGCCATAATTTAAAAGTTTTATTTGTTGAAAAATTATTTTAATTGAACCTGAATTTGCCATTTGCGGTCAGGCGCAAAGTTGATTTTGTACAAAGCCTGACAGACTGCGGAACGACTTCAATATCAATGGTTCGATAAATGCTTGTGTTTTCTGTCGGGATGACGTGTATTTTGCTTATGCCGACACTGTTCACGGTCAGAAAACCGTCAGGGGCAACGGAAACCGCTTTGTCATCGCCCAAGAAAAGGACATTGTTACCCGTTCCCGCCGGGGATAGGGTAGCTGTTACTCTCAGAATGTCTTTGTTCCCTTTGGTTATTTTCTTAGGAAACTCTAATGTCATTCCCGTTGGCTGTTTACGGTCTTTAGCCGTGATTGTCTGCTCCAATTCTTCCAAACGGGCGAGGGCGGCGTTCATTTCAGCCACACTTTCCGTTGCTTCTGCCGCCGCTTCTCCTGCGGCTGACGCTTGTTGTTGAGCGTTTGTGGCAGCGGTATTGGCTTGCGTTATTGCAGCATTCACACGCCCTGCCGCCGTATCTGCCGCCATAGCTTTTTCGTTTGCCAATGCTGCCGCATCGTTGGCTTTTTTTGCGGCTTCTGTGGCTTTTGTGCCCCGTGCGAGGCATTTCCACCAAGCGGTTTCAGTGATGGCGTGTCCCTTGTTATTGTCTTGTAACGACAAATAGGAACTGTCTTCCGTGTCAACAAAGTCAAACCGCTTGTAAGTCTTTCCGGCGTTATAAGAACCTGCGTCCGTAAACGCCACTTTCCCTAAAGGTATCTTTGTCATATTCGTGTAACTTTAAGTTATCCAACATTCAAATAAAGTTCTCCCGTCTGTTCATCAAACTTGATAAGTTTGTCGCTTACTTCATCTTCAAATTCCATGTATAGAATCATGTCATCATCGTCTATGCTGAATGTCGGGTACAGCACGCCGCCTTTTGCGAGCACACCTGTATCGACATACTTTTTCTGAGCTTCATCCCATTTCCACCAATTTCCATTGTCTCCCATTTTGGGCGGGTTGTCAGCCTGTTCCTTTGCCCGGTCAGCTTGCGTGTCAGCGTTCCCCGCCGCCTTATTAGCTTTCGTTGCGGCATTGTTTGCAGAGGAAGCGGCACTGTTGGCTGAGTTGGTGGCGGTCACGGCGGCTTCCTTTATCTCTTCTAAATCTTCACGGGCTTTGTCCGCATTGGAAGCGGCGGTATTTGCCTTTGTTGCCGCATTGTTTGCGTTGGTTGTGGCGGTATTTGCTGCTGCGGTTGCCTTGTCAGCGTTTCCCGCCGCCGTGTTTGCTTTCGTAGCCGCACTGTTGGCAGAGGAAGCGGCACTGTTGGCTGAACCCGCTGCGGTGTTCGCACTATTGGCGGCTGTCTCGGCTTTTTTCGTTGCGGCTACGGCATTTTCATAGGCGGTCTGAATGTGTTCCAGACTGACCTTGACGCTCGTTTGAACCCCATTTATCAGCTTAACGCCGATAGTGTATAATCCTTTCAGATTGTCGGAAAGGGTTAATTCGCTGATTTTAATTCTTTTCAATCCCATAATGTCATATTCTTTTTCGTAAGTCAATCGCAAACTCCCCGTCTTCTGTCACAACCAAATCCCGTGTTTCCGTGGCAAGCACAAATTCATCGTCTTCAAGCCTGAATGAAATGAAGCATACGGTAACGGTAAATTTGAGCCATATTTTATCAGAGGCGTAAAACTCGGACACGGAACAGCTTTTATAATGGCAGGGGTATTCATATCCCGTTTCATCAGAGTATAACAGCCGTTGTTCAGGACGCACAAGGTCATACAACAGAGCGTTATAGTTGCGCCACAGTTCAGTCAGTGAGGCGGCTTTCATAAGGCAGTTTATCTTTACGTCCTTTGCCTTATAGGTCACTTTTTCCCCGTCATACAAAGCCCCGTTCAATTTGTTGATATTGCGCAGGAGGCTGGTCTTGACATTCGGCGATTTCTCTATTTCATTAAGCGTTCCCTCCAACACATGAACCCCATAAACTGAGAACGGTTTCCCGTCAAGTTCATAATAATCAGAGCCGGGAACAGTGCTTTCAGGTTCTTTGTAGGTGTACCCGTCCAAAGGGAAATCATCGGCAAGCTTTATCGTGATGAAACCGAGAAGCGTTGCCAAATCCGTGTTAGGGTTTGACACAAGACGAAGGCGGTAAGTACGTCCTATCTCCCTGAAATCAAACGTATGATAGGCTTTGTCTGACAATCGTTCTATGAAGCCTCCCCAACGGTAATCCATGCCTGAGAGAACAATTTTTAAGGAAAATTCCTTCGTGTTCAAGGTAGGTTCTGACAAGTCAGGTTCTATGCCGTCTTCTTCCTGCCAGTCGTTGCTTGTGACCGCTTTCAGAGGCGGGAACGCCACAAGTTCGTTGTAGCCCCCCTCCTGAACATAGATGCCGTACTCTGTGAACGCATCCTTACCGTCTATGTAAAATCGTCCTGACATCATAATATTACCGCATTTCCTGACACGTTACGAATTTGTTGGCAACCCGTTGACCCCTTGACGGAAACAACCGCCCAGCCCGAGGCGTTGATGAACGCTTTAGCCCCGTGAAGAAGAAAAATTTCATGGCGTTCAAGCGTGTCACAGTTTATCGTTGCGTTTGTACGCCCGATAAGAACCGCTTTTTCCGGGTTTCTCAGCGTGATTATACCCGCATCAATGTAAACACCGTACTTCTCGGGGTTGAACGGCTTGAACAGCCTGAAAGTCGCTATATTCGGGAAACGGTGTTTGATACAGAACTCCATACCTTGTGGGCTTGTGAACAGCCGTATAAGGCTCTGTAAATCTTCCGTGCCTTTGAACATATCACACATACGGTATTTCTCTGCCATATTTGGCAGGGAACGGCTATCGCACTCCTGCCGGGCTTGCTCTTTGGCAACCCTCCATTGGGCGTAAACTTGTCTAATAATGTCTTCCATACTTATATCATTTTTATGCCTTTCAAGGCGAAATCGTTAACTGTATCTTTTGTCTCTTTGACTGAGCTTTCAATGCGTTCAATGCGTCCTGCCATGTTTTCGGTGTGTTTCTCAATGTTCAATACTGACTGTAAAATCATGTTCACGACAGAAAGAATGATTTTCGTGTTCTCAGCGATTGAATACGTGTGCCCCTGAATGGCTGTCGCACGTCCGTTCAATTCATCAACACTTTCTTGCGAAGCTGTGGCAATACCTTTTTGAGAGGCTTCACGGGTTGCATCTGCCGTGACTTCAAACATTGATTTAACGCACTTGGAAACCAACATTCTTTTCATCACGTCAGCCACGATGTCTTTGACCTTATCGCCCCATGCCTCGGCGTAATCTTCTCCCGCTTGAAACGCTTCAAAAAAAGCGTCTCCGAGTTCTTTGGCTATATCTGAACTTGAACCACCGATAATGTCTTCTACCATGTCGTTGATGATGGCGACAGCTTGTGAACCGAGTTCTTCAATTTTTCTGTTCCATTCATCAATCTTGCCATGATCCGTGTCTTTCTTATCCTCTTCGTTTCTGATTTGTTCTTGAATAAGAAGTTGCTGCTGGGCGAGGTTTTTAAGCTGCTCTTGGGCGTTACTGTATTTTTCACCCCCGAGAGCCTTGTCAGCCGTGTAAGCGATATTTGCATACGCCGTGGCGAGTTTCTCAGCGGTCTTTTGAAGCAGTTCAGTGTTGTTTGAAACGTTGCTGAACAGAAGTCGCCAAGCCCCCGCTACGTCATTGACAGCGATTTTGTTTCTCAGGAGTTCTTTGTAAGTCTCGGATAAAGCCCGTTTCACACGTTCAACCGCTTTCCCGCTGTTTTCTTGTAACCGCACAATATCTGCATTGTCAAGTTCCCATTGAAGTTGGTCTATTCTGTCCTGCAGGGCTTCAATTTCTTCTTGCTTCTTGTCATCATTGTTGAATAGGTTTACAATCTGCATTGCTATTGACATTGCAGCCGATATGATAGTCAGGATGACAGAAGCCTTTTCTACCGTTTGAATGGCTGTTGCCGCCGCTGTCGCTGTTCCCTTAATACCGGTTGCAGATATATTCACGAGCTGAACAATGCCGTTTATCATTGACAGAGAAGCGGTCATAATGCTGCCAGCCGTTGAAATGATTTCGCCTGCCACGCCGCCAACTGTGTCGCCGATACTCTCAAACTCCCGTTCACATTCTTGAAGCGTTTTATACAAATCTTCCCACTCTTTGATTGAACGTTTATCGGGGCTGACATCGTTTTTCGCTTGCGCTTTTTCCACTCCTTTTTTAGCCGTTGATACCTTTGCACGGGCAACGGACAACTTATCAGAAGAACCTCCGTTCTTTTCAAGTTCTTCAAGTTCCTTTTCCGCTTGCTCCAATACCTGCTTCAACTGTTCAAGGGTCATGTCGGCTATCTTCTCACACCAAGCATTATATGTTTCTTCACGTTGGGCGAACTGTTCATCAATTTTCTGATACGCCTCTGTTTCGGCACGGTTCAGTTCATCCACGTTCCCTTGTGTGACACCCTTGCGGAGTTTCTTATTCCCGTCTTTATCCGTTTCATATAGGCTTTCACGCTTCTTGGCGTATTCTTCGGCGATTTGCGCACGTTGCTGTTCATAGGTCAGAATGTCTTTCATCATATCGTCAAGGGCTTGTTTGTTACCTTTGACTTGAATCTGCCTTGCAACTTCGGCATAAGACTTTAACATCGCTTGCTGCTCGGAAGAAAGGTCAGCGGTTGTCAGGTTCAAGGAAGCCCGGTATTCAAGCTGTTGTTCCTTTGTCGCTTTCGGGTTCTGATTGAGCCATTCAAGCACTTTTTTATCTTTCAGGTCTTCAATCATTTTCTGCGCCCGTTTATCGTTCTCGGAGATAAGGCGGTCATAATTCAACTGCACCTGCGCAACGGTCTTTTCATAACCATCTTCAAGTTCGTTGATTTGAGCCTGACGGATGTCTATCTCGGCTTGTGAAACTGCTTCTGAAACCTTTGCTGAATACTCCTTGATTTTAGCCGTGCGTTGGGCTGTTTCATCGGCGATTTTCTGCTGTTCTTTAGCGAATCTCTTTTCCTCGTTCTTTTCCTGCGTTGTTTTCTGGCTTGTACCCGCTTGTTCAAACAGTTTTTGAAAGTCAGATGAAACAGAGGTCATTTTCTCGGCATACTTGTTTATACGGGCGTCTATTTCGTTCAGAACAGGGTCATTGGCGATTGTCTGTTTGAACGCTTCACGGGCTTTTCTCGCACCCGCCTCGGTGTAAACCCATGCTCCGCTGCGGTCAACGTATTCATAGCCTCCTTGTGTCGTGTGTGAATATCCCGGCACTTTGCTTCCCGCCTGAATCTTATCCATTTGGTCTTCAAGAGCCATTTGGCGTTCAACCCTCTTTGCGTAGGCTTCATCAAGACGGGATTGCCATGCGGCGGCTTCCGCACGTTTCTGAAAGGCTTTCATCATCAAGGAAGTGTTCTTGACAAAGATGTTTTCAGCATCATTGACGCTGTTGACGGCAATTCCCAGTTCTTTGAACTTCGCCTGACTTTCTTTTATCCACTCACGCTTTTCATGGGCTGACTTGCATTTCTTGTATTCGTCTTGAAGACGTTTATACGTTGAAATGGCTTTGCCCGCTGATTCGCTAACCTGTTTGTTGAACGCCTCGGCTTCCTCACGTTCCTTTTTCAGAGCGTCAGCGGCTTCGTCCGTTGATTTTCTGAAAGCAAGGAAAGCTGTCACGGCGGCTGCAAGAACAGACAGAACCAAACCAAGCGGATTTGCTTTTACAGCCATGTTGAAAAGCAACATAGCGTCTTTGGCTGAACGTATAGAGGTTGTTAGAGACAGAAAAGCACTAACAGTTCCCCAAATGTTCATCAATTTATGTGCGGCTGCGACAGCGATAACGGCGGCTTTATATGCCCCGTATGTAGCGATGATTGTCAAAAGGATGTTACCGACTGTTTCCCAGTTCTCAATCAGGGTTGAGACAAGACCAAGAGAGGTGTTTATTACCCCCTCCTGCGACTGACCTATGGCATTGAACATTGTGTCGATTGCGTCCTCAATGTTTGAAATCTGCCCCGTGATTGTTTTTGACTGAGCTTCTTGATAGGGATTGAAAGCCCGGCGGCGATGTCCCCGAGGCGTATCAAAGTGCTGTTCACGTCATTTGCGGCGACACCGTAGGCAAGAAGCTGTTTTGCGGCTTGACCGATGTCTTTCAGACCGAACGGAGTTGTGGCGGCTGTCTTGACAAGCTGGGTCATCAAAACATCTGCCTGACCCGCAGAGCCGAGCATGGTTTTGAAAGCGATTTCAAGCTGTTGGAATTCTCCACGGACAGTCGCAACGTGCGTGATGAAATCTTTTATCTGAGACACGGCAAACACACCAGCGACAGTTCTGCCGATTCTTTTGAATGAATCGTCAATCCTTGCACCTTCGTCAACCGCTGTTTGCCCTATACCTTGGAGCAAACGCCGTGATTCGGCTGCGCCTACCCTTAACTGGGAGTTGTCAAGCCCGACACCGTAATTCAGTCTTCCTTTATCGTTGTTCATTGTTTCTGCCTTTAATCACAGGTTTCAAAAAATTTCCTTACTTCTTCCTTATTTCTCGGGTCATCTGCCTTGATAACTTTTTGTTCTTCATCCTTTTTCCCGTCATTTTTCTTTTTGTCGTATGTCGGGAGAATAGCCCCGTACATTATCATGTTCGTATAGCTGATATTGTACAGAACATAGTCAAAGGTCAGATCGTAGCCTTTTGCAAAACCGCCTATGACAGCCCAAATGCTGTCATTCAGTTCTCCACTTTCCTCGGATGAAGAAGATTGAGTTCTGTCAGGAAAGTGGTAAGCCCGAAAAAATCGGCTATCTGCATTCTTGATAAGATTTGGCTTACAATCAGGTTAAGTTCTCTCGGGGAGACATCTTCAAGAAGTTCTTTTGCAAGCTCCGCTTTCTTGTCAATGGTAATTTCAACTTCAATCGTGTATGGGCGGCGAATAAGCCCGCACAGATACCGTTTCTCTTTGATTTGCGGAACTTTTTTCTTTTCTGTGATGCTCTTTGCGCCAAGAATGAGAATAGCCGCTATATCGCCGAGAATGCGGCAGTCTTTCGCTATGGATAATGTTTCTTCAACGACCTTCTCCGTGTCAAGGGCAATATGTGGGAGTTGTGAAATCGCTTCTGAAACAAGTATGAGGGTTGCCGTACTTGCGGGGGCAACCTGATATGACTTTTCGCCTACCTTGACTTCAAAAGGCTGTTCAAGGATGGTTTCAGCAACCGTTTGTTCTATTGTCTTATTCATATCTGACGAATTTCTAAGTTATGATTAGAGACGGGGGTCGGAATCGAACCGACATGCAACCGGGAAAGGCGTTCAGGCTTCACGGCGGATAAACCAGTGTATCAACCCCGCTGAAAGTTTTCTTATTGCGCTTACCCTTTGGGCTTTGTATAAGGCTTCACGGTCTTGCCTGTCTTGGGTTTCAGGCAACGTGCAACGTAATGAAGCATTTTACCGTCAGCGGTTGAATAGCTTTCATCACAACGAACCACGGAACGGTCAATCTGTGCGCCCTCGCATTCTTCGTCTTCGGGAGTTATGCGGAAAGCATGTTCTCCTGCGATTAACCCGTCATTGTCTTCAAACGGGCGTTCCCCGCCTTTCTTGACAAACAGGTCAAATTCAAGCGTATAAGTATTCTTCCCGTAACGGACATCAACAAGTTCGCCGCCCTCCTCTGTGGCGGTCTTCTCAGTTCCCGCCGTGGGGGTGATTTTTGTTGTGCCTTCTTTCGGCGTGTCAAGGGCTTCCCAAGATTCCGGGGTGGTGGGTGCGCCATTTGTTGACGGGGTTGTTTCAATCTTACATTTACCCCATGATAAAACTGCCATAACTTATTCGTTTTTAATGTTCTACAATTTATTTGATATTCAGAGGCGCATCATCGCTGCCGAAGAACTCGTAATGAAGTTTCACAACGATGAAATGCTGATTGATGTCAGGTTCAGCCTCCGTGTAAATGGTTTGTTGAAGCCTGAATTTATAACAGGACTTATCGGCGGTCAGGCTGTTGACCCAATCATTGGCGAGACGCTCTATTTCTTCTGCCCGCTGACCGTCTTCAACGAAGACCCCGTTATCGTAAGGGTCAACATCTGGAACATAGATATTCACGGTTACAACACCCGTTTGAATGTTTCAACATTTGCGGTACAAGACGCTCGGCAAGAAGTTCTGAACTGTCAAGAACGTCAAGCCCTTTTGCGGACACATAAGAAGCGTAGTTCATACCAGCCACGACAATAAGGCAAATCCCCTGCGGGAATTTTCTTGCGAGGCTTTTCACATACGCTGCCCCCTTTGAAGAACCGTCCTTGCCTTGTTTCACGGTTTGGAAACTGGATGAATGGATTATTCGCCCGTCAACCGTGATAACATAGCCGATTGAACTTCTCAGGTTGCCCGTGCGGTCTTTGTAAGAATTGGTTGAACGTGCCCTGTTCAAGACTGTCTCCCCGATATACATCAGGTTTCGGATAAGAACTTGTTTCAGCCTTTCAAGCTGCTGTTCCGTGTATCTGTCAATCTCCGACATCGGTGTTAGTTGTGTGATAGGCATATTCTTCTCAGTTATTTTTTGCGAAATCGGCGCATGTGGCGTTTACTTTTCTTATTGGTATGTTTGACCGGGTTGAAAAAGAAAAGCCGACATACAGCCGCACATCGCTTTAGACCAAAATTCTTACTTCGCACACGGCTTCAAGCGGTTCTGCCTGAATGATTGAAAACGTGCCAATCTCTTTTCCTGACAAGTCTTTCAAGCGTAGCTGTTCCGATGGAACGGGCTGTTCTTCAATCAGGATTTCATAGGAAGCCACTGTGAAGTGTTCCCCCTTGATAATTCCGAGTTGGTTGAACTTCTTCGCCTTGAATTGACATGGAACAGGTTCGCCCCATGCCACGGAAGACGGTTTGACGGGATAACCCGTTTCAGGGTCAATCCCGCCCGCTGTCTTTGTCTTGAATTCGATTGTTCCGTTTTGAATAAGCATACATTTCCGTTTTTAAAGCCGAGAACCTTTATATCCGTAAATAGGTTTGTTTGCGCTGCCGCTGTCATCGTCAAATTCTTTGTACAAGGCTTTGGCATGATTGCGGAATTGCGTTCTCTGTTCGTCCGTGAATGAAAAGGACTGACCGCCCTGAGACACGTCAGGAGCGAACCGTCTTTAATCCCAATCTTGTGCGTCCGTTCTCACGTAGATGTTACGGTAAGCCGTATCAAATACGGGAATAGCGTCAGCCTGACCGATTGTAACCTCGCTCTTAGGCTCAATCGTGCCGTACTTCTTCACGACTGTATGGGCACGCACGGCTCTCAGAATTGTTTCTTCATTTTCCTGAAGAATGTCATACTGCGTGGAACCGAGTATTTCACTTTCTGACAAAATCATACGGCTGTTCTCAAACGGGTTGCCAGAAGTCTGTGAACCGTCTGAAAATTCACGGGTGATGGTTTGGACGATAACACGCAGTTGAATACCGTTCAGCCATGCTTGTTTTGCGAGCATGGTATTTACAGCAGCCAAGTCAGGTGTTTGAGAGATACCGAGGGCGTTGGCGGCGAAAGAAGCGCACTGTTTAATAATTTGTTCCGCAGAACAGATTTTGTACAGTTCATCCAAATTGATGAAAGCGTACTTCAAGTTCAGGTTATGATCCTTACCCAACTTCACGAATTTAGCAAGGTCGCCGATAATGTCAGCAGTTGACTTGCTGTTCCAATCAACGGATGATTTGGTTTTCATCTCATCATCCACGTCATAGTCAAGGTCAAATTCATTGGCATAGGTTGCGTTCGTGGTGGTTGTGAATTTAAGCACGCCAGCGTTTGAAGCGAGTTTCCATGCAATGTATTCTTCCTCAGACTGAACGCCGTTGAAACAGAAATCAACATCATTTCCCCAATACTCAACAAGTTTGGTAGCATCTTCATCCTGAGCGAAAGCCAAAGCCGTTTGATAATCTTTGATTTCAGAGCGTGAAAGTTCACGGCTGATAGAGATAAACGGAATATCTCCACGTGCGCTCTCGAATATCGGGCGGCGTTTACGCATGATAGTTCCGTTGTCAGTATGCAGGTCGGCGGCGACATTCTTCTTTTCAAGCTGGTTCGTTAAGGTTTTCCAGTTGAAGCCGTTGACTTTCTTAACGGGGAAGTGCTTTCCGAAAAGGAAGCCCGAAGCGTCAGCCGAATTCAGACGGGCTTGAACCATTTGTTCGGTCAAACCCTGAATCCGTGTCAAGGTTTGAGTTTTGCACGATGGGCTTGCCTGTTCCGACAAGTGAAAGCGGGGTGTATTTCAGTTTTGAGGTTCCCGCTGCCGATTCCGCTGCGGCTTCAATGATAAATCCGCCTTTCTCAATCTTCACTCCAAGAGTGGTCTTGACCTTGATTGTGTCGTGGGTTTTCTCTGTGGTTGTGATAGATGTGATAGCGTAAGCCTTGCCACCTTCATCAGCCATGATGAAATCGCCAACTTTGAAATTGTGACCTTTATTTACTTTGATGTCAGTTTCGGTATCTGTCGCTTCTGCCGACAGAACGGCAATCTTCACAACGTGGCAAATGCCGTTGTCGGGTGCGCTCAATACTGCGCCCTCGTTCAGAAAATCGCCGCCGAGTTCAGAAACCTTTTGCTCTTTTGTCAGTTCGTTCCCTTGACTTGATGAACCGCCGTTCTGTGCGGCAGGTCTTCCGAAAACAGCCCCTTTTGCCCGTGTGTCATTGACAATGCCGTCCACTTCGGTAGTGATTTCGCCGACAAGCGTGTTGAACTGTTCATCGGTTAGACCGTCAACAGGTGTGCGCTCGTAAGCCTTGCGTAGATTTTCAGGCAGTTTTTCAATGATTGTGGAAAGTTGTTGCTTGCGGGTTGCAGTTGTACGGTCTCCATCCATTTTGTTCAAACGCTCGGTTATCGTCTTGTTGCTTTCGATAAGAGCCTGTGCCCAAGCCGGAACTTGCTCGCCCCCTGCGGATTGTGTCTGAACGGTTTGCGTTCCTCCTTGCTGACCGCCCTGAGAGCCGCCCCCGTTATCAATCTTTTGCCCGTCTTTCAGACCGTATTTGGTTTCATAGGTTTGTACGGCTGTCTGTTGGGCTTCTGTCGCACGGCTGTCGCCGTAGCTTTCAATGATTTCGATGAACTCTTTTGTTACCCCTGCAATAGCAGTTGTTATTTGTTCATCTGTGGTTACAGTCTTGGCGAGTTTATCGGCAATCCTGTTCAATACATTTGCGTTGACCCCCGGAAATTTGGCTTTCAACGCCTCTAAAATCTTTTGTTTCATAATGAATGCTTTGTTTAACTGAAAAGTTTACGCAACAAAGGTATGCTTTATTTCTTAAAGTGATTACAATATACTCAGAAAAATAATGCTTTTTCTTGTTTGTCTCAGTTTTTATGCTATAAAATATGCTTTTAAGCTATTTTGAGGCTGTTTTTGAGATAATGGAGTTAAATACTACGGAAGTGGAGTTAAGTGGGGTTAAAAATAATCTGTTCAGTTAATTTTTATCCGAAAAAGTTGATTATTTCCAAAATACTTAACTTATATTTGCAACATGATTAAGATGTAATCACTTTTGAACCTCAAAAAAACAGAAATATGAAGACAGTGAGTTTAGCATACAGCACAAGAGAAATCAACCGTAATTTCAGAATTAAGGTTTCAGGCGTTGATGGCGAGGGGAACAAGGTTCACAAGCTGGTTGGCGTTTCAGGGGCTATCGCTCTTATCGGTGTTGAAATGTTCAATAAACTTTTGAAGCGGGCTTTCAATAACGTTGAAGACAAATGCGTATGCAAACTCCGCAGAGGTATTAAATTTTCATTTTATATCAAATAATCAGGAGGAAAAGATTATGGTAATCAATTTTAGAAAACTGAACCGTCAGGTTCTCCCTTTCAAGCCCGAAACGAAACAAGGATTTATCTTCATCGCCACAAACGAACAAAAGGAAAACGGTCTTTTCAGTATCGCAAAAGTTGGGAGCAAAAGAAGCCTTATGACTATTCTCGTTGATACTATCAATTCCGATGAAGACTTCAAACGCGAATTTTCAATCTGAACAGGAGGACAGAATTATGAAAGACAATATGAACAGTATTATCGAAGCGGCTTTTTGGGCGGGATTTGAACCAAGTTCAGATGACTTGACAGAAGCCGCCTTGTATGAGGAAGCAAAGGTATATTTAGAAAAATCAATTCAGTATTAACCCAAATAAAATTTTCAAGTATGGAAACAATGACAGTGACAAACGAAAAGACCCTGCAACAGGGTTTGAATGATGTTGTAATCAACAAGGTTCAGAGAATGATAGACGGTAAATCCGTTGGGGTTCAAGCTACAATGGAGCGTCTTATCAGCGAGGGAAAGATAGCGCAGGATTATATCGCCCCGATAGGCGTTAACCTGAGACAGAAAGACCACAGCCCCGTGATAACATTCAACGGGGGAGAACGTCTGATGATGAATATGCCTGACGGTCAGTTCTCGCTCCATGATAACGCCATAGGGCAGCTTGCTGACAGAATGGGAGTTCCGCAGCGTTATCTCAGACAGCTTGCGCAGGGGGCTGAGTGGGCTAAGAACCTTGCCGCCGAAATTCTGAACGAGCATAGCGGTTGGACGGAAAGAAGCCGTGTTCTTGTCAGAACCGTAGGGGAGCAGGTTCGGGGTGTTCTCTCTGACAGCTACCGCCGTCTGAACAGCGTTGAAATCCTGACGGCTTTTGTTCAGGAAGCGAGCAAGCAAGGGGCGGTAATTTCGGACGCTTATATGAACGACACAAAGGTTTGGGCAGAAACAATCCTGCCACAGCCAATCGTCATACCGACAGCGAAGAACGGCGATGTCATCATATTTGCGGGCGCACGGTTCTCAACCTCTGACTACGGGGACGGGGCGGTTGACATGCGGGCGTTTCTCTTGAACGGGGCTTGCCTTAATGGTATGGTTCGTGAAAGCGTGATGAAGCAGGTTCACTTGGGGTCTAAGCTGCCTGATAACCTGAAACTATCCAACAAAACGTATGGACTTGACACGAAGACCACCGTTTCAGCGGTCAAAGACCTGACGAAAGGGCTGTTCGGGAAAGATAACCTGATGAAGAAAGCCTACGAGATACAGGGGGCTTCCGAAATTGATGTTGACTTTGAGCATGAATTGAAGAACCTGACAAAGAACGGAAGTCTTCTGAAACAGGAAAGTAAGGAAGTTGAAAAGATTTTGATGCGCAATGACCCCGAAGATGGTGTTCAGGGAGGTTCAACCCTTTGGAAGCTCACTCAGGCAATCACGGCTCACGCCCGAGAACTGACTCCCGAAAGAAGCCGGGAATTACATGAAATTTCAGGTTCGCTTCTCAACCGTGTGAAATTACAAGCATAAATTAACAATCTCCCGTGAACCCGTCAAAAGCGGGTTTGCGGGATTAAAAATAGACTGCAATGAAAAAGACAGATTTGACATTTATCGGGATTGACTGTTGGGACAGACCCGTTTACAGAGACACCAACGGCAAATTATGGAAAGACATTACGCTTGGGAGCGATACGCCTGAATTATATTCAGCTTGCAATAATGACTTTGAGGGAGAGCCTGATATGCCTATTGAAATGACTTATCCCGATTTTGAATAGTTGACATGATGTTTAACCACGCCCGACAGAGAGCCGTAAAAGCCCTGTGTCGGGTTTAATAACTGAGAAACAACGATGACAGACGAAAAGAAATTTGAGTTCAATGAAGATATTGAAAATGATTGTTTAATGACATGGAAGAACGCCCGGACTTTGGGACGTTATAAGGCTCTCTGTAATGAACGTGATTCGGTTGACGTGAAGAAATACGATTGCTTCTTCGCTTTCGGTAATGAATCATTCGCAAGGGGTATGAAAGGAATACGCCCTTTGAATGACGGGGAGAAGATTTACAGTTTCGGCGCAGGGGGCTATGGTACAAAAGACGGTATAGAACGCCTGTTCAAGTTTTACGAAGACATGGAAGCCCGAATAAAGAATGAATGTGACCCGCAGGAGGTTTATTGCTATGAATACAATAACCATGAATGTTGCATTGCCTTTGACGGGGATATAGAAGCTATCAGGCTTGTTGCCGGGATATGGGGTGTCGAGACAGCGAAAACAATCAAACGGAGGTCGGCTTTTTATAGGGTTGAAGAGCTTTTCAATTGAAAAAGCAATGTTTTCTACGAGATAATATATGTTTTCTCGTAGAAAACTCTGTTTAATTAGTGTTTTCTGCGCAAGAAACCCCTAAAGGAGAGGAAAGAAAAGAATATAGAAAAAAATACTACTAACGTAGTATAAAAAAAGACCCTGACGGGTCAGGCGCACACGCCGTTTTTTGGAGGGGTTCGCCTGACACAAGGTTTGGGGCGTTAAACAGAAAAAGACTATGGCGAAAGAGCAAAAGACGATTTACCGGGTTCAGTTCAAAGAACCGCCATTGAACGATGACGAAAGAACAGAGTTCTTCTTCACGTCACTTGCGGCGATTTATGATGTCTTCACGGCAGAACAAATCGGCTGTCGGGTCAACCGCTTGTACAACATCGGTCTACCTGACGGTACGCCGTATGACGGGAAACGTTGCCTGATAACTCAGGAGGCGGTTCACAGTAAGGCGCAAAAAAGCCCGTTCACAGGTTGATGATGAAGACAAGCCCAAATAAGCCGATTTAAGACGTGATTTTAAGTAGGCTTAGAAGAATATCTTCGGGAAATGTATAATACCGGGCGAACGGATAAGAAACACCGTTTTCAGCCTCAAATTATACGGAAATATATTCGTGTGATAGATTTGATGAGGGACACTTCAAATGTCTTGGGGTTGATGCGATACAACGCATTGAATTACGAGAAATTGAAAGACGATAAAGCGGGTCTTTCTTCTGTGAGAGTGAATGACCAATATCGCATTGAATTCGAGGAACATACCAAAGACGGGGAAACCGTTGCCACGATATGTAATATTACAGATTTGTCAAACCATTATAAATGATTGATTATGATAACAATACCGGGAGTTGACCCTAAAATGATTGCTAACAATCTTGAACCTGCGTTTCCCACGCATCCGGGGGAAATCTTGAAAGAAGAAATCGAATACAGGGGGATTTCTCAACGCAAGTTGGCAGAACGGATGGGCATAGGCTATTCTGTTCTGAATGAGATATTGAACGCCCGCCGACCTGTCACTGAAAAAACAGCGATGATGTTTGAGGCTGCGCTGGGGGTTGAAGCTGAACCGTTGATGCGTCTTCAAATGAGATACAATGTGCGTATCGCTCAAAAAGACAAATCTTTCATGCAGCGTTTGGATAATATCCGCAAAATTGCCGCCGTTCTTTAGTGGCGTTGCGATTGCGCCCGAATGCCGGGCGATAATTCAGAACGTGAAGACTTACACCAATTTGGAAAGTAAAGCGTTTATACGTCAAATTCGGAGAAAATAACTTAACCAATCAGAGTATGGAAACAGTTTTTGATTATAACATAACAGACAAAGAGCGTGAAGACATCGGAATATCTGACAAGGAGCGTTATTTGGCTATTGTGGGGGAAGATACTGCAAATTTAGACCTTGCCACCCTTTTTCATACCCGAGGGGATAATGACAGGATGGCAAGGTACGCTGATAAACTTCCGCTTGATATGAAGTTGGATTTTTATCGGACGGTTACGCACCCTTGATTCCTCTTAGTGTTTCTGCAAATTCACTTGAAGACATTCTGAGATTTTTAACAAGTTCTTTTGCTGTTTTCAAGTCATATTTACTTTTCGCTTGAACAAACTTCACGATTTCCTCGTGGATTTCTTCATACGGGGTTTTCAGAATGATGTCTTTGAAATGGGCGTGCGCTTCTGCTTGTGTGACGTTTATATGCTTCAATAGGTTTTGAAAATTAGAAACGAAACGCCCATAACCATAACCCCGTTCAATGATTTCTTTAGTGTTGACCGCCTTCCCTCCAAGGCTTTTCACAAAGTCACGGTATGAATGACGTGCGCAGAACTGATTGATAGTTTCCATTGAACGGCTTCTTAAATCAGTTTTATTTCTCAAATTTTTCCAACCGATAGCTTGCGCATGGCGTATTTCATGCCATAGGCTTTCAAGGGCGTATTCTTGTTTGAATGTCATATCAATACCCGTGGATATGGCTTTTAAAGCCCCCTTGACTTCTTCAAGCGGGTTGAATATCTCGCCGCTGACAAGCTTAAATTCCCGGTTGGCAATCTTGATTGTGTTCCCCGCCATGTTATAAGCCCCTGTGGAGTTCAGATAAGACCGGGAGTTTGCCATAAAGAAACTTACGCCTTTAGCCCGTGTTATCACGACATCAGTCAACCCACCGAGGAATAAATCGGGGTTGTTCTGGGCAAAGGTCTTAATCGTGTTCTGAACCTCTTTGCCCGTGATATAGTTCGGGTCTTTGAGTTTCAGAAAGGCTTCTTTCAGGTTCTCAATAAGCCCCGCATCTTGACCGCCTTTCAGTGTTCCCATGTTCTGAATGAACCTTTCAGGAATAAACTTCACGTTATCACGAATGAAGTACGGAACAGATGACATACGTTTTGCCCGGTCTTCATTATCAGCAAGCCATTGTTTGAAATTATCGGGTACATCTTTGACCTCGTTCTTGCTCCCTTGAACGGGTTCTTCTCCCGCCATAATACGGCGGTTGTCCTCTGCCATTTCTTCCTCAGTCTTCAAGACTGTTTCAGCATGACAGCGGCAATGTGGATGCCATCCCGTGAACTTGAACGTTTTCGGGTAAAGCCCTTTCAGTTCATCGCAAATGTCCCTGAACGCAACGCCGTTCAAAGTGTGGTTATTACTCAGCTTGATTTCAATTCCGACAACGAAATCAAGGTCTTGCCAGCGGGTATAGTCTGCCGTTCGATAAGCGATGTTCGTTTCTGTGGCGGCGAGGCGGCGAGTGTTCTTGAATGAAGAACGGTAAACGCCTTGACCGGGATGAAAAGCCGCCGCCCGCTTGGATAACTGCAAAACCCCGTGTTCATCCTTGACACGTCTGAACAGTTTGTCGGGAAATTTCAGGTATTGACGCAGTTCTTTTGTCATGTCCTCGGCAGATACGCCGTTTCTCAAACTGACATCAAGCCCGAGTTCTATTTCCTCCTTGAACTGGTTCGTATAGTTCCATACACGGTCTGATAGCTTCAGCCCGTTTGTCTTTCTCTGAATGAACGCTTCACGGGCTTCATCGTTCGTGGAGAAATAACGGCGGTATTGAGCCTGAGAGAGTTTTCCCACGTTATCCCCGAAGACCCGACGGGCGAGTTCGTTGTTCTTGTTGTTTGATAGAGACCAAGCGGAGTTTATGCCGTTGACTATCGCCGCCGACAACCCGCTTTTTAGCCCCGACAACAGCTTTTCTATTCTTTTGCGTGTAATTGGATAGTCGCTGAAAGAAAAAAGCCTGTCGGGGTTAAAATCGCTTATGGTCGCACCGATACGTGCGGCTTCCTTGACAGCAGCCTCGTAAATCTGTTCTATGCGCTTGTCAAGGGCTGACAGGTCTTTCAAGTGTTGACGTTCCCATTTATTCAGCCTTGCCATTGTTTACCTCCCGTTTGATGAAGTGTTCGCACTGAGGGTCTGAAAGAAAGCGACAGAACTTTCCGTCCGTGTAGAACGGGCAACGGCACATGAATGGTTTCCCGTTTGCGCCTATCTCATGCCAATCATAGCTGTGCCCGCAGTCACGGCATTGAAATTTCGGTTGTTCTTTGGTCTTTGGCGGTTGTCTTCTTCTTGATATAGCCATAATTTCCCCCTTTCTTGTTATTCAGTCATTTCAAGGCTGTCATACATTTCTTCTTCCTTGATTTCTTTCAGCGTCTTGTCAACGTCATCAGATTGCCCGTAACGCTCAATGGATTCACGCTGAGACATAAGAGGCTTGCCACCGTTGGCTGTCATCAAGTTGTTGATGTCATCCTTTTCATCCGATATTGTGAACGGGGTAATGATGATTTCAGCTTTCAGAGCGTCAATGTCGGCGGCGTAGCTTTCCCCGAAGACAATCTTTGCGTAAGCCTTGATAACGTTTATTTCACGGTCGAAGAACTCAATCAGCGGTCCTTTTTCATCGTTGACTTTCAGTTGTGCGTCAATGAACAGTTGTTTCCGGCTCTCTCCTGACAAGGCGACTTGCGACATCTTCTCGTAAGACCAATCAGGGAGTTGAAGCATTGTGAAATAGAGGTTTCTCAACTCTGAGACGTGGAATTTCAGGTTCTCAACGGCTTGTTGCCAAGTGACATACTGCGCTGTTGAGCCTTTCGGGTATTGCATGACGGCACGGGCTTCCTTATCAGGGCTTTTTTCATCGCCGTAGCTTATCGCTTCATCAGCGAAGACACAGAACAGTGGCTTTGAGTTCTCACGGATGTAATTACCGTTACGGCTCAAAGACCATTCAATTTCGTAAACTGTATCTGACGTGAATTCCCAAATCGGGAAAGGACGGCAGGCGTAAATTGCGGGGATTTTCAAAAGCGTTATATCTTCATTCTCAATCTCCTGCCATGAACCGCTTTCAGAAGACCATTTGATGTGCTTGTTTGCCGTGTATGCGTCAAAGAACTTCACGGTCTTTCTCCCTTTCTTCCTTTGATAGCCGACTGACATTGCTATCATGTCGCCGTATTCATCGAAAAGGGGGTATAGGTCATCGCCGAGCATGGGGGAGAACGTGCGACAACGGATTTTCAGGGGGCTTTTTCTTCCGTAAAGCGTGTTGTTCTGTTCAAGGGCGTACCATAACGTCATAATCTCGCAGCCGGCAAAGAACCTGTTCACACGGTCTATGTCAACGCTGTCGATGCGGTTCTTGTCGAGGACGCTTGTGATGAATGTCGCCACTTCTTTCTGTTTGTCGTTCTCAGGCTTGAACACACGTTTGACAGGTATAGCCGTAACCAGTTCTGTCATTCTCTTTGATGCGAGTTTCTGAAAGCCGAGCGCAATGCGGGTCACGGGCTGAATCCCGTCTTCGTTCACGATGTCGGGGTATTTCTGTCTATCCATAACGGGATGAAACTTCGGGTTATACTCCATTTCAAGCCCTTTTCTGCCGCCCCAAACAGGGACGTTCACGGTCTTTTCACTCAGGGCGGCAATCTTCTGTTCTGCCGTCATGTCTGAATTTAAAATTTCTTCGATTGTCATTGTTTGATATTTTTTGAATTGAACATTCTGTTTGTTATCTCCGTATCATTTTCGCAATTCTGTTCACGTTGATAGGTTTCGCATACCGAACGGGATAGAACGTGTTAGCCAAAGCGTCAAACTTATCAGGGCTTCGCCCGAGGCGTTCTTTGATGTCTTCTTTCGGTTCAATATAAAGTTTGCCGTTTGACTTTACCGAGAACTTTATTTCCGTGGCTTCTTCGTCAAACTTGTCATCCGGCGGCAGCATGGCTCCCGTGTTGTTTCTTGGGTTCAGCCAATCACGGACAGCCCAAAACAGATAAGCACGCATATTGAAGAACTTGTTTTGCCCCGTGATGTCACTCAGTTCACGCCCGTTAGGGGTCTTTGCGCTCTCTGAATACTTGCAACTCAGGATATAATGGGGTTCGTCTTCAAGTTCAACGCAGCGGCTATAAACGCCCGCACCTTCGCCGATTGTGTCAATACTGACGTAAAGACCGATGTTCTGTCGGCGGGCAACCATGATTTTCCCAGCTACTTTCATGTGGTCTGCCACACCGCCTGAATTGTGTGTGTCAAAGGAAGCCACCCAGTTGTCACGGCGAAGAACATAACACGTTGCGTCACGCCCCATGCCCGCCACGTCAACACCGAGAATATTGAGGTCAGCCCGAAGCGGTTCACGCCCTTTTGCTTGTTTCCAACGTTCGTGCGCTTCTTCAAGCCATTGACGGGGAATAAGCGTGTCTTCATCGACTTTCGGGAACAGACCGAGGACTTTCTTTCTGAACAGGTCTTCCGGGCGATACCATTGCCCCTCGAACTCAAAGTCATCCATTTCTGATATGATTTCATCGGGGGATATTTTCTCACACCAATTTTCAAGTTTATCCAACACCCAATCGTAGTCAACCTGACCGGGAATAATAATCTTCTTGCTTGCGATATTCGGGGCTGTCAGGCTGTTCAGACGGTATTTGTGCCAACGGTCGCCTTTCTGAGATTTGGCTGCGTATCCTACTGTCGTATTGGGGTTGAAGACAATCAGAATACGGCTATCGCCCTGCAGGTTTCCCTCAATGGCGGCAAATGTGTCATCCCCTATACCTGTTGCCTCTGTGATGACGAACATTGTATGAACGGCGTGGAAACCTGACCACGCTTCATGGTTGTGTTCATCAGCCTTGAAACCCGTCAGGAACCATTCATCATTGTTTGTTCTTATGTCGTAAGCGTTCAGTTTGCCGATAAGTTCAACGCCACGGGCTTTTGCCCTGTTGAAAAGGCGGCTTATCTCAGGCATCATGATGTTCTTCACTTGTCGGTCTGTCGGGGCTGTCAAAGCGACCTTGGTGTTTTCAACAAGTTCTATTTCCCCCAAACTGTTCTTTCTCCAACGAGGTGTGAGATACAAGAAACAGATAGCGGCACAAGCCGCAACGAAATCTTTTCCTCGGGCTGTCCCCGATGCAACCGATGTTCGCCTGTTGTGTTGAACGCTTGACAGTATTTCTTGCTGTTCTTTGTCAAGGGTCACTCCGAGGGCTTCACGGACAAACCTGTTCCAGTCTGCCCGCCATAGGTTCATCAGTTCAAGACCTTTCTTGCGGAGAATATCTTTATTCTGTTTCTTCATTGAGTTATTTTTTGCTGATTCGCCCTGTGCCGGGCTTTCGTTTTCAAATGGTAATTTTATACGAGTGAATGATTTCAGAGCCACATTCGGGCGCAATCGGTGTTATTCTGCTTCGTCCTGCGTTTCGGGTTCATCCAACAAGCCGCTTTCAATCAGCAGAGAGGCGAAAGATACATTTCCGTTGATGTCTTTCTTTTCGGGAGCGTAAAGACCAAGCAGCTTACGCCGTTCTTCAAGTTGTTTCCTGATTTCGGCGATATATGACGGGTCTCCGAGCATGATAACCTCTGTTTCCGTCCTTTCTGTCTGATACGTCCTGATTGAAGTCTGCCCCGTCTCGTTGTCACGGGCGGGAGAGCCTTTCTGCTTGCGTTGTGTCTTGTTGTAATCAGTCTTTGACTTTTCCCACTGTTCCCATAGTTCCCGGCAGGTTTCGTCAATACGTTCAAGTTCAAGTGTCAGAGCAGCGTCCATGTCTTCAATTCTGTTTTCCCGCCATTCGTCAAGAAGCGTCTGCACGTCTTTGTGAACCGTGGCGAGGGAATAAGAAGACAGTTCAAGCCGCTTCACGACTTCTGATTGAATTTTTCTGAGGCTGTAACCCCGCTTGTACATTCCCGCCACGATTTCGAGACGGGCTTGTTTCAGTTGGTTTCTTTTCTTTTCCTGTGCCTTGCTCATAGTTCTTTTGTCATTGAAAGAAAGTTCAGATAAAAGTCAAGGTTGCAGCTTGACAGTTCGATGTATGTTCGCCCGAACTCAGGAAACGTATGAACGGCAAAGTGGCTCTCGGAAAGCAGCCATAAAGCCGTGTAACCTTGTGGGCTGAAATGATGTTCCGTGCAACTCAGAACATTGAAACCCGCTTTACGGAGAAGTTCGTCAAACATTCCCCGCAGTGCTTTCGGGTCGGTCTCTTTGACCCATTGGGCGTGATTCCAGATTTTTGCTTGCATGGTCTTATTCATTTTCAGTTGTTTCACTCTCAGAAGAAGTTTCAGTGGCTTCAAACTGAACCGTGTCTTCTTCTGTGTACTCAATTTTCGGGTATTCTTTCTTTATGTCTTTCGGGTTGCCTTTGAAGAACACGAGAATGTGCTGGTGCGTCTTTGCGACCTTTCTTGTCTCCATATACCGGGCGGCTCTCAGGGCTGTTGAAACGGTTTGTTCAACAAGGATGATTTCATTATACAGAAGAACGCCCGCTTCTTTGAATATCCGCTTGATGTCGCCGCAGAAGTCATAATAAAAGCCCGTCTTCCGGTCACGGACATCGCCCACACAGATAACGGCGAAACGGTTATTTCTCAGACAGCCGACAGCCGCCGTGAAAGCGTTCTTCAATATCTGAATGAAGTCTTCATAGCTGTCCTGATTGCTTGCGTCATTCGGGAGGTCTGAATACTTTTCAAGGTCAAAATATGGAGGACAACTGAACAGCAGGTCTTGGCTCTCGGGGTTGATGTGCTTCGCCACGTTCTGACCGTCATCGCAAATGTAGCGGGCTGTCATATCAGCCACACGCTCGTTGTTCAGGCTCGCTTGCTGTTCTCTCAGTTCAATGCCCGTGAAGCTATTGCCAAGGTAAGCTGAAACAAAGCCAAAGACGCTATCGCCAGCGAAGCAGTCAAACGTCTGACAGTTCTTGAACCCGAACCAACGGCAGACGATTTCAGCCATAACGGGGTCAAGGATAGAAACGCCCTGAGCAACGATTTTCGACTGTTCCCGTTCAAGGGCTTCTTTTGGAACGTACTTTTCGATGTATTCTTTGAATGAAATACCAAGTTCTTTCCTGTGTTCACGGGTTCTTTGATACAGGTCTTTGTACTTGATTTCAAGGCTTGTCACAAGCGTATCATTACGGCTTTCTCCCATATCCCCGATGATGTCGTACCACTTCTTCTTGCGGTCTTGCCAATAGCCTTTACGGGTGTCAAGGATAGAGAACGGGGGTACGACAAAGCGGTCAAACAATGATGATTCGGGTGCGCTGTTCGGCAGGGAAGAAGAACCGTTCCTGCTTTCGCCCTCTGACTTGTCTTCCCACAGGTCTAAGCCCCAATCAACAAGTTCTTCCGTGTCCCATTCATTAGCGAGAGCGTCCATGTCCCACTCTCCATAACCCACGTTGTCTTTGATGATGAACTCCCGCTGTTCTGCGTCTGTCAGTTCAGAAGCCTTGATAACATGGGCTGTCGGTCGGAGAATTAGAATAGACCTAATCAACTTCTCAAACTTGTCATTCTTGATTGTACGGGGATTCGCCCCGTTAACCTGAATTTGTGAAAGATGAATAGTTTCTGTTTTCATACTCTTTTTTGATTAGTGATTACATTGTACGCACAAAAGTATGAAAAAGCGAGTATAATATAATCACTTTTAGGCAAAAAAGGGGCTTTTTAAGGGGTAAAATCATTCAAAATGGCTGATTTCATCAAATCAAGGGTCTTTTTCTTGTACAAGTCATCAGGCGTTGTTCTGAACACACGCCAGCCCATGAGCGTAGCCGTATTATACTTCTCAATGTCTCCAAGAAAACCTTTTGGGGAAGTATGCCGTCCTCCCGTCCATACACCGCCCTCAACTTCAAGGGCGATTTTGTGTTCAGGCACGGCGTAATCAAACCGCCACTTCCTGACGGGGTGAAATTTGAACTCTTTTACACAATCTACTTTCAAATCGGTTTTGCAAATAACCGTGAAAACGTCACGCAGGGGCGGTTTTGCCGCTGTCTGTCGGCTTTTCTTTGTTTTTGCGATACTTTTATCAGCTTTCATGTTTTAACGTGATTTTTGGGGCTTGTTTAAAGGCGAGGAAAACAGAAAGGGGATTGCTCCCCTTTGTTTGTGTTTATTCTCATTTTATCAGAATGGCAGGTCATCCGTATTTTCCACAGCTTGCGCCCCGTCAAAGGTTGAACCGACATTCATCTGTGGGGCGGCTTTCTTCACAAGCGGTCTCATGCCGCCGATAATCGGGAGGGCTTGCCTCTGTTCTTCAGATAAGGCTTCGTATATCTCCTTGTCAAGTGACTGTTTGATACAGTGTGTTTCTTTATACTGCGGGTTCTCCATTTCTATGGCTGTCAGGTTCAGATAAACGCCTTTTTCCCCGACATAAAGCCCGCTGTCATCAACCGGGATGACAAGACAGCGTTTTGTTTCCGTGCGCCCTTTGAAGTTTGTTATGAACGCCCCTTTCAGTTTCAGGAGGTCTTCTTTGATTGAAAAATTACCCATAATTTCTTGTTTTTTATTCGATTAAATATCCGTTTTCTGTAATAAGTTCACTTCATTTGCGTTCAGCCTCTCAGACTTAATGATAGCCCTTTTTCTTCGGGTTGCTCCGGGTTCTGAGCCAATATGGTTTCCGTTGCCAGTGCTTCCGGGGATGCAGCCGTTCCCTATATGGAGGGTAGGGGTTACGCTCTGCTGGTTCAGAACAGATTTCATAATCTTCAAGGCTTATTTTTTTCAGTTCATATTCCAAGCTGCGTTCAATAACTTGCGCCATCAGACATTCAGCCCCGAGCCTTGATATTTGTTCGATAGCCCGTTCAAACTCAGCGATAGACATTCCTAAAGATTCCTGAGCGTTTATCAAAGCCTCTTTTAACTCTTTTACCGCTTCATCAAGGAGACCCAACTTTTCTTGAAGACGGTCACAAACGTCATTCAGGCTGTTTCCCATAAGTCAGCCCTCCTTTTCGTAAGCCCATCCGAGAAGACGGTCAAAGGGAAGCCCTATGCGATGATGCGTGTCTTTTCTTGAAAGGCAGAAATCCCCGTCATCGTCAACCTCTCCGTCCGTGCATCCTCTGTAAATTTGCCCGTTATTGAAAACGAATAATGCCGTGCGGTTGCTGTCAATGCTGCCGATGTCTTCCGGGTCTCTCAATGTATAACGCTGACCGTTTGAAAGCGTTATTTTACACCGTGTCACGTTTTTCATACTTGTTTCTCCTTTCTTGTTTCTTGTGTGTCAGATGTTGTTCTGTCCTCGTATGAAAGCGTGATACCTGTCAGAACCCCGTTATCGTCACGCTTGAACAGAGCACGTTCAAGGTATATTCCTCCCTGCTCAAACTGTTTGTTGGAGGCTTCAAGAAAACCCCTGACTTCTTCAATGTTTATTTTCCTGTCCATTGTTACACATAGTTTGAACCTTGACATTCTCTGTTGCTTTTCCAACCCGCTTTTGATAACTGTATTGAACATCGCCCGTTCTGTTTGTGAAGTAAACGTAACGGTCACTGTCACGGAAACGATAAACCGTGATACCGTCAACCGTGAACAGTTTTTCAACGGGGTATGATTGGTTAGAACTCGCCTTGACTTCTTCAACTTGTTTTGATTCGCACGCTGTCAGGGCTAAGAGTGCGATTGAAAT
>PPYE01585076.1_pt1 | contig 30931 bp, 26 predicted proteins | sample 1559881 | NCBI WGS metagenome assembly PPYE01 (sample SAMN08240022, study PRJNA423297) | Human gut metagenome, whole genome shotgun sequencing project. | reverse complement strand
CTGATATTGGGAGTGAACAGCAAAAATGGGGTTTTTAAAAATTTTGTATCAGAGTTTTGATTGACATAGCTGTGAAAACGTGATAGAGTGTTTTTATCTTCAAAAAGATGTATTTTATGAATGCATTTTCATATTATCCCGCTTCAGGGATTGAATACCCCATTTTATGAAATGAAATTTATTAATTTGATTTTTGCAGGAAAACTGCGCCGTTTTATTCATCAAAGAAAAGGCAGCAGGTGTTTGTTTTTGTGCCTGGAGAGAACAGGCAGGCATTTCAGAACAACAGCCTGCCCCATATTGCTTCGGAAGTTTCGGGATTTTCACGTGCATCCCGTGAAAATATTTCCGGGATAGTGCTGTAAGAGTAGTTACATATATATATTCGTCTGACAGAAAATGTGTTTGAAAGAGGTTGAGGTATCCGCCTGTAAAGGTTATACTATGCGTATAGATAACCGATATCTTTTCATCTTTCAGTTACGGAGAGGAGTAGGGATGGAAAGATATACAAACATCAGATTCATCATGAAGCCAAAGGTAGATTTCTGTTTTAAGGAACTGATGGAGGATGCAGAGGTACGAAAGGGATTCATAGCAGCTGTTCTGCACATACCGCCGGAGGAGGTGGAGGAGACCACGCTGCTGCCGACACATCTGAGAACCAGATATGAGGAAGATAAGCTGGGAATTTTGGATGTACGTGTACGGTTAAAGGATGGGACGCAGATTGACATAGAAATTCAAGTCAGCCCGTTTTCGTTGTGGCCGGAGCGCTCCATGTTCTATCTCTCCAAAATGTTCACGGATCAGCTGGAAAAGGGCGAGAGCTATGAAAGGCTGGAGAAATGCGTACACATCGGAATTCTGGACTTTATTTTGTTTGGCCGGGACGAGGCATTTTATTCCTGCTTTCATATGAGGGAAGACACAAATCACCGTCTTTATACAGACAAGCTGGAGGTACATATCCTGGAGCTGCCGAAACTCAAAAACCATGAGTATCCTGAAACAGAGCTTCTGAACTGGGCAAAATTCATGAATGCCGAGAGGCAGGAGGATTTTGAAGAGATGGCGGAAAAAGACAAGTATATCGAAAAGGCATACGAAACTTTGAAAAATATCAGTGCAGATGAAGATAAAAGACTGGAATATGAAGCTCGTGAGAAGGCACTGCGGGATCACAATTATCTCATGCAGAGCAATTGGGAGGCTGGATTGGAGGCAGGCAGAAAGGCCGGATTAGAGGCGGGTAGAAAGGCCGGGCTGGAATATGGTGAAAATCGAGTAAACAGGCTGATTCAACTGTTGATAGCCAATTCCCGTGGGGAGGAAATTGAGAGAGCAGTCAGCGATAAAGCATATCAGAATGAATTGTTCCTAGAATTTAAGTTATAGGCCCGGTGCACTGTATTTTTCATGAATGCCGAGAAGCAGGAGGATTTTGAAGAGATGGCGGAAAAAGACAAATATATCGAAAAGGCATACGAAACTTTGAAAAATACCAGCGCAGATGAAGATAAAAGACTGGAATATGAGGCTCGTGAGAAGGCACTGCGGGATCACAATTATCTCATGCAGAGCAATTGGGAGGCTGGATTGGAGGCGGGCAGAAAGCTTCTCCATTTTAAAAGAATTTCTGTACTTGAGAAAGAGCGGATTTATTTTATAGGTATCGGCCTTGTTTTCATGGGAATACTGCTGTTAGTTCTCTCAAAACTTATGGGAGGCACTAATGTACAGGATTTTATCTCGGGATTATTATTCGGTATCTCGCTGGGCGAGATCCTGGTCGGCATTTTTGTGATAATAAGAAACCTTGTTCAAAGGAACGCCGGATGAGAAGAAGGGACATTTTCCCCATTTTGTTATATTCTTATAATTACCGCGAAAGACGAACTGAGACAACCAGGGCAGTGCACTCCCGGAGTCACAGGCGGCAATTGAAATACCAGGCAGAGCCTCGTAAGACCCTGCAGGGGAGGAGAATAAGACAGAGGATAAAGGAGGAACCGGCATGTGTGAGAGAACTGTTCGCTTCAATGAAATCAATGAAATTAAGGAGTTTGTGAGCGCGGCATGCCGATGTAATTTTGACATCGACGTTGTCAGCGGCAGGATTGTGATTGACGCTAAATCCATTCTGGGTATGCTGAGCCTGAACTGGGAAGAGGAACTCCGTGTGGTTTATGAAGAACAGGACCCGCATTTTGAGAATGTTTTACAGAAATATATGACCAGTTGAACAGAGTTGGATAAAATGGAACAAACCCCGCCTGCGGATACCGCTGCATGTTGATATGCTGCTGTATCTGTACAGGCGGGACTTTTTTATTTTGCCAGTTTCCGGTATTCTCTGGGCGAGAATCCCAGCTTCTGGTTAAAGAGATTGATCAGGCTGTTGCTGCTCTGGTACCCCACTTCATAAGCAATCTCCTCCACGGTCATGGAGGTACGGGCCAGAAGGATTTTAGCCTGGTCAAGACGTGTATTGATCACATAGTCTATAGGGGACAGGCCTGTCTCCTCCTTAAAGCGGTGTGAAAAATAATAAGTGCTGAGATTCGCAATGTCTGCCAGTTCCTCCAGCGTGATCTTATCCCCTACATGACTTCTGATATAACGAATCGTCTTTTCTATAGAAGTGTCCTCTTTCTGGTTATGCAGTTCCCTTTCACTGAGAAGCTGCAGCAGCTTATAAATCCTCATGGAGCTGTCAAACATATTTTCAACTCCGTCCTGCTCATAAAACTTTACCATATTATAAATCAGGTTCCCCACCAGGGCATTATTCTGGTTCCGTATCAGCGGTCCGAATAATTTAAGGATATGTCCGCAGATCTCGTGGGAGTTGGAACCGTCAAAATGGATGTACACAAATTCAAGCCCTTCCATTGCCTGATAATAATGGGGCCTGGCACAGTCCAGGAGCACCACATCTCCTTTCTTCGCGTCAAATGTTTCCCCTTCATATTCCACATGCAGAGTCCCTTCTCTTATATAAGCCACAAGCAGCGGCGGAAAGTACTCCCTTCTCATAAAATACCTTCCTGTACAGAAATAATGCCCGCACCAGGTAGGGTAAAAGTACAACTGCCTGGCTGTATCGGAAGGAGTAAAAGAGAAGCAGACGGAGCGGGCCAGCACACCCGTATCTACACTTTTCATATCTATCCCCTTTCCTGTATTTTTACCCCATTATAATCTTTTTGCGTGATAAAAGCAATATCCATGAACTTTTTGGCAAAAATCCATATTTAAAAGCACGCCGTATATGCGTATAATACAACTATCGAAACAAACAAACCAATACGAAACACAAAACACCGCAGCAGCTCAGATACCTGGACGACAACGGTATTCAGCCATAAAAATCGCCTTATGGCAGGCTGATTTCCGCAGTCCATACGTCTTTTGACGGGCAGCGCAGAAATTGCGCAGACCTTGCCTGACCTGCTGCAGACATCACCAATATACAGAGAAAATGGCCGTTTTCATGGTGGGTCAACTGCGTGCAGTTGGAAAAAAACAAAAAGAATAAACAATTAATAAAAAAGCAAATTAATGTGAATTTATCAGGAGGATATTATAATGTTAAACGGAGAAAAAAGAATCGAGAGACCGCTGCGCTGGGGAATGATCGGCGGAGGAAGAACAGGCAATGTAGGTTACAAACACAGACTGGGAGCACTGAGAGATAATACGGCATACGAGCTGGTGGCAGGAGCCTTTGACCTTGACTTTGAGCGCTGCAAAGATTTCGGAATGAATCTGGGCGTGGCTGAGGACCGTTTATATCCGGATTACAAGACCATGTTTGAGGAGGAGGCAAAACGTCCTGACGGCGTGGAGGTAGTTTCTATCGCAACACCAAACTTTACACATTATGAAATCACCAAAGCAGCTCTGGAAGCAGGACTTCATGTGATCTGTGAAAAACCGCTGTTCTTCAAAGTGGAGCAGGGAGAAGAAATCAAAGCCCTGGCTGAGAAGATGAACAAGATTGTGGGCGTTACATACGGATTTTCAGGAAGCCAGCTTCTCCTTCAGATGCGCCAGATGGTACAGAACGGAGATCTGGGAGATATCCACATGGTAGAACTTCAGTATACACACGGCTTTGCCTGCGATGAGATTGGCGACAAAGTTTCAGAAGGTCAGAAATGGCGTGTTGACCCGGAAAAATCAGGCCCATCCTTTGTACTTGGCGACCTGTCAACACATACCTTCTACATGTCAGAGCTGATCTGCCCGGAATTAAAGCTGAAACAGGTTCTCTGTGACCGCCAGAGCTTTGTAAAATCACGGGAACCCCTTGAGGACAACGCTTATGTTCTGATGCGTTATGAAAACGGTGCCGTAGGACGTATGTGGGCTTCTGCTGTCAATGCCGGCTGCATGGACGGACACAGGATCCGCATCGTAGGCTCCAAAGCCTCCGTTGAATTCTCCGACAACCAGCCAAATGAACTGCTCTACCAGGTGCAGGGCGAGCCGATCCGCAAAATGATTCGCTCCATGCCGTACCTGTACGACGAATGCAATGCGGACGAACGCCTGGGTGCCCTGCATGCAGAGGGACTTCCGGAGAGCTGGGCAAATATTTATCTGAAATTCGCCATTGCCATTGACGCGAAAAACAGAGGCGATGAAGAAACTTTGAAAAATCTTGTGTACCCGGGAATCGACGCCGGTATCGAAGGCATCCGCTGGGTGACAAAATGTGTGGAATCCGCTGATAAAGGCGGCGTTTGGGTAGATTTTAAATAATTGGAAAAGAGGAGGAAATAAGAATGCAGTTAGCCATATGTACAGATGTTTTTGCGGATTTATCTTATACAGAGATGCTTGATAAAGTAAAGGCTCTCGGAATTGACGCAGTGGAAATGACAGCGGGAGGCTGGGGCGCCCGTAAGCACTGCGACACAGCCAAACTGCTGGCGGACCCTGCGAAGCTTGAAGCGTTCAAAGGTGAACTGGAGAAGAGGGGCATGCGCATTGCTGCCCTGAACACCTCCTGCAATCCCCTCTGGCCTTCCGAGACAGGAGAGGAGTACAAAAGGTCCATGTATGCCTGCGTGGATCTGGCAGAAAAGCTGGGGGTCAGGAAGATCGTAGCCATGGCCGGACTGCCGGCAGGCAGCGAGACAGACACCACACCGAACTGGATCACATCCACCGTTTCATGGCCGGATTTCATGGCGCCGGCCTATGAATACCAGTGGAAAGTCACCATTGCCTTCTGGAAGGAATTTGCGGAGTATGCTAAGAGTCACAATATTGAGCAGATCGCCATAGAAGAGTTCCCGGGAACCATGGTGTGGTCAGCAGAGACCATGCTGAAGCTGAGAGAGGCAACAGATCCCATCATCGGTATTAACCTGGACCCCTCCCATATGATGGTCCTGGGTACTGATCCCATTGCCGCGGCGCGTGCGCTGAAAGGCTGTATCTTCCATGTACACGGCAAAGATGCCCGCATTGAGCGCGGACTGGCAGATACAAACGGCATTCTGGAACCGAAACCCGTGACAGAGTCTGCGGACCGTGTCTGGAATTACGTTGCAGTGGGCTGCGGAAAAGACCTGCAGTGGTGGAAAGAATTCTTCTCCGTACTCAGCATGATGGGTTATCATGGAGATGTATCTCTGGAAATGGAAGACCTGACCATGTCTGTGGAAGCTGGAGTAAACACCTCCATAGATGCCCTTCGCCAGACAATCAGCCGGTAAAGTAGGAGGAACAACCATGAAAATTGCATTTGACGTTGATGTCCTGGCAAAGCAGATGGACATCAACCGGATGGTGCATCAGGTGGCGGACTGGGGATATCAGTATATCGAACAGTCCCCCCACCCCCGCATCAATCCCTTCTATAAACATCCTCTCTTTTCAAAAGAATGTGAGGCTGAATACCGCAGAGCCCTGAGAGAGACAGGTGTGGAGATATCTTCCTTCATTGTGGTGTACCGCTGGTCAGGCCCCACAGAGGAGGAGCGCCAGTTTGCAGTGCGAAACTGGAAACGTATGATTCAAATTGCCGGGGATATGGGTGTGAAAGTCATCAATACAGAGTTGTCCGGTGATCCGAACCGGCAGGAAATCTGCAATGGCATGTGGTTCAAATCCATGGAGGAGCTGCTACCCATAATAGAAAAGGAAGACATCCGGGTGGAAATCCAGTCCCATCCCTATGATTTCTGTGAGCTGAACAATGAGACCTGTGATATGGTGAAATCCTTCCGCTCCAGACATTTGGGATATGTGTATTCTTCCCCTCATGGTTTCTTCTATGATGAGGGAAAGGGAGATGTGCGTTCCATGCTGCACTACGCAGGAGATGAGCTGACCCATGTACTCTTTGCGGATACCTTTAACCAGACCCTGGACTGCCGCTATATTGCCAATCCCCCGTGGCTGAACGGACGTGGGAAAGCGGATGTGACCATTCATCAGCACCTGGCTATGGGAGAGGGAGATGTGGACTTTAACGGCATCTTTGAAACCCTGCGGGAGATGGATTTTGCCAATAAGCAGTTTGGTCAGAGTGCGCCGAAGGCAGGCGGTGACAACATTGCCTGTGTATCCATGTTCGGATTCCCGGAAAAAATGGACCGCCAGGCGCCTGAGGCAAGGGAGAGAATCGAGAGAGAACTTCTCTGAGAAGAGAAAGGAATGGAGAAGCGGTATGAAAAATGAAAACACTACAGGAATACAGCAGTCAGGCGGGAAACTGGGCTGGGGAACACGTGTAGCCTACGGATGCGGCGATACGGCCTGCAATGTGGTTTTCGGTATGATCAGTACGCTGCTCACACTGTTTTATACGGATTATGTCGGAATCAGCGCTGCCACGGTAGGTCTGGTCATGCTTCTGTCACGTATGTTTGACGGCGTATCAGATGCGGTAATGGGCATTATTGTGGAGAAGACAAATTCCAGATGGGGAAAATCCAAGCCCTGGCTTTTGTGGATGTGCGTTCCCTACGCAGTCTCCGCGGTGCTTTTGTTCACGGTACCCCACACAAAAGCACTGCTGCAGTTTTTATATATGTTCGTCACTTATAATTTCTGTACCACGGTATGCTATACAGCCATCAACCTTCCGTACAGCAGCCTCTCTGCCATGATGACAAGAATCTCATCGGAGAGAGACATGCTGAGCATTGTCAGGATGGGCCTGTCGCCCTTCGGCCGTATTTTGGCAGTGACCTGTACCATGCCGGTAGTAAAATTATTCGGGGATGACCAGGCAGCGTGGGCCAAGACCATGGCCTTATGGGCAGCCATTGCCTTGGTGCTTCTGCTCATATGCTTTAAGAACTGTGAAGAGACGGTTGAGATCGAGGCTAAGAAAAGACAGGCAAAGGTGCCGGCAAAACAGGCATTTAAGGCGCTGGTATGCAACCAGTATTTCTGGGCGGTTGTGGTTTTGTGGACCATGCAGAACGCCATTTACTGCATCACCGGGACCATACTGCCCTATTACTGCAAGTATGTTTTTGAAAATGACACCTGGATGTACAGCACTCTTTACCTGACAGAGACACTTTTGATCGTGGCAGTGACCTTCTGCTGTCCTGTCCTGCTTAAGAAATTCGGGAAAAGAAATATGTCCCTGGCCGGTATCTGGCTGGCCCTGATCGGACAGCTGATCTTCTTCATTAATCCGACAAGCTTTCCCTGGATGGTTATGAGCTGTGTCATCCGGGCACTGGGGCTTGCACCGCTCAATGCTGTGGTATTCGGATTCCTGGGGGATGTGGTGGAGTTCGGACAGTGGAAGACGCATCTGCGGCAGGAAAGCCTGATCTTTGCGGGGAGTTCTGTGGGCATGAAGGTGGGAGCCGGCCTGTCCTCAGCGATCATCACCGGACTTTTATCAGCGGCCGGATATATCAGCTCCTCTGCAGGCGCTGCTGTACAGCCTCAGTCCGCGGTGGATATGATCATCAACATTTATAAATTCGGCCCTCTGGTGGTGTGGGTTACGGTACTGATCACTCTGACACTCTATAAGCTGGATAAAAAATATCCTGCCATCATGCAGGAACTTATTGAACGAGAGTCCCGGGGTGAGTTATAATAATACTGTAAACATATGGGAACCGTAGATAATGGAATAACTGGAAAACCATAGCATCCGGCAGGATTATATGTCTGATATGCCTATGGGATCATCAGTCAGGAGGGATTCATATGCAGGAAAAGACCATCATCACCATCAGCCGCCAGTTCGGCAGCGGCGGCAAGGAGATTGCGGAAATACTGGCGGAGAAAATGGGGGACACAGAAGTGGACATTGAGTCCGTTCTGGAATCTGCCTACCGGACACCCGACAGCAGGCTAAAGCGATTCTGAAGATCGCGGAGAAAGGCAGCGCCGTATTTTTGGGAAGATGCGCGGACGCGGTGCTGAGGGGGCATCCGGACTGCTTTTCCTTCTTCATCTACGCCGATGAGGAATTCCGCAGGGAAAGGGCCGGGACCCACTACGGCAGCCAGTCATTAAAAGAGCTGGAAAAGGAAAATAAAACAAGAGAGCGCTATTATAATTACTATACAGGGCAGAAATGGGGAGACCCGCAGAATTATGACCTGATGATCAATACCAGCAGATTTTATCCGGATGCAGCCGCGGAGCTGATCTTGGATTATATTGAGAAGAGACAGGAAGCCTGAGAAAATCAGGGGATTTAAACCGGAGGACCGTGCGATGAGAAATTGCCCGGTTCTCCGGCTTTTTTCTTGTACTTCCGGGTAAGCGTGCTATAATGATGAAATACGGTAAACGATTCAGCAGGTCTTCGCATTTACTGCGCGGAACGGTTACAGTATACAAAAAACCAAAGGGGGCGCATTTCCATGGATATCAAATTAATCATGGCTATTATTACTATCACGCTTGCACTTGTTTTCTATACGATAGGTGTTTTTTCTGAGAGAAAGGCACATATCCTGAAGAAACAGCATGTTTTCATCTTCTGGCTCGGCCTTGTCTTTGACACCACAGGTACTACCATCATGAGTTTTATCACAAAAGAAGGAGCCGGAGGACAGACCGGCATGGGGCTTCATGGCATTACCGGTGCTCTGGCGATTGTTCTTATGCTGTTCCACGCGCTGTGGGCAACCCTGGTGCTGGTGAAAAAGGATGAGAAGAAACAGGAAAGCTTTCACAAGTTCAGCATTTTTGTCTGGCTGGTTTGGCTGGTGCCCTATATTCTGGGGATGATCATAGGTATGAGCCATTGATTGTTATTATCAGCATCTGATGTCTGTTTGTTAAGCTCATCAGTCCTTCCAGATATGGATTGCATCCTTTAACTTCAATCTCTGTTTTCCATGTACTATGGGGCTTAAGCGCATCCTTCATCTGCCTTACAAATTTCTGAACCATTTCGCGCTCTTTGGGGCCGGTATTCTCTGTGGTCACATAGAACACCATCTGTTCAATCTCTGAAACCATTCTCCATAGAGCAACAGACTTCTGTAGCATTCCATCTCTGCTGACGGATTCTTTGTCAGATATTCCATTGCCTGCCCATATGTCAGATTGAACTGCGCCAGGGCATCACACATGATCTCATAGTCAATGGGGCGGAGACTTCCTATGTTCAGGAAATCCAAATAGCTGTACTCCATATGTATCACTTCCCGCAGATTAAACCGGAATTGCCCATACAGGCTGGTGGGAGCGCAAATATATATGGAATGCTTCCGTTTGTATCAGAGTGCTGGCTGGCTGCCGCGCCTGCATGGAAGCTGTTCTGTACAGATGCCATTTGTAAAGAGATATCCTTTATCCGTTCTCCACTGGCAAGACTTCGGAATCGTTTTGCCGCAATCCCAAACCCCTCCCGCACAGCCAGGTATTCCCTGTGTTTTCCTTTCAGGACCGTGACAATTCCAAGCGCTGCTGCCAGAAATATAAGAAGATTGGCATATACCAGAATCTGCTTTCCAAAGCCTGCAAAGCTGACCGGTCTGAGCTGGAGGATTACAAATCCCATGGAGTTTACAAAATAACCTTTTTGATTAAAACGGGTCGTTCTGAGCACCACCAGAATAAAAGGGACCATAGCATTCAGTATGATACATAAGGGCAGGTTCCGTGTGGCCAGAAATGCCAGGACGCACATTAAAAGCTGTTCTGCTATAATGATCAGGATTCCTTTTAATGTAAATCGTTTCTGATAATTCACTTTGAAAATCGTTGTACAAACAGAAACCAATAACAGGTAGGATGTTCCGAACAAAAAAATAACACAATAGAACAACACCAGAAAGAACAAGATTACCGGAAGTGCATTCCACAGATCACTGCCGAATCTTTTTAAATACTTTTTTGATTTTACAAACATTTCATCATTTCACCGTTTTTTTTATTTTTTGCTGCCGGCCGGTACGGAAGCTGCTTTCATATCGCGCCGCGTCCCATGAGGAAACACCTCCCGGAACAGTAACCTGCAGATACCATAGATTCAGAAAGACAAAATTTCCGGCTTTACAAAAAACAGGAAATGTGCTAGCATGAAATTTATAGTGGAAACACGAGGACGGAGAGAGTACGTGCAGATTTTTCTTTTACAGAGAAGTTCCGTATGCTGAGAGGAACGAAGAAAACTGTGCCGAAGATGGCTCCTGAGAGGCGCACCGAACGGAACCTGACATATTGTGCAGGGGAAGCCAGGCTGCGACAGGTTCCGCCTGTTACAGCGGAAAGGTATGCAGGTACCTGATAAGGTCTGTGCTGTGAGGCACAGATGAAAAGAAGTGGTAACACGGGTTAACGCTCGTCTTCTCAGAATGAGGGGATGGGTGTTTTTTTATTCTTCCACAGAAAAGTAAAGGAGATAAAAAATGGACAGGAAAAAATATTATATTACTACAGCGATTGCCTACACCTCAGGCAAACCGCACATTGGCAACACCTATGAGGCTGTTCTGGCTGACAGCATTGCCAGATTCAAAAGACAGCAGGGCTATGACGTGTTCTTCCAGACAGGAACAGACGAGCACGGACAGAAAATCGAGATGAAGGCAGAGGAGGCAGGCGTGACCTGCAAAGAATTTGTAGACCAGGTATCCGGAGAGATTAAGAATATCTGGGATATGATGAATACCTCTTACGATAAATTTATCCGCACCACAGACGACTATCACGAGAAACAGGTACAGAAGATCTTCAAAAAACTGTATGACCAGGGCGATATCTATAAGGGACATTACGAGGGAATGTACTGCACCCCCTGTGAGTCTTTCTTCACAGAGTCCCAGCTTGTGGACGGCAAATGTCCGGACTGCGGACGCCCGGTGACACCGGCGAAAGAGGAGGCATATTTCTTTAAAATGAGCAAATATGCCCAGCGTCTGATCGACCACATCAATGAACACCCGGAATTTATCCAGCCGGTTTCCAGAAAAAATGAGATGATGAACAACTTCCTGCTTCCGGGTCTTCAGGATCTGTGCGTGTCCAGAACCTCTTTCAAATGGGGAATCCCGGTAGATTTTGACCCGAAACACGTGGTATATGTGTGGCTGGATGCCCTTACAAACTATATCACCGGAATCGGATATGACTGTGACGGGGAGAGCACAGAGCAGTTTAAGAAAGACTGGCCTGCTGATCTGCATCTGATCGGCAAGGACATTATCCGTTTCCATACCATTTACTGGCCCATCTTCCTCATGGCTCTCGATCTGCCCCTTCCGAAACAGGTATTCGGACATCCCTGGCTCTTACAGGGCGACGGCAAGATGAGCAAATCCAAAGGAAACGTTATCTACGCAGACCAGCTTGTAGACTTCTTCGGTGTGGATGCTGTGCGCTACTTTGTGCTCCATGAAATGCCTTTTGAAAATGACGGAGTCATCACCTGGGAGCTGATGGTGGAGCGCCTGAATTCAGAGCTTGCAAACACCCTCGGAAACCTGGTAAACCGCACTATCTCCATGTCAAATAAATATTTCGGCGGAGAAGTATCCAGCACCGGAGTGACCGAACCGGTTGATGAGGATTTAAAGGCAGTTGTACTCGGAACAAAGAAAAAAGTGGCGGACAAGATGGAGGAACTCCGTGTGGCAGACGCAATCACAGAGATCTTCGCCCTGTTCAAACGCTGCAACAAATACATTGATGAAACCATGCCGTGGGCACTTGCCAAAGACGAGAGCAAAAAAGACCGTCTGGCAGAAGTGCTTTACAATCTGGTTGAAGGCATCTGCATCGGTGCTTCCCTGCTGGAATCCTTCATGCCTGAGACAACAGAGAAGATTCTGTCCCAGTTGAATGCATCTAAGAGAACCTATGAAGAGCTGGATACTTTCGGGTCCTATCCTTCAGGCAATAGAGTGACAGAGAAGCCGGAAATTCTCTTTGCCCGCCTTGACGTAAAAGAAGTCATGGAAAAAGTAGAGGCTATGCGCGCAGCCCAGGCAGCGGCAGACACACCGAAAGAGGAGCAAAAAGAGGAAGAACCGGTTGTGGATATTGAAGCAAAACCGGAAGTGACGTTTGATGATTTTATGAAAATGCAGTTCCAGGTGGGCGAGATCATTGCCTGTGAGGAAGTAAAAAAATCCAAAAAACTGCTCTGTTCCCAGGTGAAGATCGGAAGCCAGGTAAAACAGATCGTCTCCGGAATCAAATCCAATTATAAGCCGGAGGACATGGTAGGAAAGAAAGTAATGGTACTGGTGAACTTAAAGCCTGCAAAACTGGCCGGAATCCTGTCAGAGGGTATGATCCTGTGCGCAGAGGGACTGGACGGCGAGCTGGCACTCATGACACCGGATAAGGATATGCCTGCCGGCGCTGAGATCTGCTAAGAGACAGAATAGAAATATATACCGCGGGGATGTGCTGTGAATGGCACATTTCCGCGGCGTTTTTTTATTTTATCAGGTTTTCCTGTACCCGGCAGGTGACACCCCTGTCTGTTTCTTAAAAATCCTGCTGAAATACAGCGGATTGTCATACCCAACCAATGCCCCGATCTCACTGACCGTATAATCTGTGGTCTCCAGAAGTTCCCTGGCTCTGCGGATGCGGACGGAGGTGAGATACTGCAGGGGCGGCACGTTGGTGTACTGTTTAAAACTTCTGATAAACCAGCAGGTGCTCATATGCTGCTGTCTGGCATAGTCTTCGATTTTTATATCCCGGTAATAATTTTCATTAAAATAGTGGATGGCCTTTTCCATCTCCTTCTGAATCCTGTGCCGCTCCCCGGGGCCTTCGATCCGGTGGCGGCGTACTAGGAGCAGAAGCTGTTCCAAAAGGAGGGGGAGCAGATCCTCATAGGCCGGACGGAACACCTGAAGTTCCCGTATCATCTGGAAAAACAGGTCCCTGTATTCGGAAAAAACACCGGCATACAGAATTTGATTTTGTGCAAATCCGGCGGCATCCAGTAAGGCTTCTGCCCGGTACCCTGTAAAGTGTACCCAGAAGGCCTCCGGTTTATCTTTTCCATAGTAGACATACTCCTGTCGGACGAAGGGGCGCAGAAGGACCATGTTTCCCTCGCCCACTTCAATCTTTTCCTGGCCGAAAGTGAACCAGGCCCGCCCGGAGGCAATGTAGATAAGCTGGTAATCAGCCCGCCCTTTGGGCCTGAGCGTTGACATGGAAGGACGGGAGATGACCCTGTATATCCCGCTGCTGTTTATGCGCAGGGGGATCTGTGGGTTTTCCAGATCTGTTTCCGCATGGTTTAAATATCCGGTATTAACGTACATAGGCAGATGCTCCTTTGTTCCTTAAACTGCTTTTATTGATTGTATCATTTTGTGCATGTTTTGTCTAATACAGGATATGGATTTTGCTGTGACGTATTTTATAATAGGCAGTATGAGGTGACTTTTTGGCAGGCCTGCGCATTTCCTGCGCGGGCGCGGAACAGTTACAGTAAAAAATATATTTTCAGGAGGGCTATGACCAATGATTGTACCCAGATATTATGAGAACCTTCACATGCTGCACGAGAACACCATGCCGAACAGGGCTTACTATATCCCTGCAGGCACACAGAGAGACGATCTGTGTGAGAACAGAGAGAATTCCGACAGATTCCAGCTTTTAAACGGCAGCTGGAAATTCAAATATTTTGACAGCATCTATGACTTGAAAGAGGAATTTTTCAGAGAGGGATACCAGACGGGAAGCTTTGATGAGATTCCTGTGCCGGGATGCTGGCAGAATTTCGGATATGACAGACACCAGTATACCAACACACGTTATCCATTCCCCATGGATCCGCCGTATGTGCCTCAGGAAAATCCCTGTGGAGCCTATGTGCATACATTCACCTATGCAGAGGATGAAAATGCGCCCAAAGCTTACCTGAACTTTGAAGGCGTGGATTCCTGCTTTTATGTATGGATAAACGGCAGTTATGTGGGATACAGCCAGGTGTCACACTCCACAAGTGAATTTGACGTGAGCAGCTTTTTAAGAGAGGGTGAGAATACCCTGGCCGTTCTGGTTCTGAAATGGTGCGACGGCAGTTATCTGGAGGACCAGGATAAATTTCGCATGAGTGGTATTTTCAGGGATGTATATCTGCTGAAACGTCCCGCACAGGGAATTTTTGATTATTTCCTCACAACAGACATTGCACCGGATGGAAAGAGTGCGTCAGTCGATGTGGCAGTGACTTATTTTAACGAGGCAGTTCCTGTAAAAATCTCTGTTTACAATGCAGAGGGCAGTCTGGAAGCAGAGAGCAGCCGGGTATCAGAGGACGGCAGGATCCGCATGACCCTTGAAAATCCGGTTCTCTGGAACGCGGAGGAGCCGTATCTGTACAAAGTAGTGCTGGAAGCTGCCGGAGAGGTTATCACAGACCGTATGGGTATCCGTGAAATCTGTACCAGAGACGGAGTGGTTTACATAAATGGAGTAAAGGTGAAATTCCATGGCACCAACCGCCACGACAGCGATCCTGTTACAGGGTTTGCCATCAGCCTGGAACAGATGAAAAAAGACCTGCAGTTAATGAAAGAGCACAACGTCAACTGCATCCGTACCAGCCACTATCCAAATGCGCCGCAGTTCTATCAGCTCTGTGACGAATACGGATTCTTTGTTATTGACGAGGCGGACAATGAGAGCCACGGAACCGCTGATATCTATATGGAAGATGATTCCTGGGAGGAGAGAGCTTCCAGATGGAATCAGGCCATTGCGGATAACCCTGCATTTACGGAGGCGACTGTGGACAGGACACAGCGCTGTGTGCACAGAGATAAGAACCGTCCGTGTGTAGTAATCTGGTCCATGGGAAATGAATGTGCATACGGCTGTACTTTTGAGGCGGCACTGGCCTGGACAAAGGAATTTGACCATACCAGACTGACCCACTTTGAGAGTGCCCGCTACACATCCAAGGATAAAAAATACGATTATTCCAATATAGATCTGCACAGCCGTATGTATCCGGCTATTGAGGAGATCCACGACTACTTTGCAAAAAACCCGGATAAACCTTTCGTTATGTGCGAATACTGCCATGCAATGGGCAACGGCCCCGGAGATTTTGAGGATTATTTCCAGGTCTTCCAGCAGTACGACGGCGCCTGCGGCGGTTTTGTATGGGAGTGGTGTGATCATGCCATTTACATGGGCAAGACCATTGAAGGAAAGAAAAAATACGCGTACGGCGGCGACCACATGGAGTACCCGCAGGACGGCAACTTCTGTATGGATGGTCTGGTATATCCTGACCGCACACCGCATACAGGCCTGCGCGAATTCAAAAATGTACACCGTCCGGCCAGAGTAGTTTCTTTTGACCAGGAGAAGAAAGAGGCAGTTCTGCACAATTATATGGATTATGTAAACTTAAAGGACTACCTCTATATAACTTATACGGTAAACTGTGACGGAAGCATGATCGGGGAAGGATGCATCTGCCAGGATGACATGCCTGACATCAGCGCTCATGGAGAGGGTGTGATTGCCCTGGATTATGAGGTTCCGGAAGCAGGTAAATGTTACCTGAAGCTGGAATATCATCTGAAGAATGCCACAAGATTTCTGCCGGAAGGCTTTAAACTGGGCTTTGATGAGATTCAGCTCCAGACAAAGGATATGAGAAACCAGAAGGCAGTGAAGATTCTGGAAGTGACAGAGGAATCCGGAGAGGCGGGCAAAGAGGCAGGGCAGCCGCCTGTATTCAGCGTAGCCCAGGATGACAGGAATCTGTTCGTAAGCACAGACAAATTCTCCTATACTTATGACAAGCTGACAGGTCTCTTCTCTGAACTTAGTTATGTAAACTGCAAGGTTCTGGAGCGCCCGATGGAATACAACATCTGGAGAGCACCCACAGACAATGACAGAAATATTAAGAACATCTGGAGAAAAGCGAAGTACGACAAGATCGTGACAAGGGCTTACCGCACAGATTACACGGTTCTGGAAGAGGAAGTACAGATCCACACAGTTCTTTCCGTATCAGCAGTTATCATCCAGAGAATCCTGGATATTGATGCCACATGGACGATCCGTGCCAACGGAAGGATTGACGTGAAGCTGGATGTGAAGAAAGACCCGGAATTCCCGGAACTTCCGAGATTCGGCCTGCGCCTGTTCCTGCCCCGCGATATGGCGGACATCACATACTATGGACTTGGCCCTGTGGAGAGTTATCAGGATAAACGCAGAGCCAGCTATCATGATGAGTTCCATGCCGCCGTAAAAGAGCTGCATGAGGATTATATCCGTCCGCAGGAGAACGGCAGCCACGATGACTGTGATTATGTAAAGGCTGAGGGCAGCAGGATCAGCCTGGCAGCAGTGGCTGCAGATACCTTTGCCTTCAATGCGTCTGTATACACACAGGAGGAGCTGACGGAAAAGGCACATAATTATGAGCTGAAAGCCTCCCCCTACACAGTGTTCTGCCTGGACTACCGCCAGAACGGAATCGGTTCCAACAGCTGCGGACCGAGACTTCTGGAAAAGTACCGTTTTGATGAAAATGAATTTACCTTTGCAATCAGCCTGCTTCCGGTGGTAAAATAAACAGAATAATTGAATGCTGACAGGAATATTTTACAGATTTATCATTGACAGTTCAAAAGCAATCGGTTATAGTATCCATTAATAAGAGGGAGTAGCTGGCACCGTCGGCGTTTGCGATATCGTCAATCTCGATGGGAGAATATCCCGTCCGTATCGTGATGAAACAGCGAGACTTTTATTGCATGCTTGTTGTGCAGTAAAAGCCTCGCTTTTTTGCGTTGCAGGCCATGAAGAACCAATGGTTATGGCAGGTCATACGAGCAAAATGGTATGAAAGAGGTTTTTACAAAGCACACTAGAGATAAGCAGTACGTATCCACACATGGAACCATGGCAGCACTGCATGGGTTCCGCAAAAAACGTTTGGAGGAGAGCGAATGAAAGAATTTTATCAAATGTCGAGGACAGAGGCGCAGAAAACCATCAATGGCAGCACGCAGCCTCTGACAAACGAACAGATCAAGGCCAATCAGGAAAAATACGGCCCCAATGCTCTGTTGGAAGAAAAGAAAAAATCCATCCCGCAGATTTTTCTGGAGCAGTACAAAGATTTTCTTGTGATTATCCTGATCGTGGCAGCCATTGTTTCCGGTGTTCTGGGCGAAATGGAGAGTGCCATTGTCATTCTGGTGGTCATCACCATGAATGCCATTCTCGGAACAGTCCAGACCGTGAAGGCAGAGCAGTCTCTTGACAGCCTGAAAGCTATGTCAGGGCCTGAGGCGAAGGTTCTGAGAAACGGCGATGTGGCGAAGATACCCTCTGACCAGGTGACTGTAGGCGACATTGTCATGCTGGAAGCGGGTGACTATGTCCCGGCTGACGGACGGATCCTTGAAAATGCCAGCCTTAAGGTAGATGAGAGTGCCCTGACAGGTGAGAGCCTGGGCGTGGATAAGACGGAAGACCCCATCGAAGGCGAGGTACCGCTGGGTGACAGAACCAACATGGTATTCTCAGGAAGCTTTGTCTCTTACGGCCGCGGCTCCTTCCTTGTAACCTCCATAGGCATGGGGACAGAAGTGGGAAAAATCGCTGAACTGCTGAAAACCACATCCGAGAAAAAGACACCGCTGCAGATGAACCTGGACCAGTTCGGCCAGAAGCTGTCCATCATAATTCTGGTTTTCTGCGGTATCCTGTTTGGAGTCAGTGTTTTCAGGGGAGAATCCTGGGGAGAGGCATTCTTGTTTGCCGTAGCGCTGGCTGTTGCGGCCATACCGGAGGCACTCAGCTCCATTGTCACCATTGTGCTTTCCTTCGGAACGCAGAAAATGGCAAGAGAACATGCCATTATACGAAAACTTCAGGCAGTGGAAGGTCTGGGAAGCGTATCTATTATCTGTTCAGACAAGACAGGTACCCTGACCCAGAACAAGATGACAGTAGAATACTACTATGTAGAAGGCCGTGAGATTCCCGCGGAAAATATTGACCTGGATGACCCGGCACAGAAGCAGCTTCTCCGCCACAGTATTCTCTGCAATGACTCCACCAACAAAAACGGCCAGGAGATTGGAGATCCCACCGAGACAGCCCTTATTAACCAGGGCGATAAGCTGGGACGCCCTGCGGAGGTGGTCCGCGACAAGTATCCCAGATGCAGCGAGGTGCCTTTTGACAGTGACCGCAAGATGATGTCCACCCTTCATAATTTAAGAGAGGGTACCACCATGATTACAAAAGGCGCGGTGGATGTTCTGTTGAACCGTGTCTGTTCCATACAGAAAGATAGCGGGATAGTCCCCATCACAGAGGAAGACCGCAGAGCCATCGAAGAACAGAACCAGAAGTTTTCCGGAAACGGACTCCGTGTTCTGGCATTTGCCTATAAACGGATGGAGGCCGGCACACAGCTCTGTGTGAACGATGAAGATGATCTGGTATTTCTGGGACTGATCGCCATGATGGACCCGCCGCGTGAAGAGTCCAAGGCCGCGGTTGAGGAGTGTATCAGTGCAGGCATTAAGCCTATCATGATAACCGGTGACCACAAGGTGACAGCAGCAGCCATTGCAAAACGTATCGGCATTCTGAAGGATGAATCCGAAGCCTGCGAGGGCGCTGTGATTGAAAATATGACGGACGAGGAGCTGCAGGATTTTGTGGAAGGTATATCCGTCTATGCACGTGTTTCACCGGAACATAAGATACGCATTGTCAGGGCATGGCAGGAGAAGGGAAATATTGTCTCCATGACAGGCGACGGCGTCAATGACGCACCCGCTCTGAAGCAGGCCAATATCGGTGTGGCCATGGGCATAACGGGAACCGAGGTGTCCAAGGATGCCGCTTCCATGGTCCTGACGGATGATAACTTTGCAACCATTGTCAAGGCAGTGGAAAACGGAAGGAACGTATACAAGAACATAAAGAGTGCCATCCAGTTCCTGCTCTCAGGCAACTTTGCGGGAATCCTGGCGGTACTGTACGCGTCCCTGGCAAACCTGCCCGTGCCGTTTGCGCCGGTACACCTGCTGTTTATCAACCTGCTGACAGACAGCCTTCCGGCTATTGCGCTGGGGCTGGAGCCTCACACCAAAGATGTCATGAAGGAAAAACCGCGTCCTATGAATGAATCCATACTGACGAAGGATTTTCTCTCCTATATCGGGACAGAAGGTCTTGTTATCGGTATCATGACCATGATCGGTTTTTACATCGGCTATCTGGAGAGCCCGCTCCTGGCAATGACAATGGCATTCGGAACCCTGTGTACCTCCAGGCTGGTGCATGGATTTAACTGTAAATCCGTAAGACCTGTTTTATTTACTAAGAAATTCTTTAATAATATTTACCTCATCGGTGCATTTGTGTTAGGATTAATATTGATCACCTCTGTGCTGATGATTCCGGGGCTGCACAAAATTTTCAGCGTGCAGACATTGGATATGGCACAGCTTTTCACAGTGTACGGCCTGTCCATTGCAAACCTGCCGGTTATCCAGGCGCTGAAATGGGTGCGTGCGAAACTGAAAAAGTAAAAAGAGGGGAGAAGGAGAGGAGAAGTATGAACCTGAATAAAAAAGATATGAAGAATCTGATGCTTCTGATTCTGTTTGCAGTGGTTGTCTATGTGGGAATACAAAGGGCGGATGTACTGCTGGTCTTTGCGCGTTTTCTGGTAGGGATTGCCTATCCTTTCCTTCTGGGAGCCGCATTTGCCTTTGTACTGAATGTTCCCATGAGCTTTCTGGAAAAGAGACTTTTCGGAAGTGCCGAGAGTAAAGGAAAGATGAAAAAGCTGGGACGTCCGCTGAGTCTGATCCTCTCCCTTATTCTGGTGGTGGGCGTAGTGCTTGTAGTCATCCTTGTGGTTGTACCGGAAATGGGTCAGACCTTTATGAGTGTGAGTGCCAGCATAGAAGCCGCCATACCGAGGCTTCAGACCTGGGCCGTGGAAACCTTCCACAACAACAAACAGATTGCTGAGTGGATCCAGAACCTGGAATTTGACTGGAATTCCATAATCGGCACAGCAGTTGACTTCCTGAAAAACGGTGCCGGAAATGTGCTCAATTCAACAGTGGCAATGGCACGCACAGTGGTCAATGTACTTATGAATTTTTTCATCGCCCTTGTATTTGCCGTATATATCCTTCTGCAGAAGGAAAAGCTGACGGTGCAGGTTCAGAAAGTTTTCTACGCTTTTCTGTCTGCAAAGATGGTGAAAAAGGTTCTGGAGGTGTGTTCCCTCAGTTACAGGACATTTGCCAGCTTTGTCACTGGTCAGTGTCTGGAGGCAGTGATCCTGGGAACCATGTTTTTCGTATCCATGACCCTGTTTCGTTTCCCGTACGCTATGCTGATCGGTATACTGATTGCATTTACAGCGCTGATTCCCATATTCGGAGCGTTTATCGGCTGTGTTGTGGGTACCTTTCTGATATTGGTGGTGGATCCCATGAAGGGGCTGGCATTTATCGTGCTGTTTCTGGTGCTGCAGCAGATTGAGGGGAATCTGATCTATCCTCACGTAGTCGGGAACTCGGTGGGGCTGCCCTCTATCTGGGTGCTGGTGGCAGTGACCGTGGGCGGCAGTCTGATGGGTGTTGTGGGTATGCTGATCTTCATACCGCTTACATCTGTTGTGTACGCGCTGTTCCGCCAGACTGTTTACAAGAAATTGAAGGAGCGGAATATCCATGATATTTGAGACACATGCACATTACGATGACGAAGCGTTTGACGGGGACAGGGACAGCCTGTTAACCTCCATGGCGCAGCACGGAATCGGAACGATCATCAATGTGGGCGCCAGCCTGCGGGGTGTGGAGGATACGGTCAGGCTGACAGAAAAGTATCCTTTTGTCTACGGAGCAGTGGGCGTTCATCCCGACGAGGTGGGCAGCCTTGATGAGGAGAAAATAAAATGGCTCAGAAGCCTGTGTGATCTGGAGAAGATCGTGGCAGTGGGTGAGATCGGCCTTGACTATTATTGGGATAAGGAACATCATGAGATCCAGAAAAAATGGTTTGTCCGACAGATGGATCTGGCAAAAGAGACCGAGCTTCCCATTATTGTACACAGCCGTGACGCGGCAAAAGACACACTGGATCTTATGAAAGCAGAGAGGGCAGATAACCTGAAGGGCGTGATCCACTGCTATTCCTATTCTGTGGAACAGGCAAAGGAATACATGAACATGGGGTATTATCTGGGCGTAGGCGGAGTCGTCACCTTCAAAAACGGAAAGCGGCTGAAGGACGTGGTGGAATACGCGCCGCTGGATTATCTTCTGCTGGAGACAGATGCCCCGTATCTGGCGCCTGAACCTTACAGAAGACACAGAAACTGTTCTGTGTATCTGACTTATGTGGCGGAGGAGATTGCCAGGATCAAGGGCATTTCCTATGAAACTGTGGTGGATGTGACCAGGGAAAACGCCAAAAAGCTGTTTGGTATATGATAGGGAGGAAGCGGCAGCAGTGAAGTCGGGCAGAGCGGCCTTAAACAAGAGGGTATTGTAAAAACGTATTTTACAACACCCTCTTGATTTTTTGTATACCGATTGGTATAATAATAGGCAGAACAAAGGATGAAAATAAAAAACAAAAGATAGATACAATGCAGAACAGCCGGGAGGCAGTTATGGATAATAAAGAATTGATATTAAAGTCGGCGCTTGATCTGTTTTATGCCAAGGGGTATGATGCGGTGGGCGTCCAGGAGATCGTGGATAAGGCAGGAATCTCCAAGCCAACTTTATATTACTATTTTGGAAGCAAGCTGGGACTTTTGCAGAATCTGCTGGAGACAGGATATCAGGAGTTTGAAAGCAGGCTGATTGATATAACCAGGCCGGGAGAAAGCCTCCCGGGTGTGCTTTATCAGGCAGCGCGGACATTTTTTGACTATGCTGCGTCCAATCAGAAATTCTATTTATTCATGCTGTCTCTGTTTTATTCCGGAAGAGAGAACGAGGCCTATAAGACGGTTTCGCCCCTTATTGAGCGGTATTATAAAATCATTGTGAAGATATTTGAGGATGCATCCCCCCAATTGGGGAACATGCGGGGGCGGCAGGAATTATTTGCCGTGGGATTTACAGGTGTGCTCAACCATCATATTATGACAGTGAGCTACGGGCTATCCGAAGAGGAAAGATTTGAAATTTCTGATGAGACCACATATGAGATTGTGCATCAGTTTATGTATGGGATATATTCGTAGTCAAGGAATGGCGTTCCTGCATGGTTTGTCTGGGCCTGCCGTATCGGGCAGAGCCGGAAAAGGAGGAAACGAAACATGGCAAAATGGTATGAAGAGGCAGTATTTTACCATATGTACCCTATCGGGATGACGGGCGCCCCCAGGGTGAATAGAGAAGAAGGTGTTGTACACCGCTTCGCGGAGCTGGAGAAATGGCTGCCGCATCTTGCGGACATTAAGGCAACAGCAATCTATATCGGACCCCTGTTTGAGTCCACCACCCACGGGTATGACACCAAGGATTATAAGACTGTGGACCAGCGGCTTGGTGACAATGAAGACTTTACCAGATTTGTGAAAAAGGCGCACGAGCTGGGAATCAAGGTTGTGGTGGACGGTGTGTTCAACCACACGGGAAGAGAATTCTTTGCCTTCAGGGACATCCGGCAGAACCGGGAGGGTTCCAGGTACTGCGGATGGTATAAGGGCATCAATTTCGGATGGAACAATCCCTACAATGACGGATTTTCCTATGAAGCCTGGAGAAACTGCTTTGAGCTTGTGAACTTAAACCTGCAGAACCCGGAAGTAAAAGGTTATCTTCTGGATGTGATAGATGAGTGGATCGATACCTTTGATATTGACGGCATCCGCCTGGACTGCGCGGATTGTCTTGACTTTGGCTTCATGGAGGAAATGCGCAGGCGCACAGGTGAGAAGAAAGAGGACTTCTGGCTTATGGGGGAGGTCATCCACGGAGACTACAGCCGATACATCCAGGACGGACAGAAAATGCTGCACAGTGTTACGAATTATGAACTTCACAAGGGCATCTATTCCGGACACAATGACCACAATTACTTTGAGATCGCCCATACCATAAGACGGGAATTTGAGGAGAACGGCGGTATTTACAGGGGGATGAAGCTGTATTCCTTTGTTGACAATCACGATGTGGACCGCATTTACAGCAAGATCAATGTGAAGGAGCATATTTTCCCCATCTATACACTGCTGTATACGCTTCCGGGGATACCATCCATCTATTACGGATCGGAATGGGGAATTGAGGGAAGCAAGAACAACGGCGGTGATGACGCTCTAAGGCCGGCCGTGGATATCAGGGAAGCCCTGGAAGAGCATAAGGATTCCGGGATCATGCTCTGGGTCAAGACACTGGGAGAAATGCACGAGAAGTATAAGACCTGCCTTGCAGAGGGAAGATACAGGGAACTGATGCTCACCAACAGACAGTTTGCGTTTGTCAGATTTACAGAGGAGGAAGGTCTTGTCACGGCTGTGAACAATGACGAGAATCCGGCACAGGTGAGTATTCCGGTGCCGGTGGAGAATAAACGTTATGTAAACCTTTTGACACAAGAGGAAGTGGAGCCGGAGAACGGCAGGCTGAATTTTACCATAGAAGCAGCGAGAAGTGTTCTGCTGGAAATCATGCAGCAGGGTTAAAGTGCTGTAAATCAGAGGAAAACAAAGGGGAAGGACTTATGGCTAAAGGAAAAACAATGAGATTCTCAGAGATGGACCGCTATTTATTCGGGGAAGGAACACATTATGAAATCTATAAGCTGATGGGTGCACATCCCACAACACAGCGGGGCAAAGACGGCGTCTATTTCGCCGTCTGGGCGCCTCATGCGGAATCCGTGTCCGTTGTGGGGGATTTCAACAAATGGGACCCCGATAAAAATGTGATGAAGTGTGACAATGACATGGGCATTTACCAGCTCTTTGTGCCAAAGGTACGGGAAGGTGATCTGTACAAATTCTGCATCACCACATATAAGGGAAAACTGCTCTTTAAGGCAGACCCCTATGCCAACTACGCGGAGCACCGCCCGGGTACAGCTTCCTGTGTATATGACATTTCCAGATTCAAATGGGGAGATTCCGTCTGGATGAAGAAACGCCTGGAATACGACGCGAAGAAGGATGCCATGTCCATTTATGAACTGCACCCCGGTTCCTGGAAGAAACACCCTATAAAAGACGGGGACGAGGACGGATTTTACAATTACAGAGAGCTGGCCCATTCGCTGGCTGACTATATCAAAGAGATGGGGTATACCCATGTGGAGCTGATGGGTATTGCGGAACATCCCTTTGACGGCTCCTGGGGATACCAGGTCACAGGTTATTATGCCCCCACATCCAGGTACGGTACGCCTGAGGATTTCCAGTATTTCGTAAATTACATGCACAAGAAGAAAATCGGTGTCATTTTGGACTGGGTACCGGCCCATTTCCCGAAGGATGCCCACGGACTGGCTGATTTTGACGGAACCCCCACATATGAATATGCGGACCCAAGAAAGGGTGAGCATCCGGACTGGGGGACCAAGGTATTTGATTACGGCAAGAATGAGGTGAAAAATTTCCTCATCGCAAACGCGTTGTTCTGGATACAGGAATATCACATTGACGGACTCCGTGTGGATGCTGTCGCCTCCATGCTGTATCTGGACTACGGAAGAGAGGCCGGACAGTGGATACCAAACAAATACGGGGAAAATAAGAACCTGGAGGCGATCGAGTTCTTCAAGCATCTGAACTCCGTAGTTCTGGGCAAGAACAAGGGGACAGTCATAATCGCGGAGGAATCCACAGCATGGCCCATGGTAACCGGCAAGCCTGAGGAGGGCGGCCTGGGATTCAGCTTAAAATGGAATATGGGATGGATGCACGACTTCCTGGAGTATATGAAGCTTGACCCATATTTCCGTAAATATAATCACCATAAGATGACGTTCTCCATGAGTTACGCCTACAGCGAGAACTACGTCCTTGTATTATCTCATGATGAAGTCGTGCATCTGAAATGCTCCATGATCAACAAAATGCCCGGTCTCGGACAGGATAAATTCGAGAACCTGAAGGCAGGGTACAGCTACATGTTCGGGCATCCCGGCAAGAAGCTGCTGTTCATGGGACAGGAGTTCGGTCAGTTCCAGGAATGGAGCGAGGCCAGGGAGCTTGACTGGTTCCTGCTGGCAGAACCGTGCCATCAGCAGCTTCAGGCTTACGTGAAGGAACTGCTTGCTTTATACAAGAAGTATCCGGCCCTCTACGCAAATGACCACAGCCAGGAAGGGTTTGAGTGGATCAATGCAGATGACGCCGCGAGAAGCATTTTCAGTTTTGTGAGAAAGTCACCTACCGGAAGGAATAATCTGCTGTTTGTCATCAACTATACACCGGTTGCCAGAGAGGATTACCGGGTCGGGGTACCTAAGAGAAAACAGTATAAGCTGATCCTGAACAGTAAGGACCCTAAATTCGGCGGAGATACGCCGGTGGAGCAGACCGTTTACAAGGCTGTGAAGAAGGAATGTGACGGAAGGGATTACTCCTTTGGTTATCCGCTGCCGGCTTATGGGGTGGCTGTGTTCTTATATTAGAAATGAATACATGTGGGTTTACCGCACATGTAGAGATTCTATAGAGTATGTGGAGATATCCGGGATTCAGACATTTTATATGTCTGGACCCCGGATTTTTGCTGTCTGTCTTTAAAAACATGTCGTTTGTCGGATATTTTCCTTATTTCAATTTTATCCCTGTAAACTAATTATATAAACACCTGGAGTAATATGAAGCTGTGGTTCACACATCATCCGGAAAGTGTCGGATGTCATAGTCAGGCGCTTTCAGATCATATGCTAAAGTCTGGAATTCGGGCCTGCCATATAGCCTGACAGAATTATTTGATCGTGGTGGGTGGTGAACAACAATGATATATTCTATAGAGTATATTAATATACTCTATAGCATTGACAAGGCATTCCAGGAAGTATATAATTATTACAAAATACGATAAATTCGTAAATGACGGGAGGAACAGAAATGAGTAGATGTAAGAAAATGCTGATGGTTATATTGACTATCTGTCTGACAATGTTATTCACGGTGCCGGTACTGGCAGATGAATCTGACAGCGTCAATGCAGCACGGAACGGAGTTCTGCAGGTGAATTTGGTATATGTAGATAAAAATGGAAATACATATCCTATCCAGGGCGGAAGCGGTTTTTTGATCAGCGACCAGGTTTTGCTGACAAACCAGCATGTGGTTCAGATGTCAGACGAAACAAAACAAGCTGCATCTGAAGCCTATGGAGTTGATTTTGTAAATGACAATAAGCTGGATATTCGCTTACAGGTAGTGGTACAAAGAGATGTTGTGATTGATGCCACTGTAAAAAAGAGCAGTGCGGAGATGGATGTGGCGATCGTGGATTTGAGCGAACCCATCTATGACAGAACTCCCCTTGACCTGGGAGAAAGTACATCCGCTACAGAAGCACAGAAGGTATATGCATTGGGATTTCCTCAGGCAACTGAGCTGGCACAGGATATCAATTACTATACAAATGCTGATGTTACAGTGACAGACGGAATCATTGCTAAAAAAGTTGAGGTAAATGGTACTCCATTTTTGCAGCACAGCGCAAAATTATCCGGTGGAAATTCTGGCGGCCCTCTCCTCAATACAAGTGGTCAGGTAATTGGTATTAACCAGTTCAGGACAAATGGGGATGAGTATTATTATGCAATGGAGATCAATGACATCAAGAAGTTGCTGGATGCCATTGGGGTTACTTATAATAGTGCTGGAGAATCCGTACCGGTTGATAATACGGTAACCGACAATAATAACACAGATTCAAACAACCAGCAGGAGGATACTGAGAAAGACAAGGAACCTGAAAAAGAGGAAGTCAACAAATCCTCCCTGGAATCCAAGATTGCAGAAGCAGAAAAGGTAGATGCCTCCAAGTATACCACAGAGAGTATGGGTGTACTGGAAGGTAAGCTGGAAGATGCAAAAGATGTAGCGAATGACGATGAAATGTCACAGGAAATGGTTGATAAAAGTGTTCAGGAATTGGACAATGCGTTAAAACAGCTTGAGGAAAAAGGCGGTCTGGGCATCTGGCTGTGGGTTATCGTAGGAGGAGTAGCTGTTGCGATTATTGTCATTATCGTGATCATTGTACTTGTCTCCAAAGGAAACAAAAAACGCCCCATCCCCGAGAGAAAAATACCAGACAATGCACTTGTACCTCCTCGGCCCACACCACCTACAACACCTTCAGGATACGGCGGAAATGGTGAGACAAGCGTATTAAATGAAGGTGCAGGAGAGACTACAGTGCTGGGAGCAGGTGCCAGCAGCGGAGCATATCTCATTCGCCGCAAAAACAGAGAACGGATTATGATCACCGGACCTGTATTTACGATCGGAAAAGAGAGACGAAGAGTGAATTATTGTGTGGACGACAATTCATCTGTCAGCAGATGTCATGTGAGAATCAGCAGGAAAGGTTCACAGTACATGGCCGCAGACATGAATTCAACAAACTACACTTTTATCAATGGTATGAAAGTAAACCCGGGCGAGGAAAAAGCATTATCAGACAATGATCTTCTGCGTTTGTCTGATGAAGAGTTTGAATTCCATCTGGGATAAGGACGGGAATGCTATGAATTATATATCTGCTGTCCATACGGACGTTGGAATCAAGAAAAAAACAAACCAGGATTCAATATTTATTGAAACTGCTGCAACAGATTACGGCCAGGTTCTCCTGGGCGTAATCTGTGATGGTATGGGCGGCCTCGCAAAAGGTGAGGTCGCCAGTGCTATATTAATAAAAGCTTTTGCTAAATGGTTTCACACGGAATTTCCCAAAATGCTTTATACAGGAATAGACCCGAATCGTCTTAGGGAGAGCTGGACAAAACTCATATTGGAGCAAAATAAGAAAATAACAGAATATGGATTGGACTGCCATGTAAGTCTGGGTACCACTGTGGTGGCTCTTCTTCTGATCGACAACTTATATTACGCGGTTAATGTGGGGGACTCCAGGGTATATCTGATGAAGGACGATATTCAGCAGATCACTGTGGACCAGACTGTAGTGCAGAGGGAAATGGAACTGGGCCGCATGACACCGGAACAGGCCAGGAAAAGTCCCCAGAGGAATGTGTTATTACAGTGTGTTGGTGCCAGCAGTGTCATTGAGCCGGATTTTTATGTGGGAGAACTTGCGCCTGACAGTATATTCATGATGTGTTCGGATGGTTTCCGCCATGTGATAACACCGGAAGAGTTTTTTCAGAGGCTGAATCCCCAAGTACTTACCACTCAGGAAATCATGAAGGAAAGTGCAGTCTATTTTACGGAACTGAACAAAAAGAGAAGAGAGGAAGACAACATATCTGTCGCTTTAATTCGTGCATATTAAGGGGGAGCCTATGCTGCAGATAGGATCAGTTGTTGATGGAAAATATAAAATACTGAATAAAATCGGCCAGGGTGGTATGAGTATTGTCTATCTGGCCATGAATGAGAGAGCGAACAAACAGTGGGCGATCAAAGAGGTGCGCAAGGATGGTGTGCAGAACTTTGAAGTGGTAAAGCAGGGACTGATCGTTGAGACAGATCTTCTGAAAAAATTAAATCATTCCAATCTTCCAAGTATAATCGATGTCATTGATGGAGAAGGCACTTTCCTGATCGTCATGGATTATATAGAGGGAAGAACACTGAGCAGTATACTAAAAGAGTATGGCGCTCAAGCCCAGGAGGATGTCATAGAGTGGGCAAAACAGTTATGTGATGTGTTAGGATATCTGCACTCCAGAAAACCTCCGATCATTTACAGGGATATGAAACCATCCAATGTAATGCTGAAACCGGACGGGAAAGTAATGCTGATAGATTTTGGTACAGCCCGGGAGTTCAAGGAAAGCAGTGTGGCAGATACCACATGTCTGGGAACACAGGGGTATGCAGCACCGGAACAGTATGGTGGTCACGGACAGACGGATGCCAGAACGGATATATACTGTCTGGGCGCAACACTTTATCATCTTCTTACAGGCCATAATCCCAGTGAACCTCCATACGAAATGTATCCAATACGTACATGGAACCCGGCACTGTCTTCGGGATTGGAAGAAATTGTCCTGAAATGTACACAGAAAAATCCGGAGGACCGCTATCAGTCTTGTGCGGAGCTCATGTATGCGTTAGAGCATTACGATGAACTGGATATTGAGTTTAAAAAGAAACAGAGTAAAAAATGGGTTTCCTTCTTAGTGACAGCATCTCTGACTGTAATAACAGGCATCGGCGCAGTGGGATTTCGGACAGCCGAAAGCAAGGTGACAGCCAGTACATATGATTCTTATATCCGGGAGGCTGAAGCGCTGGAGACAACTGATGCACAGCAGTGTATGGAATACTATGAAAATGCCATACGTTTAAATCCATCAAAAGGAGATGGATATGAAAAGCTCCTGGATTATTTCCTTTGGAAACATAATGATACATCTGATTCCTCCCAGGGACAAGCCACAGCCTGTGAATTTACGGAGGATGAGGAGCAGGAAATTCGCAAAATGCTGGGTATAACAGGTGATACCAACCGAAGTAATGAAGAGTATTTGGAAAACGATACAGAAGCTTACAACAAATTTGCCTTTGAACTGGGTAAAGCTTATTACTATTCCTATAATGGCGTGGGCAATAAAGCGGCGTCGAAGAAATGGCTTGGCATAGCAGCAGAGGCGGAGCCTACTGCTGAATTAAACGAAAAAAATATAGAGCGTGCTAAAAATTTATATAAGATAGCCAGCTATTATGACAGTCTTGGAGTCCGTAATCAGGCTGGGGATTCCATGGTTTCATATTCTGATTACTGGTTGGACCTTACACGGATGGTGGAAGAGGAAACGGGAGATTCCGATAATATATTGAATACTCTACAGCTTTACAAAGAGATGACATCTCAGATTTTTTCTAATGCAAATAATTTTAAGGAGGCCGGCATCACTAAGGAACAGATGTTAACCCAGTTGGAAAATATAGAAAAATGGATAAATGAACTGCAGATCAATAAAGGTGACGCCAACGCATCCTTTGAGGAGGAACTGAAGAAGGCAATCACAAAAAATCTGGAGCTGGCAAAAGACAATGTAAACGCCGCTTTCAATATGGGAAATATAGGACTAACAGAGGAAGGAGGTACATCAAATGCAGCAGATACAGCAGCAGATTCAACTGTTTCATAATCTTTTTCTGATATGCATGGGATTATGTATCTTATTCCTGATTTTGAGTGTTTTCTTTTTCTTTAAATGTAACTGTTTAGGACCCCTCTTTGGATCCAGATGATTTTTGTGCAAAACAGAGAAATACAAAAATCTGTTTTGCAGT
>PPYE01030254.1_pt1 | contig 30944 bp, 29 predicted proteins | sample 1559881 | NCBI WGS metagenome assembly PPYE01 (sample SAMN08240022, study PRJNA423297) | Human gut metagenome, whole genome shotgun sequencing project. | reverse complement strand
AGGCAAAGGTAACCATTCTTATCATAGAGGATGAAAAAAATATATGTGATTTCATAGCAACTACCCTGAAGGCGCAGGGCTACAAAACGATTACAACGGGCCTTGGCAGGGAGGGAATTTCCCTCACAGCCTCCCAGTGCCCGGACGTGATCCTGCTTGATCTGGGGCTGCCGGATGTGGATGGCATGGAGGTTATAAGACAGGTCCGTTCCTATTCGGTGATTCCCATAATCGTCATATCCGCAAGAACGCAGGAGAAAGAAAAAGTAATGGCGCTGGATCTGGGGGCGGATGATTATATCACCAAGCCCTTCGGCTCCTCCGAGCTTCTGGCAAGAATCCGCACTGCGCTGCGGCACGGGAACCGCCCGGTAGGAGGGAGCGCAATGGTTGACCGCCCTTATAAGGCCAAGGGGCTGGTTATTGATTTTGATCGGCGTCTGGTGATGGTGGAGGGGGAAGCGGTTCACCTGACACAGGTGGAGTTTAAAATCGTGTCCTTCCTCGCCAGAAATGCAGGCCGGGTGATGACCTATGACACCCTCATTTCCCATGTATGGGGGCCGTATGCAGACGATAACAACCGGATTCTCAGAGTGAATATGGCCAACATCCGCAGAAAGCTGGAAAAAAATCCGGCAGAGCCCCAGTTCATCCTGACGGAAATCGGGGTTGGCTACCGGATGGCTGAGGACGAAAATCAGGAAAACGATACGGAGTAGCGTTTATTTAAAAGGCGCCGGGAGGATAAAGGAAAATATCCTGCCGGCGCCTTTTATGTATTTATGGACGCGTATGATTTTCGTTTGATTTAAACTATGCCTGTGTGGCTCCGAAATCAATAGGAGCGTCGGGGGCGGCGGGAGCGGATGCCGGAATGGCTTCTTCAAATTCTTCCTCGTAATCCTCATCCCTCTGGGGAGCAATTGTCCTTACATTCACGCCATTTACTTCTATATGATCATTTACCGTGATCACCAGGCATTCCTTGCCGTCAATAATTCTTGTCTCGATTAAATCCGTGCGTTCGGGATTGACCTTAATCACCACATCCGGCGTTTCGATGTTAAATTTCCGGACACTGGCAATATTTGTGGCAAGCAGGGAGGCCTTTTCCCCGGCAGCGGCTTCAAAGGTCTGGTCAAAGGTTTCCATTTTTTCTTCAGGAACGCCGCTCAGCTCGAAAAGACGCTTTACATCTGGTTTGGTGAGCACGAGAGGGTCGGGAGAATCCTTGGTCTCCTCCACCATTTCCGTCAGATGCTCATGGATATTTTTAACGACCTCATAATCACAGTCTTCACCCAGCGTGTCCTCAATCAGATAATTAAAGGTTTCCTTCTGGCTTTCTGCCGTGAGTGGGATGAGTGTGCAGCCAAACATGTTCTCTATGAACTCCGGCTGCAGTTCTTCCGCCTGCTTGGAAAAATAGAGCATGGAATGGATATCGGAATTACGGTCGTTGAAGGCCGGGAACAGAAAGCCCTTGGCCGGCGGGTCAACAATCCAGTCACGAATTCGGTTTTCAATATTGTTGGTTTCCGTATTGTAGAAAAGGCCCGGCTTTGAGAGCTTGACCGGACAGAGGCTGCAGAGCAGGTACTCATAGACATCCTCGGAGGCATCGAACATTTCCGAGCCATCGGTGGATTTCCCGGGAATATCGTAAGCCACATGGATGAGGATGATGTAATAATTTTCCGGAAAATAGTAGTTTTCAATTACCTTCTGGTAAAATTCCGCCAGCAGGACATCATCCTGGAGCTTGCTGTCACGCAGCTTCAGCAAAAATTCCTGGGCGCCTCCCGGATTTTCCGCATCCAGGGGAAATTCCAGGTTCAGCAGATTTTTCCCCAGAGTGCCGGAAAGGGTCTGCTTGAAAATATTAAAATATTTAAAGGTTTCTTCTTCAGGAAGGGAAAGGAACGCTTCCTTGATCTGTGTTTTGATGTTTTTTTCTCCGTCCACGTAGCAGCCGCAGATACGGGTAATGGAACATTTTTCGTGGGTATACTGCTTTCTGATTTCAAGGACTTCTTTTTTGTTCATACATTTACCTCTTTTTATAAAGAAACGTCCTATGGGACGATCCTGTTTGCATGGAAGACAGGGCAGTTGTTATGATAGCATATTTTTCACTGAAAATCAATTTGGGCAGGCGGCGTCAGCAGGTTTTGGCAGGCAGGCGGCGTGAGCAGATAGAGAAAGTTTTCAAAGCAGACGCCCTGGGGCTGCGGAATATGCAGCTCAGAGGATGCCTTGGTGCAGGTGCGGACAAAGGCGGCTGCCTTTTCCACAGAAGCGGGGAAAGGTACGCCGTTTACAGCGTCGGCAGCTATGATGGAAGCAAAAATGTCCCCGGTTCCCGGCCGGGATTCCCCTGCGGCGTGCATCCGGCAGCAGCTGTGAAGGCGGCCGGCCTTTGCGGCATTTTCATCAGCTGTGGCTGAACCGCTGTTGCAGGAGATAAAATTAATGAAATCTTCCTGCTCCTGCATGCCGGTAATCACAATCCGATCCGGTCCCATGGCATGCAGCCTGTCCGCGAGCGCTGTCAGTTCTTCCGCCGTCCAGCCGGATTCCCGGTAAGGGATGTCCGCCAGAAGGCAGGCCTCCGTAATATTGGGGGTGATGATATCCGCCAGGGAAAGAAGCTCCTTCATCTGTGCGCAGTGCTCAGGGGTGACGGTGCGGTAGGCTTTTCCGTGATCACCCATGACGGGATCGAGAATTACTGCGGGCCGGGCCGACAAGGCTTTCGACTCCTGTATTTCTATCTGGGAAACAAGAAAATCCCTGACGATTCCGATTTGCTCCACGCTGCCAAGAAAACCGCAGTAGATCCCGTCAAAGGTCAGCTCCAGCTCCTGCCATTTTTCCAGGTACTGCGGCAGGATAGGGGTGCAGTCGTGCATAAAATGAACCGGAAAGCCGGTATGATTGGAAAAAACTGAGGTGGGAACCGGGCAGACCTGGACTCCCATGGCGCTGATAATGGGCAGGGAGACGGTGGTGGAGCAGCGGCCGTAGCCTGCAATATCGTTGATCATGGCTATTTTTTTCGGAATTCCGCAGCTGATTCGTGCTTGCTCCGTCATGTTTTGAACTGTCATGGAATCATACTTCCTTTTCTGAAAATATTGTTATTATAATGCAGGCAGTGCGGAGGAGAGATATCTTCCGTAAGCTGCCTGCGGCATTACAACTGATCCGCAGGCGGGTGGATTATTGCCTGAACCAGTCTATTATAACAAAAACAACGGCACTCCGGCTACCGGAATGTCGTTGTTTTAAGAAATTATTTTTTAGTTGCAGAAGATTATTTCGCTTCATCTGTTTTCCCGATTTTGAAGAAAAGGCCAGCCTTCTGAAGCGCCGGGCGCAGGGCCATATAAACGGCAACAGCTACGATTGTGGAAAGTACGGCATTGATGGAGGTGGAAGCGATGTTCCAGGCCAGGGTAATGTCCGCCGCGGGTTTTCCAAGGATCAGCAGCTTATAGAAATAGCCCACCAGGGGATCTGCTACCATATTAAAGGCGAGGCCGCCGATTGCGGCAAACAGCGTCCACTGGAAGATTTTCTTTTTATCGCTGATATGTGTGATTTTGCCGCATTTATGTGCGATAAGGCCGGTTATCAGGCCGATGCACAGCTTCAGCAGGAAGGTTTTCGGCGCATATACCACATATACCGGGTCAAAAATATCGCCGATGGTCATTCCCAGAGCGCCGCCGATGCCTCCGTAAAGCCCGCCCAGAATCAGGGCGCCAAGGACGCATACCGCGTTACCAAGATGGATGGATGTGGCATCTGCGCCGGGCAGGGTGATTTTAATCTGCAGAAAGGTGAATACCACATAGGACAAGGCGGCAAATACGCCTGTCATTACCAGCTTCTGTACTTTTTCATTTCTCATAACTGTCTCCTCCTCAAATTAACGGTTTTGGTACTTTTTTATCATATCCAGGAAAAAAGCATGGACGGCAGGGTTGTCCGTAAGCTCCGGGTGAAAGGACATGGCCAGCTGGCTGCCAAAGCGTACGGCGGCGATCTGTTCACCCTCCGGCCTTTGTATGGCGGCCAGAATTTCCGTTTCCGGCGAAGCGCGCAGGATGAGCGGGGCGCGGATAAAGGTCATGGGGACGGGGCCGATTCCTTTAAAGTCCCCTTCGGTACGAAAGCTTCCCAGCTGTCTTCCGTAGGCATTTCTGCGGACAGTGACGGGGAGTGTGCCAAAGCAGACGGGGCCGCCATCCTCTTTTTTGCGGGCAAGAAGAATCAGCCCGGCGCAGGTTGCGAGGACGGGCAGGCCGTTCTCCAGCATTTCCTTAAGCGGTTCATAAAGCTCCAGCTCCAGAAGAAGCTTATGCATAACAGTGCTTTCGCCTCCGGGAAGCACAAGGCCATCCGGCGGTCCGTCCGCCAGGTCTTTTTTCTGCCTGATTTGAAAGCATTGGGCGCCCAGGCTTTTCAGTATGGCCTCATGCTCCAGGAAAGCGCCCTGTACGGAAAGAATTCCTATTCTCATGGCATAAGGCTCCTTTACTTTCCTCTTTCTGCCATCAGGAGCTGAATTTCAGACTCGTTGATGCCGACCATGGCTTCGCCCAAATCCTCGGAAAGGGAGGCAAGAAGCGCCGCATCCTGGTAATTGGTGACGGCTTTGACGATGGCCGCCGCGCGTTTGGCAGGATTGCCGGATTTGAAAATGCCGGAGCCCACGAAAACGCCTTCTGCGCCCAGCTGCATCATCAGGGCCGCGTCGGCAGGGGTGGCGATGCCGCCGGCTGCAAAATTCACCACCGGAAGCCTGCGGTTTTCATGGACATACTGAAGCAGCGTGAAGGGAACCTGAAGCTCCTTTGCGGCTTCAAACAGTTCGTCTGGCCTGAGTGAGGCGATGCGGGCGATCTCACTGTTCATTTTACGCATATGGCGCACTGCCTGAACGATATCGCCGGTGCCGGGCTCTCCCTTGGTGCGGATCATGGATGCGCCCTCGCTGATACGGCGCAGCGCTTCTCCCAAATCCCTGGCGCCGCAGACAAAAGGGACGCGAAACGCCGTTTTATCAATATGATAGACGTCATCTGCCGGGGAGAGGACTTCGCTTTCATCAATATAATCTATTTCTATGGCTTCCAGAATCTGCGCCTCCGCGAAATGGCCGATGCGGCATTTCGCCATGACGGGGATGGATACGGCCTCCTGTATGCCGCGGATCATTTTGGGATCGCTCATACGGGATACGCCGCCGGCAGCCCGGATATCGGCGGGGATACGCTCCAGGGCCATGACGGCGCAGGCGCCTGCCGCTTCTGCGATCCTGGCCTGCTCCGGCGTGGTGACATCCATGATAACGCCGCCTTTGAGCATCTGTGCGAGCTCTTTATTCAGTTCATATCTGTTTTCAGTCATGCGGTTACCTCCTGTTGCAATTGCTTGTATTTTATTATACATAAAAGTGGCATGATAGAAAGTGCCATTTTGCAACTTTTTAACCATGCCAGTTTTGGAAAAGGGAAGGCGTTTAATATTTTTTTTAAGATAAAGTGATTCTTATTGTTCCCAAATGCAGAAAGAGGTATGATGAAAAAAGAATTGACGGAAGGATGTCAGAATTATGCGGAGCAGGTCCTCATGGACAGGGGCGGCCTGCAGAAAGCGGAAAATGAGAACTATGAATTTCACAGGGAATACCGGGGGCTGGTACATGCTTGAAAACTGCCCCGGATCGATGGTGGGAAGGCAGGTGGCAGGAAATGCGGGTTGCGGTGATAGCGGATACTCATGGGCTGCTCAGGCAGGAGACGGTTGATTTGATTGAGGGCTGTGATGCGGTGATCCATGCGGGAGATGTGGATACGCCGGACATTTATGAAAAGCTGAAGGGGCAAAAACCCCTTTATCTGGTACGGGGGAACAATGACGGCGGCTGGGCCGGGCAACTGCCGGAATTGCTGCGGTTTGAACTGGAGGGCGTTCCCATTTTTTTGATCCATAACAGAAAAGATATCCGGGAAACAGGGGAGAATGTGAAGCTTGTGATTTTCGGCCATTCCCATAAATACAGTGAGGAATGGGCGGAAGGAAGATGCTGGCTGAATCCGGGCAGCTGCGGGAAAAGAAGATTCAGGCTTCCGCTTACCATGGCGGCCGTTACCCTGCTGGACGGAAAAATAGGTGCGGTGGAACGGATAGATCTGGAAACCGCAGAATACGGAAAAAACATAAGCCCTGCAGCCGGCTGCAGGGAAAGCATGCCGCCGGAAGCGGATCGCAGAAAAGCGGTCGGCAGGATTCTCAGGGGAATGGACAAAGGGGAAACAATTGCAGAAATGTCCTTAAAATGGAAGCTGCCGCAGGATTTTGTGGAGCAGGTATGCCGGATAAGGGTGACGCATCCGGGTGTGACTGCGGAAGGAATTGTGAATAAAATGGAGGGGAATGAGCTGCGGGGGCGGTGAAGGACGAGGAGTGAAGCGGGGCCCGGGTTACATTAATTACATTGGAAGAAATATACGGCCCGGGTAATCCGCAGGTGATAAACCTGCGGCAATAGTAATGAAACATAAAAAATAACAAGAGCCTTCTCAGCGCGGCCGGCAGGGATGTACACTGCTGGCTGCGCTGAGAAGGCTCTGTTCATTTCCATTTTCTTTTTTGCCGGAATCCCGGCCTCTGATTCCCTGAAAGCTTAGCTCCGGGAACATGATTTCTGAAAGCGAAGTCTGTTATTTAAGCTTTTTCTGAATATCCAGCAGCTGGAAAATCATATTATCAATCATTTTTTTATAGTCATCCCTCAGCAGTGTGTAGCTTTCCAGAATTCCATTGGTAACCTGCGCTGTCGGGGGCATTTCTTTGAAAGCACTGTAAATATCGCTGACGCCATACAGCCTGCACAGCTTTAAAAATGTGTATCCGTCAGGCTCAGACTTGCCGACCTCCCAGGAAGCCAGGGTACTTTTATTCTTCAGGCCGAGCAGATCGGCGGCTTGCTGCTGTGTATATCCTCTGGCCTTGCGTAAAGTACGAAGAGTATTGCCAAACTGTTTATTCGCCATATTGTCACCTCACAACTGCATAATACAGGATTGACTGTTACAAGTCAATTTATTAGTTGAAAAATTCGAATTAAATATGTTGACAAGGCGAATAATTCGATTATATAATGGTAAAAGAGCGAAAAATCGATTTTGAGGGGAGGAAATATGAACAAAAAGCTGATACGGTTTTTAACGGACTGTATGACTATCCACCGTCTCGACAGAAATATGCCTGTTTACATTGAAACATGGCCGGATTTGCCGGATGGCGGGGAGGCCGTGGTAAATACCCTGACAGCGGAGAAGGAATACAGAATTCCGCTGCAGCTTGCTTAAAAGCATTATTGAAATGAGAATAAAACAGGGCGGAGGTTCCGGGAAGGAACCTCTGCCCGCATGTACATTTCTATCCATATTATACATTTAGATATTCATTTCCTGTAGCAGAGGACCGGGAAGGCGAATGCTTCCCGGCTCTCTTTGCTAACCTTTTTGTGTTCTTACCATTATCTGATGTGCTGACTCCAGTTTACAGATCATCCACCAAAGCCGTACTTTTCGCGTAGGCCGTGCTTTTTGCCTCAAAGAAATCGGTCTTGACCATGTTGGCATTGGAATATTGGCTGACCCAGGCCATACTTTCCGGTTCGGAAGTATGCCCGGGGTAGAGCGGTTCATAACCGAGACTGGTCCATCGCAGATTGCCCAGATAATGGATATAGTCTGTTATCATATCCTTTGTCAGTCCGGGGATGGCGTTGCCGATACAATAATGGCCCCAGTCAATTTCCTGACGGACGCCTTCTTCCAGCATTTCTTTCAGGACAGCGATATTTTCCGGCGTAAAAAGTTCAGGCTCTTCCTTCTGCAGTTCCAGAATGATATTGCGGAAAAGCCACAGATGGGTATTCTCGTCCCGGTTAATATAGCGGATTTCCTGGGCGGAACCGGGCATTTTGCCATTGCGGCTCAGGTTATAGAAGAACATGAAGCCGCTGTAGAAATAGATGCCCTCCAGAATGAAATTGGCCATCATAACCTTCAGGAGAGTAAAGGAATCCCTGTGCTCCTGGAACTCATTATAGCAGTTCCCGATAAAGGTGTTTCTGCGAAGAAGGTGTTCATCATCCTTCCACTGATAGAGGATGGCATCGCGCTCCGTGGGGTTGCAGATGGTGTCGAGCATATAGCTGTAGCTCTGGCTGTGCACGCATTCCTGGAAGGTCTGGATGGACAGGCAGAGATTCACCTCATTGGCGGTGATATACTCGCCGATATGAGGCAGGTTGGCGGTCTGGATGGAGTCCAGGAAGACGAGGAAGCTCAGGATTTTATCATAGGCTGTCCGTTCCGCAGGAGACAGGCGGGGATAGTCCTTTACATCTGTGGAAAGGTTGATTTCCTCGGGGATCCAGAAATTATTCATGGCCTGGCGGTACCAGTCGCTGACCCAGGGATAGCGCATATTGTTGAAATCGTTCAGGTTTGTGGTATTGCCGTTAATCATCCGGCGGAGACGCACATCCGTATCTCCTTCCGGGTTAAAAAGGGGTTTTTTCCTTAATTCGTTCATGCTTCTGTCCTTTCTGTCCGGCAGGGATATGGCCGGTTCTGTTTATTTCAGCCGCTCATCAGCCGTCTGGCCGCCGGGGCCTTTTACTTAGGAGGAGCAGCTTTCGCACTCCTCTACCTCCAGAGATTTGCTGCGTACGTAATAAATGGTTTTTACTCCGCATTCCCAGGCCTGTACATAGAGGGAGAGTACCTGGCGGAGGGTATAATCATTGGTGATATATAGGTTCATGCTCTGCGCCTGGTCGATATGGCGCTGCCGCACGCCGCAGGCGCGGACACTCATGCTCTGGTCAATGAGATGGGCATTTTTATAATACCAGTAGGTTTTCATGGACAGCTCGGGAGCGACACGGGGCAGCATAAAGCCTTTTTTCTCTTCCAGGAAAAACCGTTTCATCACCGGATCCAGACCTGCAGTGGTACCTGAAAGGATGCTGGTGCTGCTGGTGGGAGCCACCGCCAGCAGATAGGCGTTCCGTATGCCATGGGCAGCCACGTTTTGCCGTACCTGTTCCCATTCGGGGGAGGTATAGCCTCTCTTGTCAAAATAGGCGCCGGTCTGCCAGTCACTTCCTTCAAAGTATTCATAGCTGCCTTTTTCTGCGGCAATGGCAGAGCTGGCAGCGATTGCGGCACGGTTGATACGTTCAAAGACATCATCCACAAAGGATAGGTGCTGTTCACTTTCCCAGGGAATCTGACGCTTGGCCAGCATATGGTGATAGCCGCTGACGCCCAGGCCAATGCTGCGGTAACGGCGGTTGGTCAGTTTGGCATAGGTCAGGGCATAAAAATTCAGATCGATCACATTGTCCAGGGCGCGCACTGCAGTGGCTACCACATCAGAAAGGCAGGCGTCGTTTTCCACAGGAAGATTACCCAGGGAGAGGCTTGCCAGGTTGCAGACAACAAAATCCCCGGGGCGGGTTGTGGTGACGATGACGGTATCCCCGTTTTCTGATTTGATTTCCGTACTGACAGTCTCGATGGGAGACATGTTCTGCGCTATTTCGGTACACAGATTGGAGCAGTAAATCATGCCCCGGTGGCCGTTGGGGTTGGCGCGGTTTACGATATCCCGGTTGAACGTAAAAGGAGTTCCGGTTTCTACCGCTGATTTCAGAATCAGGCGGACGATTTCCTTCAGGGAAATGACGCGTTTGGAAATACGGGAATCCTGAATGCATTCCAGATAGCGTTTTTCCCATTCCCCGCCATAATAGTCTTCCAGGGAGTAGCCCCTTACGGTGAGTATCTCATGGGGACACATGAGATACCAGTCCTGATTCAGATCCTCCTTCGCCATTTTCCAGAACAGGTCGGGATAGCAGACCGCGGGAAAAATATCATGGGCTTTCATACGGTCATCCCCATTATTGGTGCGCAGCTGCAGGAATTCAGGCAGATCCCGGTGCCAGGCGTCCAGATAGACCGCAGCCGCTCCCTGTCTCATGCCCAGCTGATCCACAGCCACAGCGGTGTCGTTTACCAGCTTAATCCAGCGGATGACGCCGCCTGCTGCACCTTCAAAGCCGCGGATGGAGCTTCCGGTGGCGCGCACCTTTCCAAAGTACAGCCCCATACCGCCCCCGAATTTGCTGACCTGAGCAAAATTATCCACACTGCGGTAAATTCCATCCAGGCTGTCAGGCACCGTGTCAATGAAGCAGCTGGAAAGCTGATGGTAAGGCTTACGCGCATTGGAGAGGGTGGGCGTTGCCATAGTCACCTCCATACGGCTGAGGCAGTCATAGAATTTCCTGACCCAGATAAGCCGGTTCTGTTTTTCCTTCATGGCCAGGTGGAGCGCGATGCCAAGGAACATTTCCTGGGGCGTTTCCAGAAGAATATGGTGCTTCGTGCGGATGCAGTACCGCTTGAGGAGCAGATCCAGACCTGCGTAGGTGAACAGCTCATCCCGGCTGTCATCCAGAAACAGCGCCGCTTCCTCAATTTCCTCCCGGCTGTACTGTTCTAAAATATAGCTTCCATACAATCCCTGATCGGTGAGATAGCGCAGCTTTTCATAAAAGCAGGTAATGCGCGCTTCTTCCATGCGTGCATCGATGGCCTGGCGGCTCTGGTAATTGAGAAGCCTGGCGGCAATGAACTCCCAGCGCGGGGCTTCCTGGGTAGTCAGCTCCACGGCAGCTTTTATGAGAGCAGACAGCTTTTCCTCCGGCTTCATGTCAGGTTTGGAAAAAGCGGTGTATTTGGCGGAAAGATGCAGGAGGGAATACTCCTCCTGGGGAAAATCCTTCTGTATTTTTCTGAAAACCTGTTCCAGCTTCCTGTCGGAGGCGGACTGGCTGAGGGCGGCCCTGGCATCCCGGAGAAGGGAACGCTTCTGGCGGTAGAGAATATAATTTTTCGCTTCTGCAAAAAAGCCCTGTTCCATCAGGGTGCGCTCCACCTGATCCTGGATGCCTTCCACGCTGGTGATATTCTGTTCGGAAAGCCCTTCCTCTACGGCATGAAGCAGATCCGCCATAACAGAGGGGGCGGGATTACTTCCGGTACTTTCAAATGCCTTTTTCATGGCGGTAATGATTTTATGGCCGTCATAGGTTTCGCTGCGGCCGTTGCGCTTTGTGATTTCCATTTCTGTCTCCTTTAAACGGGACCGCCTGGTAAAAAAATTCCGGCGGCCGGCGGTTTTTTTATGTATGATTGCTTAAAATCATATCTGGTGCGGCAGGCTCCGGCCGCTGCAGCAGATAGCGGACTGAGATAGCTGCAGCACTAAAAGTAGTGTTTTCTTTGCCGAATTGAGTCCATTATATACTATATCTAGTTCGAATACAAGAACGATTCCTGATATTGTTTATCACAGGCTGCAGCTATCTGTTCTTTTCATGTTATTATTGGAGATATGCTTGACTTTTATTATAGTTATAATTAAAGTTATTAACTAGATAACTATTAATTAGTTTAAGGGTTAACACATTAACTTTAACCTTTGCCAGGAGAAACTGGCAGACTAATGGAGAAAAGGAGGGGCCGTGCAGGAGCGGCGGCCGGAAAAAGATGGAAAGAAAGGAATTGGCGCACAATTCAATCAGGATGTTCCGCAGGGTGGATACCATGCTGCGGCGTTATCTGGACAGGAAGGTCTGCCATACGGGGGTGTATCCCACGCAGCACAGGCTTTTAATGGAGCTGTACAGGAATCCCAACTGCTCCCAGGTGGGATTGGCGGAGAAGTTTGATGTTTCGGCGGCCGCTATAGCAGTGTCTTTGAAGAAGCTGGAAAAGGGAGGCTATATTACCCGGCTGGCGGATGAAGCCGACAATCGGATCAACCAGGTAAGCGTGACGGAAAAGGGGAAGGAGGTCATCCATAAAAGCTTTCTTATTTTCGAGGAGACGGACCGGTGCTTTTTTGATGGCTTTACGGATGAAGAAATGGCGCAGTTTTTAGATTTTATGGAACGGGCTTATAAAAATATGGCAGATGAGAACAGCCGCCTGGACGGGGAGGACAGTAAATGAAACGGTATCTGAAGTACGTGAAGCCCTACTGGTATGCGTTTATTTTAGGGCCGATTCTTATGATTACAGAGGTGGCCGGTGAGGTTATCCTGCCTGCCTATATGGCCAGGATTATCAATGTGGGCGCGGCCAACCGGGATGTGCCCTATATTATCGGAACGGGGCTGACGATGATCGCCATTGCTTTCATTATGATGGGCGGGGGGATCGGCGGGGCCTGGTTTGCTTCCAAGGCATCCATCAGCTTCGGCGCCGATCTGCGGAATGACTGTTTTAAAAAGGTGCAGAAGTTTTCCTTTGCAAATATTGATGCTTTTTCCACCGGTTCCCTTGTGACCAGGCTGACCAATGATATCACGCAGGTACAGAACCTGATTATGATGGGGTTAAGGATGATGCTGCGCGCCCCGGGAATGCTCATAGGAGCCATTATCATGGCTTTTTCCATGAACGCAAGGCTGGCCAGAGTATTTCTGATTATCATGCCGGTCATGATTATTGCCATTACAATCATTATGAGGACGGCTTTCCCAAGGTTTACCATCATGCAGAAGAAGCTGGATAAGGTTAACTCCAATATCCAGGAAACGCTGCAGAATGTGCGGGTTATTAAATCCTTTGTCAGAGGGGAGTATGAAGAAAAGCGTTTTTCCGATTCCAATGAGGATTTAAAGGATTCCAGCCTGCGGGCCTTCAAGGTGGTTATCCTGCAGATGCCCCTCATGGCTTTTTTTATGAACGCAACCACGCTGGCAGTGGTATGGATGGGCGGAAAGCAGGTGCTTGTGGGGGATATGCAGGTAGGAAACCTGACGGCCTTTACTACCTATATCGTGCAGGTCCTCATGTCGCTGATGATGCTGGCCATGGTTTTTTTGCAAAGCTCCAGGGCGGTTGCCAGCGCCAGGAGAATCAACGAAATCCTTGATACGGAAATCGATTTGACGGACGAGAATGCAAAACAGACATCAAAAACGGTGCAGGAGGGGCGGATTGAGTTTCAGCAGGTTTCCTTCCGGTATTATAAGGACAGCCAGGAGAAGGTGCTTGACGATATCAGCCTGACCATAGAGCCTGGCCAGACGGTGGGGATCATCGGTTCCACCGGCTGCGGCAAGACAACGCTTGTTTCCATGATCCCCCGGCTTTATGATGCGGATGAAGGAAGGATATTGGTGGACGGCGTGGATGTGAGAGATTATTCCCTGAAAAACCTGAGAAATGGCGTGGGCATGGTTTTGCAGAAAAATGTGCTTTTTTCAGGAACGATTGAGGAGAATCTGATGTGGGGCGACGAGGAAGCTTCGCAGGAGGCGGTACGTGCGGCTTCGGAAGCGGCGCAGGCGGATGTCTTCCTGCAAACCTTCCCCGATGGCTATCAGACCCAGCTGGGCCAGGGCGGCGTCAATGTGTCCGGCGGCCAGAAGCAGCGGTTATGTATCGCAAGGGCTCTTTTAAAGCAGCCGAAAATCCTGATTCTCGACGACAGCACCAGCGCGGTGGACACGGCAACGGAGGCAAAAATCAGGGAAAGCTTTACCGGGACGCTGAAGGATACCACCAAGCTGATCATTGCGCAGCGCATCACCTCCGTTATGAATGCGGATCAGATCGTGGTTATGGATGAAGGAAGGATTGTAGGGCTTGGCAGGCATGAGGAGCTGCTGGCCGGCTGTGAGGCTTATCAGGAAATTTACTATTCCCAGATGGACAGGGAGGTGAGCGCATCATGAACGAGGCCAGAAAAGAAGCGTTGATCAGAAAATATTCCTATGCGGCGCAGCAGGCCGGCGCACAGGGAAGAGGTCCCGGCGGACCCAGGACTGGGGGCCCCGGGCCGGGAAGAGGCCGTGGGCGGATGTCCGGAGGCAAGCCGAAGAATGCGGGAAAAACCATAAAAAGGCTGCTTTCCTATATCCAGGAGGAAAAATACAAGCTTGCGCTGGTTTTTACATGTGTCATAATTAATACCATTGCCATGCTGGCCGGTTCCTATATGCTGCGTCCCATCATAAACAGCCTGACTTCCGAAAATGGGAGCGCGGATAAGCTGCTGCATTCCCTGGTGATTATGGCGTGTATTTATGCGGTGGGAATCGTTGCCCAGTATTTGCAGTCCCGCGTGATGATTGGGATATCCCAGCATGCTATTTTTAAAATAAGAAATGAGCTGTTTGCAAAAATTCAAAAGCTGCCGGTCCGGTTTTATGATACGAACAATCACGGTGATATTATGAGCCGTTTTACCAACGACGTGGATGCAGTGGGGGAAATGCTGAACAATACCGTGGTCCAGATCATTTCCAGTATGATCAATGTTATCGGTACCTTCTGTCTGATGGTGTATACCAATGTCTGGCTGACGCTGATTACCGTGGTTACGGTGCCGCTGATGATGCAGGCGGCGCGTTTTGTCACCATGCGCAGCCGCAGGTTTTACAAGGCGCAGCAGGCGGCGCTGGGAACTCTGAACGGTTATATTGAGGAAACGGTAACGGGACAGAAGGTGGTCAAGGTATTCTGCCATGAAGAGATTGCGGAGGAGGAATTTTCTTATTTAAATTATGATCTGCGGGATAAGCAGATCATGGCGCAGTTTTTCGGAGGTATCATGGGGCCTGTCATGGGAAACCTGGGGCAGGTAGGCTATTCACTGACAGCCTGTATCGGCGGCATCCTCTGTGTGCTCAGGGGCTTTGATATCGGCGGGCTTACCGTTTTTGTGAATTATTCCAGGCAGTTCAGCAGACCTATTAATGAGCTTTCCATGCAGATGAATACCATTTTTTCCGCGCTGGCCGGTGCGGAACGGGTTTTCTCCGTTATGGATGAGAAGCCGGAGCCGGAGGACGGACCGGAGGCGGTGCAGCTGACGAACTGCAGAGGCTATGTGCGGCTGGAGGATGTGACCTTTGGCTACAATCCGGATAAAACGATTCTGAAGGATATTTCCCTGTATGCAAAGCCAGGCCAGAAAATTGCCTTCGTAGGCTCTACGGGAGCCGGAAAAACAACGATTACCAACCTTATCAACCGTTTTTATGACATTGATAAGGGCAAAATCACCATTGACGATGTGGATATCAAAGATATTGCAAGGGATGACCTCCGCCGCAACATTGCCATGGTGCTTCAGGACACCCATCTTTTTACAGGGACGGTCCGTGAAAATATCCGTTACGGCAGGCTGGATGCCACGGATGAGGAGGTGGAGCAGGCGGCCAGGACGGCCAGCGCCCATTCCTTTATCATGAGGCTGGATAAGGGGTACGATACCATGATTGAGGGTGACGGGGCGAATTTAAGCCAGGGCCAGAGGCAGCTTCTGAACATTGCCAGGGCGGCGATTTCCAGGGCGCCCATTCTCATCCTGGATGAAGCGACCAGCTCCGTGGATACCAGGACGGAAAAACATATTGAAAAGGGGATGGACCGTCTGATGGCGGAGCGTACCACCCTGGTCATTGCCCATCGTCTTTCCACGGTCCGCAATGCCGATGCCATTATGGTGCTGGAGCACGGCGAGATCATCGAAAGAGGAAGCCATGACGACCTGCTTACCATGAAGGGCAGATATTACGAGCTGTATACAGGAAAGAGCGAACTGGAATAATGGGAAAAGATGTGATATAATTGCGCCATACGGCAGACCGTGCCGGACAGCGCAGGAAGCGGAAACAAAACCGGCAGCTATCCGGGGCGTAAAGGAGGCTGCCGGTTTTTTTGTCCATACTGTAAAAAGAAACAATGCGGCCGGGGGAAGCGGTACGGCTGCAGAATAAAATGATTGGGTGATTGAAAATGAAGAATAAAAAGAATACCAAGGCCGCAAATGCTTCCAAGGCTGCAACGGCTTCCGAGGATGACGGAAAACGTGGCCCTGCGGGATTTTTCAGGGAGAATGCCCTGTTCTGCCTGCTTTTTTGCGGGATGGGGATTTATTATCTATGGCGTATGTTCTCGATTCCACCCTGGTACGATGAACTTTATACCTATGAAAACTTTATTGACAGAGGGGTAATCTATTCCATGATTCATTGGCCGCTGCCGAATAACCATGTGTTTTTCTCTGCGTTGTCGGCGGTCCTGAACAAGCTGGGAAGCCCTTATATCGGGCTCAGGGGAATTTCCTTCCTGGCCTCTATGGGCAGCTTGCTGCTTTTGTACCGTATTCTGCGCAAGGCTGTTCCAGCCAATCTGGCTGCGGCGGGCGCCGCGCTGTTTGCGGCAATGTATAATGTGGTGCAGCAGGCGGCCCAGGGGAGAGGCTATGCGCTTTCCGGTTTTTTCCTGCTGGCAGCGGTGAATTGCCTTTATGAAATCTGTGTACCTGATGCAGGCGGGAACAGTGGTGCTTTTGCAGGAACAGGGCAGGAATATGAAAAAGGCGGGCAGAAGGATGAAGGCGGGATAAAGGAACTGCAGAAAATAAGCGGTAGGGAAATAAAAGGCAGGAAAATAAAAGGGCGGAAAATAGACCGACGCTTCTGGTATTATGTAGGATTTGCGGCATGCTTAACGGGCGGGCTTTATACTATTGCCAGCAATCTGTACTGGGTGGTTCCGGTGTGCATGGCAGGAGGGCTGTATCTCCTTTTTTCAGGGAAATACAAGACGTTGTTCCGGCTGATAGGGGCTTCTTTGGCAGCGGCATTTGCCACCTTTGGGCTGTATACGATTATCTGGCTTGCTATTGGCTCCAATTTCCTTGTAAAGGAGGAAGCGGGACCATTTTTCGGGAAGGGGCATTTTTATGTGCTGCTTCACGATCCGTTTGCCGCTTTTTCCAGGGGCATGCAGGCGATGCTTTCTGATCCGAATATTCAGAGCATTGACAGAAGCCGTTTTAACAGTGAATTTATCCAATACCTGGAGCGGGTTGCGAATCAGGTGTATCCAAACGGCGAGCGTATTTTACTTGTGCTGACAGCGGCAGGACTGGTTCTTGCGCTTCTGTTGGGTGTCAGGGCATTTTGGAGGAAGGATATGCCTGTGTTTTTCCTGGCTCTTTATACGGTGGTTCTGACCGTTATGGTGCCGGTTTTTCTGACGGTGCAGTGTGTGTTCCCGTATCTGCGGGTTTTTACCTATATGGGAAGCGTTCTGGCAATGCTGTTTGTGCTGATGGTGTATGCCGCGGCTGATATCGTGCGCAGCCTTGCGGTAAAGGGAAAGGGGACGCAAGTCCCAGCGCGTGTGGGCAAATGGGCGGCCTTTGTGTTTGCGGCGGCTGGTATTTTATTTTCGGTATACAGCTGCAGGCTGCCTGAATATAATGCGGGCTATGACAGCAGGGATAATCATATTTATGCGGCTCTGAAACAGCTTGATGAGCAGGAGGCGGATACGGTTCTTGTAGGCGACGTATACGCCAGGCTGAATCTGTATTTCCATATTCAGAGGTGCAGAGGGAAGGAACTGGTTATGGATTATGAGCAGCCGGATTATGTGCTCATGGATAAGGTGCAGACCGGGCCGGAAGGGGAGGCGCTGGTGTGGCCGTATGAGTTGAATACTCAGGATTTTCCGTGGGAGTGGATAGAGGAGCATATGGGGGTTGTCTTTGAGGACGATTCTTATATTGCATATCAGGTGGTGAAATAGGAATAGCCTGGATCTTCTTGACGGAATCACACATTGAGCAGGTTCAGAAGCAATGTAAATAAATGCGCTTCATTTATCAGGAAGCCGTTGTCTTTATAATGGCGGCTTAAATATGTTTGTTTTTCAAATGCTCATCAAATAAAACCACCTGAATTCAGGTGGTTTTATTTGATGACATGAAAAAAGCCCGTAATCTACGGCCTTTTCATAAGCTGCTGACGGGAATCGGACCCGTGACCTCCGCACTACCAATGCGACGCTCTACCGACTGAGCCACAGCAGCATTCCGGTGTCCTGCGAGGTGTTTCTCGCTGTCACCGAAAGCTAGTATAGCATGACAAAATCTGTTTTGTCAACAATAAATTTCATTTTTTTTATTTTTTGTTTTTGGAGAGTTATCAAAGGAAAAAGCATATAGTAATCAGAATGAACCCGGGCAAACAGAAAAAATATATATGGCATAAAATTTTGTCAAGTAACATGACATACTGTTGTCGTGTTACTTGTGTTATTCTGTGTGCAGATAGGAGGTATAAAATTATGATTGAATCAAGATGCGGCCTGCTGTGCAGTGAGTGCAAGTACCAGGAACAGATGGGATGTAAAGGATGTGTAAATATAGACAAGCCTTTCTGGGGCGATGCCTGTCCTTTAAAATCATGCTGTGAAGGGAGAAAACAGGAGCATTGCGGCAGCTGCCCGGAGTTCCCCTGCGAAGTGCTTAATCAGTTTGCATATGCCAAGGAAGAGGGAGACAATGGAAAAAGAATTGAGCAGTGCAGGCAATGGCAGATACAACAGCAAGTCGTCAAAGGTTGATGCACCGGTTATAGAAGAGTGCTTCATGAATTTGGAGTGTAAATATTTATGGGAACGGGAAATAACTGAAAACAGCCCCCATGTATTAATGTGCCTGGAAGTGGTCAATGTATGTGTGGATGAACAGCATCTGGACGAAACGAAGCAGGGACGATATGGCGGGAACGGTTTGCTTTATAATATCCACTATCCTAGCGCCTGAAAGTAATAAAGCGCTGCTGAATCAGATGGATAAAAGGGCAGCCATGCACGGGCAGTCCGTTTATGGCGCCAATTCACAGGAACAATCCTGGAATATTAATCAGGGACAATGCCAGAGAGACAGTTAATTATAGTTTTTGGTATAGAATGATTTCTTTTTCTGATTCTTCAGATATTGTCTGTAAATTGCACCGGGTGAAGATAGATTGGAATAAAGCATCCTCTTCATGCAGTTCAAAATAGTCCCCGAATATAAATTCGATATCGATATGTCTGCTGACAACGTCTGAATTACCGCATGTCTTTTATTTCTTTCGGCGCAACAGCGGTTCGCCGTCTGTCTGTGCATTCCGGATTCGGAAATACTGAGTAAAGTATATCATATATTAGCCGGAGTAAATAGTTTCTCATAACAGATAAGCGATTATTATACTCAGAACTGATAATTGTATATTACAGATCGTATTCTTATGTACATTTGTCGGATATAAGCGATTCCATGTTGACAAGCCCTATCCATTAATGATACCATACAACTAAATATGAATCGTTTCATAACTATTTCAACCACATAAGCAGGCAGTTCGATTTGCCTGCTTTTTTAAGGAGGGAAAGCGTATGTTTTATGGGAGCCTCAGCGGCCTGCCCCTGCTGAAAAAGGGAAAAAGCAGAAGCATTAACTGGGAGAACCGGACGGGAGAAAAAGGAAAGGGCGGGATGGCGGCCAGTGATTTGGGGCCTTCCAGGAAAGGATCGCCCTGTATTCCAGGACTTGAGCCGGGAGAAACCGTGACGCTGGCCGAAATAGACGGTCCCAGCGTGATACAGCATATCTGGATTACGGTGACTGACAGGACAAGCGACAGAAACCGCTATATTCTCCGGGATCTTGTGCTGCGTATGTATTGGGACGGGGAAGAAAGCCCTTCTGTGGAAAGCCCGCTGGGAGATTTTTTCTGCTGCGGCTTCGGCGTGTCCTATCCGGTAAATTCCATGCCCATAGCGGTGAATCCCACCAGAGGCTTTAACAGTTATTTTCCCATGCCTTTCAGGAAAAAGGCTAAAATCACCATTGAAAACCAGTGTGATGAGACAGTAAATGCTTTCTTTTATCAGGTGGATTATTGCCTTCTGGATGAACTTCCGGAAGATACCGGGTATTTTCATGCCAGCTGGAGAAGAGCGCGTCTGACGGAAAAAGGAAAGGATTATGTGATTCTGGACGGCGTTAAGGGACGCGGGCAGTACGTGGGCACCTATATGGCTCTGACAACGCTGGAACGCTACTGGTATGGGGAAGGCGAGGTGAAGTTTTATATCGACGGGGATGAAGAGTATCCCACGATATGCGGAACCGGGACGGAGGATTATTTCGGCGGGGCATGGAGCTTTGCCACGCAGGAGAACGGACGTACGGTGGAGAACACCTATTGTACGCCGTTCCTGGGCTATCCGTACTATTCCCACCATGACACTTTTCTACATAATGATTACCACAACGACGACCAGATGCCCCAGAGAAGCTTTTACCGTTGGCACATCATGGATCCTGTCCTGTTTGAGGAGGACTTGAAGGTGACTGTCCAGCAGATTGGGGTGTATCACGGAGGCCTGTTTGAGAGACAGGACGATGTGGCTTCCGTAGCCTACTGGTATCAGGCCGAGCCTCATCAGCCCTTCGGAAAGCTGATGGAAAGAAAAGAACGGTGGCCAAGATAGCGTAGCAGCCAGAGTACAGGCAGCGGCCAAAATAAAGAACGGTTATCAAGTATTAAGGAGAACGCAGATGAGCAGAGAATTGGATAAAGCAAGAGAATATGAAGCCGGGAAGAAGGAGCAGATACCGTCGGAACAGAAATGTGTATTTCACCTGACACCGCCGGTGGGCTGGATCAACGATCCCAATGGATTTTCCAGGTATCAGGGCGAATATCATTTGTTTTACCAGTACTATCCCTATGGCACTTCCTGGGGCCCCATGCACTGGGGGCACCAGAAAACAAAGGATTTTATCAGCTGGGAGCTGGTTCCCTGCGCCCTGGCGCCCGACACGGAATATGACGGGCAGGGCTGTTTTTCAGGGAGCGCGGTGGAGCACGACGGAAAACATATCCTGATGTATACCAGCGTCTATGACAGGCTGCAGGAGGACGGAACACATAAAATAAGGCAGACCCAGAGTATTGCCATAGGCGACGGCGTCAACTACGAAAAGCTGTCCTGCAATCCGGTTATCAAAAGTGACGCCCTGCCTGAGGGAAGCTCTGTGGTGGATTTCCGCGATCCGAGAATCTGGAAGGAAAAAGATACCTTTTATTCCGTAATTGGAAGCCTGGACGCGGATGGAAGCGGGCAGCTGGCCCTGTTTTCTTCGGCGGATGCCGTGAAATGGCAGTTTAAAAGCATTCTTGACGCCAACGGCGGCAGATATGGAAAGATGTGGGAGTGCCCGGATTTCTTCCCGCTGGACGGCAGCCATGTGCTCATTGTGTCGCCGCAGTTCATGAGAGCGGAGGGGCTGGAATTCCATAACGGGCATAATTCCATATATTTTGTGGGAAGCTTTGATGAGGAAAACGGTAAATTCCATAGAGGCAAGGCAAAAAGCCTGGATTTCGGGATGGATTTTTATGCGCCGCAGACGGTGGAAACTGCAGACGGCAGAAGGGTGATGGTCGGCTGGCTGCAAAGCTGGGATAATTATCTCACCCCGGAGGAGTTTGAGTGGTCCGGAATGATGACTGTTCCCAGAGAACTGAAGCTTAAGAGTGGGAAACTGATACAGAATCCTGTCAGGGAACTGGAAAATTACCGCAGGAATGAGGTTGCCTGCAGGGATGTGAGGCTGTATGAGGCGGACGGCCAGCGCAGGCTTCCCGGAATCAGCGGAAGAGTCCTGGATATGACGCTGGATGTGGACGGGCGCAGGGCCTCGTCCTTTACAGTTCATCTGGCTTCAGACGGAGATTATGTGACTACAGTAAGCTATGATGTGAATCAGGGGACGTTGACCACGGACAGAACCTACAGCGGGCAGCGTAAGGACATGATCTGCAGCCGGACCATGTATGTGGATCAGAAGGATGGCTGTATCCGGCTGAGAGTGCTTCTTGATAAATATGCGCTGGAGCTTTTCGTGAATGATGGGGAACAAGCGATGACCTCTTTGCTGTATACGCCTCTTGAAGCGGATGGAATCGCCTTTTCCTGTACGGGAGAAGCCGTGTTTGACATAACAAAATACGATATTATTGTATAAATCAGGCAGCGGTTTGCATGTGCAGCTGCCGGACAGCAGGATGACAAAGATAAAAAAAAGTCCCGGGAGATTGGCGATGGCCGCCATAGAACTCCCGGGACTTTTTATTTTTCCATACTGTATTTACTGATTTACTGGCCGGGCGTTCCGGCCTGCTGGTCCTGTTGCTGCTGAAGCGCATGGGCATTCTGCAGGGCCATAATCTGAGAATTCAGGTTGTCGATTTCCTGCTGCGCCTGGGTGATTGCGTTCTGCGCCGCCGCCTGGCTGTCAGGATCGGTTGCCGCTGCTGCCTGCTGCTGGGCATTGAGAAGCACTGCCTGCGCGTTCTGCAGGGCTGCCTGCAGGTTTGCCATCTGTGCATCGTAATTGGCCAGCATATGCCTTGCATCCAGCTCCAGCTGCTGCTGGGCGATTATCGCATTGGCATTGGGATCAGCGAAGAATGCGGCATTATGAGGACACTGGTTGGCTGCCGTACCGTCCGCGTTCTGGTTAACATTGCCGCTGAGCGCCGCATCCAGCGCAGGGGTCATGGTTACCGTACCGGGCACGCCGAAAGGACAGAATTCCGTGGCGGGCAGGCCGGAATATTCACATACCATTCCCTGATAGTGTACATCGCAGGTTTCCGTGGGCACCGTTCCCTTGGCAAAATACTCCGTTTTCAGAGTCTCATCACACATACCCGGAATCGGCAGCTTGCCGGACTGGGAACATACGGTGGCGGTAACGATATCCGCAGGTACATTAAAGGCCTTGTTTTCCAGATTCTCATGTATCTTGCTCATAGTGGCGCGCCATAAGGTTTTCGCCAGGTTCCTTTCACCGTTCTTGCCGGAAAGCTTGGCGTTATTGTCATAGCCTGTCCAGGTGGTGCAGGTGTAGTAAGGCGTGTAGCCTGCAAACCATACATCGTTGTAATCGGAGGTCGTACCTGTTTTTCCTGCAATGGACATGCCGCCGAAGTTGACGCTTGTGCCGGTACCGGAGGTAACAACATCCACCATGGCGTCCGTCAGAAGGAAGGCAGTGCTTTCCTTGATAACCTGACGGCTTTCCCCTGCGGTGTTGTCAATCAGGATATTTCCGTCGTGATCCACGATTTTGGTATAAAGCTTGGGCTTAATATAGGTGCCGCCGTTTGCGATAGTAGCATAGGAAGCATTCAGCTCCATGTTGGTAACGCCATGGGTGATGCCGCCCAGGGCAAGTGACTGCTGAATATCGGAAAAAATCTGTCCGTTACGTTCTTCGCTTTCCACCAGGGTGGTAAAGCCGAAATTCTGAAGGTAATCATATCCCAGCTGCGGCTTGATGGAGGTCAGCGTCTTAACCGCTATAATGTTCAGGGAGTCGCGGATACCATCCCGGAGGGAACAGATTCCGCGGTAGCCGGAGCTGTACCAGTTGGATACCGGCTTGCCGTTGGCATAGTTAAACGGCGCGTCCACAAATACATCCGCCAGGGTCAGCCCCGCGCTGTCAAGAGCCGGCGCGTAGGTGGATACGATCTTAAAGGTGGAACCGGGCTGTCTGGTGGTGGAGGTGGCGCGGTTTAACGTACGGTTGGCTTCCTTTGCGCCGCGGCCTCCTACAAGGGCAACAACATTTCCGGTGGACTGATCCTCAATGGTCACGGAAATCTGCGGCTGGGGCGTCATGGAAATTTTCTCCGCAAGCACCTCGTCCCCATCCTGAAGAAGGGATGCTTTATAGTTCTCGGCTGCCGCATAGGCATCGTCCTGGGAGGAGAAAAGCAGAGGATATTTTTTATCGCTTCCGTTCTGCTTCAGATAATCCTCCAGCATTTCCTTGCTGTAGTTATTGGTTTCCCCGTTGGCGTGCTGGATGGTCAGCTGGTAATTCAGATACCAGGTAGTACCGTCGGGGTAGTTCTCCTCATTGGAGCATACTTCGTCGCAGATAGCCTGGATGGTGGGATCCTGCGTGCTGTAAATCTTCAGGCCGCCGCTGTAAAGCAGGGAAAAAGCCTGGGTTTCCGAATAGCCTGCAGCTTCCAGATCCTCCATGACCATTTCCGTTAATGCATCCACAAAATAGGAGTTGATGGCTGTTTCGCCGGTTTCCTCATTTACAATCTGTATGCGGGAATAAACGTCGTCACCCAGCGCTTCGTCGAATTCAGACTGGCTGATGTAGCCCTGCTCCAGCATGTCGCCCAGCACTTTTTCCCGGCGTTCCGCATTTTTCTCAGGATGGGTGATGGGATTATATCTGGAAGGATTCTGGGTAATGGCGGCAATTACAGCGCACTCGGAGAGATTCAGCTCCCATACATTTTTACCGAAATAACGCTTGGAAGCCGCCTGCACACCCAGGGTGTTCTGCCCCAGGTTGATGGTGTTCATGTAGTTTTCCAGGATTTTATCCTTATCCATCTGCTTTTCCAGCATGATGGCAAGGTACTGCTCCTGGATTTTACGCTTTACCTTGACCGCAAAGCCTTTTTCACTTTCACTTGTCCAGCTTGTAAGAACGTTGTTCTTAATCAGCTGCTGGGTGATGGTACTGGCGCCCTCGGAAAAATGTCCCGAAGTCAGGCCGATGAAACCGGCACGGATAATACCTTTGATATCAATTCCGTTATGTTCGTAAAAACGTGCGTCCTCGATTGCCACGAAAGCATGCGCCAGATTCTCAGGAATCTTGTCCATGCTTACAGGCACACGGTTGGAGCCTTCCGCATCCAGCTTGGCAATCTGATTGCCCTCCGCATCATAAACAAAGGTGGAAAAGCCGCTGGGCGACACATCGATATCCGTATCCGGCGCTGACGCCAGAATGCCCTTTACAACTCCCAGACCGCCGCAGATACCGATAATTCCCACGGCCAGAATGAGCAGAAGAATGGCTTTAAAAAAGGTAAGAGCAAATCGCTTGCTCCATTTTTTTGATTTGGAACGCAGTGCCTTTTTTTTCTTTGCGGCACCTCTTTTGCCATAATTCATGAAATTATGCCTCCTTAAGTTAAAACAGGAAGTTTTATGGAACCAGTATCCACAAAAAAACACCTGTAATGTCCCATTTCAGGGCTTTTTTCGACAGATCCAAAATGGCATTACTTATCTGATTATAGCAAATATAGGCAGGTAAATAAAGGTTTTTCTTCCATTTTAAGAATTGTTCACAATAATATACATTTTTAAACATAGGGGTGAGCTGAATCGCTTGCTGATAACAGATGCACAGGATATAATAAAAGACGAACCGGATATCCGGCTCATGATAGAGGAAGCATTATCGCTGCCCGGCTACCGTATCACGGCGGCGGAGGACGGCCAGCAGGCGTTGCAGCTTTTTTCGGAGAAAGAGGGCTGGGATCTGGTAGTCCTGGAACTGATGCTGCCGAAGGTGGACGGTCTTACGGTATGGGATGAGAATTTCCTGAAGGATGAAAATGTAATCAACGTCACCATCCGGAGGCTGCGGGAGAAAATTGAAGATAACCCCTCGGCGCCGGTCTATATTAAGACCGTCTGGGGGATCGGTTATAAAATGGAAACGGGGGAAGCGGAGTGAAGCTTGTGATATGTCTGGCGGCGGGGAGCCTGTTTGCCGCGTTGTTTATTGTGTATTTTTATAAATATTGGAAGCTGTCGGGACAGCTGTCGGATCTGAATAACCAGTTGGACGAATCCCTGAAAAAGGGCGGGGAGGACAGCGTGCTTGTATACTCGGACGAGCCTGCCGTACGTCAGCTGGCGGCCCGGGTGAACCGGCTGCTGGAGCAGCAGGGCAGCCTGACGGCCAGGGCGCGCCTGCAGGAGGAGCGGGAACGGCGGATGCTTGTTAATATATCCCATGATCTGAAAACGCCCCTCACCGTGGTGTACGGATATGCGGAGATGCTGCTGGCCCCGGAGCAAAACCTTGCGCCTGCCGTCAGGACAAAGGTGGAAAAAATATATGCCAAAACCAGGGATGTGCTGGATATGCTGCTGCTCTTTTTTGATTTGGCAAAATGGAGTCAGGCGAGCTGCAGATGGAGAAGGCGAAAATCGATGTGTGCGAAATCTGCCGAAGCGAGCTGGCGGGGCTCCGTATTTATCAGGACCTGCCCTTTGATGAAATCAGCAGGCTGCTGCTGGTTTCCCTGATTACCTTCGTGGGGTATACGGTGTCTAATCTTGTTTATATGAGTTGCCCGACAAATGAACACTATAAGTACCTTGAAAATTTAATACATTACCTTGTAAATATGTAGTATAATAGAGATGGATTTCAGGAGGTTTCATTATGTCATTTTCAACCAATTCATCTCAACAAATAAGCATATTTGATGCTACTGCAAACTTAACCCAAAGGGAAATAAAAATGCTCGAAAAATCGTGGGCAAAATACTTTGCTGAAAATATATTTCCTGCAATCGATGAAGAACCATTCAAAGTTCTTTATAGTGATCGCCCCTCAAGACATAACACACCGGTGAATGTTATCATTGGTGCCTTAATCATCAAGGAGATTTTTCAACTTACCGATGAAGAAATTGTTGAAACACTTCCGTTTGATATCCGGTACCAGTACGCACTCCATACAACAAGCTTTGAGGAACAGCCTTTAAATGACCGTACTTTGGGAAGATTTCGTGCCAGATGCAATACCTATGAAGAACGCACCGGAATTGATCTGATTCATCAGTGTATTGTTGGTCTGTCATCTGCGATGGCGAAAATGATGAAAATAAATACCGGAATGCGTCGAATGGATTCTCTTATGGTTGCTTCCAACATCAAAAAAATGAGTCGGCTCGAATTACTTTATACCTGCGTTGCAAATTTAGCAAAATTCATGCATAAATCAGAAGATGGTGCATTTCCAAAATCCCTCATTCATTATACAGAGGAAGATGATCATAATCGAGTTCTTTATCATAATCGGAGTGAAGATACTGAGAGTAAAATCACACAGGTACTAAAGGATGCTGCACGGATCATCACAGCCTGCGGAAGCCGCTACGATGAATCAAGTGAGTACCAACTGTTAATAAGAGTGATCGAGGAACAGACTGATAAGGAACCGGATGGGAACTTGATCCTCAAATCCGGAAAATCAGACATGAACTCTGAGATCCTTCAAAATCCCGCAGATCCGGATGCAACGTTTCGGGCAAAAGCTGGTAAGGACTATCGCGGCTATATCGCAAATGTAGTTGAAACAGCAGATAAAAACAATTCCATAGCGGTTGATTATCAGTTTGAGAAGAACATCTACAGTGACAGTCAGTTTGTAAAGGACTATCTGGATAAACAGCCGGTATCCGAAGAAGAGACCATTCTGGTTACAGATGGTGGCTATTGTGGATACGAAAATGTAAAGCAGGCCGCTGAAAAAAATGTACATCTTATCACAACAGATCTCAAGGGCGCTGATGTGGCAGATATCTATGCAGATTTTAAATTCTCAGAGGATGGAAAGGAAATCATTTCCTGCCCTGCAGGTCATAGACCCAAAAGCAATGTATATGACATCAATACACAAAAATGCAAAGCATCCTTTCCGATAGAACAATGTAAGGGATGCCCACATTTCGCGGAATGTAATCCCCAACTCCATGTAAGGGTTGCAACAATAAAACTTGCAAAACGAACTTCCTACCATGCAGAGCAGCAAAGGTTCTTTAAAACTGAAAAATTCAAAGAATATGCCCACTTTAGAAATGGAGTAGAAACCATTCCGGAAGCATTAAGGAAACGACATAACGTTGACAAAATGCCTGTGAGAGGATTGATACGTTGCAGGCTGTATTTGGGGTTTAAGGTAGCAGCAATGAATGTGCGAAAGCTGGTCAAATATATGAGCAGCTTGGGCAAGTGTGCCCTAACCCCGGAAATAACTTAACAAAGAGGATTCCAAATGCTCTGTCCATAGCTGAAACGAGGTTCTTTTAACAGTGATATTCAATGTATTAAATTTTCAAAGTTCAATATAGTACAGAGACAAAAATATGTCTCATTTGTCGTTTAACTCTTTATATTGTATCGGTAACCCTGATTAACAACTGGAAAAACATGGTCCCCCAGCATATTTCCCTGCAGATGGCTGCGGAAGCGGTGCCGGGGATCCTTCTGGAGGGCGTTCTGCTCTGCGGCATCAGCCTTCTTGCCCTGCCCTTCGGTATGCGGAAAAAATCAGTATCCCAGACGATTGTGGCGGCGTCCATAATCAGCATGGTGCTTAACGGAGGCTTTGGGGACAACGTAATTGGAAATTTATCCCTCAGGCGGGGGCGGACTGCTGTCTGCGGAGCGATAGAAGAATGAAAAAATGTCAAGTATCATTACCAATTCTCACCACAGTATGCTATAATTCCAGTAAGAATGTTTAAAGTGAAGGGGCTGGAGTATACATAAGAGGAGAGGGTACGAATTTTGAATAATAAAAACAAGGGACATAAGATTCGGTTCAACCGGGTGGATGTGCAGGTTTTCCTCATGACGGCTGTCATTGTGGTGTTTGCCTGCGGGCTGATTTTCCTGGTTAATTACAGTCTTTCCTACGGCAGTATGATTACCGCGCTGAAGGAACGGGCTGAAAATATACATAAATACCTGGAAAATTATCTGGATGTGAGCATGTTTTATGACCTGAATGTAAAAGAGGACGGGGAGCAGCCGGTTTACGACAGTTCCCACACAATTCTGGAAGCTGCGCGAAAGGCCACGGGGGTACGTTATCTTTATACTGCCAAAGTGACAAAGGACGGTGATTATATTTATCTGGTGGATGGTCTTTCTGAAGACAGCCCTGATTTCCGTTATGTGGGGGATGCCATAGAGCCTGAGTGCATTGCGGACATGAAACGGGCGATGGCGGGAGAGACCGTGTTCCCCGGCCAGATTAACAAGACGACATGGGGGCCTGTTTTTATTTCCTATTTTCCGATGCATGACGGGGAGCAGGTTATCGGCGTGCTGGGAATCGAATTCGATGCCGGGACGGAATATCAGGCTTTCCGGTTTATGAAAATAGCCACGCCTGTGGTGATTTTGATGTCCTGTATTGTGGCCGCTGTGATTGCGGTGCTTCTGTTCCGGAGGATTTCCAATCCTTCTTACAGGGATATATTCAATTCGGACATGCTTACCGGACTGAAAAACAGGAATGCCTTTGAGGTGGATCTGCACAACCGGGAACAGCAGGGGAAAAAAGAGGGGCTGGTCATACTTTCCTTCGATTTGGACCGGCTGAAGGATGTGAATGATACCTTCGGGCATGGATGCGGGGATGATTATCTGAGAGTCAGCAGCGGTATCATACAGGATGCTATCTATGGCAAATGTGTGCTGTACCGGATCGGCGGAGATGAGTTTATCGCAATGATCCAGGACGTAACGCAGGAAGAGGTAGAGGATATGCTGCGGGAAATCCGCGTTATGGCAGAGCAGGAGAGCCAGAGCAGAAGGTTTGATATCAGTATTTCGGCCGGCTACGCTTTTTATGATGCGGCGCAGGATAAGACGCTTAATGATACCCTTAAACGTTCCGACGCATGTATGTACAGGAATAAAAAGGAGAATGAGGGCATCATTGATCGCGAACAGATGCAAAGTTAGGATAAAGGATTCCGGGTCCCGGAGTATGCGGGAGCCGGGATTTGTTCTGTTCATATTGTTTGCCGCACTTAAGTTTTTCTGGAAAAACAGGCAGAGAATATTGTCTTTAAGCCTGGTTGCAGAAGTGGAGCAGCAGGTGGTTGGGCACATTATATGCAGCAAAGCGGTGGTCCGAAAAGAAGAAATAACGCTGCCGGTCCTGAATTTCGGCCCTCTCAGCGTTTTGCCCGAATATCAGCGGAAGGGTGTAGGGAAGGCGCTTATAAACGGGATGCTGGAAAAAGCAAAAGCAGAGGGTCATGGAGCCATTCTATTTTTCGGCCGGCCGGAGTATTATCCGCAGTTTGGATTTAAGGAAGCTTCTGTGTATGGGATTTCGGATTGTGAGGGATATAATTTTTCCGCCTTTATGGCAATGGAGCTGATTCCGGGTTATTTACTTCCGGCAAAGGGCGGGAGATATTATGAATCCGATATCTACAATGATGATCTGCACCGTGAAGAGGTGAAGGAGTTTGACAAGACTTTTTAGGCGGGAAGAGTATTTATAATAGGAAGAAAAGGGGAGCAGCATGTATTATTCAACAACATATCCTTCTCCTGTGGGCTTATTGACCCTGGCCTGTGATTTGACCGGCAGCAAGCTTGTGGGGGTATGGCTGGAGGGACAGAAATATCATGGGAATACCATTATGGACGGCATGACGGAAAAAAGCGGCATGCCTGTATTCGACAGGACGAAGGACTGGCTGGACCGCTATTTTGATGGGGAAAAGCCCGTGGCAGACGAACTGCCGTTAGCGCCTGTGGGCAGCAAATTCCGTCAGGAGGTATGGCGTATTTTATGTGAAATTCCATATAGTGAGGTGATTACCTATGGGGATATCGCAAAGAAAATGGTTGCAAAGATGGGAAGAACAAGCATGTCGGGCCAGGCAATCGGCGGTGCGGTGGGGCATAACCCTGTTTCCATTATTATTCCATGCCACCGGGTAGTAGGGGCAAATGGCAGCCTGACCGGGTATGCGGGAGGTATTCCTGCCAAAATAAAGCTGCTTGAACTGGAAGGCGTGGATATGTCCCGGTTATTTGTGCCGAAGAGGGGCACGGCGTTATAAGGGCTGTGTCCGTTGAAATAAAAAAGAAAGGAAATTAAAAAATGAAGAAGAAAGCAATTATCAGCAGTATTATCACTGTACTGTGTATCGTAGCATCAGTGGTTCTGCGGATTGCCAAGAGCAGGTTAGCTTAGGTTTACTGCCTTTATAAGTTCGTTATAAAGCAATAAAGAGCAGTCTCGGAAACTCAATATTAAACTAAGTAGAGGGGGACTATGTTCTGGAAATAAACAAGGTGGTGGATGAA
>PPYE01661857.1_pt1 | contig 30947 bp, 21 predicted proteins | sample 1559881 | NCBI WGS metagenome assembly PPYE01 (sample SAMN08240022, study PRJNA423297) | Human gut metagenome, whole genome shotgun sequencing project. | reverse complement strand
TCCACTGTTTCCGTGTGTTCCGAAGCTGTCTGTGGTCAAACATGTGGTCAAAAAGCCCTTCTTGACCAGGTGCGGCATCAGCTGCCGCCGCCTGTCCAGAAGGGCTCTTTTTCATATTCAGGTTTTGGGTATTGTACCTCTGGAGAGGGCGAATTGCAACGGTTTTCTCTCCCGCTTTCAGGGGCCCTCCAGACTCTTTTTCATGCCCAAAAAAGGGGTCCCAAAACCGCCGAAAGCTTGCGTCGCTATATCAAAGAATAGGGCGGTGGAATTCCAGCGCAACGGGATGGTAATTTCTTCTAATTTTTTGAGTCGTAAAACGTTCAATCAAAGCTATCAAAATACGGGTTCTTCTCTGCCAGACCCTGCAGCTTCTTTTTCAGCTCCGGCTCACCGAACCAGTCGCAGGCCTCATACAACATTTTCTGTCCAGTATCCCAGCAAGCACACTGGAAGATCTGCCTGGCCAGACGGTCGTCGGTTTTCAGCCGCTGTAACAGCGGTCCCTGGACAAACTGATCCCGCAGGAGGCCGTCCATGTCCCCGCCCAAAAACTGATAGGCAACTTCCTTTTCCTGCAGCTTGTCCCCCACCGTATCCAACAGCAGCTTCATCATATCGATGGCTGCCTCCGGGGCTTTCTCTCCGGTCTCTGACAGAAGATCCTGAGTATCCATGTTCTCCAGTTCCTCTGCCGTCCAGCGGCTCACTGCTTCTGGAAAGGCCGCAATGAGCAGATCCCGGCAGGCCCACTCATCCTCAGAAAAATCCCACCGGCGCACCATATCCTCCAGTTCAGCACGGGAGAAACTACGTGGGGGCTCTTCTTCATCGGAAGCATCCGTCACAGTGATAGAGAGCCGAACGGAAGGCGCAGCCGCATGCACCAGCTTTGCCTTTTCCGAGGGTTGAAGAGATGAAATCTCTCCAAAATCACCGCAATACCCGCACTCCCAGCGATTTCCCCGTACCATCACAGGGCTGCCGCAGTGCGGACAACGAATTGTTGCCACAGCAGATCCCCCCCTTCTTACCTGTTTAACATCCAAACAATGCCGGCAGCTGTGCGTTCTGCGGCATGGTTATAGTGGTTACCCGGATTCATCTGGAGTACCGTATCAATGCCCTTGCTCTGGTAAAAGACATGAATCTCTTCTGTGTTCTGTCGGACACTTTGAAGGATCGTGTTCCTGGTCTTGCTCTCCTTATCTCCCAGGGAAAAGTACATATGATCTGGCCAACGCTTTGGTTCATGGGAGAAGATGTACTCCTTCATTCCGGGAAACCAGAGAGATCCAGACATACTGCCCACACGGGAGAACAAATCCGTCTGGTAAATGCTGTACAGTGCAAATAGCCCCGCCAGGGAGTAGCCGGCAATCCCACGCCAGCAAGGGACTCCAGTAATTTTCTTCTCTGCCGTTGGAATAATTTCCTCGGTCAGGATTCGCAGATAATCGTCCGCACCGCCAGTGCAGGGGTCAGCATTTTTAAAAGCAGGCGGGCTGTCCCAGGGAACCATATCGCGGTTCCAGTCCAGATCACTGATGGCCACCAGCGTGAACGGCGGGCAGCTAGCAGCCTGTGCAGCTTCGAATACTTTCTGTCCTTCATTGGAGAAGGTGTTAAGATAAATGATTGGACATTCTGATCCTGCACACGAAAAAATAGAGATGGTCTTGTGTTTTGTTGTAATGACCTGCATGATGGCTATCACCGTCTTTTAGTTGGGCAATGATTTTCTTCAAATGCCAGTCTAATATTGTTTTTATTATACTGTAAAATTTCACCACTCACAATAGCTATAAGACAGTCTCAATATACTCAGTTGCTATTGGAGACAACAAAAATCATGCGAATATATGATTTTCTTGCGTATTACTGTCAAATATGCTATTATAATACACAACGCTGTCAGGTGTTGGAATATACCTTGGCGGCATGACCGCATAAGTCAAATGCTCTGCCGCATGGCAGAGCATTTTTGTTTATCAGTATGGAGGAATCTTCTATGGCAGTCAGCTATAAAAAGCTTTGGAAGCTTCTCATTGACAAAGATATGAAGAAAAAGGACTTATGTGCAAAAGCGGGAATCAGCCCGGCTTCTGTCACAAAGATGGGTAGAAATGGCCATGTAACCACAGAGATCCTTCTAAAAATTTGCACTGCATTGGATTGTCAGATTGAGGACATTGTAGAAATTATACCAGACAAAGAATAGTCCTCAAATTGACTTTTATTTAGAAGAGAATATTATGCGGGCAGGTGTAATGCAGACTGTCCAGCAAGGGAAGCGAGGCTTGCTCCATGGCAAAACTAATTGGAAGTGTACGATCTTCTAACTTTGGAGAAAACTTATTCATTACCAAAGCTCAGGAATTTTTAGATGATCATTATATCATTTACTGGAACCGTCAAATCTTTGGCCGCGAATTTGATGTCTGCATTCTCATGCCCGGAAAAGGCATTTTGGTTGTTGAATTGAAAGGATGGCGTGAGGAAAATATCCTTCGCATCGAAAATAGCGATACTATTATAATCAAAACCGATGAGGGAGAAATTCCTGCTACGCCTCAGAAACAGGCTCGTGGATATCGTTTCGCCATTGAGCGTCATATACGCCAAAATATAGGTAAGTATCCGCTGGTATTTCAAATGGTCTGTCTTCCCCAGGTCTCAAAATCTTTTTATCACAAGAAAAGACTTGATGTGGTTTTAGACGAGCCATTTACCATATTGAAGGAAGACCTCGAGGACACGAATTCGTTTTACAAAAAAATTGACCAAGCCTTATCAGAAGCCAATCATTGGAAAAGGACTCCGTTTGATTCAAAAACTATGCAGGAAGTACGCCATATTTTTGAATGCGATATTGAACCAGATGAGAATGATGCTATTTCTGATGAGCAAAATAGCACAGATTATCACAATGAGCATGACTACTCCAGATTCTATTTCCTCGGATCCGGGAGTTCTCTTGATAGCGTGCTGGATGAAATGATCTCACAATACATACAGGGATGTAAATTGTATGGGGTCGTTGCTACACCCCAGCAGCTCACACAAGTTGCGATGGCATTAGATGCTGCGTTAACTGAAAAAGGCCTTGTGCGCAATAGAGATAGTATTGAATTAGATTTTGAACGTTCTACACCGCACAATCCCGAAGTATCGGAAAACATGACTTCTTTTATGGCCTTCCATTGTTCGCTTAGTGTATTGGCGGAAAACATCTCAGATCTTCCCCAGTATATTTGTATTCGCAATGGAAAGTTTTCCTCACAAGAGAAAGCGTGGCTAGAAAATTTAAGTAAGCATAGTCAATTTAATTCCGAGCAATACTTCGTAGAACATGCCGATCCAGAAAAAAACGTGGTAATTCGTGCTGGAGCTGGTACGGGAAAAACCTACACAATGGTCTCTCGCATAGGTTTTATTTGCTATACTCAAAGCCCTAATCTGCAGAATATGGCTGACCGCATTGTAATGATTACATTTACCAATGAAGCAGCTGACCAGATGAAGGAAAAACTGAAGTCTTATTTTGAAAACTGCTATTTGCTAACGTCACAAGTAGATTATCTTACTATGATTTCTTATATTGACCATATGCAGATTAGCACAATCCACTCTTATGCCAAGAAAGTAATTGCTCAACTGGGCACAGAATTTGGATATGGAATCGATGTTAGCATTACATCCAGCGAGTTTCATCGTCGTCGAAAAATCTCTGATCTACTGGACTCATATATTGAACAGAAGAAGAAAGAATGTGGCCTTGGATACGCAGAACGGTTAGGAATGCCCATCTATGCGATCCGAGAGAGTATCTTAGACTTTATTGGGAAACTTCACAATAAGAGTGTCGATATTGCTTCCATTACTCCCCAAAATTTTGGTTCCATTTTGCCGGATGATTCTCGTCATGAACTCCACCAGCTTTTAGCTGACATCATTCCTGCCGTAGAAATAGAGTATGCCAACGAACTTTTGGACAACAACCAGATCCACTTAAGTTCTATGATGTCACTGCTTAATCGCTTTATCTGCAACCCGGAAAGTAAATCTCGCATATGTGAACTCAAAAAAGAGAAAAACGTCCGCCAATTCATGTTTGTTGATGAGTTCCAAGATACAGACGATACTCAAATTGAAATACTCATGACTCTTGCAAATTTTTTGGACTATAAATTGTTCGTAGTCGGAGATATTAAGCAGTGTATTTATCGATTCCGTGGTGCCAAGGAAAAAGCTTTTGATCAACTACACATTGACGATCATCCGGATGAATGGTTGCAATTTTCTCTACAGCGAAATTATCGAACAGATACTGCTCTTCTAGACTTGTATCATCGTTCTTTTGAAGCCTGGGGAAATCGCGACGATGAACTATTATCTTATAAGAGTACTGATCGTCTCCTAGGAACCCGACACTATAACAGTTATCTAGTGGGTAAGGAAGATAAATTTTACAAACGCTTACCTATCCAGAGTGAAGAGCTCCGTATCCCTGCCCTTGCTAATGAAATTCGTCGCATTCAACGGCGGATCGAATATGAGATCCAACAAGGAATGAAGCTTTCCGTGGTAGAAAAGCGTATTGCCATTTTGGTTCGAGAAAACTGGCAGGCAGATTTAGTTCGATCTGAATGTGCTCGTCTGGGGATTAGTGTACAGACTAGCACTGGTGGTGACCTGTATATGTCCCAGCCGGCCCTAGATATGATGACATTAGTAAATGCTCTCGTTCATTTTGATGAGGCGGATTATCTGTATAATTTAGTCACATCTAACTTTTTTAATATTGACATTCCTAAATCGAACCTTTATGAAATACGAATGAAATTTCGTTCAGAGGGGTGGTGTACTCAGGAAAATGAAACAGAGCAATCAAACTATATTATTCATCTTATGAATCTGTCTCTGGCCAATACTAACAGCAAAGAGAATACGTGGGAGTACATCATTCACAGTCTCAGAACTAAGCCTATTTTACAAGTGGTTCGAGAAATTTACAGCACGTTAGAACCCTGGAAAAACTATAGTACTGAACCTGAAAAGCAACACTATTATCAATTGAATGTAGACCTTCTTTTTGAGCAATTAATTAACGCATGTAACATAGATCGGCTCACGATCAACACATTGCAGGAACATCTATACAACTGCATCGTGTCTAAAGTTTCTGTAGATAGCAGGCCGGCACCTTCTGAAAAGAACAATGTACCTATTCAATGCATTACCGTCCATAAGTCAAAAGGTTTGGAATTTGGACATGTTATTCTTCCCTATTGTTCAGCATCGATTTCTCATATTAAAAAGTCGCAGTTACATGTTAGTGCAACCAAAAAAGATGGTCAACTGCAGATCGGGTATAGTATGAATATGGGAGAATTCCAGGCCCCCATTCAGAATGATTACTACGACATAACCATGGAAAAAGCAGAAAAAAGCAGGGAGGAAACTCGAATTTTATATGTGGCAATGACTCGAGCCATTCGCTCCTTCTCTTGGATCGAACTTCAGGGAAAGAATACCCTCTCCTGGCAAACGTTGATTGGAATGGAGGCGTGATCTCATGCCTTATAAGATTTATACCTATGAAGATCCCTACAAGCTGGATCAAACCGATTTTTGGGATGAAATATCGTGTTTACCACACTTTTGCGTGGCAAGAACAATGGTCAATGGATTAAAAGATGTGATGCAGGACAGTATTCAAGGGCTAATCTGCCCATTGGATAACTTGGTATCATTTCCACCGGAAGACTTCAAGTCTAAGCATGAAGTTTATAGGTCCTGGACGGAAAATATCAGCCTACGGATTCAACAATATAGTGCACTAACTACAATTTTTAAGCGAGAGTTAGAAAATCACAATATTGATGAAAAGTTTTATCAGGCCCTCCAGCAAAATCAAACATATTTTTTGGAGGCCATCCGTCTTTTCATCGAATTGGGAATCGGACCTGACTCATTAGATGCAGAAAAGGGCAACAAAGAACAACGGCTATTCACGTTTGCACTAAAAGAAGTTTCCAAGGATCCTCTATTTTCATTTCCTCATACGCCTACGGTAAGTACTTTAAAAGAAATTATCACTGAGTTAGCTCAGAACGAGTTAAGAGAGTATGATGAAAAAAATACAGGATCACAAAAGGATCGCCTCTGGTACGAACGAGCTATCAAAAACACGGCTGACCAGCCATTAAAAGCCATCGTAGTCCATGGAGTACATCAATTTTCTCCTCCGCAGTTACGGCTTCTTTTAGATATGGAGAAGATGGGAATCACGATTATTTTCCTCTTCAATTATCAAAAGCAATTTCCGAAAATGTATTCTTCCTGGGAGTACATCTACAAGTGCTTTGATGCCCCTATTCATCATGATGCCAATATTGAACGATATGAAATGCAAATGATGCAAAATGCCAGTAACGCATTAGGATGTGCGTTAGGCGAAATGTATGAGGGGCATTACCAGTCCCGAGATTCGCATTTTCAAAAGTGGCATGACCTATATAAAAATGTAAACTTTATCGAATTTGCCAATATTACAGAGTATGCTCACTTTGTTTCAAACCACTTTGATGTTGCCCAAAAGAAGTATAGAGACTCTCAAAGCGTGATTGATCGTGGTAATGACGTGCTAAACCATGCAGCGGTATTGCGTTTCTTAGATGAGCAAGTCTATACAGCTAATCGAGATGTTCATACCCTGCTAAAAATCTATTATCCAGAGTATGCGAAAGAAAGGCATTTCCTTTCCTATCCAATTGGGCAGTTCTTCTCTGCAATCTACCGTCTTTGGGATTATGAACGTGGTGAGATTAAAATTGATATTCCAGCAATCAAAGAGTGCTTATCTTCCCACATTTTAACTGCAGGTCCTGGAGAAAGTCTCCTGAGAACCTTCTACAATCTGGATATTATTTTTGACGGAATTACTACCTTTGAGGAGTTTAGAGAAAAAATTGCAACAGAATATGTTTCTCACTATAATTCTGTTACACGGTCAAGATCAAAGGACCCCATTTATCACCTGCGGCAGCTTTCCATTTACAACAAATATAAGGTGACAAAAAAGGATATCACAACCCTGGTAAAAGCAATTGAAGAGATCAATGAAATTGCAAAGCACCTTTTTGCTGTAGATGACACTCATGAAGATTATATCAGTTTTGGAAAACATTTTGAAAATCTTGAAGCATTCTTGAAGCGGAGAGATCTATCACTAGCCAATCAAGAAGAGCGCGAGCTGATTGACGCATTAAGACTTCGACTGGACAAAGTAAAACCCGGAAAGTCTTTTTCTGGAACTTTCCGGGATTTGCAGGAGGGACTCTATTACTACTTAAAGCAGAAGAATAGTGAGGAAGGCGTAGACTGGATTGTCAAGAATTTTGAGCAGATTGATGGTGACATCTTACAGAGCAGAGGTCAAAAAAGTCGGGGAGAAGAAAAAGTTTATCACTTTGCATGTTTATCTGATCGAGATCTAAATTGCAAAGTTGATGACCTGTTACCCTGGCCCCTAACGGAATCCTTTATTCGCAAGGCCTATGCTCCTATTGATCTTCAATTTCAAGTCTATTACACGGCTTTGGGTGAAAGAGAAAGCTTCCTTCGATACGCCTTATTTTACGGACTCTGCTATAACTATTGCGATGTAAGGCTTAGCTATGTAAAACAGTATGGTGAAGAAACAACCGAACCGTATGTAATGTTGCCCATTCTCGGCCTTAAGCCTAGCAGCGGAGTAGTTGACAGAATCCAGAAACCCATTCCGTACTCAATCAATGTTAAACAAGAACCCACAAAAGGCGTCCGCTACAATCGTAATGAAATGATGTCTATGTTTCTTTGTCCATATCGCTTTTTTTTGGACTATGTCATGGAAGACGCCCCTGTTCAACAGGGCTCGTTTCTTTATCAAAAATTCTATGAAAACTGCTTGGTGGACGCGGTTTGGAAGTGTATCGGCGGTCAGCCAAAAGAGATTGATATTCATTATTTAGAACGTGTGATTGCACAAGAAAGTGCAATTATCAGGCCCTATTTCTCTTTTTGGAAACAAACAGAGACGCTTGATCTAGAACGTAGAGCCAAAAATTATCTGCTACATGAGATTATTGGGGCAAGTACTGGCGAAAAGATTCGACCGTATCAGGAATCCCATATGGATATGCGGAGGATGTTTGGCAAGGCAAAATTCTACATTGACATTACTGAATCTGAGCCCAAGAATCCTTATGAAAGCTTTGAAAATTTAGCAAAGCGCGAATATCCCCAAAAGATTTATTCCCTGCACAGCTTACCAAAGCCAGATAAAAGGCCTGCAGATAAGGCTCGTGCAGATGAATTGTGCAACACAACAAAGCAATATATTAACCAAGTTTATGGCAAGGACAAGACCGCCATACCTGCAGATTGGTGTCATTTTTGTGTTCACCGCGGCGTTTGTATGGAGTCCTTCCTAACAATAGAGTGAAATTCTTTTTCCGCCATTTGATAAATACTGCATACCGCCGAAGAGAGAGAGGCATTTGCTTATGCTGATTGGTTGTTATTATCGCTGTCCAATTCCTGTAGAGCCAGGAGATGAAGAGCATCCTAGATTCTTTGTCCTAGCCCAGGTTATTGATTATGATGAAATCTCTGATATGGTCAAAGTCAAAATGCATGACCTATTGGGAAGCTTCCAATATTACAGCGAAATTTTAGCACATGACACTTTCTATGCGCCCACAATTACGCGATGTGCAGCAATTCAAGGGGGAAAAGTGCAATCACAGTGGGGAGAAGGCACTATTTTATCCAAAATTGAACCTAGTTCTGATGACGAGCCATATTGGTACATAATAAAAATCTCCAATGGACGAACGGTCAAAGTTTGTGAAACAGCCTTGCAAATTGAGTACTCACAAATGGACTTCAATCCGGCCCTGCAGCTTAAAACGTATGAGTTTCAACATCCCAGCTGGTTTATTAATCGCCTGAAAGTCAGTCGAAACCTGCAGCTTGTGGATCATGCTGCTTATGGATTTAAGGTCTTGGCTGGATGCCGTGCATATCTTCTTCCCCACCAGATCAGTACAGTAGCACGGTGTTTTGAAACACTCCCTATTCGCTATATGCTTGCCGATGAAGTCGGTTTAGGTAAGACTGTAGAAGCATGTTCTATCCTTAAAATTTTAACAAGCGAACCCCCCAACTTCCGAGCACTCATTATTGTTCCAGGGGCTCTTGTCAGTCAATGGAAGAACGAATTGCACTATAAGTATGCATTGACAGCTACTTCATATACTGTGGGATCTAACATCAGCATCCTTCCGATGGAAGAGCTCGACAGTATCAAAGCTTCTCGACTTATAAACGCACATTGGGATCTGGTTATTGTAGATGAAACACATCGTTTGCTTGGTGCAAACAATTGGTATGAAAAAGTGCAGAATCTGAGCCGACGTATCACACATATTCTGCTGCTTTCCGCAACTCCGATACAAGACCGAAACGAAGAATACCGCCGTCTCTTAGCTTTGTTAAATCCCGAGCAGTATGCCGATATGCCTCCTGAGCGTTTTGCATTTCTAGTAAAAAAGCAAAAGCAGGTGCAGCAGTCGGCAAACCAACAGCTCGGTCGACTAGAAAAGTTCGATGACTATTGCGAAATTATACTTGATAAACTCCAATCCATGGCAGATACCCTGGAAGACCAAGCATTAACAAAATTAGTGAATTCTATTGATCTTTCCTCCAAAGATAAAGGAAAAGAATTCGTAACACAAGCCCTATCCTATATCTGCGAAAACTACCGAGTCGAACGGAAAGTAATTCGGAATCGTCGTCAACTAATAGCGGAAAAAATGGCAAAAAGGACGTTGATTAAGCTTCCGTATACCCCTAGTACAGCAGATGAAACCTATAATGAAATGGGCGCTATTCAAAATACGTTGTCATATCTGACCGAATACTCAGATGGCACCGAAGAATACATTCTCCAAATCGCAATTCCACTTTTAGGAGCTCTTTTCAGCAGTCCATGGGCCTTTGAGGATATGATACATACCCTCGGAATCAAAGATGAAGGATTACTTAATAGCGCTGAAACTTGGAGGAACCAGGCAGAGCAGGAGCAACAACTGGTTAACCAAGCGCTCGATGAAGATCCCGATATCATAAAAGGGCGCCTTATGGTAGCTATGAACTATTTGGACCAGGAAACAGATATTCTTAGCAATCCAGATTGTAAGATTGTGGTGTTCACTGGATACAATGAAACTCTTCTGCAATTTTATGAATTGTTCAATGCCCGGTTCCGTTCGCTTGGGATTTATGCAGTGGCCTTTGGAAAGCATATGAACCGTGAAGAATTAGAAGATAGCGTTTATGCTTTTCAAAATGATAGCACTTGTAAAGTAATTATATGTGATGAAACTGGAGGCGAAGGAAGAAACTTTCAAAACGCCGAACAAATTATTCACTTAGACATGCCCTGGAGTGCCAATACACTAGAGCAACGTATTGGCCGCCTAGATCGCCTTGGAAGGTCTCCAGAACAAGATGTTCTCTCTGTAGTCCTATATGCCGAAGATTCAATCGAAGAACAACTCTTCCACATTTGGAAGGACGGCATGAAATTATTTGAGCAATCTTTAAGTGGCCTTGAAATCATCACTGGAGAACTTAATAACTTAATCGTTGAAGCCCTGTTGGATGACTTCCAAAACGGATTAGAAAATGCTTTTGAAGATATTCTAGATCAGGCAGAAGAAATGCGTGACAGCGTGGAGGATGAGCAGCTCTTTGATATTGGGGCTACTTTGTATCGCCCACTTTCCCTAGGAGTTGACCATGTATTAAAGCTATATGCGCAAGAGGCGGACAACCTATTTGCTCAGGCTATGTTGGGCTGGGGACGGCAGGCTGGATTAGAGTCTGAATATCCCATACAAAATGGATTAGTTGAGTTCAGAGAAAGCCGCTTTAGCCCTAATGCAGCCAAACAATCCCTATTTGTACCTCCAGATTGGTCTGTATATCAAGATTCTTCTATTGTTCGGCGTGAAGGAAGAATTTTGGGCTCCTTTGACCGAAATATTGCTGCCCTTCGTGAAGATATTCTATTTTTTGCACCTGGGGATGGCGTCTACAATGCCATTATTTCAAATGCAGTCGGTTGTAGTCGTGGACGCTGTGCAGCCATTGGAACTCCTGGCCCCTTTAATTATGATGGTCTCGTTTATATCTACCGCATTGAAGTTCCCATTGAAAAATTAGTTGATGAATGTGTTCCATTACAAACTCTTGCTCAATTTAGAATGTTTCTTCCACTCGAACAAATTATTGTGCCAATCGGATTAACAGCTAAAAGCAGAGAAATTCCGGAAAAAGAGGTTGTTTCTGCGTTACTTAACCTAAAAGAGAATCGTGTAGATCACCTGGGAAGACGCGGAGCAGGTAGATTGTCAGTATCCCCGCTAGAGATGTTTATACTAAAAACGCCACCAGAACAATGGGAACCACTTGTAGAGGTCTGTACAGCCAATGCCCTTAAGCGTGCTACTATTAAGTTGCGGGAAGAAGCAGACCTCAAAACTGCTCATAAAGAAATGAATCGGATCATCAACGGATATCGCGCAGAAGCCTTGTACTTTGATCGAGATCTTGAAATAGTCGAGGAAAAAGCGAAGATATTCCAAACGACTTTATCTGTTATGAAACAGGCCAAACCAGTTTTAGACTCTGTATGTTTCCTAAGGGTGAGAAAACATGGATAGCATCGAAATTCTTCGACAGTACTTATCTGGTGCCATGAAAGCCAATATCGCCGAAGCCGAATTACAAAAGTTTCTGAATCAAGCAGGATCTCTATCCAATTTAAGAGAAGCTACACGGGCGAGATGCGCTTTAGGTGTAATCCGGCGAACAATCCAATTCCGGCGCGGCGAAGCATCTGCCCAAGACATTTGTCTTAACTTGCGGGATGCCATTCTCTATTTGGGCCACCTAAAAGTACCGCAGCGGATCTACGAAGCAGCGAAAGATGTTGGAAAAGATTACGGTTTAATCTGTGAACCCGATTCTGTAGTTTCGTGTTTACAAAAAACTCCCGCTTGGCTTCCTCACAATAAATATGTTGAGGATGTATATGCACTAAGGTCAGCAGAAAACGCAGATGTAGAGGAACCCTCTATCGGAGATAGTATCCTTAGTAGTTGTACAAAATTTCAATGTTACAAGAATTTTGAACAGAAGATAGCCGTACATACTGCTCTCAATTTACCGGGTGGTCATACACTTTTGGTCTCACTGCCAACAGGCGGCGGAAAAAGTTTAATAACACAAGTACTTGCAAGTGAGACAAATGGGCTAACTTTAGTGATTGTACCTACTGTCGCCTTGGCTTTAGATCAATACCATGCAGCAAAAACAAATCTACTCTTTCAAGAAGAAATCTACTGCTACCGAGGCGCACAGAGCGATCATGACCGAATTGCTATTATCCATGCGCTGAGCCAAAAAAAAGCAAAGCTCCTATTTGCGTCTCCAGAGGCTATTTTTAAAAATACAGAACTGTTTCGGCTTTTAGAGGATGCTGCTAAGTGCGGATATATGCGCAATATTGTTGTGGATGAGGCACATGTTGTTCCGGATTGGGGGATATTCTTCAGACCTGACTTTCAAATATTCTCTGTAATACTGAAAAAATGGAGAAATTTATCCCAAAATACACTGAAAACATATTTGCTCTCAGCTACACTTTCTGATGACGTGGTAGAAACACTCTTCTTCCTTTTTGGATCTCCTGGGAAAAACGTGCAATTCCGCTGTGATGCATTACGCCAAGAACCTAGATTCTATTTCTACCCGGCCAAAACACGCCATGAGCAAGACGAATGTGTTATGCAAGCGATTCTCCTGTTGCCAAAACCCATGGTTGTGTATGTGCTAGAGCCTAAAGAGGCAGCCGCATTACAAGCACGGCTCCAGGCTTTAGGCTATCAAAACATCCCTATTTTTACAGGCGAAACAAAGGAAAATGTTCGTGATCAAGTCCTTACCGGATGGAAAAATAATCAATACGATGTTGTAATTGCTACATCTGCATTTGGCATCGGGGTTGATAAGCCCAATGTAAGAACAATTGTGCATTCCTGTGTGCCAGAAAATCTAAGCCGCTATTACCAGGAAGTCGGTCGTGGCGGGCGTGACCATATGCCATCGCTGAGCGTTTTCGTCCCCTACCGAAGCAATATGGATGGTAACAGCGATGTTCACCGCGCATGGGGACTCGTGAATAAACGTGTACTAACGGTACCCCTCATGGTAAGCAGATGGACCGGAATGATGGAATCATCTCGAGGCCAAGTAGACGGTGACATTTGTGTTTTAGATACATCGGCAACACCGCCCCATATGACTATCGATGAAGCGGAATATGCCGGAAATCGGAATAGTGCCTGGAACATTAATTTACTGCTATTTCTTCATAGAACTGGGTTTATTGACCTTTTAGATGCCAAGTATGATACCGAACATAATTCCTATCAATTGACAGCTAAACTCCTGAATTTAGATGTATTAAACGATCCTGTGCAGATGGCTTTGGCCTTAGAAAATCCGCGGCAAAAAGAAGCAGAACTGCAGCTACACGGATACACTATTATTCGAGACCTAGTGCAAAAGCCAGAAGCGACTTGTTGGGGACGTGTGTTTAAGCATCTATTCCCCTTGTCTCAAGAAGTATGTAATGGCTGTCCAGTTGATAAAAATGGACGTTTCACAACAGATAAAAAATATAAGTTACGCACTAGCCCAGAATTAACTTTGGATCCATCTATTCCTTCACGGAAACTGGACCGACTCATGAGCTCTTATACCACAATGCTTGTGGCACGTACTGTGACTGGCGAGCCAAATTCTGAAGAAATTCAGATTGTTTCAAAAAAGGCATGTGAAGCTGGACTTGGTGCAATTATTATTCCAGATATTTTTTATGATAGTCTTCCCTTTTCTGGACTCGTACTAACATATAGCGAATTTTATTTTGTAGCCTCAATGGCACCATATCTCTTTTCCCGTGGAGTCCTCTGTATATTTGGAGATGACAACAATACTAATCAAGCGCTCTATGATAATCTTGAAAAACTTCAAGGGTACGGATACCGATGCGTACTATATTGCAATGAGTTCATGCCTATTGTTAAAGCTAGAAAAGCCATTAAAGACTATATCGATGGCTATATGATCCCTCTTGATAGACTATAAGGTGGTGTGGCTATGTTCCAGAAAGCCCCAGATTCTATGATTCCAGATCCTACTCCAGAGCGCGTCTATGCTATTTGTCGCATGGTAGCACACCAGAGCATGACCAAAGACGAATTGAAAGATGCGATGTCCTTGGGCAATCCTAGCAACAGTAATTATAGTGAATTTAATGCATCTTTGTCTGTGGCTACAAATGATTTAGGCGCGCTGAAGTATGTCGATGATAAACTCCAACTCGCCGTCGATGCGTCTTGCTTTGTATCCCCTGCCGCTTTTCGCCGTTTTGTTAGTTCAAAAGTCTTCCTAGTGAAAGACTCTTCGTTTCTGCTATTTACGAAGTGGTACATTGCCCAGAACGAGCGTGTGTTTACATTGGATGATTGGGGGGTAAAAGCAAGTACAGCGTCCAAAGAAGTAAGTGCCTTAAGCGGCATGAAGGAAAATGATGCCTATGGTTGGCGCTTTTGGGCTATGTTTTTAGGCCTGGGATACTTAAGTGGTACCTCACTAATCCCAAATGCAAAAATACGATTAGAGGATCTTTTTATTACAGAGTTCCCTAAAAGCTTTCCATACAATAAGCCGGTTCAAGCAATGGATTTCAGGTCATGGCTCGCGGCTAAAATGTTAGAGGCCGACTTAAGTGGGATTTGGCCCATGGCTGTATCTGCCGGCTTAAGAACATTACATGAATTGGATATCATCAAATTAGAGGCTCGGCGAGATACTGATAGAATCAAACTTTATTTCGTTGATGGGGATCCGATTGATGAATTCTCTCATATCTCTGTAAGAGAGGAGGCATGCAGATGAAGTGGGATCAATATCGTTCCGTAATGGAACAGCATGTCATTAAAACTGACGACATGGCAACTGAAGATGCCTATTTCATGGCCACCCATATGCCTTTTTCTCAATTGGAAGTCATTGAGGGTGGACAAACGGCTACACCACCAGAATACATGAGTGAAGATGAGGTTTTTGAAAAGCTCATCTATAATCCAGAAAATCTACACCGCCTCATTATTGTGCGCGGAAATAACGGTACAGGAAAATCTCACTTAATTCGCTATTTAAAAGCTCGTTTTGAGAATAGCGACTCCTCTGTATATAACAAAGACACGGAACAGTTAATCTTTTTGCGCCGGCTAAACAATTCTGTTCGTGGTGTTTTTTCACAGCTATTAGAACAAAAGGTAATACAAGATCCAGAGGTAGAAGAAAAAATCAAAAAGTTTGTTGATTCTTCGGATTCTCAAGATGAGGCGGAGTTTAAAACCAAAATTTGGTTAAGTTATGTGGGGGCAGTTAGTTCAGATAAGAGCAACAAAGTTTATCGGACTGCTGAATGCAAAGAACTCGAGCAATTTCTATTGGATAGCAGAGTTCAAGAACACCTCATGCGTGAGGATGGTGCCATTTCTCGGTGCTACCGAGTGATAACCATGCCGAGTGATCAGGTATTAAAAGAGACAACGATTTTTACGGAAGAAGACTTTGCTGTACGTCAGATGCTCAGGGCTGTAGGAAACGCCGGGAATGAAGAAGCAAAGAGCTTTGTACAAACATTAAAATCAGATGATGAAGAAGTCACTAAGTTAATCAATTATCTAAACCATTTTACCAGCCAAGTTGTCCAAAGATGTGCCGATATTTCCAGTGAAAGCACTAAATCAGTGTTTGAAAAATTGCGAAAAGATTTGAAAAAGCAGGGAAAGAATCTTACGCTTTTTATTGAAGACTTCACTGGATTTACAGGGATTGATTCGGAACTGATTACTGTTCTTTCTACCGAACACGGCGGTGATTATGCAGATCTATGTCGAGTGACCTCTATTATTGGCATTACAGATGGTTACTATGGACAATTTAAGGACAATTTCAAGGATCGTGTTACACACCAAATTAATGTGACCGAGAATTCTTACGGAAACGAAGAGTTTTTGACTCATATGGCCGCCCGGTATCTCAATGCCATTTACTGTGATCCTCAGATGATTCAGAACTGGTTCAGGGAAGGAGCCCTTTTAGAACAAATTCCGATAAGCGATTTCACTCCCCCCTGCCCATGGGAGAGTGAAAAGGTAGGGAACAAAGAAGCTACACTCTATCCATTTAATCGGAGAGCTTTGATGGCACTATATGCTAACCTACCGGTGAAAACACCGCGTATGTTCTTGAGAGATGTGATTAAGGCTCAGCTCAAAGAATATTTCGATGGGAAAAAATATGGAGATGATTGGAAGTTCCCCTTAAATCCAAACTCAGTTCAAATGAGCAATGCTCCCCACAGCTCTGCAATTGATCGTCAAGAACAGTTTTCTGAAGATGACCGTCAGCGCTTGAAAAATCTCTTTGCATTATGGGGCAATGGATCAGCTAATGGTGTTCAGGACGAAAGCGGAACAATATATTTCGGAGGCATTCATAAGGCCTTTCTAGTAGATATAGGATTATCTGAATTTACTGGAATTGGGCAGCTCCAAACAGTATCCTCACAAGGATCCTCCACGGTAACACCACCCTCGAATTTCACTACTGCCGTGCAAGAAGAAAACCATGCAGAGCAAGAAACAAGCCCCTCACATCCTTCCAAAATTGTCGCTAGAGAAAGCGCAGAGGATAGAAAATATCGGCGCTTTCGTGAAGATATTGATGGGTGGTATTCGAGAAATCAGGCCCTACAGTCTCCCGACTATAAAACGTGGTTACGGAATTTCATATGTGGTAGTGGCCCGTATTCAGGTGCTATCAACTGGCAAGATATTGGGATCCCAGCTTATATTGCTGCGGAAAGACTCTCTGATATTGGCGTCATCTATATTGAAGGACAGGCTAATCCAGGGAATGCGGAGAAAGCCATCATCAAAGTAGATCGCTCACCAGAAAGTCGAGATGCTCTATTAGCCTTGGTTGAGCATGAGCATGCAAAGGGATGGGATTTTTCTGGTTCTGCTTTCTATCAGCAAAAACTCATTACTTGGCTAGAGCGCAGGAAAACAGCCATCATCAACAAAGTATGTGCAATTGAGAATGATCAAGAGAAACCAGCAATTTACGATTGGTGCCTTGCACTTCAGTATTTGAAGGCTAAAATCATGGGCAAGCCCGTAGATGTTTCTACCCCTCTGCAGGCTGTAAAAAGTTTGTTTAACGAGATACCTAGTGAGAGTACTATGGAGCGTCCGACACAAGAGTGGCAAGGACTTATAAATCTTGTCAAAAACGAGAAAAGCAATTTTGATGCAGGGCTCCAATTGCTGCGCTTGTCTGCCAATACAACAATGGGAACAATTCAAAGGGCACGGAGCGGCAATGTCTATCTTTTCCATACGGATGAGTTAGTTACAGCGGCAGAACATCTTATGGCCTGCAACTGGAATATAAGTGCAATCTTACCAGGAAACATTGAGAAAAATCTGTTGAACAATCCGGCTATCCTGTTAAAAAGGCTCTATCCTAGGATCCAACATGTAGTCGAAGCTGAAGAAAAACACATTGCAGATACCATACATAAAATAGAGCCTTATGTTGGCCAATTATCACAAGAATGTTTGGTAGATGCACTGAGTGCTATTCAAAATCTCTTTTTGCTTTTCTTACAACATGGAATTCCAATCAATAGCAAGCTGAGAGATAGATTTAATGACCTTTCTCCCATGGAAGAGACGAAAAAGGTTCTATCGATCCTTTCTTACCTTTCCGAAACGCAGAAGGAAGATTTCATCTCTCAATTTTCTGTCTATTCCGCTAATGATATTGAGACCGTGGACAGCCTTTTGAAAGACTTCCAAGAAATTGAACGGATTGCACAAAAACAAGAGCAGAGTGCGGAACAGCAGACAAAAGTGACCACCGGAAACACAGAATTGGACGCATATGCTGATGCTGCAATGCAGGAGATGGCAAAGCGACGTGAGCAGCTTTTGGCAATGGAGGTAGATGATGCTGCTGGTTGATACGATTGCAAAGTGTACTGCTGCGATTCAAAAGAAAGCAGCTACACAACAGAGAAAACAGGCTGATGAGGCCTTTGCACACGCTATAGGCCGCCTAAGTCAAGTAAATGATGCATTAAACGACACTCTTACTTGTATGACCGAATTAAGAAATAAAAACATTTCTAACACACCTATTTTACACAAACAAACACAGGAAGAATTACTAGCTTGTGTAAATGCATGTGGACGGTCTTTAAGTGAGGGAACTTTAGATTTGTCAGAAGTAAATGCAATCTCTGCAAATTTAAAAACAGCTCAGGCTGAGCTTGCTGCAGCTTGGAGCCGTGATGCCGTAACTTTTGCAGATGGTCCAAAGGGATATTTGACGATAATTTGTGGTTTGACTGATGATCCGAAATCTGTGCGTGAATTAGCTAAATCCATCGGGGATATCATGGTGTCACCTGTTTCGCGCAAGCAAATCAATGCTTTGGTATCCAAGGTAGACGAGGCCAATAAAATAACTTCCAATTTCCCTTTGAAACCGGAGATAGAGGTATTTTTGAAAAAAGTCTCTGCCCAGCGAGCCTCTATAGCGGATTTAACCCCCAATATTCTTGAATGGCTAGGGGAACACAAGTTGCTTGAAAAGTTTAAAGTAAATTTCTAAAAGAGGCAAAGAGATGATAAAGATTTCGTGGGATGTTGAGGAGTTGGTGGCTCTAATAGATATTTATCGCAGAAATACGTCTTCTTCTGCGAAAATTGATATCAATTCTGAACTTCAACAATTATCAATAGCACTTAATAAACGTGCTGAACTCCTTGGAATCATTCATGATGATAAATACCGTAATCTGAATGGATTGAAATTGATGTATCAAAATGTTGCCTATATTGCAACAGACGGAACTCAAGGCATGTCTTCTACGAGCAGCACGATGCGCAAAATATATGGCCTTTTAGAATCAAATCCAGATGTATTTGAACTCATACTATCTGAATTTCGAGCGCGATACTTATAAAACTAAAAATTATTAATAATGGCGATGAGTAATTATGCTCATCGCCATTATGTAGGTAGCGTCAAGAGTTTTGCGCAAATTGGTTTACGGACTCTAGGCTGAATGAAGTCAGCCAGTAATGGAGGTGTCCTCAACAGCAGCCTCCAGATGCGTCATGTTCATGTACTTATTGTTGCCCCATTGGGTACCAGTCACATGGCGCAGCCGGGCACAGACCAGCATAAGAGCGGAATTGCCGTCCGAGAAACTGCCAACCACACGAGTGCGGCGGCGGATCTCTCGGTTCAGCCTCTCAATGACATTGTTGGTACGGATATGGGTCCAGTGCTCGCTGGGGAAATCACAGTAGGTCAAGGTTTTCTCAATACCGTCCTCAACTTTTTTAGCGGCCTCCTTCAGCCTTATGGAACGGAGTTCCTCCACCACCGCTTTAGCCTTCTCTCGGGCCGCTTTCTTGCTCTCCTGGGCATGGATCGCCTTGAGCATCTTGGCTACCAGCTTCGCCTTGGAGCGAGGTGCTACGGAGAACACGTTGCGGTAGAAGTGGACGGTACAGCGCTGGTATTTGGCCTCAGGAAACACTTCGCCTACGGCCTCCAGCATACCAAGGCATTTGTCACCAACCACCAGTTTAACCCCGTCCAGGCCACGGTCACGCAACTACTGGAAGAAACTGACCCAGCTGGCTTTGTCCTCCTTCACTTCATACCCTCAGCGGCGCCCAGAACGTCTCGATACCTGTCTTCATTAACTGCAATCGGCACAAGAATAGCCACATTTTCAAGCGCCCCACCCCAGTTGCGGCGCAGGTAAATCTCATCCACATAGACATACGGATACACCAGTCCAGATACATCCCAATGTGAGCCTCTTCCACACTGCTTTCCCGGCGGCAATACCGTTCAATGATGGCAGTTTCAAAGGAGCTTTCCTTGAGTTTAGCACCTTGAGAGTGACATCCCCGGAAGTTGTGGTGAGATAACGGTTGTAGTGGCCACTGTGATACCCCTAGCGTTGCTCGTTACGCTCGTACCGGGCAAGCAGCCTAGATCAGCTTCTCTGCCTTGTTCTCCGTTAGTTCCTTGATGGTTTCTTCTACGCTGCCTCGCACCAGTTCCTTGAGCTGCCTCCTGATAACTTCCCCGTTTAGCTGTACAATTTTCTCAGATATGGTTTGCTGTATCCTTTCGAATGGTGTGTCGCGACTTCATTCTACCAGAGATCTGCAAACCATGTCTCTTTTTATCTACTTTTCAATTTTCGAAACTTATTCTACCTTATCTAGAAGGTGATGAATAATACAATATCTCTCAGAATCAAAAAACAATTATCTATCGTTCCGTGTGAAATAAGAAAAGCGGGAAAGAAGTTTTTACCGCTCACCCGCTTTTCGTTATAATTTGTTTACCAGATATCTTTAGGTGTTATAAATACTTAACGATTAAACTTATTAAAAAGACTCTCCCATTTTGTTAAATATTCATCTGAAACGGTATCTGCTTTAGCTTTCTGAAGTTGCTGTTTAACGCCTTTTGCTACATCTACTTTCCATCCTTTAGACAAAGTTATATTATATTTCTTTGCAAAAGCTTCGACTTGGGGCAAAATGGCTTGACCTTGCACAAAGAAATCCTCAAAGTCTTCATCTTCTATATCACGGAATAACCGACTAATCTGGCGTATCATAAACTTTGGAGGAATCAAGTCCTCTACTTCGCCATTATCAAAATCCAAAAATTCTGCAATATCAATAATTGCATCTGGATTGTGGCTGTACAAACCTGATTGGAGCTTATTCTTTGCACTTTTTCCACTTCCATCTGCATCTAAAATTACTAATGGAAGATCTCCATCTTTACCACTGACTATGCTAACTACGCCTGCAACACCCCGAACACCACCAGAAGGCATGAAGACTAGTTCCATATTGGGAGCATACTTTTTGTTACGAATAAGGTATAGTTTAATCGCATTGAAATAATGTTGATCCGACGGTCCTTCAACAATGATTGGCTGACAGCCTTGTAAAAGAATATCTGAAACGCTTAATCCCAATGCAGCATGAACAGCATATATGGATTTTTCATTTAATTTGTCATTTGCTGCTCGCAAATCGCTCGATACCACTGTCAGGCCATTTTCATCGGAATAAACCACCTTTGCTCGGTCAATATTGGAGGTATCAACAAGGAATGGAGAGTGGGTGGTATAAATCAACTGATTTGTTTTCGCAAGATTATCAAAAAATGCAATTAAATCCTTTTGAGCTAGCGGGTGAAGTGATTGCCCCGCTTCGTCCAGCAATAAAATAGCACCTTTGTGTGCTTCTTGACTTTCTACAAGAAAGATAAGGAAAAAACTAAGAAACCATTGCAGTCCTGTACTCCGACGTTCTAATTCGATCTCTTCTGGACGTTTATCATCAGAAACCCAGATTTTGAAAAACTCACCATCTGCTTGAAACCGGAAAATATAGTTTCCCTGTTTCCACCATTCTCTGAACTTTCGTGTTAACTCAGCAGAAGCTGAATTAAGCAAAATTGTTCTTGCTGCTTTTTGCTCTGTAGCTTTTTCAATTTCTTCTTCTGTTGGTTGTTTTGTAGTTTCTCGTCCGTAGTTATCTATGACAATTCTAACAGGGTCTTTGCCGAGGTCTAACACCTCTTGCGGATTCAATTTAACAAAATCAAAAAGCACGCGCAAAGTTCGTACTTTTGCGCTATTATCTATTCCGGCAACCTCCTCGTTATTTAGCCATTTTATCGCATGGGGTAAATATATTTGAGCATCAAGATTACCATAGTTAGAGTAGTAAACAAAAGACGGCATTTCTGCTATCATCAGTTTTCTTACTTCTTCACTATTAGCTGGGTCAACTGGATTTAACACAGAAAAAGCCTTCTCAATGGCTTTCTGGGTATTTTGCAAAAGAGGATATATTTCAGATGTTGCTGATTGAGTAATTCCAGATGGATACTGATTTTTAATTTCATCGAAGTCTGTTTGTACCAGAGCTGATTTTGCAGACAATAAGGAAAGTATATGCTCAAAGGATGCTGATACTTTATCTTTAATACCTGCTTCTGCTTTTGTTTTTTCTTGCAGATCCCTCAATTTGGCTGCCGCATTTGAAACGATTTCAGTCACAATAGCGGTGTTGATAGATTGTCCTTTTTTATAATTGGGGAAAGAGATTAAATATTTGCCATCATAGCGTCGTCGAATATTAACGAATGTTGCAGCTTCTCTTTCGCACTTACATAAATTAACTACTCTATCAATCAATGCCCTATCTAATTCAAAAACCGCTGATATAAAAACTATTTTTTCTGGAATAGAACGCCATGAAGAGAATTCTTTTGTAGGCATATCATGCAGGGGATCAATCTCGCCATCACGTACAGGGCGCAATTTCCAAAGAGCCAAGATAACATTTGATTTTCCAGCTTCATTTATTCCCACTAATGAAGTCACATCATCACAATCAATCCATCCGCTGTCCATTACGGAGCGAAAATTCGTAACTCTAAATTTTTTTAATGTCATCATAAACTTATTCCCCCCTATATAAAATTTCGGTTGATATTATACATATCAGTAAGATATACCTTTAAATCATATCTTTTACATAGCTTGCCAGGGGTGAGAAGTCAACCTTAGTATTATGGTTCCACGAAATACGTATTGCCTCATTAATTCTACTTTCTGATAAGCCCATAGCTTCAAGGACATAACTGGGCGCATGGCTTCCGGAATTACAAGCAGATCCATTGGAAAAAGCGTAGTCATCCTTTGTAGCAAGGAAAATTCCCTCTGCATCGACCCCCTTGAAACTAATATTAATGGTAGAAGGCAGACAGTATTGCGGATCACCATTAATGGCATAGTCAAGTCCAGAAACAGCACTTAAAAATGACTCTTTTATTTTCGCACAAGCGGATAGATGCTCTGATGCTTCTTTATCGCACAATTCAGCAGCCAAAGCAAACCCAGCCACAAGGGCTACAGGTGTAGTACCTGGACGATATCCCCGCTCCTGCTGCCCACCATACATTAGAGGCTTTACTGGAGGTCGTTTATAGTTCCTGCCACGCTTTAAGATAAGTGCTCCAATTCCCTGGGGCCCCCCAAGTTTATGTGCTGTCAAACTCATCATGTCATACTTTGTACAACGTAAAGAGTCATTAAGCTTACCGAAGCCCTGTGTAGCATCGATATGGAAATAGGTTGATGTGCCAGCAAGGGCATCTCCTATCTCCTCTATGGGTTGGATGATACCTGTCTCACTATTGACGTGCATGACAGATACCAGCAGGGTCTTATCTGTCACTAAATCCAAAATCTGATTAGCCTTGATTCTACCAGAAGCATCTGGGGCAACAAAATCAACAGTACAACCGTGAGACTGTAGGAACTTCATAGCTTCAAGGACAGACTTATGCTCTATGGCTGTAGTGATAAAATGATTGCGCCCAGAAGTTTGGGCATATTCAAGCAATCCCAGGATCGCCATATTATTACTTTCCGTGGAACCACTGGTAAAGAATAGATCAGTGCTATCAACACCTAAAATGCTGGCAATACTTTTTCGAGAAGTAGATACAATTTCTTTTGCATCAGTTCCAAAAACATGGGTGCGACTATCCGCATTTCCAAAATGCAGACGATAAACCTCGATCATTCGTTCCAAGACACGCTCGTCAACGGGAGAAGATGCATTATAATCTAAATATACCGCCATTCTATCCCCACCTTTACTTAGTCAAGGTCGATCCTAAGAGATCGGAGCAACTTTTTAAAACGTCGCGTGTACTATAATGATTGATGCCTCGATAGAGATGAAGTCTGAAGTATCTTACTAAGGTTTCAGGATCATCACCCAAGCCATCATTCAAACAGCGCTGACGGATAATTGCTTCATAAATTTCAGCGTATTCTCCGGCAAAAGTTGTCCAATCCATTTCAACATTACTATCAGACTGCGGATCAATACTGCCTGGAATCGTAGGCTCTGATAGTGACCAACATAATGCCCATCGACAAAGAATATTCCAATTCTGGACGCCAGTCTTTGCTTTGATCCGGATGAGGCGTTCTTTTTCTGGCTGTGACAATTTAAAATGCTTAATGATCAACTATCACACCTCCTCAAAATAGCCACTAATAATTGAGGTGCACTGCTCGTCTTCCTGATAGTGGAGAGTAAAGTAATCAATAACATTTTCTCGGATCATGTCAAGGTATCTACCATAGATCTCTTCGTCTGTAGAAAGGACCATAACTTGAGAACTTGCAGCCGGCAGATAACGGGTAACAAAATTGGCTCGATGAGAGGAGTCCAAACGGGCCATAGGCGTATCGATAACCACGGGAGCTTTATAACCAGAAGTCCTTGCCAAGGCCCACACAATGGAGATAGCAAACATCTGTTGTTCGCCCGCAGAGAGCTGATTCTTTAATAGCTCATTCCCATCAGGATCAAGTATAGTTACATCTAAACTATCCGTATCAATGTGGATCTTGCTCACTAAAGAATTCTTTTCAACAAGAGTTCGGAAACATTCGGTGGCTGTTACGGAAAGTTTGTCTATTTTTTCTCGCTGTAAGCGAATTTTGAATTCATTTAGAACCTCAATCGATAGCGCTGAATACTTGATAATACGGGCATTATCATCATTAGTATTTTCTTTTTCTGCAATTGCCTTAATCAACTGCAAACGCTTAGAATGAAGGATATCTTTCTGACGCTCCAAACTTTCGATTAAGCTCTGTTGCTTCTGGTACTGGTCATCAGCTATGGCCTTTTTCCGCTCATAATCTTTGAGCGCTTCATAGAGCTTCATCGCCATAGTTTTTTCATCTGACTCACCGAGATGTGCATCCAAGCTCATCAGTTCATTTTCCTGCGCGTCTTCATAATTGATTATAGTTTCAATTTTAACGTCAAGAGAGCGAAACACACTTCCAATTAACTTTTCAAAGAGAAGCATAGTGGTAGGAGACATATTGATATGTTCAGCGGCTTCACCTGAGGAAGTGAATTTTTTAATTTCTTGTTTTACTATATCCGTAATGATTTCAAGTGTCCTAGCATCGAAATTGCTTTGATTAAATCGATCTAGAATGTGTTCCTGAATTTGCCCAATTATAGGATCGGAAAGTTTTAAGGCTGCCTTTCGCTGCTCAGTAAGCTCCGTATTATAGGCTTGCATTACTAATTTTCTACACATAAAGAGCGGAGTAGCTGGATCAGACACCCACAGCATGATTTCGTCACGAACCTCTTGTACCTGGGCTCTAATTTTCTCTTTTTCTTGTTTAATTGCATCACGGCTAAGTGTTAAGTCACCACCAGAGGTCCAAAACTCTTTTTCTTTGGCCTCAATGGTAATAGCAATACTCTCGCAATTGGATTTTAAGATTTCAGCGTTACGACGAGCTTCTTCAATTTTAGTGTTGATTTCCTTGAGTTGTACTTCGACCTCCTGGTAATCTTGATTAATTTCACTCTTTTCGAAAGTCTGAAGTGCATCTTTTTTCCGGTGAATCACTTCGTCAATATGAGTAATTGCTTTTTCAATTGTAGTGACACCAATTGCTGATTTAATAGAAGTTTTTATTTGTTCAAAAGAAGCGTCATCTGCAAGTTGTGTAATCTTTTCGTTATCAAAAAAGAAAAATCTAGCTATACCAAAAGGCAGAATCTCTTCAATATAATAACTCCAACTTTCGCCAAGATACTTATCTATGATACCATTTTTCTCAACGCTAATAGATTCATCAACTTTCTTGCCTTTGAGTTTCCAATTGCGGCAAACACGCAAGGCCGTCCCATCGTCTAAGCATAATGATACAGCGACATAAGTAAGATCATCTGTCGCGTGTTTATTGACGTGCTCCGCAAGAAGCCGTTCATAGGAACGAGCATTCTCTTGAATATATTTTAATGCTTGCTTGCCATACAAAGCGAGCAAAATAGCGTCAAGAAAGGTTGTTTTCCCTCGACCGTTTAAACCACCTATAAGCGTCACATTGCGGTTACCAACTTGGTTAGATAACTGCATTTCATGGTGCCCTTTGTAGATGCCAAAATTATGTAGCTCAATCTTTGTAAAATACATATTTCTGACACCTCACTCTGTCCAATTTTCATCGTCAAAAGCTTCTTGCATTCCTGTAATTCTTTTCGCACGTTCCTCGGCAATATGAGCCGCATCAGCCTCATCACGATAAAACGATTTTTTGATTTCCTGCTCGAAATTTTGAATGACATTTCTCTTATTAGAAATTGCTGCCGCTTTGGCCTCAATATCTAATAAGGATCTTTGCATTTCGTACATCAAAGTTTCATCAGGACATACTGATCGGCAGGCTTCTTGAAGGATACTGGCTTCTGCCGACCCGAAGTACTTGTTTTTGCTAATCGTCCCATCCTCATAGGGCTTTCCTGTAACAGATTCATAGATCTTGGGAAGCAAATCTTCAAACTCATGCTTTTCATCCAACCAAATTTGCCGGATTAAACGAAGTTCAGCCTTAGTGATCAGGGGAACATTTTTGATTTCCTCTGGTCCAATCTCATGAACAAGTTCCTGAACCTCTAAAAGACCAGTTAAAAGTTTTGTGCGAATTTCCTGCGTATACGGACCGTGTACTAGCCTTCCATTATGCCAGGTCAGATGCCCATCCATACGACGGAAGTCTCTACGCTCTCTATCATCTTCCAAAGTAGCGGCAATCTTATTTCTGAATTCAAGCATGGGAAGCATCCATGCTTTCTCTTCGTCATTCTGGATCATGGCTGCCATGGATTTGTCCTCAGAAACCATAGTACATACCCAACAGCCAAAACGACTATTGCCACAGCTGGGGGTGGATGTATCCAGTACCAACGGGCACTCACCATCAGCAGAGGCTCCGCTATACATTGCTAACAAATCTTTATTGGAGTGTCCCCAAGGGTTCGGGTATTGTACGAGGTATTGCCAGACATTATCATTACTCCAATTTTCAATTGGGGTAAACACATAGGAGTTCGGAAATGATCCATTGGGACTAAGATGATCGCGGTAACGCTTTTTTTCATAGCCTTCCATAACGGCCTTGCGGGTGGCACTTTCAGCTTTCCGCGTTCCAAGCACTAGAATGGCTTCACTCTCTGCATCCAGAATTTTCTTAATAAATCGGTTAGAGGGATCAATTTTTAGACGATCGGTACACCAACGAAAATCACGACGAGGATATGGATAGCCCCGTCCGATGAGGTTGACCCAAAAGGTATTAGTAACCTCTGGAACAAGCCGATGTGGAATAATGGGCAGTTTCTTATCAGGAGAGTCTGCGGCGTCTTTCATCCGTTTGAGAGAACGAGTAGCCCATAGTGCGACAACCGGAGATTCAACTAGAGTATCTGTGCTAATCACGTGAACAGGCTTATGTAATTTCTCCTCTGGAAGTTCTGAAAGAGCAGTCCATACAAGTTGGACAACAGCAGTCGAATCTTTGCCCCCACTATATCCACAGATCCAAGGTATTTTATCTGCTAAATATACTTCCTTTATCGTATCAATCACAATACGGATATCATCTTTTGTCAAATTAGGCATTTTACTCACCGACTTCTTCCGTCATGATATTCTCTATATATGTAGCCATAGCTCTTTGAGATGTACGATTTGTAGCAACTTTTCCGTGAACAAAGACTAGATTTTCCCACACTGGATTGGTTTTATGCCAATCAATATGCGATAAGTGGCAAAGATGATTTTCCCATGTATCTGGATACCTCTGGATAATTTGGTTACCGCCAGCTCCAATAGCGTTTAACGTAATGCTCAAAGTACAAATCGTATTTTTCCGCACATCAGATGACTTGGCTTTCCCATTTTTCACAGCTGTCCAAAAAGGAATATGCATAGAAACCTGTTCCCAAAAATGAATTGCTAGAGCGGACTTCTCCTCTAAATCTAAATCAAGATCTTTTAGAAAGGCCTCCGTGCCACTACAAATTGCACTTAAGGTAAAGAGAGCCTTGGATCGATTAGATACGGAGGTATGTTCCTTCTCTGTCATATCACGGAAAACATCCACAGCATCAATAACACGTTTTGCAATAATTGCAGATTCCTCTCGTGAGTTAAAAAGGATATTGATGGATTTTGTCGGGCGAATCGCATAGCGATTGAGATCTGAAAACATTTGCTGCGAACGAACAAGACCCTCATCCCGATAAAAGACGACAGAAATATGTTCTTTTTTCAGTTCTGGATTCTTTTTTATTGCTTCGGCAATAGCTGCTTGTCTATGTTGACCGTCATTTATGAGAAACCTGGCACTCATAGCTATTGTAATGTGACCGAGGAAGGGCTCATCCTGGCTTAATGGAATAAACTCCATGCCACCATCAACAGAAACTGTCATTGAAGAGAATACATAACTATCAGGGTTTTTTAAAATATAGTCTCGAATTTCTGGAATTCTAGCGCGATTCAAAATACGCTGCGCGCGAATTTCTGGTGGCAATTCTTCATCAACAAACTGAAAAATTTTAGGAATTACCTCTAATGGGACCATCGAGGTAAAGTATTCTCTTTTTGCCTGAACCCCCTTGACTGCAGGGAATACAAAAGAAGCACAATTCAAGGACAGCACCCTCTCTATAACATAAAAGTCGATGGCAATATAGCCATTGATAAGTACACCCAGAAAGTCAAAAAGAATGAACTGAACTTGTGGACCCCACCAAGGAACATCCATAACGTGTCACATTATAAAGCATTGTGGAAGTCATGTAAAGAGGCGGAAGTCTATTGTTTGTGCATTTCTCAAAAGATACAAACAGAGGTAAAAAGAAGTTATACTTGTTGGGAATCAAGAAAGAAGATATACTGGATATAAATAATATTTACATTAAAGGACATCGGCGTGCAGATGCCCAACAAATTGTGAAATGAGAGAAGCTTTATGACAGAAGTAGTTGCAGCTCTGATCTGGGATCAGAACAAGTTCATGATTTGCCAGCGCCCGGCTAATAAAGCACGAGGACTGCTGTGGGAGTTTGTGGGCGGCAAGGTAGAGCCCGGAGAAACAAAAGAGCAGGCGCTCATCCGCGAGTGTCAAGAGGAACTTGCTATCACACTGGATGTGGGAAAGGTATTCATGGATGTGGTTCATGAATATCCAGATCTGACTGTCCACCTGACCTTATTTAATGCGTCTATTCGCGAAGGGACTCCCCAAAAGTTGGAGCATAATGATATCCGCTGGATCAAAGTAGATGAAATCAACGGATATGACTTTTGCCCAGCAGATGAAGTAATTCTGAGAAAACTAAAAGCCATCAAGTGACCTTGGATATTGGACAAAACACATCCAAACTATCTGAAACATATCATCTGCAGAGAAAGGAAATAGGACGATGAAGGTCATCTGCTTTGGTGACTCCAACACCTACGGCTATGACCCCCGGAGCTATTTCGGCGGGCGCTATGACGCGGACAGCCGGTGGGTGGACATCTTGGCCGCACAAACAGGCTGGACAATCTCCAATATAGGGCAGAATGGTCGGGAGATCCCCTCCTTTGCCCCTACCTTCCCTGCTGACACAGATCTGCTGATCATCATGCTGGGAACCAACGATCTGCTCCAGGAGCAGAGCCCGGAGCAAGCCGCTGAAAGGCTGGAGAGGTTCCTCTCCGGCATCTCTCTGGATCGAAAGAAGATCCTCCTGATTGCACCGCCGCCGGTAGCCTTGGGGGCATGGGTGTCGAATCAGCAGCTCATTGATGACTCCCATACCTTCGCCCAACTCTGTCAAGCCTTGGCGGAGCGAATGGGCATCCGCTTTGCCGATGCTGGAACGTGGAACATTCCACTGGCCTATGACGGCGTACACTTCACCGAGCAAGGGCACAAGGCCTTTGCCGCAGGACTTTTGGAGGTGCTCAAATGAAACGGATTCTGCCCCTATTCCTTCTCCTTCTGCTATTGCTGACCGGATGTGGCGGAAATACCTCAAATACCTCATCAGAGAGCAACTACCAGCAGATCTCCCAGGAAGAGGCCAAAGAGATGATGGACACCCAGGATGTCATCATCCTGGATGTGCGGGAGCAGGACGAATATGACAGCGGTCATATTCCCGGTGCTGTCCTGCTGCCGGTAGGTACCATTGATGAAGAGACTGCCGCGGAGGTGATCCCCGACAAGGATTCTACCGTTCTGGTCTACTGCCGCAGCGGGAACCGGAGTAAAACCGCCTCTTCCGCGCTGGCTGAACTGGGCTACACCAACATCTATGAATTCGGCGGCATCAACACCTGGCCCTATGAGACGGAATCGTAAGAATACCACTGCGAGGTGTCCGATATGAAACAGATGACCTGGGAAGATTACTATGAAGGGTTCTATGACTGGGCTCCCAGCACCCAAAAGAACTACACCTATCGCCTTTCCAATTTTGGGCCGGCAGATGAGGTGTGGGAGATCGCGCAGGAGCTGTCTTTCAATGACGACGCTTTTGCCGCAAAGTTCCTGGAGAAAGCTTCCGCCGCCGGCGTTCGCTTTACCCCAGATCAGGTGCTGGAAATGGTGGGCACAGTAGAGGAATCTGTTCTGGGAAGGCTCGCTGAGCAGACAGATGTGCCTTTCAACCGGGAGCAGCTGGAGGATATCTACATGATGATTGATGATGCGTCCTTCCAGCGGATTT
>PPYE01275394.1_pt1 | contig 30972 bp, 33 predicted proteins | sample 1559881 | NCBI WGS metagenome assembly PPYE01 (sample SAMN08240022, study PRJNA423297) | Human gut metagenome, whole genome shotgun sequencing project. | reverse complement strand
ATGCACCGGTCAGCCCTACTGCAAAGTCAAATATGAAAATATCGCGCGGCGCCGTGGCAAGAAAAGAGCCATCATTGCCATTGCGTAAGTTGTAAAATAAATTGACGCAAAAAGTTCCATTTTGCAAACGGTTCAGTTAAACTTTTAGTAACGAAAAAAAGAAACTGAAGGTGTGACTGCAAAATGGAACAGAATCATTGTACTACAAAGACAGGGAAATGGAAACAGCTGACGGAGCGGGAGCGGTACAAAATCGAAGCCTATTTTCAGGCCGGGGTGAAGCCGCAGGAAATCGCCGAGCACATTGGCTGCTCCAAGCGTACCATTAAGCGGGAGCGGCGTCTTGGAATGGCACCTCAGCTCAAACCTGCGACGAAGACAATCAAGGCCTGTGGGGACATACAGGTGCAGTGGGCGTATCTTGCTGATGTGGCACAGAGGCGACATGAGGAAAACGCAGCTCGTAAAGGGGGGGCTGAAAATCGACAAAGGCCACGGCCTTGCCCGGCACATCGAGCATAAAATCAAAACAGAGAAATGGTCTCCTGCGGCAATTATCGGTGAACTCTGTCAACATGGCTGGAGGTACGATGCCCGCATTTGCGTCAAGACACTGTATAACTATATCGATCAGCAGCTATTTCTCGAAATCACGAACGAAGACCTCCCATACAAAAAGAATCAGGGCGGTCGGCCAGCAAAGAGCAGGCGTACAGTTGCGTGGAACAACCGGGACGGGAAAAGCATCGACGAGCGCCCCGATGAGATAAATCATAGGAAGGAGTTCGGACATTGGGAGATTGACCTAGTGGTCGGACGCAAGGGAACAAGACCAGTGATCTTGACGTTGGTCGAGTGACAGACGAGGAAATCGCTCTATGTACTGGCAAAGAACAAGAGCCAAAAGGAAGTGCTGCAAGCACTTCGTCGATTGCAACGGCGCGTCAAAGGAGACTTTACGCAAGTATTCAAGAGCATCACGGCGGATAACGGGTCAGAGTTTTTGGATGGCGAAGGAATGAAGCGTGCCGCCAAATGCGGCGAGGTATATTACGCGCATCCGTACAGCAGCTGGGAGCGTGGAAGCAACGAAAACGGGAATCGGATGCTGCGCAGGTTCCTTCCCAAGGGAACGGACTTCAGCAAATTGAAGCCGAAGGAACTGCAGCGCATCGAGGATTGGGTCAACAACTATCCGCGCAGGATTTTCGGATATAAGTCAGCAAACGATATGTATGCTGCGATGATATAACTCGCTAAAAATTTAACGAGACCTTGCGACAATTAAACTTACAATTTGCCGTGGATTGACAGCATGTGCAAAGAAACTGCCAAATACATAAATGTCATCAAGTGGAACGCCTAACATCCGAAGAATCGGTGGGACTTTCGTTACGGGGTAAAGGTCACCATTCTTCTTGTCCTTCCATTCAGCCTTGTCTGAGGAAATGCATCGATCAATCAAGGCATTCCAATTTCTTTCTGCTTCCGTTATTTCGTCTCACTCCTTTTATCTGCCAACGCCTTGCGCTGCGGCAGGATCATACGGGTCTTGTGACCTCCGGGCGTTTTGATTTTCCTGCTGCTTTTGGATGGTCACTTCCCTTGCGATTCCCGTTGCCTGCCCCGCTTCCATCTCACGGCGGCGCGGGGATCCCTTCAGCAGCGCATTCCGGATGGCATGTGCGCCGAATCCAGCCTCGGCCATCTTCTGCGCTGCATGGAGGTCGGTCAGATAGCTGTGCTTGTCTTCCTTGTCCTCTGCCAAAACGGCGGGGATCGCCTCGCGGTAGAATGCCTCTGCCGACTGCAGTCCATGGGCTCTTTGCAGGATGGCATCGCGCTGCTCGGAAAGGGATGCAACACCTGCCCCAAACACCTCTGCCGTCTGACGCAGCAGGGCGTCCACCTCCCGGTATGCCTGCCTGCGCAAAAAGGCTTTGACCTTGCTCGGCGCAAGTTTCACGGAGAAGTATGCGTCCTTCACGGCGTTTCGCGTGCTCGCAAGCAGCTCGGATGAGACGATGCGCGGCCGGTCGAATGCGGCTTCCCGCGTCTTTTCGGCCTCCTGCAGGAACTGCATCGCCGTCGCAAGGCATTTGGCCATTGCCTCCGGCGCGATCTCCTCCGTCTTTCGCTCCAACATCCCGATTTCCTCGCGCATCGCAGCAATCCGATCGCGATACGCCTGTTCGCGCGCGATGAGCTTTTCGCGCTCGGCCGCAAAGAACGTTTGGCTCTTTTCCATCGCGCGCTGGGCATCCCCAATCGCCTGTGCGCGCTCGTCCGCGCGTTTCCCCGCACGATACGCCTCGCCTGCCTGTTCGATCCGGTCTCGGATGTCCTCATGCTGCGGCACATAGGCCTCCCATGCCTCGATGTTCGGGCCGTATCGCTCCTCGGCATCTTCAAACCCGCGCATGCTGCAGCACAGGTACATCGCACGCCTCCAAAGATCATCCGATGCCTCCTTCGGCATTGGCGGATCGGCATCCACGAGGCTGTCCGAGATTTCCCTGTAATACGAGTCCGTGAAGCTATCCTCCTGCACAGGTGATGCGGGTTCGGCTTCTCCTGGTGTATTGGATTCTTCAGCCGTTTGATTCCCATGCATGTGATTCATTTCTTCCGGCATGTTCCATTCCTCCTCGTTTTGCGCCCTTTTGAATTCATCTAAATCTTTTTCTGTCTTTACATTCTTCATGTCTTCTGATACAATAAGTTCAGAAAGAGCTTCGCATACTTCGGAGGCCACGGGAAAAGCGTTCCCGCAGGATCGAAAATATGCGATGCTCTTATTTTTATTGACATAGAGCACTTTACATTCGTTGATTTGTTTCTTGAACCATGTGAAATCCGGTTTGTTCTTGTCCCACCATTCGGTTTTCCCGTACGCAGAATTGAAGAAATGCTCGGTCGTTGCTTCGCCCAAAATCGTTTTATTCAGTTCCAGCGGGACAACCACCGTTGCGCCATTGGTATCTTGCAGTTCCAAGACGAAAACGTACGAGTTCGGTTTGCTTCCTTTGGTGATCATCAGGGGATCCGTTGCCGCCTTTGGTATTTGGCGCAGCACCTCAAGTGTCATCCCCGGATGATCCCGGCGGATGGCATGACGGAAGAAACTGCCGAAAATCTGGATCTCGTCCTTTGGTGCGCCAAGCAGCTGCAAGGCTGGCGAGATTTGCATCACGGGAAAATGGATGTTATCCATCTCCTTTTTCCATGTCCGTTTGTCCGCCTTGTCGTATCGGTCGATCAGCGCATCCCATCGTTCAAGAATCGTTTGAAGTGCTTCCGCTATTTCAATCACCCCGTTTCCCTTCTCACCGTCCCACGCCCTGTGCTGCGGCAGGCTCGTGCCGGTCTTGTATCTGCGGGGTGTTTTGTTCTGCCTTGGTCCTTTGGATGTACGGGCTTCGCAGGGCTTCCACGGTCAAGTTCGCGCCGTAGAAGCGATCCTGCGATACGGCAGCGTAGGGGCTGTTGCGCTGGATGGCCATGCCGATGCGCTTCCGTGCGGCTTCCTCCTCCTCGCCCTGCCGGATGCTTTTGCCCAGCTCTTCTGCGGCAAATGCGAGATCCGCATCATGCCAGCCCTTCTGATCGGCAGGCGTATAGGCAGAGAGCCCATGATGAAAGGCACGCTCGCGAAAGTCTTTCGCGTAGGCAAGCTGCATGGCGATCCGCTCGCCCTCGGCAGGGTCGTCGGTCTCATGGAACGCGCCCGGATGGGTCGCCATCGTTTCCTCGCTCTGCCCGGCAAGGTAAAAGTTCTGCTGCAATTTGCCGATGTAGGTCTGAAAGGTCTCAGGGCCGACACGCTCGACTGCTGCATGCATGCGCTCCTTGAGGCCTTTCGGCGGCAGGGGCGTCAGGGCAAGATCCCCGTGGTACCGATGGAGTTCCTGCAGGGTGAAGCCGTTTTCCTCTGCGCGGCAGATATAGCCGTCCGCCTCAATGAGGTCGCCTGCCTGTATGGGACGCTTTCCTTCCGGCGGATGCAGGCGGAATGCGGCATAGGCTTTTGCGATCGTCACGCCTTTGCGCAGGTAGTTCCCCTCTGCCACCTTTTCGTAGTCCCGCCTCAGGCGCGGGACTTCCCGGACGTCTTCCCGCGCTTTCTCCCTCCGATAGTAGACGGCGATCCGCACGGCTTTGTTGGCGAAATAGTCATAGTCGGGCGCAAGCCCATGCTCTGCCGCCTGGCTTGCGGAAAGCTGCTTTTCATAGTAGACGGCGCCATGCTTCCCTCCCTTATCCGCCGCATCGACGAGGTAGAGGTTTTCCTTTGGGATGGAACCGGATGTGACAGGATGGTCGGGATAGTATTTGTAGAAGCGTCCCGTCAGATTGGCCTGTGCCTCCGGCGGGAGCGCGAGCACGCGGCCATCACGGACGCGTACTGGCAGGGAAAACAGTTCCTCTGCGGACGGGACGGCTTCTTTTTCCGTCCCCTGCTTCTCCCGATCGTTCGGCCCTGCTTGTTCCTTGTTCGCCTCGATTGGCTCATGCGATGGTTCGGCGGCGGGCACGGATGCCTTCTCCTTTGGCGCAGGAAGGACGCCTTCTGCCGCCGGCGTCAGGCGGCTAGACGTGCGAAATGCTTCCGGCGCCAGCCGCTTGATGTAGCCGACGATCTTCCTTGCATCCGTCGCTGCCTTGAAAATCGCCATCTTGTCCGCTTTCAGATCCTCGATCCACGACTGAAGGTATGCCGCATGGCTCTCAGGATTCAATGGGATTCCGAGGTCAAGCGACAGGAAGGTCGAGGCAAGCTCGGCGCGCAGCTCTTCGCGGGCATAGGAGCGGGAGGTCTTGTCCGTGCTCATCTCGCGGTTCATGCGGCTTTCGTGCCCCGTCCAATGCGCGAGTTCATGGAGCGCCGTCGCATAGTAGCCGCCTAGATCGGGGAACGCCTCTTTCGGCGGCAGGTGGATCTCATCCCTGCGTGGCGAGAAAAAGGCTTGGTCGGCTTGGTCATGGCGGATCACCGCACCGCTTGCCGCTAGGATCGCCTCAGCGATTCCATGCTGCTCCTCATGCGTGTAGACGGGTGCCTTCGGCACATATTCCTTGAGCGGATGATCCGTGTAAATCGGCTTTCCGTCGTCGCCGATCCTTCGATTGCCGTCCTTGTCGTACGCATATTCGCGCCGGATGCAGTCCGCGGCATGGAACACGGCCGTGATGCGCCGCGCCCAGTATTGCTCCTCTTCCGGCAAGGGGCGCTTGTCCTTGTCGCGCTCGACGTGCCACTTTTGGATGATGGGGATGCCCTTGCTTCCTTTTTTGACGCGATACTCCCAGCGCAGCTCCGGGCGAACCGGCTTGCCTTCCTGCATGAGCCGTGCGACACGTGCGGCGAAGATCCGATTTTGCTCCTGCAAGGACGCAATCGTGAAAAAGCGCGGATCGGTGCTCTCCTTTTCCCGCATGACGGCACTTAAAAGGAAGCTGTTGAACGGGTTGTACGGATGGTTCGTCTTGCCGTTCACCGGCATGACGAGCGCCGCTCCTGCCGCACTGTCCCACGCCTGCTGCCACGGGAGTTTTCCTTCCTGCATGAGCGCGACGATGTGCTCGGTCGTCTTTTCGTAAAGGTCCATCTTCTTTGCGCCTTTAGGCATGCGGCTCGCCTCCCTCTACGCGCGGGATCCATTTCTGCGCGTCCCAGTCGAATTCCACCGTGCCGAAGTCGGGGCACTCGTCCATCTTGAACAGGAATGGGCTTTTCGTCCAGTCGCGCCCATGTTCTGCTTCGATCTCCTGCTGCGTGACGACTTCCGCAAGCGGGTCGCGGTCGGTGTGCACGTCCTGTGGTGCAATCAGAACCATTCTGCATTCTCCTTTCATCTCGCTAGGACAGGCTGCCGTACGGGGATTTTCGCCGGCTCCCTTGCCACTTTTTCCTCCCGTCTTTCCGGCATGCTTTCGGCCATCGCATGGTTGATCTCGATGAGGCGCGCCTTCTTCTTCGCCTCTTCCTCGGCGTACGGGAAGGGGAGCCTTGCCTTTTCCTTTGCATCCGCAATGTTTGCCGCCAGCTTGTCGCGCTCTTTCTGCACCTCCTTGATGCGGTCGACGGCCGCCTGCCCCATCATGGCGAACCGTTTCATGGTGATGGACGGCCTGTCCGACAGGACGATGCGGTGCGGTGTCTTTCCGTGTACGGTGAGGAGGGGCTGCATGGTCTCGCGGTCAAGGAGGAGGGAAAGGCGCATGCCCTTGTATTCACCGGCAAATTCTTTCATCGTACTATAGCTTTTTGCCGCCTCGCCTAGGAGCTCGCCTGCCTTTACGGGGTCGGTGCAAAGCGTTTCGTTGATTGGCATCGTCTGCGCGATGTCGTAGAGAACGTCCATCTCGCCGTCCGCGCCCAGCACGGGAACGCCCCGGTTCCGCTCCACCGGATGGGGGATAAGGCACCGGCCGAGCCTCCACCAAAGCGGCACGTCCGCATAGGCCGTGCCGCTTTGCGGCGCATGAAAGAAAATGCTGATCTGCCGGTCAAGCAGCTGCCTGTAATGCCGTGCCATCGTGCCGAGAAAGTCGATGAAGCGCGTCCGATTGAACCGAAGCTCGCGCATCAGCCCTTCCCGCTCACGGGCAAGCGTATGCGGCGTGACTGCCTCCGACTGGAATAAAGCCATGTGTTCTTCCTCCTTTGCTCTTCTTTCTTCCAGTATAGGGGCTTGCAGTTTTTAAAAACTGCAAACTTTTCTGCGTGCATGTGAAATAAATGAATCACGGCAAAAAAAATTCAGGTGTCCAATTTGGACACCTGAAAAAGAGGAATCATCATCGCCCGTGACGGACCGTCTTGCCTTGCTCACATTGCGGATCTGTCCATGCCATGCCATTCCATACGGATGGTTCCATGCTGTTTTCGATAAACGGTTTCAGAAACGTCGAAAGCCTGCGTACAGTGTATCGAAATCCGGCTTATGGACAACATCGTCCAGCTTCTCATAAGCATGACGAAGATCCGCCTGCCGGTTTTGAAATGCATCAAAGTTCTCGATGTCATGCCCGCTTTCTTTTGCCAGGCGGCGCACTTCCAACATATCGACCCCAGCACAGTAGGAGTATATATCGGTATCAATCAGGTCTTTCGCACGGCGAAAAACTTTCTGACTGGATATCGCACAAACCTTATCGGCAAGCATCTTGGACAAGGTCGCACCTTTCAAGAAAACCATCTTTCCCTGATACGAAAAGATGTAGTTCTGATAAAAGGGATGTCGTCTCAATCCAAGATCGATCTTGAATAGTTTCTCCTCATTTTGGTTCAAGATCCAAAATCCAGCGGATCGGTTCTCCGAAAAGGTGCGATACGCAGTGACGGATAAACTTGCGTCCACGCGTTTTACAGCATCCGTCAGGGCACAGCGCATCTCTTCCATCGCCGCATTCTGCCGCATCCAGTCCCCGTCATATCCCGCGTTGTCCTGCATATATCCGTTTGTGTCTTGCCATCCACGGCAAGCTTCAACGTCATGGCGCCCTTGAATACAATCGGTTCTTCCGCAAGCGCCAGTTCCGCCATGACGTCCAGCATAAGCTGCTCCGTTTTGGTAATGTTCATGATCATGCCTCATCGTAGTATTCGATTGCCCAATCCCTGTACTGCTCGAATCGTGGCATGAGATCCGGCGCAATCCGCAATGTATCGAAAGACTCGCCATTCTCGTAATAGACGGTGGCAAGGCTTTCCTGTATCGCTTGGTTGTCTCCGTCTGCTCGCAGCAAGTCGTTGATCGTTTGATTGACCGTGGTGCAGAGAAGCCCGTTTCTTGCTTCATGCTCCACGCTGTCAAAAGACGGGATTCGGTATTCGGTCGTCCCTGCTATGCACAGGGGATGCGTGACGTAAATCTTCGCCGTATGTGGCCGCGTACTGCCACTGTACAGTCCCAAATAGTCCGCTGCCGTATCGTAAGCCAAAATGCACGGCGCATTCTTCAGCAAGCGGCGCAGGTACGCGTTATACGTTTGTATGGCCATAATCGGGCACGCTCCTTTCATCTCATCCCATTATACCATACCCACTCCCCAAAAGAACAACAACTCATTCGAACGGGACGAACCCGTTCGGCTCCGGACGCATGAACCCCGACGCCTCGACTGCCTCGGTGTCGAACGGGTCGCTGACCTGCACCTTGGCTTCCTGCACGCGCGCCTCGTGGGCAAGCTCCTCGTCAAGCGCCTCGCGCTGCTGCGACGCCCTTAGCTGGATGCGTGCGCCGATGAGCGCGGTGGTCTGCTGCTGCTCTGCCGCATTCAGTGCCTCGAGCTGCTCCTTGATCTGCCGCAGCTCCATCTCGCCCTGCGCATTTGCTGCCGCATCGAGGAGGCGGCTCACGGCCTCGCCTGTCGCCCTGCTCCCCTCTATCGCGGTTTTCGCGGCGGTGGCGTAGTCGGTCGCCGCAAGGGCGATCTGGGTGCGTTGCTTTGCCTTGTCGCGCGGCAGCTCGGCGTCCAGGTTGCTCTCGCCGTAGCGATGGAAGAGCGGGCTTTCCGTGATGTCGTTCGCGGCGTGCAGGATGTAGATGTCTTCCTTCTCTTTTTCCTTCTGCTTCAGGATGTCGCCGATCTCGCGCATCTCGTGCTCGTCCCATGGCTGGTGGTTGATGACGTCAATGCCGAGCTTTTCAGCAATCTGCGCGAGGATGTTCACGAAGTTGTCGCCGAACAAGGTGCTCTTGATGTCGCGCGTCATGTCGTAGACCTGCCCGCCTTGCCAGCCGAGATCGCGGTAGAAAAACGAGGGATTGTTCGTGTCCGCCCACGAGATGCGCGTCGGGCTGTAATAGTCCGGCGGATCCCATGGCCGGTCCCAGCCGGGGATGGCCCACGCCGAGGCAAAGTGAAACCCGCCGAGGAGTACGCCGCCTGCCACGCTTGCGACGATGAGTGCCTTGCCCCATTTCGGGAGGGGCTTTTTCGTGCATTCCATGGTGATTCTCCTTTCAAAAAATGAATCTTTCCCTTTTATATTCAGGTGTCCAACTTGGACACCTGAATATTTCCTTGGAATCTATCAAAGTTGAATATTTGCCTTTTCTTCGTCAGATGTCCGATTTGGACACCTGCGCTATCCTTCCCTGGACAGGCGGAATCCCGACGTGCCGAACTGGGTTAGGACGAATTTGCTGACGCGGTCGGCGAAGAACATATACATCAGGACGACGAGGATGAACTTCAGGAGCAGGATGAGGTTGAGCACCGACTGGCTGGAGAACGCGCCGCCATTTAGCGCGGCGTTCAGCCCGTGGATGTACTCTGCCAGCGGCGCACCGAAGTACCCGCCGTGCTTCAAGGCGGCGGCGAACTCCTCAAGTGTCTGCGCCTCGAACAGCCCGTCCACGTCGTATCTGGACAAGGTGAGGGCGTAGTCGCGGGCAAATTCCTCGTCGCTTCCATAGCGCGTATAGTCGCCGTGCCCGTCATACCCCATGCCGGCATGGTTGTGGTAGTTCCGTGAGATATAGCTCGTGAAGTTTGCCGACTCGTGCACGAGCTGCGCATAGATCCAGTCCACGCGGAGTTCCTTGCCGTACTGGCTCCTTAGGATGTCATGGACGAGGTAGGCAATGTCGGCGTGCGGCTTGCCCGATATGTCGACGGTCGCGCCTGCCCCCTTGTCGCCGATCATGCCCTTGGGCAGCTCTTCCCTGCTTCCTGCCTGCACGGTATGCGTCGAGATGAAGCTATCCACGACCATGTTTTCCATCGTGGTCTGGAGCATGACGGCGAACAAGCAGAAGAACATGAGGTTCAGCGAGACGGCGAAGACGCTGTTCAGCCCGTTCGACGCATACTGGCGCACCTGCTTCAGCCCGGCGAAGGTGAAGGAGGTGAAGGAGAAGAGGATGGTCATGTAGAACTCGATGTACGCCATCGCGATCTGGTAGCCGATGAGGCAGAAGAGGAAGAAGAGGACGAGCCCCGCGACGAGGCAGATGACGAGGATCGGTCCCTTGAAGAGCATGTCGAGCAGGCCGTGCGCGCTCATTGCCTCGTTGATGAGCGGCGCGATGAGGTTCATGCCCTTTTGGACGATCTTGGTCGGGTCGGAGACGGCCGCTTCCGCCGTCTGCGCATAGGTGTCGCCGCCTGCCAGCGCGCCGAGCGCGGGCAGCCCGTGCAGCGAGAGATTGCCGACGAAGTCGCTCCAGCCGAACAGCAGGACGAGGCACATGCCGTAGAAGAGGACGCGCTGCACCATCCAGCGGAAGAGTCCCTCGCGATCCTCCTGCGTGCCGAGCATGGATTTTTTCATCGCGCCGAGCGCAAGGTCGATGGTGATGAGGATAAAGAACACCCATGCCACGTAGGACTTTATGAGCCCCAGTGCCTTGGTGGCCACCTTCGTCACGAGATCCACGACGTCGCGGATCGGCCTAGCGAAGTCCATCGCGACGGTCCAGTCCTTGTGCCTGCCGTGCGCGTCCTGCGGCGGAGCAGCCCCGCTCGTGCCGCCTCCCTGCTCCTGCTCCAGCGCAAGAAGCCCCGGGACATAGAGGCCGGGGTCAACGGGGTCGCCCCAATAGCCATTGGGCAGCACCTCGAAATGGCAGTGCGGGCCGGTCGAGCGTCCCGTCGATCCGGCATAGGCGATGACCTGCCCTTGCCGCACGTTGTCGCCTGCGCTTACGAGCAGCTCGCTGTTGTGCCCGTACAGGGTGAACAGATTGCCGCCATGGTCGATGGCGACGGCGTTGCCGTAGCCATCGTTCCAACCCGCGACGTAGACGATGCCGCCAGCCGCCGCGCGGATGGGCGTGCCGTAGTCCGCCGCGAGATCGACGCCGGGATGCCCTTCTTTCTTCCCGTCAAAAATGCGGAAGCCGAACGGGCTCGTGACGATCATCGGATCGACGGGCGAAATCATCTGCCCGCGCCCCATGCGGAACGCCCCGCCGATTTTCTGCGTGTCCTCGGTGTAGGCAAGCGCGTGATGCGGCAGCCCTGCTAGAAGCCCCGCGAAAAGCAGGGCGAGCACGAGCAAGTTTCGTATGCGCGGCATGAGACGGCCTCCTTCGGAAAAAGTGTGGGAAAAGTCTTGCAGTGAGACGTCGGATATGCTACCATAAAGCTATGGAAAGCGAACAAAGACGATGAAATGGAGGGATTTGCAATGGGATTATTCAGCAGCGAGAAAAAACAGGAGAAAAAGCCGGAGCAAGGATATTACTGCCCCTCCAACGTTTGGGATGCCACATATCGAAATGCATGTGCAAACAACGATATGATTTGCGTCATGTTTAAGGATATAAAGATGCTACTCGAACAAAACAAGGAGCTGCTGGAACGAGTAAAACGTTTGGAAGAGCAATCGCCCGCTTCTCAGTCAGAACGAATCCCTCTCTCCGTCGCTCGTTGAACCGAACGACAAGACAGAAGGACAGGCAAGCCTGCCCTTCTTTTATTTTGTGCCGCCTGTCTCGTTCCCGATATTTCTTTGTTCCGCGTCATTCGACGTACTCTGCCCATCCTTCAAAGACGCATTGTTGCTGTCCCTGCCCATACGGATCTGATCCAGTGTCCTGCTGCCCGTGTTTTGCAGGGTGGATTGGAAGCTCTGCATGGAGCGGCGATAGCTCTGCACAGGGCTGCGGCTCATGGCGAAGTTGCGGCCGAGCTGGGTCAGTGTCCCTCGGCTGAATCCGCCGCCGACGCTGCTCCTGCCCTCGCTCCTAGCGAAGTCCGCCGCTGCGCTTGCCGCACGGAACGCGCCGACGGCGCCTGCCGCTGTCCCGACGCCGCCGGCGGCGCCTCTCGCCATTTCGACCATGCTGCTGCCGCCGAGCTGCGGTGAGCCGCTGAGCAGCCCCGTGACAAGCGCAGGGATTTTCTTCGTCAGGATATAGATCATGCCGCAGGCGAGGACGGCCTGCAGGAGGACGCCGAGGTCGTCCATCGTGCCCGGCGTCTCCTTGAGTTTCTGGATGAAGCTCTCGATGAACGGCACGGCCATCGCCGCGATGAAGGCAATCGCGCATACCTTGATCGCGAGGTTGAACATCGCGCCGATCGCCTTCTCGGTGAGGAAGGAAAACTTCGACGTGACGCCGAACGCGAGGAGCGGGAGCGTCAGGAGCGCCATCGTGTAGAACTCGATGCACGCCATGAACATCTCCAGCGCCGTCATGAACATGCAGTAGACGATGGCCACCATCGCGATGATCATGATGAGCAGGATGCCGATGCTGTCGAACGACACGTCCTGCCATATCGCGGCCCAGCAGTCTATGGCGAGCTGTACGATGCGGTCGCAGTTCGCGCCGATGATGTTGTTCGCCGCCGCGTCCCAGCCGCTCGCCTTGATGCCGAGCAGCTCGAAGCCTTCCGAGAGCGAGCCCATGAGGGAGATCCAGTTCGTCATGAGGAAGAGGTAGAAGCCGATCTTCAGCGTCATGTTGATGAGGTACTGGAGCTTGTCGCCCGACATGAACTTGACGGACAGCTCCCACGTCGCCTGCAGGACGGCGAGGATGACGAGCAGGCGCGTGCAGTACGGCAGGATGTTCTTCGCGCCCGGCGCGATGACGTGTTCGGTGTAGTTGTTCATGAAGCCGCCCAGGATGCTGATGTCCTTGGAGGAATCCTTGAGCTCGGACGTGTAGTAGGTGACGGCGGCATGGCTGGCGGAGCCCGCCGTCCAAAGGTCGGTCCCGATGAGGAACGCGCCGAGCTCCATAATTTTGAGCAAAAAAATAAATGTTGCAAGATAACTCATAGAATAAGTTCCCACAACATTTATTTCAGAGCTAGTGACCGCATTGTATATGGAATGAAAACCTCACCGGGTTGCCTGGGCAAGTGCCTTATTCACCGCGTCAACGAACTGATCGTGTGAAATCGTTGCACCCGCAATCGCGTCGACTTTCTCGACCTGCTGCACCTTAACGAGCTCATCGGCATACGTTTTGTGTGCTTTGTATGCCGTCTGCGCCTTGCGATAGTGAAGCTGGTCCTTGATCTCGCCATCCTGCTTGCCGTAGTCTTCCGTCTTCACGGCACCGTTCTTGTCAATGCCCGTATACGTCGCCTTAGTAATCTTGTGATCTTGGATCGTAAGTTCGAGCTTGCCATAGCCAATCTTTGGATTCTTCTCGGACTCCGCCGTATACGTGCCATCTTTTGCCTTGGAAAGATCCATTTGCCCTGCCGAGGAACTTCCCGAATCGGTGCAGCACGCTGGCACGCTGGAAGTTCCTGACCCAGTACCAGGTGCCTGTGCCTTGTCACTGCCGCAGCCCGCCGCTATCGTCAAGGCAAGCATCGCCGCAAGCGGCAGGATAGCCTTTGTCTTTTTCATGATTCTGCCTCCCTCATGTGTCCGTGTTCGATGATGACGCGCCGCTCGGCTTCCGCGCCGACTTCCGCTGAGTGCGTGACGGTCAGGATCGTATGTCCCTCCTCATGCAGCTCGTGGAAAATCTTCATGACAAGCTGCTGATTCTTCTCGTCAAGGTTGCCCGTCGGCTCATCGGCAAGAATGAGCACTGGATAATTGATGAGCGCACGCGCAATGCAGACGCGCTGCTGCTCGCCGCCGGAAAGCTGGCTTGGCAGATGGTCTGCACGATCCGCCAAACCGACACGGTCGAGCGCTTCGAGTGCTTCCTTCTTATCGGGCATGCTATGATAGTACTGCGCCGCCATAATATTTTCAACGGCTGTCAGATAAGGAATCAGATGGAACTGCTGAAACACGATGCCGATCTTATCGCGGCGAAGCTGCGTAAGACCATCATTCGACACCTCCGAGATATCGACACCGTCGAGTATGACATGCCCGCTCGTCGCATGATCCATGCAGCCGATGATGTTCATGAGCGTCGTCTTGCCCGAACCGGAAGGTCCCATGATCGCAAGCCAATCCCCTTTCTCAACGGATAGATTGACATGCTGCAATGCAGGAACTTTCCCGTTGTAGAGCATTGAGACGTCCTTTAATTCTAATAGGCTCATAACTCCTCTACTCTCCTCTCAGTACGATCGCTGGGTCAACATTCGTAGCTATGCGAACCGGTATCAGGCTCGCGATGCCCGTCACGAGAATGGACAGGATGATGGCGAGAATCGCAATACTCGGTGCGAACGAGATGCCGCGTGAAAAGACATTCATGCTGACACTCTGTGCAAACAAGTAACCAAGACCGCTGCCCAAAAGACCACCGAGTGCGCCAAGGACACAGCCTTCGCCAAGGAACTCCATGACGATATTGTGGTTCGATGCACCGAGTGCTTTCTTGAGGCCGATTTCCTTGCGCCGTTCCGTCACGACTGCCGTCATGGTCGTCGTAACGCAGATCAGCGTCAAGACGAGCACAATGAGCGTGACGAGCAGAATGAGGACCTGCAGCTTCGAGAGCACGCTGAACTCCGATCGTGCGATTTGACGCACTTCCTGCGGCTGAACAGCGGGATCGGCCGCACCGATTTTCTCCTCGACCGCTGCGAGCTTCTCACCGTCTGCTACAATACTGAGCTGAGCCAGGCCAACCGCCCCCGACTTGCCTACGATATCCTGCAACGTATGGAGATCGATAAAAGCGAACTGCTCTTCTTTGCCGCCCGTCGAAACGACGCCCGACACCGTGAACTGCTTGATTGCCGTTCCCTCGCCTGCACTGACTGATACCGTCTGCCCGATGGCTTTATCCGCATCTTGTGCGATTTTCTTTGCAACCTCTGCACCGAGCAGGATCTCCTTCGACCCTTCCGCTGGGTACTCTCCCTTGACCATCCAGTAAGGGCTGACCTTCTTGAGTTCCGCGAAGTCCGTGCCACCCGTAATGACCGGCTGTTTGTTGACTTCGAGTCGTTCGTAGAGGAACGGGGCAAGCCCCACGACATCTTCGCCGGAGAGCGCATTGCGAACAGACGTGAGCGATGTCTCATCGAACGTGCTGCTGTCCCCTGCGGGAAGGACCAGCACATTCGCGCCGTAAGCACGGAACTCCCTGCCGAGCTGAGCGGGTACTTCACGGTAAACCGTGATCATGCCCGAGATGATTGCCGCACCGACCGCGACGGCCAAAAGTGCGATGAACATACGCGTCTTCTGGCGCAGCAAGGCTTGGAAAATCATCGTAAAAAACATCTTGTATTTTCTATACATTTGCATCACCTGCCATGAAGAACGCTTGCCGGCTGCAAGGATAGCAGCATACGAATGGCAGGCAAGCTTCCGACGAGAAGCATGAGCGCCATAAGTGCCGCAACGATGGGCGCGACGAAAAGATTGATCGCAATCGCTGAGCCGAACACGGTCTGTCCGATTGCCTGTGCGAGCAAGAGTCCGCCAAAGTAGCCGACGATACCACCGCCAATACCTGCGATAAAGATTTCCGCGAGAACCATGAGGCTGACGGAAAGATTCGTTGCCCCAAGCGCCTTCATGAGCCCAAACTCACGGCTTCGTTCCATAATATTCGCACTGACAAGGTTCGAAACGCCGAGCGCTGCCGAAATAAGTGAGAGACCCGTGATGAGCATCATGAGCATCTCCGTTTTTTCGAGGATCTTGCCCTCAGACTCCGCAATCTGTCGTACAGGCTGTGCCGCCGATCCCGGAATTGCTTCTTCGATCTGAAATGCGATCGAGCTCACGTAAGCCGTGCAATACCAAATCTCGCGTTCTTTCTGCGAGAGGCGCTCTGGATTCGCCGCCGCCTTTCGTGCGAGATCATTCTCTGGTGTTGTGATAGCGGACACCTCGACCTTATCGACCTTGCCTTCGGCACCGACTATACCTTGTACAAAACCGAGATCCGTCGTGATGGACTCATCCTCTGCCCCGCCGCCTGTAACGATTCCCGAAACTTTAAGTGTTCCTTCCTCGCCATCCTTGCCGCGATAGTGAAGCGTGTCGCCTGCACTCACACCAAGATCTGCCGCAAGTTTCTCACCGACAAGTGCTTCGCCTGCTCCTTCCCTAGGCCATGCGCCTGCGACCGTCCACCAAGACTTGATTTCCTGCGCCCCTGTCGTGATGCTCTCACCAGTCGGAAGCGTCACGACATGTTCGAACCAAGTTCCATGGAGCGGAACCTCCTTGCCGTCCGTGAGTGTCAATGTACCTGCGAGATCCGGCGCGAACGCAACGATGTTATTGGTCCAAAAAATCGTTTTGATCTTGCTGATATCCTTCTCCTGCAAGTACTCCTTATGTCCGCTCTCCACGCCGTAGACGTCCTGCAGGACTGACGCCGTGCGCGGCGTAACCGTGATATTTGCGCCGTACGCCTTGAGCTCTTGGTTGACCTTTGCGCCAATGTCGAACATGACGTTAAGCATCGCAGCGGCAAGGGAGACGCCTAGCGCAACCGTCAGCGCAATCAGGAAGAACCGTTTCCGCTGCCGGATCAATGCGCCTTTTACCATTTGCCAAAACAAAACCTATCCCTCCCTTCGATTCCTCTATATTAACGAAATACATCGCTCGCCTTTTCAAGTGCTTCCTGCGGTACGCGCAGCTTGCCGTCTTCTACTTTGTGTTCGAGCGGAATCGGGTTGCAGCCGCCTTTCGTCCCAATCGTTGCCTTGTTCATCATGACGTCGCACAGACGGCAGATTACCTGTCCGTCCTTCTCATAGTAGCCCGTCGGTCCGCAAATATCGCAGGCATCGAGTCCGACACCGTAAGAGTTGCCGCCCTTCAGAATGACGATATAGCGAACCTTCGTGCCGTTTGCTGCCTGATAGGCGAAGCGATGGAGATGTCCGTCATTGACTTCCGTAAGCGGCACATCGACGGAGCCATTTTCAGCGAGCACGTTGACTGCTGCGACGAGCTCCTCCTTCTTGTTCGCGTAACTAGAGCCAAAGCTCGAAAGCAGGACCATGGCAATGAGAACGACCATCGTTGCCGTGCCCCAGCGACGTTTGTGGAGTGCTTTCATCAGCATCCGGCGGAAGTCCGCTGGATTCATATCAACAGGGCGCGTCGGACGCTTTTGTGAAAAAAGTGTGAGCGGCACAAAAAGGAGTGCGAAGAAGATGATGAAAATCAGCCATGAGGAATGGTCGATGATCGGTGCCATGAAAGAGAGCAAGGTTCCACTCCCAATGAACTGACGTGCCATCATGACCTGAATCAAAAAGATTCCTTGCTGAACCAGCATAGCCGCCGCCTGTACGACAAAGACAAACGTGAGACGCCTGTCGTTGAGTGCCGCCGCCGCCTGATAGGCGATGACCGATGCGATCGTGCCAAAGAGCAAGCCGGCCAAAAATCCAGCAAGCTTCACCGCGACCTGTGCCGTGTAATACTCGCCCGCCGCTGCAATGAGCGTTCCAGCGGGAATGAGCCAAACCTCAATGCCATGATAGAAGAAAAGCAAGAGGCCGATGATGCAAACCGAGTAACGAAATGGCGACGAAAATACTTTCTCTAGGTCGTTCTTCTTCAAGAGAAACACAACGCAGAAAATTTCTGCCAAAACTGCGATTGCGATTGCTCCTGCTTCCACTCCTTCACGGCTCACAGCATTTTTCGTGCCGACGCGCGCTGCGACGAGTGCAATGGAAAGCCAAAAGCCCCACTTGAGCGCCGTTCCATAATTCCTTTGATAGATGGGGAACGGCAGTCGCCGGAGGATTGCAAACAGCACCCCCAATGGAACACCGAGCGTTACAGCCTGTTCCATTGCGGGGATAAACTGCTGAAGAAATGTTTGCAACATATTCTGCACCTCGTAAAAAAACGAGCTCGCCCGCAAGATACGCCGCGAAGCGAGCCACGTCTGAACTTATTCTATTGACCTGTCAAATTAGATTACCAACGACGTGGAACGTAGTTGAAGACCCAATCCATCGTCACAGGCTCGTCCCAGAAACGTCCCTTGACACCCGTCTCCTCATCGACGTGCAAGCCGTAGTTCATGCGGTATGGGCTGTCGATCGAGAAGTGCATATCGTACGTGCCGGCACCGAGCAGCTTGACATTTGCACCGTAGTGCGGGCCGTCATCTGCATTCATCGGCATGAATACGCCTTCGACGCTCTCGCCCGTCTCACGCTTTGTAAACTTATAGTGAACCGTGAGGTACGGAATCCACTCGCCAACGCCAAAGCCCGTGTCGTTGCCTTCTGTTGCATGGATATCCGTTTCAATGTGCATATCCGCCTTGTCCGGTGAGAGCGTCATGCCCTCGGGAAGCATCTGAATCGGCTGGAAGTAAACGAGAGCGACCTTGAAATGGTTCTGCGTATTCTCGATCTCATCACCGATCGGGTACTCCGTGAATCCCGCAGCCGATGCTGAGCCAGCATTGAATGAGAATGCAGCTGCTGCAACAGCAGCGATCGCGAGTGCAGACTTGAGTTTCTTGAGCTTGAACGACTTCATAAAAAACACTCCTTTATGATGTAGGAAAAATACTTATCTTCAAGGGGAGGCAACGAAGCCGACCCATGAATACTTAGTAAACGTGAAAGGCTTACGCATTCGCCGCTTTCGGCTTACGCTTCTTCGAGTAGATCACCATGCCAATGCCGATCAGTATGACCAGCAGCTGCGCACCGAGCGTTTCCGCTGTCGGGAAAATACCGAGCACGTCCACCGTCGGAAGACCATCAAAGCGCGTGATGCCGATGACGCCCCCCTCCTGAAGCTCCTCGATTCCGCCGCCGACAAACGTAACAGCGAGCAGGAACATCAGTACGCTCGTAAAGAGGAAGAACGGACGAAGCGGAATGTGCAGAATGCCGTGCTGGATGCCAAAGAAAATGACAGCGAGCGCGACGCAGCCTGCACCGAAGCCAAGCCATATCATCTCGACATCTGCAGCTGCATTGTTGAATAGCGCCTGATAGAACAGAATGACCTCAGCACCTTCACGGTAGACGGCAAGAAATGCTGCAAATCCTAGTGCTCTTGCGGTGCCGGACGTCACGGACGTCTTGACGAGTCCGTCAATGTACTGCTTCCACGTGTCCTTGTCTGCCTTACCGCCGAGCCATGCGCTCGTGAGAAGCAGGACAAAAACAGCGAAGAGTGCGGTTGCACCTTCCAATACCTCGCGGCTCATGCCACCCGTATTGTTATTGAGGATCGTAGCAAAAAAGTATGCCGATATGAAGCTTGCTACAACAGCAGCAATCGAAAAATTGTACACTGAACCGAGATATCTCTCATTACCTGAACGCTTAAGATATGCGATGATCGCAACGAGTACGAGGATCGCCTCAAGCCCTTCACGCAGAAGGATGAGGAATGCCGGCAGGAATGCCGCCCACCCAGAAGAGCCATGTGCATTTTCAAGTGCCTTGACATTGTCCTCGACCATCGCCTTGAGCTTTTCGCCCTCCTGATGGACGGATGCCACGTCTTCGCCATTTTTTATAGCGCGCTTGACTTTGTAGAACTGATACTCCGTCAAACTCGTCTCCTTTGCGGAGACGGAGCTTCGCATGACACTCTCAAGACCTTCCTTCTCGTAGATCCCGTAGTATGACGTATTGATAAGGTCACGTGCACCGTCGGCATCACCGGATTCATACGTTGCGACGGCCTGGTCGACCATCCGTGCGATATTTTGGGAAACTTCCTCCCACTTCGGTGCTGCCGATGCCAGCATCGTGCTCGCAAAGAGCACTGCCACGCAGAGCAGCAGGACTTTTGTCAACTTCGACTTCAGTCTCAAAGAATCACCTTCTCCTTAATTTGCTGGCACGCCGCCTTCGGCCGCCTGTTTTTCCGCTTCCATCTGCTTTGCCGCCACGAGCTGCTTATTCGCGCGGATTCGCTTGTTCTCGTCATCATCGAAAGGATGGCTGCCCGAACCATCAAACGGGAATCGCAGGAGGCGCATCGTCTTCATCGGATGGCCTTCTGTATCGAGCGCCGGCTCGAACTGGAAGCGATGGACCGCATTCAATACGAGCTGGTCAACCACGCGCCTGCCCGAAGTCTGTGTGAAACGATAGCCTGTGATATGTCCCGTCTCATCCAGTTTGACGAGGATACCGACCGTACCGCGAAAATCCGTGCCGCGCGTATCCGGCGTGTTGCCCGATACGACGAGCGCACCGATCTGCTGCGTAGGCGGAGCAGGCGGCAGCCCCTTCTTCCCTGTTTGCCCCGCTGCAGCATCCCCTTTTTGAATCTCTGCTACGGCCTCATCCATCTCGGCAGCTTCTGTTGGAGAAAGCTCCTGCGGGATGATATCATCCGGCGGTTGTTCTGGCTCAGGCTGCTGCACCGGCTCAGGCTTAGGCTGCTTTTCCGGTTCGGGCTGTTTCGTCTCCTCCTGCTCATCCGAATCATCCCCTTCAGGAATGTCGACGACCTCCATCTCCTGCGCGGGAGGTGGCTGCTCTTCAAAATGAAGATGCGGGAGTATGATCGCCAGGAGCGTCCAAACGATGAAATGCAGAAAGAGCGCAACCGCAACCGTCATGCGCCAGTAGCTTTTGAACCGCATCTCAGTGCCCCCTTGCCGTCTCCGTCGCAATCGAGACGTGACGCCCTCCCGCCTGCTTCAGGATGCCAAGCACGCCGACAACGTCACCGTAGTCCGTCTTCTTATCGCCGCGCAGGACGAATACCGTATCGGGATCTTCGGCAAGCGATTCCTTGACCTTCGCCTCGATTTGCTCATTCGGGACCGTATCCTTATTGTAGAGCACATCGCCCTTATCCGTTACCGTGATCGGTACGATATTCGGGCGCGTCTCCATGTTCGCAGCTGCCGCCTGCGGAAGCGCGACCTGAATCGTGTTCGTCTGCACCATGTAAATCGTGCTGACCATAAAGAACACGAGCAAGAAGAGCATGATGTCAATCATGGGGATGATCATGACGAGCGGCTCTTTCGTGATGCGAAAGTCACGCCGCATGGTTCTCCCCTTCTTTCTTCATGCCAATTCCCTCCTGTACGGCTGCTGACGCCTTGTCGAGCACAGCAAGCATCTCGTCGAGCTTCTGCGCGAAATAGGTATGAACGAGAAGCGCGAAAATCGCTACGCAAAGACCCGTCGCCGTCGCGACGAGCGCCTCGCCGATACCCCCCGTGATCGCGAGCGGCTCACCTGCACGAACACTGAAAATACTGAAGGACTGAATCATGCCGGAAATCGTGCCGAGCAATCCCAAGAGCGGTGCGAGCGTAACAATCGTCGAAAGATAGTTCAATCGAGCGCGAAGCTCCATCGCCATCTCCCCGTAAGCCGTATCGAGTGCGAGTACTAGGTTCGTGCCTTCACTCGCCGCGCGAAGCCCTGCCGCCGCGACGTAAGCTGCAGCCGTATTCACGCTGCCGCACCGTTCCGCCGATGCCTTGATGCCCTGCCCCTTTATCTCTTGGGCAAGGTCTTTGACGAACGCGCCTGCGCCCTTTCCCGCCTGCCGATAAAACCGCCAACGCTCTATCGCGATTGCCGCAACGAAAATCGAACAAAGGAGCAAGATGTACATGACCGGCCCGCCCTTTTGAAACATTTCCCAACTACTCTGCAAAAAAACCATCCCCTAGTCTCACTTGATACTAAGGATCCATATCGTTATCAATGATACAGATTCTGTATATCACTATCAATCTCATTAGCGAGTATAGCACAGCAAACATGCAAATGCAAGGAAAAATGAAAACGGCCTGCAAGCGTGTCCATCTTACAACGACAAATCCATGTCCTTCTGCTATAATATACTCATTGAAAACCCATTTCAATGAGTATACATCCATAATCCATAATCCATAGAAAGGAGCTTTTATGCCAGTTGAAATTATAGAAGGACTTTCTATCCCATTTCTCGGCACGAGCCTCGGTGCGGCATGTGTCTTTTTCATGCGCAGTGCGCTCAATCGTTCCGTCCAAAAAGGGCTTACGGGTTTTGCAGCAGGCATCATGGTGGCGGCTTCGATTTGGAGCTTGCTCATTCCCGCGATGGAGGAAAGCGCCGCACTCGGACGCTATGCCTGTCTTCCTGCCGTCATCGGCTTTTGGATCGGCACACTTTTTTTGCTCGCACTCGATCATATCATCCCACACCTTCACATGAACGCAAAAAAAGCAGAGGGTCCGAAAAGCAGGCTTTCACGCAATACCATGCTCGTGCTCGCCGTCACGCTTCATAATATCCCGGAGGGTATATGGCGGTCGGCGTTGTACTCGCAGGCTATTTATCCGGCGACGCGAACCTTTCACTCGGTGCAGCACTCGCACTTTCTATCGGCATCGCCATACAGAATTTTCCTGAGGGCGCGATTGTCTCCATGCCGCTTGCGGCAAACGGCATGAGCCGATTCAAGGCATTTATTGGCGGCGTCCTATCCGGCATCGTCGAGCCGATCGGTGGTTGTCTGACCATTTTGGCAGCGAGCTACGTCGTCCCCATTCTCCCCTACCTACTCGCATTTGCCGCCGGTGCGATGATCTACGTCGTCGTTGAGGAACTCATTCCAGAGATGAGCGCGGGCGAACATTCCGACATCGGTGTCATCACGTTCGCCGTCGGCTTCACGCTTATGATGGCGCTTGATACAATACTAGGCTAATCCTGCTATCATGGACAAAGCCTTTCATCTATGCTAATATGCTGAATTGGTGAAAAACGGTTTTCTTTCCTCTCTAATAAAGGAGTGTTTGTATTGCAAAAACGACCAATTGGCGTGACAGAGAAGCTGCCGCTTCTTGAAATGATACCGCTTTCCTTCCAGCATTTATTTGCCATGTTCGGCTCAACGGTACTCGTCCCGATCCTCTTCAAAGTCAATCCTGCGACAGTTCTCTTGTTTAACGGAATCGGAACCATTTTTTACCTCGTCCTCTGCAAGGGGCGAATTCCGGCCTACCTTGGTTCGAGCTTCGCCTTCCTCTCTCCTGTCTTTCTCGTGCTTGCTCAGTACAGCTACGAAGCAGCGCTCGGCGGGTTTATCTGTGTCGGCATCGTATTCGTGCTCGTTGCGTTTCTCATCCGCGCTGTCGGAACGAGCTGGATTGATATTCTTTTCCCGCCCGCTTCGATGGGTGCGATTGTCGCTGTCATCGGTCTTGAACTCATGCCAACGGCCGCAGGGATGGCGGGCCTCACAGGAGAGAAGACAGATGTTTCCGCTGTCACCGTATCGCTTTTGACACTCGCGATTACGATATTCGCTTCCGTTGCCTTCCGCGGCTTCCTCTCGATCATCCCCATCCTCATCGGCGTCGTAGGCGGCTACATCGTCGCTGCGTGCATGGGACTCGTCGACTGGTCGTCTGTCGAATCGGCGCCATGGTTCGCATTGCCGACCTTCTATACGCCGACGTTTGATCTTGGTGCAATTCTCATTATCCTGCCCGCTTCGCTCGTCGTCATCGTCGAACACATTGGTCATCTCATTGTGACGGGCAACATCGTCGGGAATGATCTCACAAAGGATCCCGGGCTTGATCGTTCCCTTCTCGGCAATGGTATCTCGACCATTTTTTCCGGGTTCTTCGGCGCAACGCCCAACACGACATACGGCGAGAATATCGGTGTGCTCGCCATTACAAAAGTATTTTCGACATGGGTCATCGGCGGCGCAGGAGCCTGCGCTATCGTACTTTCCTGTCTCGGCAAGCTTGCCGCCATCATCCAAAGCATTCCGACGCCCGTCATGGGCGGTGTCTCCATGTTGCTCTTCGGTGTTATCGCCGCTTCCGGCATCCGCATACTCGTCGAGGCAAAGGTCGATTACAACAATCCGATGAACCTGCTCCTCACTTCCATCATCATGGGACTCGGTGTCTCGACGGCAAGCCTCACGATCGGCACGGTCACGTTCAAGGGCATGTCGCTCGCTACAATCGTCGCGATTATTCTCTCACTCGCATTTCACCTCATTGCACGCGTGCGCGGTGATCATAAAAAGGCCTCAGATCCGTGACTTTTATACGTGTACCGCAGAGCACGCTGCCAACGCCTGCGAAACAATTTCTCATGCAGACGCAGTACATCTCGCATACAATCTGGAAACGAATCAAGCATTCCGGCACGTTTCGCGTAAACGGCGTTCCTGTAAATGCCGCGCAAACCGTCATCCGAGGCGGTGATTGCATCACCTACGACATCGTGCGCGAGAGTGCCATCACGCCAGAAGATATTCCGCTCTCCATCTGCTACGAGGATCCATACCTGCTCATCGCCAACAAACCGGCCAGCCAGCTTGTCCATCCGACGACGAAAGAATCAACGGGTACGCTGGGAAACGCCGTGCTCGCTCACTTTGCAGCGCATGGCGAACACCATGCCTACCACCCCGTCCATCGTCTTGACCGTGCGACTTCCGGGCTAGTGCTCATCGCAAAAGTGCCACAAGTACAGGATAAGCTCACAGCCCGCAAGAACGGAAAGAAACTCTTTCGCCGCGAATACCTTGCCATCGTCTCAGGAGGCATTTCCCCATCTACCGGCACGATCGATGCGCCAATCGCACGGGCGTTGCCGAGCATTATACTACGCAAGGTCGCCGCAGAAGGGAAATCCGCCATCACGCACTACGAGACGCAGCGAGCAGGAAAAAATCACGCTCTGCTCCGTCTCGCACTGGAAACGGGACGCACCCATCAGATTCGCGTCCACCTCGCACACCTCGACCATCCGATTCTAGGCGACAGCCTCTACGGCGGCGCAATGAATGAAATCAAGCGGCAGGCGCTCCACGCCTACCGCCTTCACTTCACGCACCCGATGACGAATGAGCTTATTGACATCATCGCTCCCATCCCATCGGATATGAAGCAGGTTCTCTCTTCGCCCGATTTTTAGTTCCATAACAAAAGGCGTCTTTCCCATCGTCATGATAATGGAAAGACGCCTTTTGGTCCCGTATAGCACTTAACCTTCGATTGCCTGCAAGGCATTTCTGACCTTTGCCGCAACCCCCTTCATCTTGCTCGCTGCGACGGAGCAAGCCGCGATGCGGACGCCGAGCCTGAGTGGCACAGCGAAGATGAAATCGTCATGCAGCTTCTCGCAGACTGTCCTTGGATCCTTTGCCGGCACGGAGAGGAAGAATCCGCCCTTGTAGGGCAGCGCATTGAGTCCGCATGCTTTCGATTCTTCCATAAAGAGTGCACCGCGGTTCTGAATCATCTTGTAGAACGCGTCACGCTCCTTTTCGAACTGTGCGAGCGCACTCTTGTCCTGCTGAATGCGCGTAAGCAGCGTCATTGCGCCTCGATTGATATTCGACCACGTCGCGCGGCTCGTGTACTTGTTGATTTCCTTGAATTCTTCGATGACCTCTTTGCTCGCAGAGACGGCAATGAGCGCCCCCGTGCGCTGCCCATACGCCGTATAGCCTTTCGACATCGAGAACGAAAACATGATGAGAACATTTTCCGGCAGGCTGCCAAACTTCTCCATGAACTTCCTTGTCTCATTCTTTTCGCCTGCGTATTCGATGTAGGCGATATCGATGAGAATGCTGATCTTCTTCCCTTTTGCAGCATGCTTTTTCGCAAGTGCAAGAACCCCGTCCCAGTCTGCTTCCGTCAGGCTGAAGCCCGTCGGATTGTGCGCCGGCGTATTGAGAATCACGAGCAGGCTGTCCTGCTTCATCAAAAGCGCATCGACCTTCGCCGTGAAGTCAGCGAGATTGAAATTCTGCGCTTCGTCGAACAGCTTGAAATTCGTAAGGTACGAGCCGCATTCATTGCAGATGACGTTGTACGTGCCCCAAAACCAATCGCTAGTAAGCACTTCCTCACCACGCTCCGCATAGTTCGCAACGGCGTGATGGATGGCTCCCGTGCCGCCAGCCGTCGCAATCGCACCGAAGTATCCCTCCGGCTTATGCGCAGCAAACGTCAGATCAATGACAGCATCGAGATAGGCGGGCAACCCCGAAATCGGCGCATAGCTCATATAATCCTCTATCGAAAGCGAGCGGAACATACGCTCCATGGTGGGAATGCTCGCGAGCTTTCCGGCATCATCCATCATGACGCCTATCGTCGCATTCGTCACTTTGCCTGCGCCGTATTTTTCTGCCGCTTCCCTGCAAGCCGCATTCGCTCCAAAAATGGCATCCTTCAGTCTCTTGCCTGCCGCATGCGACGCTGCCATACTCGTTGCCATATAAATGCCCCCTAAGATTCTCGTTCGTCCTTGCTATAACGTATACTATCATAAATGATATGTTTCACCTTGTCTACTGCCTTCAAGCAAAGTATACAATATATCCAGCTCCAGTTCCTACATAGAAAAAGGAGCGTTTCTTCCATCGGAAAGACGCTCCTTTTCTCCATCCTTCATGCCTGCTTTGGGAAAAACTCCTCATGTATCGCATTGACGGCTTCCTTTAGCTGTGCGCTCTTGACGAGGCACGAAATACTGATTTCCGATGTGCTGATGATGTCAATGTTGATCGCCGCCGTCGAGAGTGCGCCAAACATGCGCGCTGCGATTCCAGGACTGCCGAGCATGCCCGCGCCGACAATCGAGACCTTTGCAACATCCTCCTCGATAAGCACGGCAATCGCATTGAGCTTGTCCGCGACCTTGTCGACAACCTGCTTCGCCTGTCCGAGATCATCCGACGCGACAGTGAAGACCATGTCTGTCACGTTCTTCTCGATGTTGCGAATGCTCTGCACGATCATATCGACATCGATATTTGCATCCGCGAGAGCCGAGAAAATCTCATGCGCAATGCCGGGCGTATTCGGAATGCCGAGAACGGCGATCTTCGCCACCTTTGCATCATGTGCCACACCGCGAATCACAAAATCCTTGTCTTCCATCGTATAATCCTCCCTTATGATCGTGCCAGTCTTGTTCGTGAACGTCGAGCGCACATGAATGGGAATCTTGAAGTATTCCCCCATCTCGACGGAGCGCGGCTGCATGACGCCTGCGCCGAGACGCGCCATTTCGAGCATCTCATGATACGTGATTTCCTTCATCTTGCGCGCGTCGGGAACGATGCGCGGGTCAGCCGAGTATACCCCTTCGACATCCGTATAGATTTCACAGCTATCTGCCTTGAGTGCGCCCGCAAGTGCGACGGCAGACGTATCAGAGCCGCCGCGGCCGAGCGTTACGGGGTCACCATTCGGATCGATCCCTTGGAAGCCCGCAACGACGACGATCTTTCCGTCCGCGAGTTCCCTCTTGACGCGATCCGGTGTGATCTCCGTAATGCGTCCTTTCGTATGTGCGGAATTCGTCTGCATTCCTGCCATCGCACCCGTAATCGAGACCGCGGGCTGTCCGAGCTCCTGAAATGCCATCGAAAGCAGTGCGATCGAGACCTGCTCGCCCGTCGTAAGCAGCATATCCATCTCTCGCGCGTACTGATAGGGGTTCTTCGTGATGCCCCCTGCAAGCGCGATCAGATCATCCGTCGTATCGCCCATAGCCGAGATGACCATGACGATCCGATCCCCCGGCTGCTTTTCACTGAGCACGCGCTTTGCCACATTCAGGATCTTTTCCGTGGAAGCGACCGAGCTGCCGCCAAACTTCTTTACAGTAAGTGCCATGATTCTCCCCCTAAAATACGCGATCCGCCGCTCTCTTCATGCCAAATGGCCAAAAGCAAGGAACGGTTGTGATAGGACATGATCGGAATGTACGCTACATTATACAAGAATTTTGCTTCAATGTCTACTGTTATTGTGCATTTGCACCTGCTTATGCGACTTTTTATTGTATTCTATTCCTATTTGCGGTACAATGGAGCGGTAATTCGACACATGAAGGAAAGAGAGCGAAACCATGGTAAAATGCTCGCACTGCAACCGCAAAATCGATGAAAAAGCCGCCCTCGTGCACAAAGACGCAAGCGGCAGCAGGCGCGTGATCTGTACCGATTGCTTCGAGAAACTCTCTGGCGTCGACTACAAGACCTTCGCCTATCGAAAAGAAAGCGCAAAGCAGATGGCGTTCGCCATGATCTGCTGCATCGCCGCAACGATTTACGCCTTTCTTGAACGTGGATGGGAATACGGTATGGTCGGTATCGTAGTGACCATTCTGCTTTACTTCTTTGCCGGCGAGTTGCGAAAGTAATTTACTCGGCAAGAAGCTGCGCCACGTCTTCGTCCGTCAGACCAAATGCCTTTTTGAGCGCATCCTTTCCCATACCGCCCGCAGAAAGGCGGCGGATGATGTCCACGCGCGCCTTGGACAATCCTTCGACAAAGCCACGCGCATACGTATCCAAGCTCGATCCATCGGCAGGAAGCGCCGCAAGGCGCTCGTTCATCATGCGCAGCAGATACGGATCCTCGAGATTGATCTGTGGCTTCTTCCATAGTGCCGCACGCTCTGCATTCGTGAGCATCTGCTGCTTTGGCCGAAGCTGATAATCGCCATCGGCGAACATCGTCCACGTTTCATCGGCAGGCCATGAGTCCTTCAGCATGCGTTCGACATTTGGACGCTCCTTCTTCTCATAGAATGCTTCCGCTGCAGCACGTTCCATGCCCCCCTGCACCTTTCGTTCGATCAGCCGTTCGCGCAAATCAGATGGACGCGCCTTGATCATGACGGTATAATCGGCGAAATGGCGCAGTTCACACCACTTCGTATCGCCAAGGAGCAGCCAATTTCCTTCTATTATGGCAAGGGGCTTGCGCACTGCCGCGATTTCTTCGATGACATCGTGCCGTGATCGATCGTAAATTGGCCAGCGCTGGCCGCTCTCACGCACATGGGCGAGCTTTTCAATCAAATGATCCACATCGAATGTTTCGGGACAGCCTTTGACCTCACGCATCGGGAGCTCTTGCCCATCCCGCGTGATGGTATGGGAAGCGATGTAGTCCGCATGGTAGTGAAAGCCATCGAGCCCCAAGACCTGCACAGGTGCAACTCCCTCGCTCGTCTGAGCGAGTTTTTCGAGCAGCAGGCCGAGCGTCGACTTTCCCGTGCCGGGAGGTGCGACGAGAAATGCGACGACACGGCTTCCTCGCTGCATGCAGAGGCTCGTAAGCCTGCGCAGAAGCGGCAAAAAAAGTCCCTCGATTGTCCGCTCATTGTAACGCGCTTTCTGTACAAGCCCATTGGCCGTCAGACGACACGTGCGCCATTCTTTTTCCACCATACGCTCACCTCAAAGAAACATCTTGACAATATCGCGGCGACTCACGATACCGATGAGCATGCCGGCTCCATCGAGCACAGGAACACGCTTTACGTGCTTGTCGTACATGATTTTCGCAACCCGTGTGACATCGTCTTCCGCATGCACCGAAACGACCTCCTTTGTCATGATATGACGTGCCGTCTGTGCTGCCATCTTGCGGAACGCTTCGCGATACTCGCGAAGTCCGTTATAATAAATGACCGCCCCCAAGATACAAAGTCCATCAGGAAGGTCAGGCGCGATTTCCTTTCGCATGAGATCGCCCTCACTGACGATGCCGACGACCCTCCCATCACCATCGACGACGGGAACGCCGGAAATGCGTTTTTCGACTAAACACTCGGCAATCTCCCGAATCGACGCATTCGGCTGTACCGTGATGACATCTTTTGTCATGATCTCGCTGACCAGCATAATAACACCGCCTCTAATAACACCGTATAAGAATGATCTTTCGTATAGAAGATTCGCTGTTTCTTTGCAGCAATCCTTCTTTTCCTGCCGCACGCTCATGCCTCCTGCAGAAAGAGGTCCATCATGCACATCAAAACATACCGAACTTCCATTATTCTCGGCATCACGTTCACGCTGCTGCTTTCGACCTTTTGGTTTTTGCCGCAGCTTGCCTTCATCATCTTTATCTCACTGCTTTTGCAGCTTCTCCTGCGGCCGCTCGTCGATTGCCTCGAATCAAAAGTGCCTCGTGCACTTTCATCCGCATTCGTTCTATGCGTCTTTCTGCTCGTCGCTTTCGCGCTGCTTTGGATCGTATCGAGCACCTTTGTGCCGACGTTTTCGCGATTCGTGACAGATTTTCCACAGCTTTCCGAGAAACTGCAAGAATCTTCCTTTCTTCAGGACACGCCGATTTTGAATGAAGAAGCCGATCGGATTTGGGCTGAGCTTAAATCGGCAAGCGTGCTTGCTTTGACTTCCTCGCTATCGCTTGTGTTTTCCGCATTCGGCAAGGCAATCGATCTCATCATCATCTTATTCGTCACGTTCTACCTGCTAAAAGACGGCGAGGCAATCAAAGAGTACCTTGCGCGCCTCTTTCCGACGCGCGATTACACGCGCGTGCTCGCGCTCTTCAATCGGATTCTGATGGCACTGCGCACCTACGTTTGCAGCCAACTCATAATCTGCTGCATCACGGCGGCGGTCGTCTTCTTTTACTTCACGGCAAGAAGCCTCCCTTACGCTTCCGTCTTTGCCGTTGTTTCCGGCGTCTGTGAATTTATCCCCGTCCTTGGACCGACGGTAGCGTCTGCATTCGGCACACTCCTCACAGCGACGGAAAACGGCTGGATCGCACTTCAGACGCTCGGCTTCTACATTGTGCTCACGCAGATCAATCACAATATTGTCTACCCGACGCTCATCGGCAAATCGCTGAACCTCCATCCCATCGCCATCATCCTCGGCATCATCCTTGGCGGCGAGCTTTTGGGAGCCGCGGGCATGTTTCTTGCCGTCCCATTCATCGTGATCTGCAAACTCGTCATCGAGGACATCTACACGGACCGCATACAGACACGTGAGAAACTGCGCTCATCGCGCTGGCTCGCCAAAAATCCAAAGCCCCCTACAGAATGACCTATGCAAAAACAATAGAGAGATCCCCATATTATGATGTATGAAAATCTCTCTATTATTTATTATGGAAGCATTCTATTGCTTACCCGCGATTTAACTCCTTCTTGACACGACGCCAATCGGGATAATAGATGTCCATGCGCGCCTTGAACGCCGATCCGTGGTTGCGGACCCATAGGTGTGTGAGCTCGTGCGTCACGACGTATTCGAGTGCTTCCGGGGCGTGCTTCACGAGCGCAAGGCTCAGCCAAATGCGCGCGGCGATCACATTGCATGTCCCCCAGCGCGTTTTCAT
>PPYE01585074.1_pt1 | contig 30982 bp, 29 predicted proteins | sample 1559881 | NCBI WGS metagenome assembly PPYE01 (sample SAMN08240022, study PRJNA423297) | Human gut metagenome, whole genome shotgun sequencing project. | reverse complement strand
TACCCAAGCGGCCAAAGGGAGCAGACTGTAAATCTGCCGTCACAGACTTCGAAGGTTCGAATCCTTCTCCCACCACCATCTTCAATACTCTTCACTATTTTTTCATTCCAATTCTTTTATTAAATCAACAAACCTGTTCAATATACTCGAGTGATATTTGGATTTATAGATATAACAATTATAAATCAGCTCCGTTTGTGTTAAAGGTATAAAGCACAGTTGCTTTTCATCCTCACTTTTAATCGGGTTTTCATCAGTAAATAATAGCGAATGGTGAGTTTGAATAAAGTTTAAACAACAATTTAAATCATCCATCAATCTAATACTGACAGGTTTACCCTGATCCGCTATTTCATTTTCTAATTTCTTTATTTTTGCTGTTTTATATAAAGCGGGATCACATAACCAAATATTTTCTTTTAGCAATGTATTGATATTCTCTTGTGCTTTTTGTGCTAAGATTTGTTGGCAACATATTCCTAGATATTTATTTTTAACTTGATGTATTAAGCTAAACTTTTCACTAATAATTTTATCTGAGCTTAAGATTAACGTGTTTCCATCATAATCTGGTATCTCTTCAAAATTATCTTTCGAAAATCTCATCATATTTATATGTGAACAATTCTTATTGGCTGCTTGATAGAGTGCTGTTAAATATTGACTTTTACCCCAATCATAATAAACATGAATGCTATTATTAATAACGCCCGATGTGTGTTTTTTTGTTATCTCTTTTTCTTGCAGATAAAGTGATTTTAAATCATTATAGAGTTCTAACCCTTCTTGCGTTAAACTCATACCAAACTTTTCCCGCTTAAACAAGCGCTTCCCTAGCACGGCTTCAAAATCTTTGATTGATTTCGCTACAGGTGGTGTCGTTCGGTTCATCACACGAGCAGCTTTACTTAAGGATCCATTTTCAACGACGGCCATAAAGGCCTCTAATTTACGAGAAAAAAACATAATCCACCATTCCTTTGCTGTGTTAAACAAAACAATTAAATTAATTTTATTAATATAAATAAAACACATATTAACTGAAAGAAATCCATGCGAAATAAATATTATTTTTAATTATCTTCACCTCCTATAAATATAATTTATAATTCAATTGATATTTTTATTCTGTCATTTTGCTTTACATATAAAAAATGATAATACTTATATTCTTCTATCAAAGAATAGTTTATGTTTCTACTTTATTTAATTAATATTTTTTGTTAGGCATAAACTTATTAATATTATTAGTTGCCATACATTTTGCTATTTGGCTACGATTTATCTATATCACGCGATTATATCTCGATGACAGGTATTAACATTGGTATGTAACCGACTTACATTTATTTCATTATCCTGTTAGTATAAGTTATCCTATTATTCAATCTATAAATGGTTATAGTCACATGAAATTTGTCTCATTCAATATTAATGGATTACGTGCTCGCCCTCATCAGCTCGAAGCCATTGTAGAAAAACACCAACCCGATGTTATTGGACTGCAAGAAACAAAAGTTCATGATGATATGTTTCCATTAGAAACTGTCAGTGCCTTGGGCTACCACGTTTTTTATCATGGACAGAAAGGCCATTATGGTGTGGCTTTGTTAACTAAGGCGAAACCTGTCGCGGTACGTAAAGGATTCCCTGGTGATGGTGAAGAAGCTCAGCGTCGTATGATCATGGCGGACATTGAAACCCCCGCTGGATTATTAACGGTAATGAATGGTTATTTCCCTCAAGGTGAAAGTCGTGATCATGAGACAAAATTCCCTGCTAAAGCAAAATTCTATGCTGATCTACAGCAGTATCTGACCACCAGCTTAACGCCTTCCTCTCCCGTACTGATTATGGGGGATTTAAATATTAGCCCAACCGATAAAGATATCGGTATCGGCGAAAATAATATGAAACGTTGGCTAAAAATGGGTAAATGTTCATTTTTACCGGAAGAGCGAGAGTGGTTAGCAACGCTGATGGGTTGGGGATTAACCGATACTTACCGCGCCCAACATCCTGAAGTCGAAGACCAATTTTCTTGGTTTGATTATCGCTCAAAAGGCTTTGATGATAACCGAGGCTTACGTATCGATTTACTGCTAGCAAGTCGTTGCTTAGCAGATAATTGTATTTCAACCGGCATTGACTACGATATTCGTGCGATGGAAAAACCTTCCGATCACGCACCTGTTTGGGCCGAGTTTAAGCTTTAATTCCCTCTCCCCCCTTATTGATAAACCCCACTTTAAATAGATTAAAAGTGGGGTTTATTTATATATTAGTTAGCGTCTTACACAATCAACTAAGCATCACTCTTTATATTGCGATTCGTAGATTGAGACTGCGCTGAACGACTTTTCCCTTGTGCACTTTTTTTCGTCGCACCTTTACGTTTTTTATTCTGCGCAGGCGCAGGCAGGTTTCTAAACGCTTGAATATTAGGACGACGTTTAGCTTGAGTAATTAATTCAAATAGTGTGTTACTTAATGGCATCATAAAATCTTGATACTTAAATTGCTTCTCACTAATTTGCGTTAATATTGATTCCCAATGAGCGGTCATATCGGGTAATGTCGCCATATCTGGCAAAACATGAATTAATGCTCTTCCTGCTGGTGTCGAGTTGATAGCTCGCCCTTTCTTTTGTAGAAAGCCGCGTTTAAACAGTAATTCAATAATACCAGCCCTAGTCGCTTCAGTACCTAGCCCATCTGTCGCTCTTAGGATCTTCTTTAGCTCTTTGTCTTGCACAAAACGTGCAATACCGGTCATAGCCGAAAGTAGCGTAGCATCTGTAAAAGGTCTTGGTGGTTGGGTCTGCTTGGCAACAATTTCGCCTTTTTCACAAAGTAACTCATCACCTTTAGCCACAATAGGTAAGGCGCTACCATCATTTTCCGCATCTTGCTCTTTACTACCTAATAAGGTACGCCAGCCGGCTTGTGCTAAAAATCGTGCCTTAGCAATAAACTTTCCATTTTCAATATCGAGTTCAATCACACATTTGCGGTACACCGCATCTGGCATAAATTGCATTAGATATTGTCGGGCGATCAAATAGTAAATATTCTTTTCATTTTCACTTAATGAAATATTACCTGTTTTCGCAGTAGGAATAATGGCATGGTGCGCATCTACTTTCTTGTCATCCCAGCAACGGTTCTTTTTATCAATATCTAATGTTTCTTGTGGTAAAAGACTATTATCATGCACACTAATGGCATTCATCACCGCATGACGCCCAGCAAAGTGTTCATCAGGCAGATAGCGACTATCGGAGCGTGGATAAGTAATAAGTTTATGCGTTTCATATAAGCGTTGACATGTGTCTAACACTTGTTGAGCGCTTAAACCAAAGCGTTTCGCCGCTTCAATTTGTAAAGCAGATAATGAAAAAGGCAAAGGTGCTATTTCAGACTCTTGTTTATCTTGATAATCGGTAACATTAGCAGGCTTGCCAGCTATTCTATCAACAACATGCTCTGCTAATTTGCGATGTAATAAACGCCCTTCTTCATCTTGCCAAGGCTCGCAGTGTTCACTCGGCTGCCAAATAGCGGTAAATCTCTCATCTGCAGGAGTAACGATATGCGCTTTGACTTCAAAAAAATCTTTCGGTACAAAGTTTTCAATTTCTTCATCACGGCGTACGACTAAACCCAGCACCGGGGTTTGTACTCGCCCAACAGAAAGTACGCCTTGGTAACCATTGCGCTGTCCTAATAACGTGTAAGCGCGTGTCATGTTAATGCCATATAGCCAATCCGCCCTCGCTCTTGCTAAGGCAGAAACACATAATGGAATAAATTCATGATTGTAGCGGAGCTTATCAATTGCTCGAGATACCGCGGCGGGGTTTAAATCGTTAATCAGGCAGCGGCGTGCCTGTTTTCTTTGAGCATCACTAATATTAAGGTAATTAAGTACTTCATCTACTAACAGTTGCCCTTCGCGATCGGGGTCTCCTGCGTGGATCACTTCATCGGCTTGTTTTAGTAATGTGTTGATCGTATCTAGCTGTTTTTTCACATCAGCGCGCGGTTTGAGTTGCCATTTATTCGGAATAATGGGCAAATCATCTAACGACCAACGCGCATAGCGCGGATCATATGCATCCGGCTCAGCCTGCTCAAGTAAATGACCAACACACCACGTCACATACTGGTTATCACCACAAACAATAAAACCATCACCACGTTTATGCGGTTTTGGTAATACATCAGCAATAGCTCGAGCAAGGCTGGGTTTTTCTGCAATAAATAATCTCATTACGTTAGTTTGTCACTTCAATTAACGCTCTTCCTGCTTTCGGCTCTGTTAATTCACCGATCGAGGTCAAATCAATATTAAAGCGTTTAGCAACTTCTTTTACTTGCTCAACGGCTTCTGGCTGTACTGCCAGTAATAAGCCACCTGAAGTTTGTGGATCACATAATAATTTACGTTGCATTTCGCTGATATTACCAATCAAATGGCCATAACTTTCAAAATTACGTCCAGTACCGCCCGGTACACATCCTTGCTCTATATACGCTTCTACTTCAGGTAATCGTGGTACTTGTGAAAAGTGAATAGTGGCTTGTAATCCAGAGCCTTCACAAATCTCGCTAAGGTGACCTAATAGACCAAAACCTGTCACATCGGTCATTGCCATGACCCCTTCAATATCAGAAAAATCAGTACCGGCTTTATTCATACGGCACATAATTTCAGTAGCTAGGCCTTGATGCTCAGGTTTTAATAAGCCTTTTTTCTCTGCGGTAGTTAATACTCCAATACCTAAAGGTTTAGTTAAAAAAAGTTGGCATCCTGCTTTAGCAGCACTGTTTTTCTTAATTTTACTCACCGGTACAACGCCCGTTACCGCTAAACCAAAAATAGGTTCAGGAGCATCAATCGAATGCCCACCAGCAAGGGAAATCCCTGCTTCTTGACAGGCAGCTCGTCCACCTTCGATAACTTCACGAGCAATTTCAGGCGCAAGTTTATCAATTGGCCAACCTAAAATTGCTATTGCCATAATAGGTTTACCCCCCATAGCGAAAATATCACTAATCGCATTAGTCGCCGCAATACGCCCAAAGTCATAGGGGTTATCAACAATTGGCATAAAAAAATCAGTGGTACTGATAATTCCAGTGCCATTACCTAAATCATAAACAGCGGCATCATCTTTCGTTTCATTACCAACCAATAAATGGGGATCGTGAAACTTAGCCTGTTCACTATGTAAAATCGTTTCCAAAACTTTTGGTGAAATTTTGCAGCCACATCCGGCACCATGACTGTATTGTGTTAAACGAATTGCTTCAGACATAACATGTCATCCTTTTAAAAATAAGTCACAAAATCAGTTAAATCAGCAGGAGAAACCGTTGTAGGTGCTTTCAATGCGGGAGTACCAAGATATAAGAAACCAACAATATGGTCGTGCTCTCCACAACCTAATCCCGCTCTTACCACTGGATCATGAGTCCAAGAGCCTGAACGCCAAATACCACTATAACCTTGTGCCACTGCAGCCATTTGCATCGCCTGAACACAACAGCCTGCCGCAACAATTTGCTCCCATTCAGGAACTTTAGGATGCGCTTTAACTTTGGCAATCACGGTAATAATTAAAGGTGCACGAAAAGGTGCGTTTTTTGCTTTTTCTTCTACCTCAGCACCTAGTTGACTCACCACCGCCGCTTTATGTAATAATTGACTAAAACGCTCAATACCATCCTCTTTCATCACGACAAAGTGCCAAGGTTTAAGGGCGCCATGATCGGGGGCTCTCATACCAGCTTGTAAAATAGCTTCAAGCTGTTGGTTATTTGGGGCTGGAGTAGTCAGTCGAGACGCTGAACGTCGATTTAAAAGCAGTGTTAATGCATCCATTTTTGTATTCTCCTGTCAGTATTATTGTAGCAAAATCCCTTAAGAGCAGGGATAGACAGTTGTTATCAATTCGCAGTATAACAAAATGTTATATTACCACCACCGAGAAATTTAAGCGGATATTTTTAGCTAAAATAGGATTGTACTTAAGCCAATATTGAGCGTTTGTTCAAAATATGAATGTGTTAGCTTTTAGGTGTAATACACTGCCCAAGCGCAATAAAATACGTGACAGACTTTCGCTAGTCGCTATATTAGAATGGTGTTTAAATATTTGCAGTCTAAGTAGTCAATCGAGTTTTGTTATTAAAGGATCGAAGTGAGATGTAGGGAATATTAGCGTTTTTTATTCTAAAAATAGCCGTGACCTTTGCTGTCTATTGTTCACCTGCAAGGCATACTCTCATGTAAATAAGGTATGTTGTGGCTATACAGCTAATTTCTTGAGTCGCTCAATATTGAAATAAATACTTTAATAATAGAAACTTAAACCTTTACCATCAATTCTAGCATAACTGTTTAGGATTAATTTTTAGCTTTACATGATGTGGAGATAATATGAGTAAAATTATGGAGTTAATCGGCACTATTTTTCGATTTAGTTGGCAGGCGATTAACTTTATCAGGAAACTAATCTTAAACGTTATTTTCTTCTTTCTACTTTTTATGGGTGTAGGACTCTATTTCATCGTCCAAGAAACGCAAAAACCTACCGATTATCAAGGTGCATTACTGGTTGATTTAAAAGGCGTTATTGTTGACCAAACAGCTAACCAAAATCCTTTAGGGCAAATGAGCCGAGAGCTTTTGGGTGTTTCGGGTAGCCAGTTACAAGAAAATTCGTTATTCGAAGTCGTTGATACCTTACGCAAAGCAGCGACTGACCCCAAAATTAAAGGAATGGTACTAAAACTTGACGAATTTGCTGGGGCAGACCAACCTTCACTCAATTATGTTGGTAAAGCGCTGACTGAATTTAAAAAAACAGGTAAACCTATCTATGCGATTAGTGGTTATTATAGCCAACCGCAATATTACTTAGCCTCTTATGCAGATAAAATTTATTTAGCATCACAAGGTGCTGTGGGTATTTATGGTTTAGGTTTTAGTAATCTCTATTACAAATCGCTATTAGAAAAACTTAAAGTTAATACCCATATATTCCGTGTGGGAACCTATAAATCAGCTGTTGAACCGCTGATGCGCGATAATATGTCTGATGAAGCCCGAGCCGCATCTAGTCGATTAGTTTCCGTACTCTGGTCTAATTATTTAACGCAAGTTGCAGAAAATCGTAGTATTACTAAGGAAGATGTTTTCCCTGGTGCAAAAGAGATGATAGTTGAGTTGCGTAAAGCCGATGGCGATAATGCTACTTATGCACTTAATCGCAAATTGGTCGATACTGTTAGCTCTTATGCCCAATTTGAAGCGGATATGAAAGAGACCTTTCAATGGGATCATGAAGCTAAGCAGTTTAACAATATTAGTATTTATGATTATGCTGATAACCTCACCGCATTCGCCCCAGAAAACGAAGACGGCAATATTGCGGTTGTGGTCGTTCAAGGCGCAATTATTGATGGTGAAAGCATTCCTGGCTCCGCAGGTGGTTCAACCATTGCTAATCAAATCCGTCAAGCGCGTTTAAATCCTAATATTAGAGCATTAGTATTACGAGTTAATAGCCCCGGTGGTAGTGTGTCTGCATCTGAGCAGATCCGCAGTGAAATAGCCGCCTTTAAACAAGAGAAAAAACATGTCGTGGTTTCAATGGGCGGAATGGCTGCATCAGGGGGATATTGGATCTCTACACCTGCGAGTAAAATTATCGCTAGCCCTTCAACATTAACAGGCTCTATTGGTATATTTGGTGTCATCAATACCTTTGAAAATAGCTTAGAATCAATAGGTGTGCATAGTGATGGCGTGAGTACATCACCTCTTGCAGGGCTTTCGGTAACCAATAAATTACCAGAAGATTTTTCAGAGCTATTCCAACTTAATATTGAAAGTGGCTATAAAACATTCCTGAAATTAGTAGCTGAATCACGTAATAAAACACCGGCACAAGTTGATCGTATTGCGCAAGGTCGTGTTTGGGTTGGCGTTGATGCTAAACAAGTAGGATTAGTTGATGAATTTGGTGATTTCGATGATGCTATTAATGCAGCTGCAACCATGGCAAAAATCAAACAACCAGTCATTGATTGGATGAAACCGGAATTAAGCTTATCAGAGCAAATATTAATGAGCTTATCGGCCAATGCAAAAGCCATTATTCCTGATCCATTACAAGCCTATTTACCTGCACCGGTATTTAAAGAAGTTAAAACACAAACTGAGTTTTATCGTAATATGAACGATCCGCAAAACCGCTATGCGTATTGTTTATCTTGTGGTGATATTCAATAAATAAGTGTGCTCCCGCTCAATATGAGCGGGATTATCTTAGCCTTTGATTATTTTTTAGTTATTTTGCTAAATGGTGTAAATAATGATTTAAAACATCAATTGCTGTATTTCAATTGTGCTTTTTGTCTCCCCTTTCTTTTTTTATTCTGCAAACCCCCTATAATCAACTCTTTCTTATCGCTTAATTCATAAGAGTGTTAGGTCTGATGCAAAAAAAATCCATTTACGTTGTGTATACTGGTGGAACTATCGGTATGCAACATTCTGATCACGGCTATATACCTGTATCAGGACATTTACAACGCCAATTAGCTAAGATGCCCGAATTCCATCGTGAAGAGATGCCCAATTTCACAATCAAAGAGCACCTTCCTTTAATTGATTCATCAAATATTACCCCCGAAGATTGGCAATCTATCGCTGATGATATTAGCGAGAATTATTGCCACTATGATGGTTTTGTCATCTTGCATGGTACCGATACCATGGCATTTACCGCTTCTGCACTTTCCTTTATGTTTGAGGGGCTGGCAAAACCAGTTATCGTCACCGGCTCTCAAATTCCATTAGAAGCTTTACGCTCAGATGGACAAACTAACCTATTAAATGCTCTCTATATTGCTGCACATCATCCGATTAATGAAGTTGCACTGTTTTTCAACAATACTCTGTATCGTGGTAATCGTGCGATAAAAGCACATGCAGATGGCTTCAATGCTTTTGCTTCTCCTAATAGTGCGCCTTTATTAGAAGCAGGCATTAATATTAAAACGTTTAAAATAAACCCATTACCTAAGCCAAAAGGTGAGTTTATTGCTCATCATATTACCCCTCAACCAATTGGTGTGGTGACAATATATCCGGGACTTTCTGATGAGGTGGTGAAAAATATCTTAATGCAACCCGTTAAGGCACTTATTTTGCGCTCTTATGGTGTGGGTAATGCCCCTTCTCATCCCGCCTTGTTATCAACGCTACGCGAAGCAACTGAGCGCGGTATTGTCGTCGTTAACTTAACACAATGTATTTCTGGTCGTGTCAATATGGGGGGCTATGCAACAGGACAAGCACTCGCCGATGTTGGGGTGATCAGTGGTTATGATATGACTTTTGAAGCAGCGTTAACTAAACTCCACTATCTACTTAGTCAACAATATAGCTATACTGAGATCTGCCGTTTAATGCAACAAAATCTCCGTGGTGAAATGACATTAAACGATGACGACTAGGTCTAATCAAAGGTAACTCCTGTGAAAAATTCAGCGTTATTATTAGTTGATCTACAGAATGATTTCTGTACCGGTGGCGCATTGGCTGTTAAGGAAAGTGATACTGTCATAGATACGGCAAATCGGCTTATTGATTATTTTCAACGCCATCAGCGTCCTATTATTGCGAGCAAAGATTGGCATCCCGCAGATCATCTCAGCTTTGCAAAAAATTCAGGTACTGTTGTTGGCGAAGTTGGCCAATTAAATGGCCGTCCACAAGTTTGGTGGCCAGTGCATTGTGTACAAAATAGTCATGGCGCTGATTTTCATCCCTTATTAAGGGATGATTTAATTAGTCATATTATTTATAAAGGTCAAAATCGACTTATCGATAGTTATAGTGCTTTTTTTGATAATGACCATGAATATCAAACAGGATTGCATACTCTTTTACAAAGTATGCAGATCGAGCATCTCACCATTTTAGGGATAGCAACTGATTATTGCGTTAAATTTACCGTGTTAGATGCATTACAATTGGGTTATCAAGTATCAGTGGTTATGGATGGTTGTCGAGGTGTCAATATTCAACCAGATGATAGCCAGCTCGCATTTAATCAAATGCAACAACATGGGGCAGTTTTAGTTGATTCAGTAACAGTGCTTAAAAGTGACAAATAATATAAACAACATGATTAGCAATCATCATTCTCTACTTGTATGAATAGTAGAACTAAAAAGTGGTGATTTATCAAAATAAATCACCACCGTTACGCTAACTTTCATTATTTAAATTTAAAAACGTCTTAATCATCATCCATTGGTGTTAATGTGGCTAAACGTTCAGCTTGAAATTGCGCTTTTAGCTCTTGTTTGCTTTTCATCGTAATTTGTCCGTTTGTGCCAACCGTCATATGTTCCGGATTATGGTTATTCTGCGCTTGCCATAAGAGAACAATTTGCATGCAATGCTCTTTTTGCTCTGCCGTGAGTGCAACGCCGTCTGGCCATTTACCTAGCTCAACTGCGGTAGAAAGACGTTGATAAATCTCAGGTGTGACCATTGAAATTAAATCATTAACTTCCATTGATTGCTCCATATATCAAATTACCACGCAAAAGCTGAATCGTTTTTTTATTTGTTAATTTATTGTTAATAGTAACTGTTTAGCCCTTTTGCACTTCACCTGTTTCTGTATTGCTAAATGCCAAAGAGGCAGAATTAACACAATAACGTTGTCCTGTCGGTGCTGGGCCATCATTAAATACATGCCCTAAATGAGCACCACATTGATGACAGCGGATCTCTGTTCTTTTCATATTATGCGAAAAATCATCAAGATAAAGAATTGCATCATCACTTACAGGTTGATAAAAACTTGGCCAGCCACATCCTGCATCAAATTTAGTTTCCGAATAAAACAAAGGCGCAGAACAACATAAGCAATGATAAATACCTGTTTCTCTATTATGTAATAATTTACCACTAAACGGCGGTTCAGTACCCCGCTGTTGCGTCACATAATGCTGCATTTCATTGAGGTTTGATAAATCAATGTGATTGTTATCACTTGAAATATGCACTTTTTTTTCATTATTGCTCATAAACACCTCACACTGACAAAAATGTTTTTTAAAACAACAGCAAATAATAACAAAGATTTAACAACAAATCTGGAAAATATAGTCTAAAATCAATGAGAGTAATCTTTAGTTTTTGAAATGTGATACATTTCACATAACGGAGCAAAGGTAACTTCATTTATCGGCAATGATCCCGATAATACACAGCGTAATATTTATCTAAAACGACCAATCCTTAAGCAAAAAGTGTTTTTTTAATTGATTTTTTGCAATTATTGACACGATTCCGCTTGACGACTGGCGCGGTTTTGGTAACTTTAGAAGCAACTTTTTAATTCACTAATAAAGCTGGTGGAATACATATGACTATCAAAGTAGGTATTAATGGTTTTGGTCGTATCGGCCGCATCGTTTTCCGTGCTGCACAAGAACGTTCAGATATCGAAATCGTAGGTATTAACGATCTGTTAGACGCAGAATACATGGCATACATGCTGAAATACGATTCAACTCATGGTCGTTTCAACGGTACTGTTGAAGTAAAAGATGGCCACCTCGTTGTTAATGGTAAAACCATCCGCGTAACATCAGAAAGAGATCCAGCAAACCTGAAATGGAACGAAATTGGTGTTGATGTTGTTGCTGAAGCAACTGGTCTGTTCTTAACTGACGAAACTGCACGTAAACACATCCAAGCTGGTGCGAAAAAAGTTGTTCTGACTGGTCCTTCAAAAGACAGCACACCTATGTTCGTTATGGGTGTAAACCACAAATCATATGCAGGTCAAGATATCGTTTCTAACGCATCTTGTACAACTAACTGCTTAGCGCCTTTAGCAAAAGTTATCAACGACAAATTCGGTATCGTTGAAGGTCTGATGACAACTGTTCACGCAACAACTGCAACTCAACGTACTGTTGATGGTCCTTCAATGAAAGACTGGCGTGGTGGTCGTGGTGCTTCTCAAAACATCATCCCTTCATCAACTGGTGCTGCTAAAGCAGTAGGTAAAGTTATTCCTGAACTGAACGGCAAACTGACTGGTATGTCTTTCCGTGTTCCTACTCCTAACGTTTCTGTTGTTGACTTAACTGCACGTCTGGAAAAACCAGCAACTTATGCTCAAATCTGTGAAGCAATCAAAGAAGCTGCCGAAGGCGAACTGAAAGGCGTTCTGGGTTACACTGAAGATGCAGTTGTTTCAACTGACTTCAACGGTGAAGTATTAACTTCAGTATTCGATGCTAAAGCAGGTATCGCGCTGAATGACAACTTTGTTAAATTAGTTTCTTGGTACGATAACGAAGTTGGTTATTCAAACAAAGTTCTAGATCTGATTTCTCATATCTCTAAATAATTAGAGTTTAGAAAGCCAAGATTGATTTTAGAGCCACCCTTTCGGTGGCTCTTTTATTTTTTTACTCGGCAGTTTATTGTATTCAAATAGTCCGCGACATAAGGTTATAAAATAATGAATGAGAAAATTTTTTCTTTGCCGGTTATTGAACAAATATCACCTTACTTAAGTCGACGCCAATTAGGTGAACTCCCTATTCTGGTGATCTCTCACCCCAAAGTACGTGCGGCTATTAGTCTTCAAGGTGCCCATCTTATCGCATGGCAACCCGCACAAACGCATCCCGTTTTGTGGCTCAGTGAAGATGCCTTATTTACTCCCGGTGTTGCTATTCGTGGTGGTATCCCTATTTGTTGGCCTTGGTTTGCCTCAGCGGGAACACCAAGCCATGGATTTGCACGTATCTTACCTTGGGAATTTAGTGCTCATTCTGAACAAGAAGACGGAGTGCTTATCACCATGACACTCAAAGAAAGTGCACAAACTCAAAAGTATTGGCCTCATGAATTTACTGTTATTGCTCGATTTAAATTAGGTGATACCTGTGAAATTGAATTAGAGTCATACGGTGACTATGAAGCCACTGCGGCGCTACACTCCTATTTTAATGTCAGTGATATCGATAAAGTTTCCATTACAGGCCTTGGTGGTCACTATATTGACACAGTAGCGGATAAAGAAGTTTATACCGACGAAACCGCCCTACGCTTTAACGGCCGTACTGACAGACTTTATACTGAACCTGAAGATTTTAATCTTATTCATGATGATGGTTGGGATCGTACTATTGAGGTTCACCATTATCATCACAGTGATGTCGTTTGTTGGAATCCGGGTGCAGAACTCGCCAGTTCAATGAAAGATATGAGCTCAGGTGGTTACCGTAAAATGGCATGTGTTGAAACAGCTCGTATTTATCGTCCACTTAAGCCGGATAATGTTCATCCTGGACGTTTATCTGCTGTGATACGCGTACGCAAAAATATTGCTGAAAAATAGTTTGCCACTCTACTTTGTCGAACGAAAAAAGCTTCGAACAAATTCGAAGCTTTTAGTTATCGAAAGCAACTTAACTTACCGTTTTACCGTTAGAAAGTATAAGTGACACCTGTCCATAAAATAGCCGTTACCGATTTATTTACCATCGGGCTATCTTTAACTTCGCTGGGTAAGCGATCCACTCGTCCCATCGCGAAGAAATCCCAGTTTTCAGCAAACTTATAGTTAGCTGAGATTTCAACATAAGGTCTCCAGCTATCATTTGGTCGATATTCTGCTAAACCACTACGCTGAGATTCTCCCTGACTAATCCCATATGCGTAACGATTCTGCTTTTTATTTTCCCAAACAGCACCAATTCCCGGTTGAAGTGACCAATTGCCTAGTTCAAAAGGATAAAGGTAAGCAGCATCAGCAATAATGCCATTACTTTTACCTAAAAGATCACCAGAAATAATCCCTCGTAAACTTCCCCATGACTCATGATGTTTATAGGTAAATCCACCCATGACGGTATCACGGCGACGATTAAGTTTTTTCATCTGCTCATCATCAGAGTCACTTGGTTTAAATGCTTGTGGGTAATAGTGAACATCAACAGACAGCTGATCTTTCGGTGAATTCCATAAATAATATCCTGCGGCTAATGTCGCAAAATAGAAATTTTCAGATTGATAATTAACCAAAGGTACAGGTAATAAATAGTCTTTAGATTTAGCACCCTTATAAGGTGTTACTTGTGATAATACAGAACCCCCTATTGACCATTCTCCCGCGAAGGCTGTCGGTGTACTCAATCCAGCGATTATGGCTAAAGAAATAACAATTTTCTTTTTACTCACGATGATTTTCCATATTGTCTTTGATAAAACAGTGACCAAAAAACGACTGTTGTTATGGTGCACTAAAAGTTAGCTAATAGATTACAATCATTTTATTTTTTACATAAAATGACTGGCAATAAGTGCTTGTCCTAATGCAATTCCACCATCACCAGATGGCAATATCATAGGGGTTAATACCTTTTTATTGTTTAATTTTTGCTTAAACAGATCCTTAAGTAAGATATTATTGAATACCCCTCCTGTTAAAACAATAGTATCAATCTGATGTTCTTGCGCAGCTTGCAGAGCAATATCACCCAAACTTTCGGCTAATAAATAGTGAAATAACCAAGCCTTCTCACTGGTATTCAATGTGATGCTTTCCCATTGTGACCAGAAAATGGACAAATCAACATGCTTATCTTTTACAGGCATTAAATGTCCATATTGCTTGATGATATCAGCATACCGATCTACGTGACACTGTAACGCAGCGCTTTGTAAGTAGCATGCCGCTTCGCCTTCCCAGCTTATTTGTTTAGGTGATAATCCCAAAGAGCAAGCAACTGCGTCAAATAATCGTCCACAAGATGATGCTAGCGGTGAATTTAAACCACGAGCCACTGCCTTACTCAAAATCTGTAACTCAGTGAGCGGAATTGCTTGGGTGATAACACTACCTTGCCAATCTTTTGTAAAAGTAGCTAAATGTGCGAACCAATTTCGCCAAGGCTGTATTGAAGCTAAATTTCCTCCCGGCATAGCAACCGCAGGTAGCCCGCCAATACGTTGGGATTTTTTATAATCCACCAGCAAACACTCGCCTCCCCATAAAGAGCCATCTTGTCCATACCCTAAACCATCAAGGGCTATACCAATTACTGCGCCTTGTTGCTGTGTATGTCCATGCTCTGCTAAACAAGAGACAATATGTGCATGGTGATGGGGAACTTCTATAACAGGAATATGTTGCTGTTCAGCTAGCTGTTTACCTATTTGATGGCTGATATAATTAGGATGAGCATCAATGGCAATCGCTTTGGGCGTAAAACGATAGATCTGTTGAAACAACGTGAGCGATTTCAGTAATTGTTGCCTCACACTTAAATCATCTAAATCACCTAAATGCGGCCCCATAATAGCTTGGTGCTCTTTTAAGAGACAAAACACATTTTTCAGATCCCCTCCTAAAGCCAAAATTGCAGGTTGTGCATCAAAAGTGGTTGGCAATGCGATAGCATCTGGTACATAACCCCGTGAACGGCGGATCATCACACACTGATCATCTTCAATACGCACTAATGAATCGTCCGCTCTTTGTATAATCTCCCTATTATGCATTAGAAATAATTCTGCAATATCACCAAGCTGAGTTAACGCCTCTTCATTGGTTAATGCAGGAGTGTGCCCCGTGGCATTACCAGAGGTCATAACTAATGGAATTTGTGTTTCATGTGCGAGAAGATGTTGCAAAGGATTAGCTGGTAACATAACACCCACTTCTGTTAATCCAGGTGCAATCAGTTCACTTAATGAAATAGGGGCGATTTCTTTAGGAATAAGTACGATAGGTGCTGCGGTACTGGTTAATGTTTCTATCACTTTTGAGTAAAACTCGGCATTATCGTCCGGTTTTTGGAGCTGCTCAATCCCGGTTAACATCACCGCAAGTGGTTTGGCTGGACGATGTTTACGCGCTCTTAAACGCGCAACACTTTCACTATTGCGTGCGTCACAGACTAAATGAAAGCCACCAATGCCTTTTACAGCAACAATTTTCCCCGCTAATAACGCCTGACAAGCTTGCGTTAATGCCCGCTCTTTTATTGCAAGTTGTTGCCCTTGATGATCTGCCAACCAAATATGAGGTCCACAGACAGGACAGGCATTAGGTTGTGCATGAAAACGCCTATCTGCGGGATCTTGATATTCATGTTGGCAAGTCGGACAAAATGGAAATGCAGACATAGAGGTAAAAGGCCTGTCGTAAGGCATTTTTTTTATAATAGTAAAACGGGGGCCGCAATGGGTACAGTTTATAAAAGGATAGTGATAACGACGATTTTGTGGATCAAACAACTCATCAATACAAGCCTGACAAGTCGCTGCATCAGGTACAACTTGTGTATCCATTTCTCCACCACCACTTTTTACAATAGTAAAGTCCGTGGGGAGTTGCTCCCATTGATAAGGTGTTTGTTCAATACGTTCAATGCGTGCAAGAGGAGGACATTGAGCCGTTAATGCATTAATAAAGTGTTGATTTTGCGGTGATAACGTTAAGTGGATCAATACTCCTAAGCTATCATTACTCACCTGCCCTAATAAACCAAAATGATGTGCTAATTGCCAAACAAAAGGGCGAAAGCCAACACCTTGAACCTTTCCTTTCACACGCAATGTAATGCCGTTACTCATAGGATCACCAAATCAAAATAAGTTTAAGCTTATTCTAGTTTAGTGATTATTAACAACTTTCATTTAGATCAGAAAAAGTAGAGTTTGCTACATTTATCGTCACCTCAACCGCCACTCGCGGTGCAATAGCGCACAGTAATTCATAACCAATAGTGCCACAAGCCAGTGCAACTTCATCAACCGGTAATTGATTTCCCCATAACTCAACAGGGCTTCCATGTTCAACATCCGGCAAATCGGTTACATCAATAGTAAGCATATCCATTGAAATACGCCCAACTAATTGTGTTTTATGTCCTTTAACGATAACGGGTGTACCATCTGGGGCATGCCTTGGATAACCATCAGCATAACCACAAGCGACAACAGCAATTCTCATATCACGTTGTGCGGTATATCGGCTACCATAACCAATTTGTTCACCTTTTTTTACTGACTGAATAGCTAATACTTCACTGTTAAAGGTCATCACAGGTTGCAAATCAAAATCAGCAATATCTTGCCACACCCCAGAGGGGGATACACCATATAAAATAATACCGGGACGAACCCATGAATGATGGGTTTGTGGTTCAAATAAAATAGCCGCAGAATTGGCTAAACAGCGCGGTAAATCATTCACCATTGAGCTATCAATAATCTGTTTTTGTGTCGCCATATTCAGCCCTGAATCAGCATTAGCAAAATGGGACATTTGTACAATAGAGCCAATATTAGTTATGCGTTTTGCTCTTTGTATAGCTTGCTGATAGTTTTCTGGTCGGTAACCTAACCGATTCATGCCACTATTGAGTTTCAGATAAATATTGATAGGCCGCTCTAATTGCGCTTGCTCAATGGCTTCAAATTGCCAATCAGCATGCACAACCGTCGTTAATGAATAACGCTCTAATAAATACACATCATCTGGTTTGAAAAAACCTTCAAGCAAAAGAATGGGGCCTACCCATCCTTGCTCTCTTAGCATAATTGCTTTATCTAATTCAATTAAGGCAAAACCATCGGTATGACTTAATGCAGGCCAAACACAAGAAAGACCATGTCCATAAGCATCAGCTTTAACCACTGACCATACTTTACTTCCCTGCGCTTTCGATTTGATCACCGAAAGATTATGACTCAGCGCATCTAAATTTATGCTAATTTTGGCAGGTCTGGACATCGTCTCTCCTTAATTAATAAACAGCATCAAGTTTTTGCCCTGGACGGAGCAATTTAGTATTAAATCCATCGATATAACGGAACACGGAGAGATCATCTGCAGCAATTGCCGTTTTATTACCTGATATTAAATCAGCTAACAGCTGTCCTGAGCCACATGCCATCGTCCATCCTAATGTACCATGCCCCGTATTTAGGGATAAATTACGATATGCGGTTGGCCCAACTATCGGTGTACCATCTGGCGTCATTGGCCTTAAGCCTGTCCAGAATGTCGCTTTACCGATATCACCACCACCCTCATAGAGATCTTGAACAACCATTTTGAGCGTTTCACAACGTGATTTTAAAATATTCAAATTAAAACCTACCACTTCCGCCATACCGCCCACACGAATGCGATTATCAAAGCGAGTCACCGCAATCTTATATGTTTCATCTAAAATAGTGGATGTTGGTGCTCTGCTTGCATCAATAATAGGCATGGTTAATGAATAGCCTTTTAAAGGATAAACTGGAATTGTGATTTTGTTTTTCAAAAATTCAGTCGAGTACGATCCCATGGCGACAACATAGTGATCTGCGGTTAATAAACCATCATGGCATTGTACACCAGTGACTTTATCACCATCAAAAAGTAGGTGTTTTATTTCTTTATTAAATAAGAAGGTAACCCCGGCCTCTTCAGCCATTTTAGCCAGTTTCTTAGTAAAGATTTGGCAATCACCCGTTTCATCATTAGGAAGACGTAATCCTCCGGTAAGTTTATGACTCACATGCTCTAAAGCGGGTTCTGCTGATTTTAGTTGCTCGGCTGTTAGCAGTTCATAAGCCACACCTTCTTGCTTTAATACAGCGATATCATTAGCGGCATTATCAAATTGTTTTTGATCACGAAATAGCTGTAACGTTCCCCCTTGGCGTCCTTCGTATTCAATACCGGTATCTTGGCGTAATTGACGGATACAATCACGACTATACTCAGCAATACGCACCATACGACTCTTATTCATCGCATAATGAGAAGCATCACAATTACGTAGCATTTGCCACATCCAGCGTAATTGGAACAGTGAGCCATCAGGTCGGATCGCTAAAGGTGCATGTTTTTGAAACATCCATTTTACTGCTTTTAATGGAATACCCGGGGCACCCCAAGGTGTTGCATAACCCGGAGATATTTGCCCTGCATTACCTGCACTCGTCTCTTCTGCCGCACTACTTTGCCTATCGACAACAATGACTTCATGCCCTTGTTGTACTAAGTACCACGCACTTGTTACACCAATAACGCCGCCACCTAAGATGATCACTTTCATGGCTAGACTCCAAATAATTTACATTGATATAACATAAGAATAATATTCCATACACAAAAAGCCAGCACAGAATAATCATCTAGCACCACAAAAAAGCAAATTTTAGAGTCAAATCACATTTAATTAGTAATAACAGTGTTAGTTTTGCAGAGCAATTATTAATTCTATTTAAAAATCAATTTGATAGAGTATTTGGCGCTTTTTATAAAAATAATACATAAATATATTATTCAAATATAAATTAAATAAGCCAATAAAAACCCATCATGCGATTTTTATGAAAAACCAAAAAACTTATTATTATCAGAATATAATATTGAGATAAGATATGTTTCAAATTTTTTTTACTAAAAATAGCCAAATTAAAGTATCACCTAAAAATGGATGGTTAAACTAGGCTTGCTGTTTTTAATCTACTACTTTAATAGCAAATAGCAGCAATCATACTTTTGTTACCATCATTTTCTAGATAGCAAATATAAAATCTGAATGATCAGAGTGCTTAGGAGTTTCAATAAAATATTCTAAATTATTACATTGTAATTTTTCGTTACCTACACAGTTACTTAAAGCTATTTTATTTTAAAGAAAATGGATATTATAAAATATCATTTTATGAATATTATTAATATAATAATTCAATTCTATTTTTAATTGTGCTACCATTAAAAATAGAAAAATGAATTTAGGGATAAAGATAGAATGAAAAAATTCGATATAGATAACATATTGAAAAACTTATCTACCGAAGATGTAGAGAGAATAAATAAAACTTATAATGACCAAACTAATAAAGAAGAAAGTTTCAATGAATGGTTTTTTAATACATTTATATTTGATCGCTTCCTGTTTGAAGGATTGTTTATTTCAAGTGTTATAATTTTCATTCTTATAATTATGTCCGAATCCACACCCCACCTATTTTATTCATTCTTAATGTTAGTTTTTTTTTACATTACCATGAGTTTTGTCATCACTGTTTATGATTGTGTTACGAATAAAATATCACTTATTTTATTTTTTAGAGTAAAAAGAATTGCTGTAATGACCTACTTAATGGAAAAATGATCTATTTATAATTGCGAAAATCGAAAAAAAATAAGCTAAATTATTGAGTATTCTCACTAGATGACTCATCGTTCTTATATTTTTTTAATATTAGAATAAGTTTCCCTGCATTGTAGCTGAGCGTAGTAAGTAATAGAGGTTTACTTTGAATGCTAAATTTCCGCTTAAAATCTAATGTACTCCAACGAAACAAACGAACACCTTTACTGGTAAACAAACGATCAAAATATGTCGCTCTATAAGTTCTCCCCGCCATGGTAACAGGTAAATGAATAATACGATTAGGAGAATCATATTTAGCAAAAGCAGCAAATCCATTATATAAACTGACAGTCATATCAATAATATCATAACCTATTTCTCCATGACTCTCGTTCATACCTAAAAATCTTAGTCCCTTTTCAATATTCTCTTTTACTGGGTCTCCACCGAAATTAACCCCACCCTCAGTAAATTCATACACTATATCTGATATACCTTCAATAAACTTACCGCCACCTAGTGTTATACCAATAATTCCAGCTCCTTGCATTTATTTACTTCTAATTTTACGAGCAATCTTAAATGTTAAATATCCAAAAGTACTTTGTATTCCTCCTCCTATAATAGTTTGACTGCTTTTTAAGTAAAATAGTATCCCGTTCCAGAAAAAGTTTTAGTCAGCTCATAGGTTTCTTTACTCCTCTTCCTTAATTGTGAATAAGCAGATATTTCAGTTTCATACTCAACTTCTATTTCATTAAGATATTGCATTATATCCGGCAGGAAACCTACTCCAAATTTTTCTTCAAAAGTAAAAAACATTAAATTATCCTTTCATCCCAAATACTATAAGAACTGGTTCCTGCAGTTACATGTTCCCATGTTATTGACTTGAAACGTATTGATAATGACTCTTCAGATTGAACCTCATTATGTGTTATAGAATTAGGATAAAAACAACTAATATTTACGATTGATGCATCGATAAATTCGATGAAAACTCATAAACTAGAATTTCATCCTCATGCCCTGATTGATACTTATTACCAATAGAATCAAATGAAGAACATCCTTTTGAGATCAAACCTTGATTATTTCCCTTTATATTTAAGTAAATAATATTTGCCAATTTTATATCTTCACTTGTAGAAATACGATAATAAGTTACTTAAAAAGATGTAAATTATATTTAACTATTTTAGTGCGTTGTGAATTATATAAATATTTGCATTATGCTCAAACAGAACTATTCCTATAAATAATCTATTTATATTGTATAATTATCATATTTATCAAAATATCATTAGCAAATTGTTACTTTTTAAATATCCCAATAAAACTTCAAACACCTATCCTCAATGGAGTAATTGCTGACGCATGAATAAAAAATCAGCACTGGATCAATAAGATCCAATGCTGATGTTAAGACGGGATAAACGCGATGAATTAACGTTTTACTTCTTCTAAGTCACTAGGTAGTGGCGATTGAAGCTCATGCCAAATAATGCCACTCTCTTTTCCGTATTGGCGAACGCAGTCCATAACGTGCTCAGTATCTTTTTGTTCACATAGCAACGCCAATTTTTTATAAAATGATAGCGCCAACTCTTTCGCCTGAACATTAGAGAAATAATAACGCCCTACACGGGTATATAATCCCTTAAGTCCGTTTAAGATCAATCCATAAATAGGATTACCGCTGGCAAATGCCAAACCACGGAAAATGTTATAGTCCAACTCACTAAACTCATCAGCACTATTTTCAGTCGTTAGTTGATGAGTCAGCACTTCTAGGGATTTTTCTGGATTATTTTTAAATGCCGTGCGAATAAAAATTGCTGAGATATTCGTTCTTACGGCTAATAAATTATCGATTAATTGTGGCACGCGATCATGATCAAGACGCGCGACAGTTTCAAGAATATTAAGACCTGACGTTTCCCAAAAGTTATTCACTTTGGTTGGTTTTCCATGCTGGATAGTTAACCAACCATCACGAGCTAAACGTTGTAAAACCTCTCTCAATGTCGTTCTTGTCACACCAATTAATTCGGAAAGCTCACGTTCTGCGGGCAGAATAGAACCTGGTGGAAAACGGTTGTTCCAAATACTTTCAACAATGTACTCTTCCGCAAAACCTGCGGGGCTTTGAGCCTTAATAACCATATTTTTATTTCTTCCGAAGCGTTTTTTCTGCTAATAATAGAAAAGATAATATCAGAATGCTTAATTTTGATATAGCTCAACCATCGCTAAATAGTGAATGGCATCATAAAACATGACACTATTTTATCAATTTATTATTTACGAATACGCTTAATTTCACAGCGATTAGAGCGTATTATGACTAAATTGCGCATTTTGGGCGCCTAAAATCTCTATTCGGAGGATAAAAAACATAATGGATATGAGTATAAGACAAGCATTACTGAAAAATTTCATGGGGAACTCCCCTGATTGGTATAAGCTTGCTATTATTACTTTTTTAATCATCAACCCACTGATTTTTTTCTTTGTTGACCCTTTCATTGCTGGCTGGCTACTCGTTGTTGAGTTTATCTTCACTTTAGCCATGGCATTAAAATGTTATCCGCTACAACCAGGGGGATTACTTGCTATTGAGGCCGTCATTATTGGTATGACAACGCCGAAGCAAATAGGTCATGAAATAGCCAACAACCTTGAAGTCATTTTATTGCTGGTCTTTATGGTTGCGGGTATTTATTTTATGAAGCAATTACTTCTATTTGCTTTTACAAAATTACTCCTCTCTATTCGATCTAAACGCTTATTATCATTAGCATTCTGTTTTGCTAGTGCCTTTTTATCTGCTTTTTTAGATGCTTTAACCGTGATTGCCGTGGTGATCAGTGTTTCTTTAGGCTTCTATTCCATCTACCATAACTTTGCTTCTAACCAGGCTGATGCAGAGTTAAGCAATGATGGCTTTATTGATAGCACAGAGAAAAAACAGACCTTAGAACAATTCCGTGCTTTCTTACGTAGCTTAATGATGCATGCCGGTGTTGGTACAGCATTAGGTGGTGTGATGACGATGGTTGGTGAGCCACAAAACTTGATCATTGCAAAACACTTAGAATGGGATTTTGTCACCTTCTTTATCAGGATGTCACCCGTTACTATTCCCGTTTTCTTTGCTGGACTTGCAGTATGTTATTTGGTTGAGCGCTTTAAGCTGTTTGGTTATGGTGCCGAGCTACCTGAATTAGTGCGTAAAGTTCTCACTGACTACGATAAAAAGAACAGTGAAAAACGAACTCAACAAGAAAAAGCCCAGTTATTAATCCAAGCATTAATTGGTATTTGGTTAATTGTTGCACTGGCCTTACACCTTGCTGAGGTTGGTATTATTGGTCTTTCTGTTATTATCTTAGCCACCACTTTCTGTGGTATCACTGAAGAGCACGCTTTAGGTAAAGCTTTTGAAGAAGCACTGCCTTTCACCGCATTACTTACGGTATTCTTCTCCGTTGTTGCCGTGATTATTGATCAACAGCTATTTGGTCCTATTATTCAATTTGTTCTACAGGCATCAGAATCTTCACAACTGTCACTCTTTTATCTCTTTAATGGCCTACTTTCTGCCATTTCAGATAATGTATTTGTGGGTACGGTCTATATCAGTGAAGCATTAAGCGCATTGCAAGAAGGATTAATTAGCCAATCTCAATATGAACATATTGGTGTCGCAATTAATACTGGGACTAACTTACCGTCAGTGGCAACGCCAAACGGACAAGCGGCTTTCTTATTCTTATTGACTTCTGCATTATCCCCGCTGATCCGCTTATCTTATGGACGTATGGTGATAATGGCACTTCCTTATACCATCGTTATGACACTGTTAGGATTACTTGCTGTAGAATTCTGGCTCGTGCCTATGACACATTGGTTATATAAAATTGGCTTAATCGCTATTCCATAAAAAACCATCATGAAATGAGTATTTTTTAGGGCTTTTAATGTTTAAAAGCCCTATTTTTTCATAAAAACACCTATTAATGTAAATATTTGTGAAATAAGAGATTTTACCTTTTTTTTAGTCTAGTTTTTAGGCAGAATAACAACTTATTTCAATATTATCATGGACATTGTTATGTTGAGTGCTCTTCGTCACTGGTCACAAAGTCGTTTTTCATGGTTACTGCTGGCATTAACGGCAATTGGTCTTGAAGGTGCGGCATTGTATTTTCAGTACGGAATGGAATTAATGCCTTGTGTGATGTGTGTTTATCAGCGCATTGCTGTATTAGGGATCTTAGTTGCCGCATTAATTGGTTTTTCTTCGCCAAAACTGACACTAATGCGCATGGCGGGTAGTTTTTTATGGCTTTATGCCTCATACCGCGGTATTGAACTGGCTTGGGAACATACGCAACTTATTCTTAATCCATCACCTTTTGCAACTTGTGATTTCTTTGTTACCTTGCCTTCTTGGTTTGCATTGCAAGATTGGTTCCCTGCCGTATTCCAAGCATCGGGGGATTGTTCTGTTAGCCAATGGCGGTTCTTGTCATTAGAAATGCCACAATGGATGTTAATTATCTTTTCTGCTTATTTTATTGTTGGTTTATTAGTATTAATCAGCCAAGTCACCTCTTCTTTTTCCAAAAAAGACTAACATACGCTACTGTTAGCTATAGAAAGATAGAGCGCAGATAAATTATTATCATCACAAAAATAGGCGCTTAATCAGACATTAAGCGCCTATTTTTCTAATTATCATTTATTTATGCATATCCCCAAGCGTATTAACCTGGAATACAGGCACCATCAATCAACGCTTGTTCACTACAACGTTTACCATTAGCAAATTGACAAACGGGTGTTTGACCGCCGTGTAATTCATAAGTTAACGCAGGCACTCCACCAGAAAATATACAGGTCTCTTTTGCTGGTTCCTCTAAAGGAATAGAAGGTGTGGTCGCTATCGTTTTATTGCTATTAATCACTTGAGCGGTGGTATTTTGCGCTTGTTTAGATTGACTACAGCCAGTAAGCAACGCAAAGCTGGTCAACATCAACAAAAAACACGTTGCTTTCATTTTTCTTTGCATTATAAAAACACCTAAATTATCTCTGTTATCTCTGATTAGTGTGAGGTGCTATTGGAAAGTAAGTTAATCACTAAGACGCCGGCAATAATTAATGTCATACCGACGATGGCGGGTAAATCGAGTTTTTGTTGATAGACAAAAACAGCCGCAACAGAAACTAAAACAATACCTAATCCGCTCCAAATTGCATATGCAATACCCAGTGGCATGACTTTCACAACTTGAGATAGCGCCCAAAAAGAAAAACAATACCCCACCACGACGACAATAGATGGATATAATCGACTAAAGCCATCGGATGCTTTTAACACCGTTGTTGCAATAACTTCAGATATAATGGCTAATATTAGGTAAGTTAATCCATTCATTTCTTCGCCCTACTAAGATCCAAATTCAATTTTGTGAATTCTATCACAAGATATTTCTGTGATATCTATTTTAGAACAACAAAAAAGCATCTATTCAGCGCAATAGATGCCTTAAAATGCTATTTATAGATTTTGTTTAATGGAGCCGGTTTTTTTCGCGAGGTTTGCCTCCCATCGCAACACGATAACGGGTAAAAATAAAGCCACACCACGCTAGTGCAATAATACTTAAGGCTGTTCCTGCATAGCCGATATTTGGCATTCCCGCGTGCAATATTACTTGATTACCTAACAAAGCCCCTGCCCCAATACCGATATTAAAGATACCTGAGTAGATCGACATGGCGATATCTGTTGCATCAGGTGCTAAGTCAATCACTTTAACCTGCAATCCTAACGCAATACACATAAAGCCTATCCCCCAAAAGATGATTAAGGCAATAAATGTGAGTGTATGTTGGCTACTTATCATCAGCGTACTTAAGCATACGGTTAAGAGAATAAGTGCAAAGAATAAGAATGAGGTTGGCATTTTGGTACTATAGCGACTAAATAACACACTCCCCAAAATTCCTGCACCGCCAAAAATCAGTAATACAATAGTGGCAAAATTTTCATCTAATTTTGCAATATCAATAACAAAAGGCTCAATATAACTATAAGCAGTAAAATGAGCGGTCACTGCGATCACCGTTAGTAAGAAAATACCCACTAATGGTGCTCGTTTTAGCAATATTGGGACACTTTTTAACGAGCCGGAATGTTCACTGGGTAATAAAGGTAAATAGCGCATTAAAGCAAGCATGGTTATCAGCGCCAGTACACCTATACCCAAAAAGGTAGCTCGCCATCCTAACCATTGTCCAACCACCCTTCCCAGAGGTAAACCCAGCACGGTAGCTAGTGCAACACCGGTTGCTAATAAACTTAATGCTTGTGCTTTTTTACCATGGGGTGCCATTCTTATTGCTAATGAGGCAGTAATCGACCAAAAAACAGCATGAGCAAAGGCGACTCCAATCCGCCCTACAATTAGCGAATTAAAATCCCATGCCACGCCAGATAAGACATGGCTTAGAATAAATACAATAAACAAAATAATCAGTAGCTTACGTCGCTCTACTTTGCTGGTCATTATCATTAATGGCAAAGACATTAGGGCAACAACCCAAGCATAAATAGTGATCATCAACCCTGTTTGAGCCGGCACCATGGCAAAACTTTCAGAAATATTACTTAACAATGCAACAGGTACAAACTCTGTCGTATTAAATACGAAAGCAGCAAATGATAGAATAATTACCCTGATCCACGCTGTTTTACGGCTTACTTCATTAACGCTATTGGGTGTGGTGATATTCATAATTGTTTAAATACTTTTCAGTGAATTTTATAAATAGATAAAAGATACTTATGTACTACTGCCAGTGAATTTCATAAAAAGAAGCGCAAATACCCATCGTTATATTTTATAACATCTAAATAGAATAGATAATAAAGTGTGTTTTATAAAGCGATAAGTAAAGATAAAAACAAACTAATGAATAGAAAAACATCTGACTAAAACGAATCAGCCTATTATGTTAGCATAGGCATAACGCTAAATTAAATCCCTACATTGGCTTCTTTTTAACGTTAACATTTTATTTGGATCGCAAAAGGGAGATCGGCAAGGAAAAATAGCGTTACTGAATCACATTTTTATTAATAAAAAATGATAACCATTTCATGCTATTATAAATAGATCTTCACGGGCTTATTGTTGCAGTTAGTCTAATAATAGAGAGTCTATATTATAAAAATAAAGAGAATAACTATACAGTAGCTTAATACTTATGGATTAATTCTGTCTATAAATTGAATAGCTTGCTCACAGGCAAAGCTTTGGGCTGGAGATGAGCTATCATTAAGGCTATTTTTAATAGCAAAAATTTGCTCAATTGATGACCGAGGAAGTAACAAACTACCTTCCGCTAGTGCTTTTTCAACACTGTCTAATTTAGACACGAGTTGATTACAACTTTCACTGTTTTCTAATGATTGATAACGTGCCATGACATCATCACGCTTACCTTTGACAAAAGAAAACATATCGTTGATTTGTGTTGAGGAGTTTTCAATAACATTACGGCTATTATTCCAAGCAGCAACGGTATCTTCTTTAAATACAGAAACAACTAAGATTGCAACAAAAATAGCAATCATAATAGTCAATGATATAATTCCTCCTGCAATAATAATTATTTGTTTCATGAAAGCCCCCACATCACTAATCATCTTTGTATCTGTATATAATTAAAGCCATTCATATTCAATATTGATTACAATTCTTTTTATTTTTTACATTTTATTACGCAGACATGTAGCCCTATTGGCATAAGAAATAATTTATTATTATAATTTAAATATTGTTAAGTTATTATACTTAAATTCTGATTTTAATTATTATTTGGATATACGTTAAAAATAAGATTTATCGCAAGTATATCTGGTTTTCATTATAGCTATTATAACAATTATTTATTCAAGTCTATTGATAATACTTTATAAGATAAAATGTCATTAAAAGTAAAGTATTCTAAACTTTTAGTTGTAACCTTGACCTTCCCCTAAGGGGGATCTTTAGAATAAGAATAATTCATACAATATAAAGGGAACACTGATGAAAAAAGTTTTACCTATCGCCATCGTTTTAATGGGTTCGCTCTCTTTTGGTGCAATAGCCAATAATTCACATATGAATATGAGTACTAATGTGGCACAGAGTAACTCTCCTATGAACCAAGAGCTCATGGATTCAATGAATAAAATGCATGAAAATATGGCAAAAGGAATGAATAGTGATAATGCAGATGTTGCATTTGCGCAGGGAATGATTGCTCACCATTTGGGAGCAATTGATATGGCAAAAATCGAGCTAAAGTATGGTACTGATCCTGAAATGCGCAAATTAGCACAAGCTATTATTGATGCACAAGGCCCTGAAATTGAACAAATGCAAAAATGGTTAGAAAAAAATAATACCAATATGCAAAATAACTAATATTTGAAACGCAGGCGTTCTATTAAGGAAAGTCTGCGTTTTCTTACATTGCCATGTCATTAACCTGTAACTATTAGCGAAATAACGGCATTATATCTTCTCTATTTAACGTTATTGCACTATTAAACATAAGTATACCTAAAAATATAAACAATATTCCTGCTAATAGACGTAGTAACTCCGCCATATACCTAAAAGATAAATTAGTATTTTTTACCGAAAACCGATAAGCAACATTTCGCATATAATAAACTGTTAATGCAATTGCAGTAATGGTTAAAGCCGTTCCTATTGCCATTGCAATGACAGCTGCTATTCCCCAAAGATAGATATTTAATGCATATGAAAATAACAATACTAACAATGCGCCAGAGCAAGGGCGGCTACCAATAGCGAATAGTACCAACAATTGTGCTGACCAATTCCCTTGTAATTCATTGGAAGTCACCACATGTTTATGACCACAACATGATGTTTGTGAGATGGTTTGGTTGCTTTTATGTTTATAGAGATATCTAGATCGCTTGATGATAGGTGTTGCCTGTTTAATATAAAAAGCACGCTTTTTATAGTCTGACAATAAACGACGAATAGACTGGATAAAAATAATAATGCCAGATAATGAAATTAATAAATAGCTACTATTTTCAATGTAATGACTTGCTATTTTTAAATGAGAGCTTGATAGGTTTAATATTATTAATATAACAGTAATGATAACTATGGCAACTGTACCTTGTAGCAATGAAGCAAGGACACTTAACCACGCACTTTGTTTTAATTTGGTCGGGTGAGTAGCAATATAAGTACTAATAATGACTTTTCCATGCCCTGGGCCAACAGCATGCAGTAATCCATACAAAAAACTAACACCTATTAATATAAAACCTACTTGCCAATTATTTTCGCTAATATCTTGCATTAATTCTGCAAGATAGCTATTGATAACTTTTTGCCATTGGACATTAAAATAAGTTAGTTCAGACCAATAATAAGCAATCAATAACAAACAACTGACTATCACTATGAGTAAGCTAATTAGTAGTCCCCTTTCCTTCGTTATATTTATTGGCATAATACTTGTACTCGTTGTGTAAAAGAGAGCCCTAAATTTAAATCACTATCAGCAGAGCCATTGATATCTAATGATTGTGCATATTCTTTTAAACTTTCATCAGCAAAAGGTTCAATCAGTTTGTGTTTACAATCAGCGATCATTTCTAAAGGTAATATGATCTGTGTATTGTCACGATAGGTCATGCTGACATAAAAAGTGGGATCATAAGTTAAAAGTTCAAAATGATGTTTAGCGAATGGCAATGGGGTGATAAATAGCACATCAAAGCTAAACTTCACCTGTAACTTCTCTTTTATAAGAGTGTAATGGCTTGGTATACGACGAAACTTTTGTTTTTTCCCATCCATATAAAACTCGGAAAAATAGTTCTGAGACAATATATTGCTCATTAATCTCGCCGCCTGTTTTTTCCAAATATCACTTTCTGGTTGCGCATTATATATATCGTACAGAATATCCATTGAGGTTATCGGATCCATAACCCAAGAAAAAGTTAATCCAATTAACTTATCATCTTGTGTATTAAAAGTTGTTTGCATATCAATAAAGCTATGAGGATGTGCTAAAACTTTTGGTGTAGTCATCAATAAAAAGAAAGACATCAATATCGAAACTACTCGCCAAGAGAAATTTTTAAAATTAACTATCCACATAAACAAAACCACCCATGATATTTTGTTATAATATAACATCACGGATTTGTAAAATGATAGTCATTTTATGAAATTATTCTAGGTGTGTTATAACTTGGTTTAGTGAAAGCGAGGTGTTTAGAAAGCAAAAAGCCACCCTATTGGGTGGCTTAGTATTTTTAACTTACTAAAGTAACTAAAGTAGTAGTAAAGTTTTATATGGTGCCCAGGGCGGGACTTGAACCCGCACAGCCTAGAGGCCGAGGGATTTTAAATCCCTTGTGTCTACCGATTTCACCACCTGGGCTAAATTGTATTTATTTATTAATTACATAATAAATAAACTTAAATCATTTTTTGTTTTAACTTTATGTAGCTAATAACAATATTTATTACGCTAAAACTACTTTTCCTATACCAACCACCATCGTTGTGGTTAGAAGAAAAAACGGACCTAAATTAAGGTCCGTATTTTATATGGTGCCCAGGGCGGGACTTGAACCCGCACAGCCTAAAGGCCGAGGGATTTTAAATCCCTTGTGTCTACCGATTTCACC
>PPYE01454605.1_pt1 | contig 30992 bp, 30 predicted proteins | sample 1559881 | NCBI WGS metagenome assembly PPYE01 (sample SAMN08240022, study PRJNA423297) | Human gut metagenome, whole genome shotgun sequencing project. | reverse complement strand
AGTTATATCATATAACATGCTGAATGTTTCATTGATTCTTCTTATATTTTTACGGTCTATATTTTGATTTACAATATGGATATTCTGGTGGCTGTTATGGGTTATATTTTCCGTGATGTAAGGATCTCCTGCATTAGAAAGAACTAGATTGTTGTAAAAGTTCCATTTCCCAAGCCGAAGGCTTAATGGAAGGCCCAAACGTTCCCAATGACTATTTCTTTTTCTCATCTCTCCTAGCAAAGAGGGTGAACCATTGCCTCCGCCATCTGCATTTTTTTTCAAAAGTATATATATGATTCCTCCTTTTGTTGTGGCATTATGTTGTAAATCGGCTTCCGGCAGAATTTCAACATTTTCTATGTCCGTGGCTTGCAGACTTGACAATTCTGTGCGGTCATGAAGTTCTCTGCCGTTTATGTAGATTTTAGATACGGTTCCCCCATTCAGCCTTAGTTCATCGTTGATGTTTATGACACCGGGCAACATTCCCAATGCCTCGTTTATAGTTCTTCCTTTCACTATGGGATTTCCTTTCATATTTACGATTATCCGGTCATACTCGTGCCTGATGAAATTGCTTTTTACTATTACCTCTTCCATGCTGATAATGGAAGGTTCCAGTATGAATGCCATATTGTTTGTAGATTGACCGGTGGCAATGAAGGTGGTTGTGTATTCTATATGAGATGCGCGGACAATGTAATCCTTTTTTTCTTCACATGAAAGTGTGAATTTCCCTTTTTCGTTTGTGATGGTTCCTGCTATTAAAGAAGAGTCATTTGCCGATAAAAGGGATATGGTTACAAACTCAATGGGGTTGTATTCTTTGTCCGTTACTTCTCCTGAAATCATACGATTTTGTGCTTGAGAGATAATCGGAACTATACCGAATATAAATAATAACCATACTTTCATGATTGTTTCTTGATCTCTGAAGGCAAAAATAAAGAAACCTTTTTGCATCATTGTTAATGATGGTGTAATAAGCAAGTAACTAAATAGAACTATTTTGGTTACATTGGGACAAGCAGCATATATCCGTTTCCTCCAATGGTGGAAATAGATATATCGGGATCGGCAGCCAGTATCTTTCGTAATTTTACGATGTAATTGTAAAGGCTGTGTTCATTCATAATAGCATCTTCCCATAGCTCTTCTATTTTTTCATAACTTACAATTTCACCTTTATGACTATATAAAAGTTTGAGTAAGGAAAATTCCAGTTTGCTTAGTCTTTTAAGTTCTTTTGATGCTTGATAAATGGTTCGTGTTTGAATGTTCAACTCCAAAGAGCCTATCTTTATAATGGCATTGGAAACAGGATGAGCATGTCTGTCTACATAAGCAATCAGTTCTTCTACGCTAAAAGGTTTTTTCAAATAGGCTACGGCACCGGATTTTAGTGCTCTTGCTACTTCGTGGCTTTCTGTATGCGACGATATGTATAAAATGGGAGTACCAGGAGCTGCCATTTTTAATTCGGATGCATTGTCAATACTGTCACCTGTTCCTATTTCAACGTCTAATATCATGATGTCAGGTTTGAATTCATTGAGGATGGTGGTGATGCCGGTTAAAGAACTTTGATAGTGTACTTCATACCCTTCGTCTTTAAGTGCTGTCGTTATAATGCTGCTCAGCATTACATCGTCATCAACCAACAGGACTTTAATTGTATCCATAGCTTATGTTTTAAGGCAATGTGTGAAATGTGTTTTGAACAAAGGAAATCATTTAAGGAGAGAATTGCAAATAAGAAACAATCTTTTTTTGAAATACTTTCTATGGAAATACATCCAACTTGTATTTTTATTAGAAATATTATATCTGTCAGCTCCGTATTCTATTTTTCTAGATACAGGTGTAATCAAATTCTTTTTGAATAGTTACTTGATTGTTACGTGATGATTAATGATTTTCTTATGTAATTTCCCTTAATTTGTTATAATTTAGATAGTAAGGAGGTGTTAACATGGAAATTAAAAAGCTTTCAAATTAAGAGTGATTACTTATAAAGAGAGAAATAGATTTGTATTAAAAGTAAATGGTATTAATAATGATTGTTATGAAGAAAAATAGTCTGAAATTAAATGAATTGGTTAGATCTGAATTAGAGCTGACTGAACAAGCGGTCATTAAAGGTGGTGGAGGTAATGATGGTGACGCTCCTCCTCCTGGTGGTGAAACTTGTTATTGTGTTATCGTAACTACTCCGGAAGGAAGAGGGCGTACAACAAATGAAGCCTATAGTAATAAACATGGCGCTCCAACGGCATAAATATATTTAGTTTACAGGGATATTTTTTAATCTTGCAAATTTGAGATATCCCTGTGGTTGTATTGGAAAATATATATAACTTTACATTAAGTCTAAAATATGAAAAATCACGTAGTGCTCATAATCGTATTATTTCTGTTGGTATTGGTTACTGCCAATTGTACTAGTTCAAATAATTCTGAATTGTTGTATATAGACGAGAAGGGAATCATTCATATTGAAATAGAAAAAATATTAGATAATAATGAACTGAAAAGAAAACAGTTTAATTTGTCAGAAATAGCTGATTCAATAACCTATATAAAGCTTGGGAGTATGAATGCGAGTGGGGAGGAAAAATTTCTGAGAGATATCAGGAATGTCGTTTTCACAGATGATAATATTGTAGTGAATGATTTTAATACGGTGCTTTTGTTTGACAAGAAGGGGAACTTTATACGTCAGATTGGGCGTAGGGGACAAGGTCCTGGCGAATATTTATGGGTACATGGAACTGCTGTGGACGGCAATAATAGAAAAATATATATAGGCAATGAAACTAAAGCAGTGGTATATGATTTTGACAACAATTTTATTAATTCATTTCCTGTAAAAGAAGAGTTTAACCGTATGCAGTTTATAGAAAATGGAAAACTGTTGATAAACCGTACTAATATGTATGGAGCTTTAGAAAACAAACTGTCACTTATAGATAGCATGGGAAATATTCTAAAATCATATCCGAACTATTATAATTTTACCCCACAGGCAAATATGGTGATTATGGTAGGGGAAAGTAATGTAAATAAGAATTTTTATACTACGACGGAAGGCATATTATACAAAGGGGAATACAGTGATAGTATTTATTCCTTTGACGAAGATTATAATTTAAAACCAGCTATTCTTCTTCATCTTGGGAAATATACTGTTCCTCTTCATCTCAGGCCCGAATACTTGGCAGATCCGGATAAAATCCAGACGGAATGTAATGACTGCTATAATACATTCACCACAAAAACAGATAAATATTTTATTGTAGAATGTCGTCCACCCAATTCTAGTAATTCCCAATTAAAATTAGTCATTTGTAATAGGGTCGATCAGAAATGTGTTTATACAGATCAAGCCATTGTCAATGATATAGATAATGGGCCTGACATTATACCATCCGGTATAACTTCTGACGGGAATTATCTTTATACATGGATGAGTTGCTCTGGTTTTATAAAACTCGCAAATAAGAAGAAAAGCAGTTCTCCTTCTTTGAACGCATTTATCAAAGGAGTTGGTGAGGATGATAACCTTGTTATGATTATGATAAAATTAAAATAAAATGGAGTCAAGTGTTTTTTTTAAAAGTCAAATGTCCGAGAAAGACTATTTATATGATTTTAATACTAAGCAATTGACAATAGTGGATCCTATTGTTGAAAGTTTGTTTAATTTAGATCGGCAAGGTAAAGAGCTTTCACTATTTGCAGTTGAACATATATTGTCACAAAAGAAGTCTATTAATGCCAAAGAATTCAATTACAATAAGAAAAAATATCAATACCTTAAAGAATATGGCTTTTTTAATAGCTTATCTGACAAATGCTTATTTCCTACTTTTTCTCCAGAAGTAGTAAAAGATAGAATTTTAGAAACTTTACAAATTATCTTTGAAGTAACAGATTCCTGCAATCTCAATTGCAAATATTGTGGGTATGGAGATATGTATAATAATCATGATAGAAGAAATACAAAAGATATCGATTTGCAATCTGCCATAATATTATTAGACTTTTTTATTAAAGGCTGGAAAGAAAAAGGGATAAATTCTATAAAAAAGAATATATATATAAGTTTTTATGGTGGTGAACCTTTAAGGAATATAACCGCAATTAGAAAATTAATTTCATATATTGAGAGTCATTTTCCCAGTAATGTATCTCCTATATATTCAATAACCACTAATGGATTATTGTTGAAGAAATGTATTGATTATCTGATAGATAAGAGTTTTGATGTTTTAATAAGCTTAGATGGAAATGAATATAACAATAGTTACAGGAATACGACTCATGGGAAAAATTCTTTCAGTTCTGTATATAATACAGTAAAATGGTTACAAACCTGTTATCCTTCTTTTTTCAATAGCAATGTTGAATTTAATGCAGTATTACATAACAGAAATAATTTAAATGAATTATTGGATTTCTTTCAAAAAGAATTTAGTAAAGTGCCTTCAATTGGCACTCTTAATCCTCATGGGGTAGACCCTATAAAGAAAGATGAATTTGAAGGCATGTATAAAGCTCTTTATGATGAATTTAATTCAATAAAAAATAAGCAAGAAACAGAAGAAGCATTTTTTTTAAGGAGTGCTCTGACCGCAATAGCTAAAAAATTTACTGTAAGATTTTTAGATAATTCATTTAATGATTTCACTGAATTAATGCGAAAAGAAAAAGGTGTATACAGATATATAAATAATGGAAGCTGTATACCTTTCTCTAGAAGAATTCTGATGACTGTAAATAACAAGCTTTTCCCTTGTGAACGAATAGGTCATGATTCACCTTTAGGGTATATACAGGACGATAATATCTTTATAGATTCGAAGGCAATAAAGAGATATTCAATGTTATACAATGATGTAAAACACCTGTGTACCCAGTGTTACCAATATAAAAATTGTCCAACATGTATTTATTGTGAAATAAGAAACAATGCTTCATGTCCAAATTTTACAAATTATTCTCAAGTACAAAAAGAACTTACAGAATATATTTCCATTTTTGAAACCCATCGTAGCTTTTATAAAAAAAATGTTGAATCCGTACAAATATTATAAATATGAAAAATAAGCCTGCCTATATCTGCTTTTATCTTGAAACATATACATATATTGCTCTAAAAGGAAATGATCTTTTGGTATATAATACTATTGATGGAAAATATATAAAATGTTTCGTCGATATGAGTTGTATTAAAGTTTTTTCTTATTTTATAAATTCAAAATGTTATAGCCAATGTATCAAAAAGGCAGATATGAGCAAACAATTATGGAAAGTGATTTATAGTATAAGAAATAAATTTATGGGTAATTATTTCTCTATGAATTCCGTATCTGAAGTGTTACCTTTTTCATTTCCTTTTTCGATGGATTTTAACTTGCGAAAGGAGAATTATTCACTTCGCTCAACTTTGCAAACCGAGGTAAATTTAACTGCATATATTAATACTATTCATATCTACCCTTTAAGCTCTAAAAGCAAAAAAGGATATATAAGCATCTATTTTTATGAATATGAAGAAGAAATTATTTTAAAAGAATCAACATTGAATCAACTAGCTAGTCTTATTAAAATACAATCTGTAATACTTCAGCTTCCAGGAATAGATGCTTTGATTTCACAATTGATTACTTTTTATGGAGAGCAAGTTATTAAAAATAGAATTATAATAAATACGGATTATCGGCGTTTGCATAAAATCAATTTTCTTTCAACAGTAGGACTATGGGATTTGAAAAATCTGAATATATTTATTAATCTTACATCTAATTTTGATGAGGTGTATTTTATACAAGAAGTAGCCCAATATGCAAGAGAGGCAAATTTTAATTTTTTGTTAGAGAATGGCAGACAATATGAATTGGCAAAATCTCTCATATGTGATTATAATATAGAGAGGTATCAGTTTACAGTTAATTACAATGAAAAGAATTTATCTTTTTTTGAAAAACATGTATATTCATTTGAAAAGGATATACTAAAATATCCCATTGGTAAGTGGGATATTTTTGCTAATAGTGTCCTTAACAAAATAAATTTTGGACAACTGTTTATATTGCCTAATAATAAAGTATATAGTAATATCAACGAGCGAAGTTTAGGGTCCTTAAGTCAGAATTCGATTCAAGAATTAATTTATAAAGAAATGACCCAAAGGAATAATTGGATGAAAATACGTAATAAAAAACCATGTAGTAATTGTATTTATCAATATTTATGTCCTCCTCCTTCGAAATATGAAAGTATGATTGGAAAAATGAATTTATGCCATATTAAAGAGAGGCCAAATCATGTTAAAAGCTTGTCAAAGAAAATATGCGAAATTTAGACCTGCATTTTTTGTTACATATAAATTTGGTATTTTATTGAAAGTCGTAATATCTGTTAACCTACTTGGGTGATTTATTTTAGCTGCTTCATTTCTACGTGCAGTCGTGATGTCTTTAGAAATAAAATGTTTATTTATACCCTTTACTTTCTGCCCTAAGATGGAAGTGGAAATTTACAAATAAAAATACTACCTTTTCCAGGAATACTTTCTACGGAGATGCTGCCACCATGTGCTTCTATTATATATTTTGTGTAGGCTAGTCCTATGCCATATCCTCTTTGATGTGCCATTTGCTCTCTGGGTACTTGGAAGAATTGAGTAAATATTTTCTTTTGATATTTGGGGGCTATTCCCCAGCCGTTATCTTTTACGGTAAATATTGCTTGGGTTTCTTTTTTTGAAATTCTGATAATGATTTGTACTCCGTCATCAGAATATTTCAGAGCATTTTCCACAAGGTTTCTTATGACGTTTCTCACATATAAGGGATCTAACATAAGGTTTAACTCATTCAGCTCTGATTCCATTTTTATTTGATGAGGCTGATGGGAATGTTGCATGGAAACTTCTTGAGCAACTTCGGTTACCAAGAGTACTAGGTCTGTTTCTTCTTTTTGAAGATAAACTTTTTGCCGGTCTTTACGGGCTGTGATGAGTAGCGCTTCTATCTCGTTGACAAGTTTTTGTGCTTGCCTTTCGGTGTTTTCCACTAATTGTTGTGTGTGGATATCAGGTACTTTTTTCTTGATAAAACTCATTAATGTGATAATGCTGTTTAAAGGAGACTTTAAATCGTGAATGGTTCCGTTTACACTTGCTTCCCGTCTTTTAAACAGTTTGTCTTTCTTGTGAATGGTTATGACTAAAAAAATAACATATCCTAGAATGATAATTGTGAGTAGAATGGATTCTATTAATATTTGTAACATCTCCTGTATGAAAGAGGAAAATGGAACATTTGCTTTTACTTGAATGAATTGTAAGCCCTTGGTACCAATAGGGTAAAGCTGAGTTTTTTTTATAAATAGGGCGTTGGTTGGTAATGCTCCGATGCTTTGTTTTACAATTGTATCTTTATCGTATAGCAGGATTTGATGGCTAATATTGATATTTGCTGTATTTAATTCTTGTCGGAAAATGCTATCTAATTTTGTTAATTGGATAAATGATTTTTTTTTAATTAATCCGTCTTGTTGTAATTGTAATATGGCTTCAGCCATATTGTTACTTATATTTCTGCTAACCAATGAGTTTAAATTTATAGTATCTCCTTTTAATTGTTTACGTTCTTCTTCTGTAATTTGATTTGCATGCCGATAGATGATTCTAGGATTTTTAGGGTTTTGAGGTAAGGAATAATTGCGTAAGCTTGATTCTTTAGCAATGCTTAATGAAAGCAATTGTTGAATTGTTTGCATGGATTGTTTCATATAGGCATGATGTATTTTGTTTAACCATAATCCTTGTAAACAGAATAAAACGATAGTGATTAATATAGGTGTGTATATCAGTTTTTTCATTGTTAGATGAATTTAGAATAGGAGCAAAGGTAATCAAAAAAAAATAAATTAATTACCAAGTTATTACATAATGATTAATATTTTTCTTATGCTAACTTTTTAATTTTGTGAATTAAAAAAGGAGGTATTGATATGGAAATAGAACAGCTTTCAAATTTGCAGTTATCTTCTATAAAAGGAGGTGAGTGGATTTATATAGCAGGTGAATGGTATTGGATAGATATTGCAGGATATGATCCAGAAGAAGATATGTAAAAATGGTATTTTTCTTGAATATGTTAGTTACTGGCATATAACTTAATAACTTTTTATTATGAATAAAACATTTGTCTCATTTAAAGAGTCATTACTGCCTATTAATCAAATTAGTTTGTCTGATGATGAGATGCTTTTAGTCCGAGGAGGTAATGATGGTGGTGGAAATGATGCTGGTAGTGGTGCAGGCTGTGGCTGTGACTGTTACTCGGGGTCTGGTTGTGGTTGTCATTGTAGTTCTGGCGCAGGTTGCGGATGTAATTGTAGTTCTGGTGCTGGTTGTGGATGTAGTGGTGGAGGCGGTGGACAAGCAGGAAATGGCTGTGAAGGTCAATAATATCTGTATCATAACTGTTGATTTAATTCTATAATGGCATTAAGTAATTACTAGAGGAGGATATCTATAAGTAAGTTAGTTTATAGATATCTTCTTTTATTTGGGTTATCTTTAAATATATAATCTATGAAAGCAAGTAAATATAACATATATGTAAAAAAGAAACATGGTGTGATTTGTTTTAACACATTTCATGATATCTATTCTTTTATGTCAGCTGAATTGTACGAGTTAATTCAAGCAGAAGAATATGATAAGATTAGTGATAGGCAAAAAAAATATTTGTTTAAGAGTGGTTTTTTGATTGAGCAGGATGATGAACTTGCTTTATTGAAAAATGAACATAGTAAGGCGGTTGGTATAAATGGAACGTATGAATTGACACTATTGCCTTCTTTAGATTGTAATTTACGTTGTTGGTATTGTTTTGAGAAACATATTAAGAATAGTCATTTAAATGTGATAACTCAAAACTTGATATTAAACTATGTAGATAGTATATTGTGCCGTGATGATATTAAATTTCTAAATCTTGAATTGTTTGGTGGTGAGCCATTATTGTATTTTAAGAAAGAATTATATCCATTGCTAAAACAGATAAAATGTAAAGCGGAAGAGCATAATAAAGGAGTACATTTCTTTTTTGTAACTAATGCAACTTGTATTCATTCAGAGCATCTTTCTCTTTTTGAAGATTTACATGCAAGTTTTCAAATCTCAATAGACGGATATAAAGAAAAACATAATTCGATAAAAAGATATTTTAATACGTCAGAAGGTACGTATGATAAAGTTATAGAAGTTATTCATCAGTTAGCCAATAATTATGATACCTATATAAATTTGAGAATCAATTATGATAATGATACATTAAATCATATTGAAGAGGTTATAAAAGATATTATTGATATCGATAGAAGAAAAATAGGTATACACATGGAAAGAGTTTGGCAGACTTCACCGGAAAAAGAAGTATCCTATAAAATAAAAGATGTTTTGAATTTATTCATGGTAAATGGTTTTGCAGTTTCATACATGAACTTGGCTAGAAGAAGTTATTCATGTAAATCTGGTAAAGTTGACCAGGCTATTATCTCATATAATGGAGATGTATATAAATGTAGTGGTAGAGATTTTACCAATGAATTGCGAGAAGGAGTTTTGCAGGATAATGGCTGTATCAAGTGGGATAACCTAAAGTTGGAGAAAAGATTATCGCAAACAACGTATGATAATGAGTACTGTATATCATGTAAATTATTACCTTTGTGTTGGGGACCTTGCAATCAAAAATTGTTAGAAACTCCAGGGAATATTCTAAGGTATTGCCAATTGAGGAATATGGAATTGAGTCTGGATGAATATGTGGAGTATCGATTTAATAACGAACTACTTAAAATGAATATGTATGAAAGCACGCCTTGACAAACTAATCATATTGATAGCAGTCTGTTGTTGCCCGTTGGTTGTTTTCTCCCAATACACCTTGTCAGGGACAGTAAAGAATGATAAATCTTTGGTGATGCCTGAAACGGTTGTGACCTTGCAACAGGCCGATTCATTGGTAGGCATGACACTGGTAGATTCGAAAGGGAGATATAAATTTACTGATTTGCACAAAGGGAAATACACTTTAAGCTTGTCGTGCCCCGAGTATCAGCCGATAGAGGAAACCTTTGATTTGACAGGTGATAAAAGGATAGTCTATGTGATTTATCCGGTGAAAAACATACAGTTGAAAGAAGTTTCTATTGTTGCCGACAAAAGTCATCTGATCTCTCATACGGCAAATAGTGATATCTTTTATTTGTCGGCAGAAGCCAGGAAAAAACAGAATCCTTATGAGGCATTGAGAGAAATTCCCAAATTGGTGGTGAATGAATCGGATCGTTCTATAAAGATGGTGGATGGGGCTACTCCTTTAATCTTGATAAATGGACATAAGGTCAATTCGGGCATTAATAGCATTGATCCGAAAGAGGTGGAGGCGGTGGAGGTGATCAATAACCCTTCTGCACGCTACCTGAAAGACGGGGTACAATGTGTGGTCAATATTAAGATGAAACAGAAAACTGCCGCTTATCAGACATACAATATGAATACACGCCACATGATTCCGGTTTTGTTTGGGTATACGGGAGGTTATTATGAATTAGGCAACAGCAAGGCGTCTTTAAGCCTAAATGCTTCTCATTTCTATTTTCATCATGATGATTCGGAGTGGAATACGATACAACAGAATACGGGGTATGAGAAAACCGCTGTCAGTAAAAAACGTTCTAATATAAGTAATCCTTATGTGGCTTTGAACGGTGACTGGATTTGTTCGCCCAAAGATTATCTGGCTATGAGTGCCATCTATTACCATTATTCTTCTAAAAGTGAAGAGGAGGGTGGGGGAATTCTGACCCAAAATAAAGAGAGAGAAGCATATAAATCTTTTGTGGATAATAAATCAACCAGTTATGTAGGAAGTTTTAACTTGTATCATAAGCATACCTTTCATAAAAGTAAAACATTGGAAACGACTCTGCATCTGAACATGAATGGGAATGATATGAAAGGGATTAGAAAAGAGGAATATCCATCCTTGGAGTATAGAAATCAATATGATTTTGACAACTTTCGCTGGTCCGGAGGATTGGAACTGGATTATTCTTTTGATTGGCTCGGCCAGAATTTTGATTTCGGAAGTTATACTCGTTTTTTGAAAGACCGTATTAAACAGATTAGTGCGGGATATCCTACTTTCTATCATAGGGAATGGAGTGAATATGCTTATGTTTCGATGAATGGAAATATCAAGAGCAGTTTTTTTTATATGCTTTCGTTAGGTACGGATCTTATTTTCAAGAAAGCAGGTGAAGTGAAACACGATTATAGCAAATTGACTGCTGCTGTATCAGGAACTTATAAATTTAATGGCATACACTCTGTACGTTTGAATTATAATCTTTCCAATCTGTCTCCTGAGGTAATGTATCTGAATCCCTACAACACTTCTACCGACAGTTTGGAAGTGACTCGGGGAAATCCTTTTTTAATGCCTGCCCGGAATCATATTTTTAGATTTTGCTATATGTATAATCAGCATGGATTTTATGTGGAACCTTTTGTGAAATACGGTGGAAATATAGGGTATGATACTCATTTCTATACTCATCAGCATGGAAAGGGCTCTCTTTATGTTAATCTTAATACGTATGGACATTATAAAAGATTGTCATGGAATCTTTATGGGAATTATCGGCCTTTCAGCTATGGTGTGAATAACAAACGGAAACATTATGGGTCTGAATCGGAACTGACGGTAACTTGGTGTGTGAACAAACATTTGGGAATTACTGGAAATATGAGGTATTTGTTGGGCACTTTGGGATATGATTCCACTACGCACGAAGGAACTTATTACAATTTCTTATCCGGCAGGATGAAGGACCGAAGTTTCTGCTTTTCATTAGGATTCAATTATTATATGCAAGGAAAGAATTTCAAATATAGGAATAAGAAGAGTTTGCAGAGTACGGAGCAGGGGATAAAGTTGTGAAATAATTTTTGTTTGATATGTTGCAGGCACGGGATGCGTATGATATTAGAATCGCGGGAACGTTTACGAAGAGCGCATGAGGAATGCGCGAAACTTGAGAGTGTCATCTGATGTCATAGTACAGGCTACAGGGCTTCCTGAAGAAGAAATAAAAGCCCTTTAATTGAATTGCAAAGGGTTTGGCCGGAAAGAATAGTTTCTATTCGTATTCGTGTTTCCGTTTCGGATTCATCGGAAACCAGCCTTTCAGCACGCGTTCGCGTTGCTCGAATATCTCCTTGATAGTCCAGAAAGAAGAGAAGGAGAAGACACCCAATAAAGAGGAAATCAGGATGTCACTGATAAGCACAGTCCCTATAATGCCTGCTATGCCCAGTACCAAAAATATCCACCAGCACCGTGTACCCCAATAATATTCGGCCTTGACCACGATGGGGTGGAAAAGACCGATTATTAAAAAGGTACAAATGCCGATGGCAATACCGCCTAAATGGTATTCATTCAGCCATTCCATTCTTTCTTAGCTTTGAATGGGTATTTCTTTTTTGATGCTCTGCTCCAGAGAGATCAGGGTCTCGGTAGCCGTAACGCCGGGAATTTCCTGAATCTTTGAGTTCAGCAAGTCCATCAAATGCTCGTTATCGCGTGAATAAAGTTTGGTCAGCATGGTATAGGGACCTGTAGTGAAGTGGCATTCCACAATTTCGGGAATCTTCTTCAGTTCTGCCACTACGTTTTTGTACATGGAACCTTTTTCCAGCTTGATTCCTACGTATGTACAGGTTCTATACCCTAAACTCTTAGGGTTCACATGATATCCTGAACCGATAATAACTCCCAAATCAATTAATCTTTGCACACGCTGATGAATGGCTGCGCGTGAAACTCCACATTCTGCTGCGACATCTTTAAACGGGATGCGGGCATTTTGGGATATAATTTCTAGAATTTGTCTGTCGAGGCTATCAATTTTCTCCATAATATACCGATTTTAATGTTATCAATCTGTAAGCAAATATAGGAATACTTTTTAATTTATCTACTATTTTGCAAGAAAAAACAGGATTTCTTTGAAAAAAAGTGCAATAAGAGGAGCTAATCACCTATTTTCTTCTCTATTTCGCCGATTTTCCCTCTTCTTTCAAATGAGAAGGTATCGCTATGTGTATCTAAATAGTTCAACAGGAATAGCGATTTTCTTAACAAATATTTTTGTTCTTCGGACTCTTTCAACAAAGCATCCTGATAGAGCAGTTCGGATAACATGTCGATGCGCGTGAGCAATTCCTCGCCACCATAGTTCTGTCCCATCTCGTTCAGTATATATTCCGCATCCTGATCATAATAGAAGGTGGAAGGATGATTGAAGTAGGCACGATAAATGCTTTGAAGTTGCAATTGCAGCTCGGGACCGTCCTTTTTATCTCTTTCTTCTACCAACTTTTCCAATGCTTCGAAAAATTGTTGAAGCAACCGCATAATGTAATCTCTTTGCAGCATGTTAATTGTCCTCTTCGTTTTTATGGGTTAGTGTTACTAATACTTTATCTATCCGGGCTCCGTCCATGTCGACTATTTCCAGTGTGAAGTCATTCCATTCCATGGATTCACCGGTCTTGGGAATGTGGCCTAGTTGTTGCAGGATGAGACCGCTCAACGTGTTGTAATTATAATCGGGGTATAAATCCTCCATTTCGAAATGACTCAGAAAGTCATAGAAAGAACATTGGCCGTCTATCAACCAGCTTCCGTCCTTGCGGGGAACGATATCGGGGTCTTCCGAGTCACTGGGCAAGGTGCCTACCAGGGCTTCCAGAATGTCCTTCATGGTGATGATGCCTTGCAGACTGCCGAATTCATCACAGATTAATCCGTATTTGATGTTGTGCTGGCGTATTTGTTCCAATACTTTATATACATCCATGTTTTCGTGGAAGTATTGTGCCGGACGGATCACATCACGCAGATTGAATTCGCAACTGTTCAGCTTCCCGAAGAGGTCTTTCAGGTAAACTACTCCGATGATGTTGTCCAGGGTGTTTCCTTGAGTTACAGGGTAAACTTGGTACAGGTGTTGGCATACGATGTCATACAGCTGCTTGTTGTTCATGTCTATGTCAATGGATACGATGTCGCTGCGATAGGTCATGATGGTGTTGATACTGCGGTCGCCCAGGGAGAAGACGCGGTCCACAATATCCTGTTCCACTTCCTGCACTTCACCGTTCTCGGTTCCTTCGTCTATCATGGATTTGATTTCCTCTTCAGTCACTTTTTCTTCCGCTGTATTGATATGCAGCAGGTTGAAGATAAGTGAAGTGCTTTTGGCAAGTATCCATACAAAAGGCCGGAGTAAATACCGGTCAATATACCAATCAGGGTGATTCCGATTTGGATGGTGGATAAAAACTTGTCCGGGTCATTGGCAAGCTTTAAAGCGATACGCGCTGTAGAGCTTCCATGACGGATATCATTGGACAAACTACTTTTACGCGCTGAGATCAGGGCGATTTCGGACATGGCGAATACCCCGTTTAATAAGATAAGTGCGATAATAATGGCAATTTCCATGTAAGAATTTACGTTTTGTTTTGCTAACAAATGTACTAAGAATTGTGTTTTCTCTTTCTTCTTTTAGATTTAATTAATGAATTATCTGTCATTTGCGCTATCTTTGCGGTGTCTATACTTAGAAAGGAGTAATTATGCATCCGTTGGAACTATTCAAATATTGTCCGAAGTGTGGTTCGCCGCACTTTGAAGTGAACAATGAGAAATCAAAGCGTTGCGCTGATTGTGGCTTTGTGTATTATTTCAATTCCAGTGCCGCTACTGTAGCTTTTATCTTGAATGATAAGAATGAGTTGTTGGTGTGCCGCAGGGGAAAAGAACCGGCGAAGGGAACATTGGACCTGTCCGGCGGGTTTATTGATATGCATGAAACCGGCGAGGAAGGTGTGGCACGCGAGGTGTTGGAAGAAACCGGCTTGCAGGTGGAGGAGGCTGTTTATCAGTTCTCATTGCCCAACACTTATCTTTATTCAGGATTTCTGGTACATACATTGGATCTGTTCTTTCTTTGTAAAGTGAAAGATACCAGCCGGATAAAGGCGATGGATGATGTGGCGGAGTCTTTCTGGCTTCCGTTGGATGAAGTGAATCCCGAAGAATTCGGGCTGGATTCTGTGCGTGAAGGAGTCCGGCGTTTTTTGAAAGAACATAAACTTTAATGATAAGATATGAAAAGAAAAACCTTATTGATGGCCGCATTGATGGGAGGCTGTTCCTTGCAGGGAATGGCGCAGCAGATCACTCCCAAGGATGTGGCAGGTGACAAGGAATATAACCGGGTATGCCGGGAATATGAGTTGAAAGGCGGGGACAGCATGGAGCTGTTACAGGCTTATCTGGACAAATATCCTGATTCCCGCCATAAAAACAGGGTGCTGTCACTGATTGCCTCTGCTTATTTTATGGAGGGAAAATACAAGGAGGCCATTGCCCTGTTCCGGTCGTGTGATCTGGAGGCTTTGCCTGATAAGGAAAGAGATGATTGTGCCATGCGTCTGGCCACCTCTTATCTGAAAGAAGACAACCTGCGTGAAGCGGCTGTATGGTTTACCTTGCTGAAAGAGGTAAGCCCATTGTATCAGGATGACGCTGTTTATAATCTGGCTTATATTGATTATGTGGAGAAACGCTATGACAAGGCGCTGAAAAGTTTCCAGTCTTTGCAGAATGATGCCGTATATGCAGCATTGGTTCCTTATTATATAGGAGAGATTTATTTGGTGAAAGGAAATTATCAGCAGGCCCGTACTGTGGCAAAAGCGTATCTGGAGCAATATCCGGCTAAAAAGGATGTTCCTCAGATGGAACGGATTTGGGGAGAGGCTTGTTTCGGATTGAATGATTACCAAGCGGCGATACCTCCTTTGGAAAGATACCGTGAAAGTGTTTCCCACCCGCAGCGTAAACCTTTGTATGAACTCGGTATGAGTTATTATTATACTGGTGTTTATTCCAAGGCTGCCGCTACTTTGGGGGAAATGGCTTCGGTACATGATGCCTTGTCACAGAATGCTTATCTACACATGGGGCTGGCTTATTTGAACTTGAAGGAGAGGAACAGGGCACGCATGGCATTCGAGCAGGCTGCCAATTTCAGTTTTGATCCGAAAGTAAAGGAACAGGCTCTTTATAATTATGCTTTGTGTATTCATGAAACCTCTTATTCTCCATTTGCCGAATCGGTAACCGTGTTTGAGCGTTTTCTGAATGAGTTCCCGAATTCACCTTATACGGAGCGTGTCAATGATTATTTGATAGAGGTGTATATGAATACCCGCAGTTATGAAGCTGCTTTAAAATCTATAGCAAAGATTGAGCATCCGGGCACACGCATTATGGAGGCCAAGCAGAAGATTTTGTTCCGGCTGGGCACACAGGCATTTGCGAATGCCCGTTTCCAGGAGGCTCTGGAGCTCTTCAACCAATCGCTTGCTGTGGGGCAATACAATCAGGCGACAAAGGCGGACGCTTATTTCTGGAGGGGGGAATCCAATTATCGTCTGGACCGTTTTCCGCAGGCGGGTAACGATTACCGCTTGTATCTGGAATTTGCCACCAGTAAGAACGGACAGGAATATGGTTTGGCGCTCTATAACTTGGGATATACTTATTTCAAACAGAAAAATTATGGAAATGCGGGCACTTGGTTTACCCGTTTTGTGGACAGGGGAAGTATCAATGAACGCACCATGCAGGCAGATGCCTATAACCGCATAGGTGACTGCAACTTCTATGACCGCCGTTTTGAACAGGCTCGTCAGGATTATGCCCGTGCGGTGGAGATTGATCCGTCACTGGGGGATTACTCTTTGTATCAGGAGGCGTTTGTGCGTGGTTTGCAACGTGATTACAATGGAAAAGTGCAGACGTTGAACCGCTTGATTTCGGATTATCCGGAATCACAATACATGGATGATGCCCTTTACGAGCAGGGACGTGCTTTTGTGCAGATGGAGGATAATGCCAATGCCATTGCCCGTTTCAATATTCTGGTGAAGAAATTTCCGGAGAGCAATGTCGCACGGCGGGCGGCTAACGAGATCGGTTTGCTATACTATCAGGATGACAAGTATCCTGAAGCCATCCAGGCTTATAAGCAGGTCATAGCCGGTTATCCGGGCAGTGAGGAGGCGCGTTTGGCGCAGCGTGACTTGAAATCGATCTATATTGATTTGAATAAGGTGGATGAGTATGCCAATTTTGCTTCAACTATCCCCGGCGGTGCCAACTTTGATGTGAATGAGCGTGACTCATTGACCTATGTGGCTGCCGAAAGGGTATATATGCGGGGTGAGGTCGCCGAGGCCCGCAACAGCTTTACCCGTTATTTACAGACTTTCCCCGAAGGTGCTTTCAGTCTGAATGCCAACTATTATATCGGTTTGATAGACTATAATCAGAAAGCTTATGAAAGTGCAGCCCGGCATTTGGATAAAGTATTGGAATATCCCAACAACAAATATTCTGAAGATGCCATGTTGATGGGGGCCGAAATGGCTTATACGGCGAAGGATTATGAAAAAGCCTTGCATATTTACAAGCAATTGAAAGATAAAGCCGCTTCTATGGAGCGTCGCCGGCTTGCAAAAACCGGAATGTTACGCAGTGCGCATATGCTGGGAAATGAGGAAGAGATTATCTTTGCCGCAACAGATTTGCTGGCCGATACTAAACTGGCGCCGGAATTGTCTAACGAGGCACATTATTACCGTGCAAAAGCTTATTTGGATGCCGGCAAGACGGATGGAGCTATGGAAGATTTGAAGGTCTTGGCGAAAGACACCCGTAATGTATATGGAGCGGAGGCCAAATATAAAGTCGCCCAGATTTACTTTGACGGCGGACAAACGGATAAGGCGGAGCAGGAGGTGCTGAATTACATTGAGGTAAGTACACCGCATACCTATTGGCTGGCACGCAGCTTTGTGTTATTGGCTGATGTGTATATGAAGTTGGGGCGTAACTTGGATGCTAAACAATATTTGCTTTCATTGAAGCAGAACTATCAGGCCGATGATGATATTGCCGGAATGATTGAAAGCAGACTGGAGAAATTGAAAACAGAGAATTAAAAATTAAAAAATCGTGAATGGGCTATGAACCGCGCGAAACGTGGATATGTCCGTGCCGGATATGGAAATTATGGGAATGTGGATTTTAAGGCTGGGTATCTGTGGAATATCACCGGAAAGGACCGTCTGAAAGTCGGGGTATCTCTGGATGGCATGAACGGAAAGCTGAAGCATTGGAATGCTGAGGATTGGAAATCACGTTTTTATTCTACTGAGTTCCGTTTGGACTATTCTCATGATTTCAGTAAGGTAACTTTGAATTTAGGTGGCGGCCTGCAATCACAAGTGTTTAACTATATGCCTGATTCCGAAATGCATACGGCTTCTGCCAGAGCTACTGATAAACAGCATCATACTTTAGGCGATTTTCACATAGGTGTTTCTTCCAGAGATGAATCGCTTCCTTTGCAATTCACTTTGCAGACCGGATTGAAGTATTTTGGTATCAAATATCCGCTGGATTATTCAGGCAATGCATCTACAGGTAAGGAGAAGATTGTCCACACTGAAGGAGATGTATGGGGCAAGCTGGATAATGAGCAACGGGTAGGTATCCGTTTCGAGATGGATAACCTGTTTTATTCTTCGGACAGTTTAATGGGCAACTATACTTCACTGGGTTTGAATCCTTATTATATGTTGGAAAGTGATGACTGGCGGGTCCGTGTCGGTGCTCATGTGGATTGGCAGTCGGGAGAGGACAGTGGTATTGATGTGTCTCCTGACGTGAAAGCCGAATACTTGTTCTCGGAGAGTTATGTGCTTTATTTACATGCGCTGGGAGGGCGTGAACTGAATGATTATCGCCGGTTGAATGCTTTTTCACCTTATTGGTCTTTAAACGCCCGGATGCCTTCTACCTATGTGCCACTGAATGCTACATTGGGTTTTAAAGCATCTCCGGTAAATGGTTTGTGGTTTAATGTCTTTGGTGGATATCGGATCAGTAAAGATGAGTTGTTTTGCAATCTGGTGGATGCGGACGGGTATTATTTTACTCATTTCTTGCAGGATAAAGCGAAAACCGCGTATGGAGGTGCTGAATTGAAATACGGTTATAAGGACTGGTTTGACGCTTCATTGAAAGGTACATTTTATAGCTGGAAGACAGACAATGAAAATGAAGAGCTGTATTTAGTGACCAAGCCCAAGTTTGAATTGAATTTCTATGCTGAGGCTAAGGTTTTTGAAGGATTGAAGGTTAATTTGGGCTATGAATATGTACAGCGGAAAGAATATGTGATAGAAGAAGGGAATAGCAGCAGGGATTTTGGTTTGGGCAATATCAGCAATTTGAGTGTGGGAGCCAGTTATACTTTCCTGAAAGATCTGTCTGTTTTTGGGCGTGTGAGTAATCTGTTGAATAAACAATATTATTATGAGTACGGCTATCCTGCTGAAAAACTGAATGTTCTAGCCGGGCTTTCTTTGGCTTTTTAGTTAAATAGGCACTCGGAAAGGATTTTTTTAAGAAAAAAAAGCAGAAACATACCTTATTATATAGGTGTGCTTCTGCTTTTTTTCTACTTTTGCCCCAAAATAAAATGGAATACATAGTATTATGCAAAAAAATCTAGTAATAGTTGAGTCACCCGCCAAGGCTAAAACCATTGAGAAATTCTTGGGCAATGATTATAAAGTCCTTTCCAGTTACGGGCATATCCGGGATTTGAAAAAGAAGGAGTTTAGTATCGATGTAGAGAATGGGTTTGAGCCGACTTACGAGATACCGGCAGATAAAAAGAAATTGGTAGCCGAATTGAAAGCGGAGGCAAAGAAAGCTGATATGGTATGGCTTGCATCCGATGAGGACCGTGAAGGAGAAGCTATTTCATGGCACTTGTTTGAAGTCTTGGGGCTGGACCCTGAGAAGACCAAGCGCATTGTATTCCACGAGATAACCAAAACAGCGATACTAAAGGCCATCGAAAATCCGCGTGACATTGATGTGAATCTGGTAAATGCCCAGCAGGCACGCCGTATTCTGGATAGAATTGTAGGTTTTGAACTCTCACCGGTATTGTGGAAGAAGGTAAAGCCTGCTCTTTCTGCCGGACGTGTGCAATCTGTTGCCGTTCGTTTGATTGTGGAACGTGAACGTGAGGTGCATGCTTTTGTCAGTGAGCCGTCTTATCGCGTTACAGCAGTGTTTGAAGTACCTGATGTCGATGGAAATGAAGTTGAAGTGAAAGCGGAATTGTCCAACCGTTTCAAAACCAAGGAAGAAGCACAGGCTTTCCTTGAAACTTGTAAGGATGCGCAGTTCTCTATTGAAGATATAACAACCCGCCCTGTGAAGAAATCGCCGGCGGCACCGTTTACTACTTCTACGTTGCAGCAGGAAGCTGCCCGTAAGTTGGGATTTACAGTAGCGCAGACCATGATGGTGGCACAGCGTCTGTATGAAAACGGACAAATTACCTATATGCGTACGGATTCGGTGAACCTTTCGGATCTGGCTTTGAATACCAGCAAGCAGACTATCTTGTCCCTGATGGGAGAAAGATACGTCAAAGTCCGTAAGTTTGCCACCAAGACTAAAGGAGCACAGGAAGCGCATGAGGCTATCCGTCCTACCTATATGGAGAATGAAACGGTGAACGGAACCGGTCAGGAGCAGAAATTGTATGAACTGATCTGGAAACGTACCATCGCTTCACAGATGGCAGATGCGGAGCTGGAGAAAACAACGGCTACTATTGTAATCAGCAACAGTAGCGAGAAATTTATCGCTACCGGCGAGGTGATTACTTTTGACGGTTTCCTGCGTGTATACAAGGAATCATACGATGATGACAATGAGCAGGAAGACGAGGGCCGTCTGTTGCCGCCTCTGAGCAAAGGGGAAAAACTGATAAGAAAAGAAATCCTGGCGACTCAGCGCTTTACCCAATGTCCGCCCCGTTATACGGAAGCCAGCCTGGTACGCAAACTGGAAGAGTTGGGCATCGGTCGTCCATCTACATATGCACCTACCATTTCTACTGTGCAGCAACGCGGTTATGTAGAAAAAGGAAACAGTGAAGGTGTGAAACGCCCGTATGATATCTTGAAACTGAAAGGCGGCAAGATTACGGAAACTACCAAGACAGAGATGACGGGAAATGAAAAGGCCAAGTTGTTGCCTACTGATACCGGTATCGTGGTAAACGATTTCCTGATGGAATACTTTCCTGAAATCATGGACTTTAACTTTACAGCGAATGTGGAGAAAGAGTTCGATGAAGTGGCGGAAGGAGAAAAGGAATGGACTGGCATGATGGACAGTTTCTATAAAGGCTTCCATCCGTTGGTAGATAAGACCATTCACTCTAAGACTGAGCATAAGGTGGGTGAAAGGGTATTGGGAACAGATCCTGTAAGCGGTAAGCCGGTATCGGTTAAGATCGGTCGTTTCGGTCCGGTTATTCAGATTGGTACTGCCGATGATGAGGAAAAACCGCGTTTTGCGCAGTTGACAAAGGGATTGTCGATGGAAACCATTACGTTGGAAGAAGCATTGGATGCGTTCAAGCTTCCCCGTACGTTGGGGGATTATGACGGCCATACGGTAACGGTAGGAGTAGGGCGTTTCGGACCATACGTGCGCTATGACAAACTGTTTGTTTCTATTCCTAAAGGAACGGATCCGATGGAGATTTCTTTGGATGAGGCGGTAGAGTTGATCAAGAATAAGATAGAAGCGCAGGAGAAGAAGTTTATTAAAGTATTCGATGCTGACCCTGATATGCAGGTCTTGAACGGACGTTACGGCCCATACATCAGTTATCAGAAAAAGAATTATAAGATTCCTGAGAATGTAGAACCGGCAGATTTAAGTCTGGAGGCTTGTTTTAAGGTGATTGAATTGCAGAAAAGCAAGGCGGAAACGCGTAAAACGAAAGCGGCTTCAAGAAACAGGGGAACCGTGAATATGGAAGAGGAGTCCGAAAAGCCCGAAGAATCCGCAAAAAGTAAGGCGGCTTCCAAGGTAAAGGGCACTGCAAAAGCAAAAAAATGACACGTATATTTTTAATAGGATATATGGGCGCGGGCAAAACGACTCTAGGTAAGGCGTTTGCCCGTGAAATGAGTCTGAATTTCATTGATTTGGACTGGTTTATCGAGGAACGTTTCCATAAAACCGTTCAACAGCTGTTCTTGGAACGCGGAGAAGACGGATTCCGGGAACTGGAACGGAAAATGTTGCACGAAGTGGCCGAGTTTGAAGATGTGGTTGTTTCGACCGGTGGAGGAACACCTTGTTTTTTTGATAACATGGAGTATATGAATGATTGCGGTGATACGGTGTTTCTGGATGTGGAACCTGCCGTATTGTTCCGCCGTCTGAGAGTGGCCAAGCAGCAACGTCCATTGTTAGCAAATAAAAGTGATGAGGAACTGATGGATTTTATCTGTGAGGCGTTACAGAAAAGACATCCGTTTTATTCAAAGGCGAAACATCTGTTTAAGGCTGATGAGCTGGAGGATAAAAGACAAATTCAAGCCTCTGTTGACAGCTTGAGAAAGAAATTGAATAAATAATTATATATAGTAAAATACACACTCTTTGTACAGAAGAAGAAATGAGAAAATGGCGTATTGAAGATTCGGAAGAACTCTACAACATAACAGGGTGGGGAACTTCGTACTTTGGTATCAATGACAAAGGTCATGTAGTGGTAACTCCTCGTAAGGACGGCGTTGAGGTCGATTTGAAAGAGTTGGTCGATGAGTTGCAATTGCGGGATGTGGCAGCTCCTATGCTGGTCCGTTTTCCGGATATTCTGGATAATCGTATTGAAAAAATCGCGAACTGCTTTAAGCAGGCATCTGATGAGTATGGGTATAAGGCCCAGAATTTTATCATTTATCCTATCAAGGTAAATCAGATGCGTCCTGTAGTGGAAGAAATCATCAGTCATGGAAAGAAATTCAATTTGGGACTGGAAGCCGGTTCCAAACCTGAACTTCATGCGGTGATAGCTGTGAATACAGATTCGGATTCATTGATTATCTGTAACGGATATAAGGACGAAAGTTATATCGAGCTGGCTCTGCTGGCACAGAAGATGGGGAAACGCATTTTCTTGGTAGTGGAGAAAATGAATGAATTACGCCTGATAGCCAAAATGGCAAAGCAGCTGAATGTGCGTCCTAACATAGGTATCCGCATTAAGCTGGCTTCTTCGGGAAGTGGTAAATGGGAAGATAGCGGAGGAGATGCCAGTAAGTTTGGCTTGACATCCAGTGAATTGCTGGAAGCGCTTGATTTTCTGGAAAAGAAAGACATGAAGGACTGTCTGAAACTGATTCATTTTCATATAGGCAGCCAGGTGACTAAAATACGCCGTATCAAGACAGCTCTGCGTGAGGCATCGCAATTCTATGTGCAGTTGCATGTGATGGGATTTAATGTGGAATTTGTGGATATCGGCGGCGGTTTGGGTGTGGATTACGACGGAACTCGTTCTGCCAATAGTGAAAGCAGTGTGAACTACTCTATTCAGGAGTATGTGAATGACTCTATCTCTACACTGGTGGATGCCAGTGACAAGAATGGAATTCCTCATCCGAATATTATTACCGAAAGCGGACGTTCACTGACCGCCCATCACTCCGTGCTGATTTTCGAGGTGCTGGAAACGGCGACTCTGCCCGAAATGGATGAGGATTTCGAAGTGGGTGAAAATGATCATGAACTGGTACATGAACTTTATGAGATATGGGATAATCTGAATCAGAGCCGTATGGTGGAGGCTTGGCACGATGCACAGCAGATACGTGAGGAAGCACTTGATTTATTCAGCCACGGTATTGTGGATTTGAAGACCCGTGCCCAGATAGAGCGTCTGTACTGGTCGGTGACCCGTGAGATCAATCAGATTGCTTCGGGGCTGAAACATGCGCCCGATGAGTTCCGCAAACTGGACAAACTGCTGGCTGATAAATATTTTTGTAATTTCTCGTTGTTCCAGTCGTTGCCGGACTCGTGGGCGATAGATCAGATATTCCCTATCATGCCTATCCAGCGTCTGGATGAGAAGCCCGACAGAAATGCTACCTTGCAGGATATCACTTGTGATTCGGATGGAAAGATTGCCAATTTTATCTCTACCCGTTATGTATCGCATGACCTGCCGGTACATTCGTTGAAGGGAAAAGACGCTTATTATATAGGTGTATTTTTGGTTGGTGCTTATCAGGAGATTCTGGGTGATATGCACAATTTGTTTGGAGATACCAATGCGGTGCATGTTACGGTGGATGACAAAGGGTATTCTATTGATCAGGTAATTGATGGTGAAACGGTGGCCGAGGTTTTGGATTATGTACAATATAACCCGAAGAAATTGGTGCGTACACTGGAAACCTGGGTGACCAAATCAGTGAAGGAAGGAAGAATTTCTGTAGAGGAAGGAAAAGAATTCCTCTCTAATTATCGTTCCGGGTTGTACGGATATACTTATTTGGAATAATAGCATGAAAGAGAAACTGACTATCATAAAAGTAGGTGGAAAAATTGTAGAGGAAGAGTCTACACTTAATCAGTTGTTGGCTCTGGCGACATTGATCCGTCAGGGCATTGTGCCTGTTATGGCTCCATTGACCCATGACGGTAAAGGAAGCATGCTGAATACCAATGCTGATACCATTGCCGGAGAAACCGCCAAAGCATTGGCGTCCTTGTTTGATGTGACATTGGTTTATTGCTTTGAGAAAAAGGGCGTATTGCGTGACGAAAATGATGATGACAGTGTAATTCCTGTCATTACTCCTGAAGAGTTTAAAGAATTTGTAGCGCAAGGCATTATTCAAGGAGGGATGATTCCCAAGCTGGAAAATTCTTTTTCTGCTATTGATGCAGGAGTCAGTCAGGTGGTAATAACCTTAGCATCAGCCATTAATGAAGGAAGTGGAACCGTAATCAAAAAATAATTCAAAAAAAACAGGCGGGTGAGTGTAACTTTAGTGTAACTCACCCGTCATTATTACAGAGCAATGCGAGAGATCAGTTTCCGAAACGATATTCTGCCCCTGAAAGACAAGCTCTACAGGTTGGCGCTTCGTATTACGCTGAATAGTGCTGAAGCGGAGGATGTGGTGCAGGATACGATGATCAGGGTATGGAACAAGCGGGATGAATGGCCGCAGTTTGAATCCATCGAGGCATATTGCCTGACCATTGCTCGTAACTTGGCAATTGACCGCAGCCAGAAGATGGAAGCGCAGAATTTGCAACTGACCTCTGAAGTGCGGGAGATGCCTGATACATTGACGCCTTATGACCGGTTGGCGCAGAACGAACAAATACAGTTGGTTCACCGTCTGGTCAATGAGCTTCCCGAAAGACAGCGTACAACTATGCAGTTGAGGGATGTGGAAGGAAAGAGTTATAAAGAGATTGCAGATATTCTGCAGATTACGGAAGAACAGGTGAAAGTAACCCTTTTCCGTGCCCGGCAGAAGATAAAACAAAGATACACTGAAATAGAGGATTATGGATTATAAATATATTGAACAGCTTTTGGAACGTTATTGGAATTGCGAAACTTCATTGGAAGAAGAGCAAATACTACGTTCATTCTTTCGTCAGAAGGAAGTGCCTGCTCATTTACTCCGTTACAAGCAGTTGTTTGCTTATCAGGATGTGGAGAAGGAGAAAGGTTTGGGCGATGATTTTGATACCAGAATCCTGACCCGGATAGAAAGACCGGTGGTAAAAGCGCAACGTCTGACTATGCGTACGCGCTTTATGCCTCTGTTTAAAGCGGCTGCAATGATTGCCGTGTTGTTTCTTATGGGTACAGTGATGCAACACGCTATGGAAGGCGGTGATAGTGATACGGTATCGGTACACGATGAGTATGTGCTTATTAAAACAACTTTTTAATTCGAGGCTGTGAAGTTTCAATTCTCTCAAATTTTAAATTAACTAACTAAATAATTTTAAAAAGGATTACCGCGTGAGCAGTAATCCTTTTTTGCTTGGTAGATAATTTAATGTAAAGAGAGAGTTATGAAATGAGTTATTTGCTCTTAACGCTTCCGATTCCGGATTTTTTTAGTCCGGTAACCCGAGGGTCACCGTAGTAGTTTACACTTCCTACTCCCTGGGCACTGATATTTATCGTCCCGGATGCATAACAAGAAACACTTCCCACACCGTTTTGTTCAACTACAACATCAGAAACAATCATGTCTTTTGCTTTCAGGCTGCCTACTCCTTCCAAATAATATGTCGCATGACCGGCCTGTCCCTTTAAATTGATACTGCCTACTCCTTCTTGGGATACTTTGATGCAACGTGCCATTAATGCATTTGCTTCAATACTCCCCACACCTTCGGCACTGATAGAAAGATCTGTTACTTTCACGCTGTCTTTCAGATAAATACTTCCTACACCTCTTTGCTTGATATTGCATAAAACCGGACTGGTAATTGAGATATTGATTTTTGAACTTTTGAAGTTTTTGAATTTGTCTTTATCCATACTGATACTCAGCGTACTGTCTTTGACCATGACAATGAGTTGGGGGATGTAATTATCCGGACCGTCGGCTTCTACTTTGGTCACATTCCCTTGAGTAAAGACAATGTTGGCAGGTGCTTTGTTCTCTATCTTATTGAAAGGAGTTACGCTATATTTTTTGGTCATTTTACTCTTGCTGGGTTTCGGGCCTGATGATATGTGGAAACAGCCTGTCATCATTGTGATTGTCAGAAAAAGACTGAAAAAATAAATAGTTTTTGTTCTCATGGTAATATATATATTTAATTGGTTTCTGTTAATTAGACGGTGAAGATTCCTGGAAAGTTGCAAATCTCTGCCTTTTTTTATTGGAAAGCTGTATCTTTGTATCCGTATGGCAACTAAAAGAGTACTTCCGGATAAAGATTTTGACCGTATTATAGTGCGTACACACAAGCTGGCGCGTAATGTTACTATGCGGGTAAAGCCCGATGGACTGCATGTTACTGTTCCTCCTTATAGTTTAAGCAGCAAAGTGCTGGAGGTGGTGGAGCAATACAGGCAACGTCTGTTGGAGGACTGGAGGAAAGTGAGCAAGAAACCGATTGATCTAAATTTTCGTATTCACACTCCCTGTTTCCGTTTATGGCTGGAGCAAGGTAACTTTACTTGCTTTTCCGTACGTTTTACCGAGGAGGGAGTCAAGATTATCTGTCCGCGGAATGTGGATTTTTCTTTACCTGAAGTACAAAGGCTGGTACGTAATGCCATCATCCGTGCCATGAAGAAAAATGCACAAGAGTATCTGCCACCTCTTTTATCTGCCTTGTCCGAACAGTATCATTTGCCATTTAAACGTGTGAAGATTACCGGCAGCAGGGGAAGATGGGGAAGTTGTTCGGGGACAGGCAGTATCAATCTTTCCTGTTATTTGATGTTGTTGCCTCCCCATTTGATGGACTATGTACTGTTACACGAATTGTCTCATACCAAGGAAATGAATCACGGTCCTCGTTTTTGGGAATTGCTGGATAGTATGACAGGAGGGAGAGCTCGTGCCTTGCGTGCGGAGTTACGCAGATTTAATACTGATTTTTAGAACCATTAAATAGAATTACAATGAAAAACAGATTTTTAAGCATGCTTATTGGGGCTGTCTTGTTCGTTCTTTCAGCAGCGGCCGAAAATTATCCTTATCGGAGTGATGTGCTTTGGGTAACTGTACCCGATCATGCCGACTGGTTGTACAAGACAGGCGAGAAAGCGAAGATCGAGGTTCAGTTCTATAAATATGGTATTCCGGGTATCAAGACGATCAAAGGGCCTATGAGGCATAAATATTATGCGGAAGAAGGCTGTATCCGCTTTGAGATAGAAATCCACGGCTTGAATCCGGAGCTGGATGAGGACACTTTCGGCGAAATAAGCCGCGCTTTCAGTAGTCGGGAAAACGGTTATTTGGTAAACGGCTTGGATAGCCGTGAAAATTATTATATGAAACGGGTTTATCTGGCTTGTGTCCGCAGCATTGATTTGCTGACTTCATTACCTGAATGGGATGGTAAAAATGTTATTGTGCAAGGGGGGAGCCAAGGGGGAGCTTTGGCTTTGATTACGGCAGGACTTGACAAGCGTGTTACGGCATGTGTGGCAAACCATCCCGCTTTAAGTGATATGGCAGGTTACAAAGCCGGTCGTGCCGGGGGATATCCTCATCTTTTTAAGAATACGGTAGATATGGATACACCTGCCAAGATGAAGACCCTTGCATATTATGATGTGGTGAATTTTGCCAAACAGATTACTGTTCCTGTTTATATGACATGGGGATTCAATGACAATACTTGTCCTCCTACTACCAGTTACATTGTCTATAATGTACTGAACTGTCCGAAAGAGGCGTTGATTACTCCAGTCAACGAGCACTGGACTTCTGAAGACACAGAATACGGGCATTTGCTTTGGATAAAGAAACACTTGAAATAAATCGATGGAAATAGATGTTTTTAAGATTATAATTGCTATATTTGTTTAGCATAGTGTAGCAACTATCTGTATTTTGATGTTGAACCCTTAAATCGCAAACAGATATGACCGACCTCACCATTCTAATCGCTGTTATTGCATTGGCATTGTGGCCGCTTGCATTTTTAGTTCTTCGCATCCGTCATGAGCGTAAAAAACGTAGAGACCGTTTGGACCGTATGACAAAGGAAGACTTGGAGGATATCGGTACGGAAGAGCTGGTTATAGCTGTGCTCAAAAAGATAGGCTGTCAGCCGGAAACCAATGAGGAAGGACATATTGTCTTTAAATATCAAGGTGATGATTTTTATATTGCGGTGGAAGATGAGGCCCGGTTCATCATGATATGGAATCCGTGGTGGGCGTCTATCAGTATGGATAATCCGGCTTTACCTTACTTAAAAGAGATTGTCAATCTGGTCAATGTGGATTCGTTGGTGACCACTGTCTTTACGGCGGATGAGGATGAGAAAAACGTGGGGCTTCATTCCAAATGTCATACGGTCTTTACTCCCAAAGAAGGCCAATTGGACGAATATCTGAAAGCTATGCTCGATCATTTCTTTGTTACTCACGATGCTATCAAGCAAAATTTGCAGCAACTGGGTAGTGCCGCTTCGGAAAGTGTTAATAAGGAACGGACAAAGGTGAAAGGATTTGCTGCTTATAAAGAGAACAGTACGCCACTGTCTTCTGTCGAAGAAGAGAAAAAATAAGGAATGTTTTCATTCGTTCCGGCTTTTATGAAAGTTGCTTTGATGTATGGTTCAAAGCAACTTTATTTGTGTTTATACTTATGCTAAATCCTTTTTCTCTTAAGGATTTTTTTTCTTATCTTTAAGTCCTTGCTTCTTGAAATCCTGAAGTTCAACAAGAAGGAAGATAAGATGGAGGGCATGTTTGACAAATGCCTGTTCGTTCTGCGTAATCTATCTTCCCTTCTTGAGCGTCTGTGTGCGTTGCAGAGCCGTGTATTCGATCGTTTTTTCGAGGCTGCCGAGATTGCGAAATTCACCTCTAGGGAGTTTGGTGAACATTGGGAAAATTTGAAGAGCTTCCGTGATTGGTATAGCGTAATGTCTACCCAATTGAAGAAAGGACGTGAGGAGGACCTTAAAGAGGGACTCGAAACAGGTCTTTAGGAAGGATTTGAAACAGGTCGTAAGGAAGAATGCTAAAAATGAAACAGGTCGGTATTGCATTTGATGTAAATTGCCCAAGTTACCGGTTTATCGGCTCAGGAAATAATGTTTCTTTAAGTTCTTTTCTGGAGAAATTGACTTCGTAAAGTGATTAAGTTGGCTTGATGCTTGAAACTTGTTGACCGATTTCCGTTCAAAGAGTTTGTTCAAATTATTTCGGTGAATCTTTTTTAAGGAGAGAATCTCTTTTTTGTGATAGTAATCAATTGATTAACAATTGATTGTTTCCTTCTTTTATATATGCTTATTTGTATATCTCTTACCAAGAGATATACATTTTCTGTGCAAAAATAAGCAAAGTTTTGAGAACTAATACATTTTTGGCAAAAAAAATAGGAATTTATATAAAAAATAAGCTTCCAAGTCCATTTTTATACTCCTTTATCCTATTTGAAATAGGATATAATATGTTGATATATTGTTCATTAGTTACTTTCTATAGATCTCTTGGTAAGAGATCTATAGAAAATGTCGTTTTTAAGTTCCTTTATTATATGATAAAGTATGTCTTTGAAGCGATGAGAATGAATGAAATTAACATAGAGCAGATGGAATATCTATTTCTAAGACGTAAACGAAGTAGCGCCGTTTCCGAGCGGCAGAAGAACTTGCTTTTCAAGGCCGCCCAGCGGCATTGGGAGGAGGAGTTTGTCGGCAAGGAAGCGAATATTCGTAAAGTGGACTGCCGTATATATAAAGCTATATTGTACCAGCTTGAGATACGTCAGATATTCCTTGACACTTCGCTTTCGCTGAAAAAACTGAGCGATTTGCTTGAAACAAACCAGACCTACCTGAGTAATGTAGTAAACAAATACTTTGGCTGTAACTTGAAGGAGCTTGTGAACGGCTATCGTGTGGAATATGCCAAGGAGCTTCTTAGTTTCGGTCGTTGTGCATTGAATGACTTGCCTCGTAGTTGCGGTTTCGCTTCTAAAAGCGCTTTCTATTCAGCTTTCAGTAAGGTTGCGGGTGTGTCACCTTTGTCTTATCAGTCACGGGAAAGGAGGAAACGGGAACTACAGGTAATAAACGAACTAAGATATTAATAATGAGATTAATATGTATAATCAATTTTAGTTTTTTAAATTTATAAATTTAAAGTTTTTCTATTATGAACAAAAAGTTTTTAAGTGCAAT
>PPYE01662072.1_pt1 | contig 31003 bp, 25 predicted proteins | sample 1559881 | NCBI WGS metagenome assembly PPYE01 (sample SAMN08240022, study PRJNA423297) | Human gut metagenome, whole genome shotgun sequencing project. | reverse complement strand
TACCTGCTGCGCTCCCTCCGGGTGACGGGGCGGATGGAAAATCTGGTGCAGGAGATGCTGGCGATCTCCCGTATGGAAAGCGGCTCTGTGACTGTGAAGCGGGAGCCCGTGGAGCTGTCCGCCCTGATCGAGCGCCAGTTGGCTCTGGACGCGCCTCTTCTGGAGCAGCGGAACCAGCGGCTGGTACAGGACCTGACGCCGGGAATCACCGTCACCGGGGACGCCTCTCTGCTGGGCCGGGTAGTAGGCAATCTGCTCTCCAACGCATCCCTCTACTCGCCGGAGGGGGCAAAGGTGCGGGTGTGGTGCGGCCTGCTGGACGGCCGCCCGGCCCTGACGGTGGAGAACACCGGGGCTCACATCAGCGAGGAGGCCCTGCCCCATCTGTTCGAGGCGTTCTACCGGGAGGAGGGCTCCCGCAGCCGGGCCACCGGCGGCAGCGGCCTGGGACTGTATCTGGTGAAGATGATCTTGGACCGCCACGGGGCGGAGTGTAAGATTGAAAATACGGTGGACGGGGTGCGGGCCACGGTGCAGTTTGAGGCCGCTCCACAGGCGGTAGATTCTGTGCTCCCCTTATGATAAAATACAAGCAAAATTGGGGGAGGTGAGCGGGTGAAGCGCGCGATATTATATATCCACGGCAAAGGCGGCAGCGCCGGGGAGGCAGACCGCTTCCGGGCCGTCTGCCCCGGTTTCGATGTGCTGGGGGTGGACTACCAAGGGGAGCTCCCCTGGGAGGCGGCGCCCCAGATCGCAGCCGCCTATGACGAGGCCCGCCGGCAGTATGAGCACATCACTCTCCTGGCCAACAGCATCGGGGCCTATTTCGCCATGCTGGCCCTGGGGGATCGGGCGTCGGACAGGGCGCTGTTCGTGTCGCCGGTGCTGGACATGGAGCGGCTGATTTTGGACATGATGGGCTGGGCCGGCGTGTCGGAGCAGGCGCTGCGGGAGCAGGGGGAGATCCCCACGGACTTCGGGGAGAAGCTGTCCTGGGCGTACCTGTGCTATGTGCGGGAGCACCCTATTACCTGGAAAATCCCCACGGAGATTCTCTACGCAGGAGGAGATCACCTGGTGTCCCGCCAGAGCGTGGAGCGGTTCGCGGCAGAACACGGAGCTGGGCTTACCGTCCTGGAGAATGGTGAGCATTGGTTCCATACGGAGGAACAGCTGGCGTTTCTGGATGGCTGGGTAAAAAGAGTGCTTATGCTTTGATTTGATGCGCGGATAGACAAGCGGAGGGGCAAGACCAATATGGCCTTGCCCCTCCGTTTCCTCCACGCGTCATCTGGACATTTCTGCTTGGTCAATGGTATTCATCATTTCCGATTCGGCTTCCTCTTTATCGCCAGCAGTTTCATATAGTCGTCAAATTCATCGGTAGTCGTCGGCTCGAACATGACCCATTTCCCGTCATGATAGGTCTTAGCTCCGTCATATTGCCTGCAAACAGAATCAGAAAACGCAGTCCGCATGTCCTCAAATTTGGCCCGTTCCTCTTTCCCGAGGATGACCATGAACCCGATGCAGTCCCTTTTGGCATAGAGGGCGCAAAGCGTTTTGCCGCCCCTTCGATATTTATACTCATAAACCCAGTTCTTGCCGCCGGAACCCCATATTTGTTCCATTTCGTATGCTTTATCAATGGTCGAGCACAGCGCCTGCCAGACTGCAAACAGAGATGGGCCGAGCAGGTCGGTCAAGGCGGACTGAGATGGCATCCTTTCAGGCATGATACCCCTCCTCAAATTCTATTTTTTGCATTATACCACGGTTCTATAAGGGCAACAATAGCATGATTTCTATTTTCTTTTACATCCGAAAGCTGAGATTTCTCCACACAAACCACACATTCCCTCCATCTTCCCTCCATATTGCCCTGGTATCCTTTCTCCATCCCAGTGAGAAAGGAACCAGACCATATGGAACTCAAGATTCAAAATGTCAGTATGACCTACCCCAGCGGGAAGCAGGCCCTGAAGGGGCTGAACCTGGAGTTGAAATCCCCCAGCCTCATCGGCCTGCTGGGCCCCAACGGAGCAGGCAAATCCACCCTGATGAAGCTGTTGGTGGCGGCCCTGCAGCCCACCGGGGGGACCATCCTGGTGGACGGGACGCCGCTGAACAAGGCGGAGGGGAAGCTGAAAGCCAGCCTGGGCTATCTCCCCCAGGACTTCGGTTTGTTCGATGAATTGACGGTCACCCAGTTTTTAGACTACATGGCCGTACTCAAGGGGATTGCGAATCCCAAGGCCGCAATTCAAAAGACAATACAGGCGGTCAATCTGGAAGAAAAGGCAAAATCCAAGATCCGCACCCTCTCCGGCGGCCAGCGCCAGCGGGTGGGCATCGCCCAGGCTCTGCTGGGGAATCCCCCTTTCCTGATCTTTGACGAGCCCACCGTGGGGCTGGACCCGGAGGAGCGCATCCACTTCCGCAACCTGTTTTCCCGCACAGCCGAGGAGCATCTGGTGCTTCTCTCCACCCACATCATTGAGGATGTGCAGTCGGTGTGCGACCAGATCGTGGTCATCCACCACGGGACCATCCTGTTCACCGGCACGCCGGAGCAGTTGATCCAGTCGGCTGCCGGCCATGTGGGCGTCTTTTGGGAGAAGGATGAGACGCTGGAGCAGGGGCTGCACATCACCGCCCGGGTGAACACCAGCCAGGGTATCCGCTGCCGGGCTGTGGCGGACAAGCTGCCGCCCTATGCCCAGGCGGAGGAGCCCTCTTTGGAGGACGCCTACCTTTATCTGATCTCCAGGGAGGCGGACCAATGAAGACAATGCGGCTCTTTCCCCTGGAACTGAAGCGGCTGCTGCAAAGCCGCCTGACCTGGCTGATGATGGCTTTGACGGTCCTCTCCCCGGTGCTGGGGCTGGTACTCTACAAGCCCGCCACATCCACCACCATGCTCTCCATGTATCTGGCAAACCCTGCGATTGCCGGCGGTGTGGCCGGCGCCATCCTCTTCGGCCTGCTGACCATCTTTGAGCTGGACCGAGCCTGCCGCAGCCGAGTGGACATCCTCACCGACGCGGTGGTGTCCCCCCTGACCACCGCCCTGACCCGCCTGCTGGCCCTGCTGACGGCTGCGGTGCTGACAGTGGGCCTCACGATGCTGGTCTGGCTGCCCATCAGCGCGGGGCTGATCGGCGCCGTGTTCACCGGCGCAAACTATGTGCTGGCCTATCTGCTGTTCATGGGGCTGGCGCTGCCCCTGGGCGTCCTGGCGGCGGCCGCGGCCTACCAGTTCACCCGCCGGGCGGATCTGTCCATCGTCCTGCTGATCGCCTTCTGTGCCCTGAGCCTGACGGTGTGGGCGGGGGAGTGGCAGCTGTGCTGGCTCAACCCCTGCGTGTGGGCTTTGTCCGACGACTTCTCCAACCTCCGTGTGTTTCGGTCGGTGGCCTGGACGCGCCTCACCTGGCTGGCGGCCCTGATCGGAATATGGACAGTCTCCTGGCTCTGCATCCGGCAGTATGGGAAGGGCGTGTTTGGCTCCCTGGCCCGGAGTGCCCGGCGGCTCTACCGCCCGGTGATCGCCCTGGCGTTGCTGGCCTGTTCCGGCGCCGCCTACGCCGCCCAGCCCTTTATCGACCGCAGCAACCCGGACCTAACGGTGATGTCCTTCTATGAGATCCCCTATGCCGAGGGTGTCACCTTCGTCCGCCGCACCGCCCAGGTGTTTCCGGACACCGGCGCCGGCACCGTAACGGGCCGGGCCTCCTACCAGTTCCAGAACACCTCCGGCCGAGAGCAGAGCGTCTCCTTCGGCGTCAACCCGGGCTACGCCATCTCCAACGTTCAGGCCAACGGCGCGGACGTTCCCTTCACGGTGAGCAACTACCAGGAGTACAACGAGGCCCTGCTGGAGGTCACCATTCCCGCAGAGGAAAAAGTGGAGCTGACCATGGAGTACAGCGGCTTCCCCCAGGAGAGCCTGCCCACCATGCAGGGGAGCAAGGAACTGAGTGGCGAATACCTCTGCCTGGAGAACTCGGCCCTCTCGCCCCGTGTGATGAATGTGTTGCCCGGAGAGGCCGGCTATCCCGCTGAAATTGAGATCACCCTGCCGGAAAATATGCTGGCGATTCCCTTCGGCTCCAGCGAGGCGGAGGTCGTCGCGGAACACGAGGACGGCACCAGGACCTGGCGCTATGAACAAAACGGCGCCGGCGGCATTCTCTACGCCGGGGACTATATCCGGGAGGACATCGAGGCCGGCGGCATGACCATCCAGTTCTACTACGGCCGCAAGCATCAGGCCGTCATGGAGGCTGCCAAAGCTGTGGACGCAGTGAAGGAAGTGGTGGACTACTGCACGAAGCACTATGGTTCCCTCTCCTTCGGGACCGGGGAGACCCTGAAGCTCATCCAGAGCCGGGTGGCCGGCGGCGGCTACGCCACCACTGGGGCCAGCCTGCTGGATGAGGCGGATTTTACCGCCGCCAACCTGGGGAACGCCGAAAAGGGCGGCGGCGCCGGTGAGGTGATGATCCACGAGCTGGTCCACCAGTGGTGGGGCCTGGGCAACATGTTTGATACCTCCGATTCCACCAGCCCCTGGTCCGCCGAGGGCCTGACCGTCTACACCACCTACCGCATCGTCAAGGAGCTGTACGGCGAGGACTACGCCCGGGAGCATTATGTGGATCAGTGGCAGAAAGCGGTAGACGACTACTACCTGAACTTCTATGTGCGTAATCCTGAATATCTGGAGATGCTGCCGGAGCAGGTGCAGCTTGCCATCTCCAACAGTCTGTCTCAGGTGCGCCAGTACAATGAGATGCCGCTGAAGATCTATAAGGCAGAGCAGCTGGTGGGCGGCGAGGAGGCCATGGATCAGATCCTCTACGGCCTGTTCAACCGGGAGCTGGACCCCATGTATCCCTATCTGACCTACCAGGAATTTTTGGATGCCTGCGGGCTGACGGAGGAGGATTTGAACCTTGAGTAAGATTTTTCGATATGAATGCCGCAGGCTGCTGTGGAACAAGTTTTTTATCGGGCTGGCGGTTGTGCTGCTTCTCTACGGGGCGCTGGTGCTCCATGCCGTAACTATCCTGGGGGTATCCCACACCGCCCCCTTCTCCCCCTGGAGCTTTGGGGACTACCTCTCACGCATGCTGCCTTTGCTGTGGATCGGGATGCTGTTCTTTCTGACCTTCTATACCTCGCCCAAGGCCCGGCGGGCGGCGGTCCTCACCGACGCCGCGCCCATGCCGCAGAAAAAATATGCCCTGGCCCGGTGCGGAGCGGCCCTGACGGGGGGCGTGCTGCTGAGTCTGCTGTGCATGGGAGAGGCGGCGGTGTTCTACGGCCGCATGTTCGGTTGGTACAGCTGGGGGAGCCTGCTGCTCCCGGCCCTGGCGACCCTTCTGCCCGCCCTGGTGTTCGCACTGGGGAGCGGCTGGCTGCTGGGGCAGATCCGGCCCTGGCTGGTGTATGTATGGATGGCCGTGCCCTTCCTGCCGGCAGCCCTGCCCCTGCCGGAAGTCCTCTCCCTCTGGAACGGCCGCTTCTTCACAGAATATCCCCTGACCCTGGGGACCCTGGACCCGGCCTTTACATTGCCGGCGAGCATTGCCGCAGTGCAAATCGGCCTGCTGGTTCTTGGTGCGGTGCTGTTGGGAACGGGTGCAAAGAAACCAACACGATAGAAAGAGGACGCTTTTTACCGACATGCTGCCAAGAAGCAGTTGGGATCTATTTGATTGCCATTTGCTGAGCAAGTATGATATAATGAACTCCCCCAAGGAAGAAGCTGACCGGTTCCTGCATGGTTTTGAAAGCCGCTTTGTAACTTCCCGTCTTTTGAGCAAATCCCCAAGCGCATCCAGGGTAAATGATAAGTGGAGGGCCCAAGCATGGTGAAACGCAAAAAGACATCTCTGATCTCCGTCCAGGGCACACCGGTCACCATCATTGATCTTGACCAGAACGACTATATCAGCCTGACCGACATGGCCAAAGCGCGGACGGATTCTGCCCGTGCGGCGGATGTGATCAAAAACTGGCTGCGGGCCCGCTCTACGCTGGAGTTTTTGGGGACTTGGGAAAGTCTGTACAATCCAGATTTCAAAGTGGTCGAATTCGACCACTTAAAGAGCGGGGCCGGTCTGCATACTTTTACCCTCAGTGCAAAGGAGTGGATCGAAAAGACCGGCGCGGTCGGAATGTATGTCCAGGCTGGACGGTATGGCGGAACATACGCGCACAAGGACATTGCCTTTGAATTCGGCTCCGCCATCAGTCCTGTATTTAAGCTCTACCTGCTCAAGGAGTACCAGCGTCTCAAGGCGGAGGAGAATGACCGGCTGAAGCTGGAATGGGATGCCAAGCGGTTTCTCTCCCGGAGCAATTATCTGATCCATACGGATGCGGTCAAGAATTATATCCTGCCCCAGCGCAATTACACACAGAATATGGAATGGCTGGCCTACGCGGACGAGGCCGACCTCCTCAATGTGGTGCTGTTCGGCTGTACCGCAAAGGAGTGGAGAGAGGCAAACCCGGAGCTTGCGAAAAAAGGGAATATCCGGGACTATGCCACGATCGCAGAGCTGACTGTGCTCTCCAATCTGGAGACCCACAATGCCGAGCTCATCAAGAGCGGAATGCCGAAGGTCGAGCGGTTTGAAGCCTTGCGGCGGATCGCGCAGTATCAGCTCCATGTGCTGGATGAGGCGGAGCGGATCAAGGAACTGCCCGCAAATCAGGATCAGTGACGATGCTGGAAATAGAAAATCTGTCACTGAGGTGACAGCACCTTTAGGTTCTCGTGCTTCACGGCGTTGGGGTTCGAGTCCCCATGCCCGCACCACACTGCCGCGGACGTTGCCACGTTCGCGGCTTTTTATCATATCTTTGGATCTTTCACCCAGGAGGTTACCAAATATGGATACCCTGCATCAACTGATGAATTTTATTTCCCGCAGTCCCAGCCCCTACCACGCCGTGGGCAGCGCCGCCGCCCTGCTGGAGGAGGCCGGCTTTACCCGCCTGGAGGAGTGCGCGTCCTGGACCCTGGAGTGGGGCAAAGGCTATTACACCACCCGCAACCAGAGCAGCCTCATCGCCTTCCGGCTGCCTAAAACCGCTCTCACCGGCTGGCGTATGACTGCCGCCCACAGCGACTCCCCCACCTTTTATATCAAGGGCGACGTGCTGGAGGGGGACAAGCGCTACCTCCGCCTGTCTGCTGAAGGCTACGGCGGCATGAACTGTGCCTCCTGGCTGGACCGGCCCCTCACTGTGGCAGGCCGGGCCATTGTCAAAACCGCCCAGGGCGTAGAGAGCCGTCTGGTCTACCTGGACCGGGACCTGCTCACTATCCCCAGCCTTGCCATCCATCAGCAGCGGGATGTGAACCGGGGCCATGACTACAATGCCCAGAAGGATATGCAGCCCCTGTACGGCCTGGCGGGCAGCCCCTCCCTCACCCAGCTGGTGGCCCAGGAGCTGAACGTGAATCCCGAGGACATTCTCTCCACCGATTTCACCCTCTGCCCCCGGCAGCAGCCGGTGGTGCTGGGCCCCGCCGGGGAGCTGTTCCAGGCCCCCCGCATTGACGATCTGGGCTGCGCCTACGCCACCCTGGAGGGCCTGCTCACCGCCGCTCCTCAGGACAAGCTTGGCCAGGTCTACTGTCTCTTTGACAACGAGGAGGTGGGCAGCGGCACCCGGCAGGGAGCCCTCAGCTCCTTCCTGCCAGATGTGCTCTCCCGCATTGCCCATGTCCTGAAGCTGGACGACCAGCAGGTACGGCAGGCTCTGACCGGCAGTATGCTCCTCAGCGCCGACAACGGCCACGCCGTCCACCCCAACTTCACCGAGAAGGCCGATCCCGCCAACAAGGTCTACCCCAACGGCGGCGTGGTCATCAAGCTGTCCGCCAACCAGAAGTACACCACCACCGGCCTCACCGCCGGTCTGTTCAAAGCCGTCTGCCAGCAGGCCGGAGTGCCGGTGCAGATCTTTGCCAACCGGGCCGACGAGCCCGGCGGCTCCACCCTGGGCAATCTGCTCAGCCAGGCTGTCAGTATCCCCATGGTGGACATCGGCATGGCCCAGCTGGCCATGCACTCTGCCGTGGAGACCGCCGGCAGTCAGGACCCGGCCTATATGGCCAAAGCCTGCGCCGCCTTCTTCCAGGCCGGCTTTGCGCCCATCGCCGACGGCATCTATCAATTTGCATAATACCAAATCATCTGCGGTTACTTCGGAAACCGCAGATGATTTTTTATTCAGCCTTTCCCCCAGGGATTGAGAAAGCAAATATGCCGTGTTATAATATAGCATAATAGCACAAATAATTTCTCTAATTCCACCGATATCCGTATTTTTTAACCAATTTCAGGGAGGTGTCGTCCCTATGGCAGGCGTTCGGCTGGAGCACGTGTCCCGGGAATATATCATGGGCAAAACGGTGATCAAAGCGGTGGACGACATCAGCTTTACCATCCCCGAGGGCAAATACACCATTATTCTGGGGGCCAGCGGCGCCGGTAAATCCACGGTCCTCAACATTTTGGGCGGCATGGACTCCCCCACCGGCGGCAAGGTCTTTGTCAACGAGAAAGAGATCTCCGGGTTCAACAAGAAGCAGCTCACCCAGTACCGCCGGGAGAGCATCGGCTTTGTGTTCCAGTTCTACAACCTGATGCCCAACCTGACCGTGGAAGAAAATGTGGAACTGGCCAGCCAGATCTGCCCCAACCCTCTGGACACTCGGGAGGTACTGCGTATGGTGGGTCTGGACGAGCGGCGGCGGAATTTCCCCGCCCAGTGCTCCGGCGGCGAGCAGCAGCGGGGCGCCATCGCCCGTGCCCTGGCCAAAAATCCCGATGTGCTGCTGTGCGACGAGCCCACCGGCGCCCTGGATTATGTGACAGGCAAATCCATCCTGGCCCTGCTGTACGACCTGTGCAAGCAGAGCAAAAAGACGGTGGTAGTGGTCACCCACAACGGCGCTCTGGCTCCTACCGCCGACGTACTGATCCGCATGAAGAGCGGCAAGATCGAATCCTTTGAAGAGAATCCCAACCCGGTGCCCGTACAGGAACTGGAGTGGTAGCATGATCTGGAAAAACTTTTTCCGCGACCTGCGGCGCACCGCCTCCCGGCTGATCTCGGTGAGCATCATCACCATGATCGCCGTGGTGGTGTATACCGGCCTCAGCGGCATCATTTACAATGCAGACCGGCTGATGGGCGACTACTACGACACCCAAAATGTGGCCGATTACTGGATCTCCGGTGCCGGCCTGGATCAGGGGGACTGCCGGGATCTGTCGTCCATTACGGGCATTACCGGTGTGCAGCCCCGGGTGGTGCTGGATGCCGAGGACCGCTATGACAGCGATCTGACCCTCACCCTCTACGGTGTGGCCAATTTTTCCATCAATACTCCTTATATTGTGGAAGGCTCCCTGCCCCAAAACAGCCGGGAAATCTTCCTCAGCGACCAGTACGCCGCCGCCCACGGTCTGGAGGTGGGGGACTGGTACGAGATCACCCTCACCGGCCTGGGGATCCACCTGCGGCTCCAGATCTGCGGTGTGGGAAAGGACCCGGAGTGCCTCTACAACATCAACGCCACCAATCCCTCCCCCGACTTGTCCCGTTTCGCCTTCGCCTATGTGGACGAGGAGGTCCTCAGCGGGGTGATGGGAGCCAATCAATATACCCAGATCTGTATCACCACCGCCGATGACATTCCCGCCTCTGCCATCCGGGAAGCCATCGATGATGCGCTGGGCAACAAAGTGGTCAACATCCTGGCGCTGAAGGACAACCAGCCCGCCTATTCCCTGATGGAAGGCAAAGACAACCTGGTACCCATCCTCACCTTCTTCCCCACCCTGTTTTTCCTGTGCGCGGTACTGATGATGGTGAGTACCATGAACCGGCTCATTGAAAATGCCCGTATGGACATTGGTACCTTCAAGGCGCTGGGCTATGATGACCGCACGATCATGCTCTACTACCTGCTCCACGCCCTACTGGTGGTCATCGTGGGCTTTCCCATTGGCGCGTTGCTGGGCAAATACATCTCCCAGCTTATCGTGTGGACCATTGCCACCGGCTGCGACCTGCCCCCCTACACCATTGTCCACGATTTCTCCGCCTGGGGCCAGGCGGCAGGTCTTACCGCCCTGTGCTGCCTGGGCAGCGCCTGGCTGGTGGCCCGCTCCCTGTTAAAGGAAAGTCCCGCCCAGTGTATGCGCCCCAAGCCCCCCAAAAACGCCAAGACCGTTCTGTTGGAACGGGTGGGTCCTCTGTGGCGGCGGCTGGGCTTTAACAGCAAGTACATCATCCGCAACACCTTCCGCAACAAGGTGCGGATGCTCACCTGTGTGGTGGGTATCGCCTTCTGTATGGCCCTGGTGTTCATGGCCTTTGCCATCAAGGACTCCATGGATGCCTACTCCGATGCCCTGGCCAAAAATCAAAACAAGTATGACGTAATGGCCAGTCTGAACAGCTCAGTCACCGAGGCCCAGCACAGCCGGTTGACCAACGCCCCCGGCGTCACCGGGGCAGAACTGGAGATGACCACCGCCTGTTGGATGTATACCGACGATCAGCGGACCACCTCCACTTTGACGGTGACCGAGGATACCGTCTCCCTTCACCTGTATGATCCCTATGCCACCGGGTCCCTCACCCTGCCGGAGGACGGGGTGGTGCTGGAAAAGCTGCTGGCTGACGATCTGGGGGTGGAGGAGGGCGATATCATTACCCTTCGTTTTACCGGCGACAACCATTACTACAGGTTAAGGGTCGCAGAGATCAACCGGTGCGTCAGCGGCGCCTATATCAGCCGCAGTCTGTGGCGGGAGCTGGGCAAGTCCTATACGCCCACCACCGCCTATCTCACCACCCAGGATGCCGCCGCACTGGAAACAGAACTGGACCGGTACGACTTTGTGGACGGCTGGCAGAGCCGGGAGGCGGTGACGGCCGCCGCAGTGGAGAAGATGACCAACACCTCCATGGTGGTGTACATCCTCATTCTCTTTGGCGGCGGGCTGGCCTGCATCGTCATCTATAACCTGGGCATCATGAGCTTCTATGAACAGATCCGCAGCCTGGCCACTCTGATGGTCCTGGGCTTCTACGAAAAAGAGATCAAAAAATTGCAGCTGAGCGAAAACCTGATTTTCGCCGGAGCCGGTATCCTGTGCGGCATTCCTCTGGGCATTGCCCTGGATCGGTTCCTGATCCTCTCCATCACCGCCATGCCTCTGGAGGTGATCATCACCCCCATGGCCATCGGCCTGTCATGCGCGGTCACCATGATCTTCGCCCTGGGCGTCAATGTGATCATCGGGCGAAAAATGCGGGAGATCGATATGCTGGGCGCACTGAAAAGCGTGGAATAGCACACGGGGGTGTTTCTTATGAAAGTTGTGTATTGGCGGCGGGGCACGGCTCTTCTGTCTGTGCTGGGCCTGCTTCTGCTAAGCGGCTGCTCCGGCTCCGGCCAGGACGAGTATCGCACCGTCCAGCCTGATACCGGCCCGGTGGAGTACCGGGTGGAGGATACCGGCACTGTGACCTATGCCGACAACTATACCATCGTCCCCACTGTCAGCGGCACCGTGACGGAGTGTACCTTTCAGGAGGGGGACACCGTAACGGCAGGTCAGACCCTGTACACCATTGACTCCGATGCCCTGGAGGATCAGATCGTCCAGGCCCAGCTGTCGGTGGACAGCGCCCAGGCATCCCTCAGCCAAGCCCAGGCCGCCTGCGCCGACCTGACGGTGGTCTCCCACGCCTCCGGCTCGGTGACGGCGGTGAACGTCCATGTGGGCGATATGATCTCCGCCGGCACACCGGTGGCCCAGGTGGTGGACAGCCTCAATCTGAAGCTCACCGTCCCCTTCTCTCTGGAGGATGCCGCCGCCCTTACCCCGGGCAGCGCCGCGGTGATCTCTTTCCCCGGCATGGCGGACACCCTCACCGGCACGGTGGTGCGGGTGTATGACACGCCGGTGGCCCTCAGCGGCAGCCGCACCGGCGTCAACGTGGAGTTCTCCTTCCGCAATCCCGGCACCCTGGCCAGCGGCGCCTCCGCCATGGCGTCGGTCAATGGCGTACAGTGCATGGAGGCGGGAACCATCGCCTACGCCACCGAGCAGGCCATCTACTCTGCCCAGTCCGGCCAGGTGCTTACCCTGTCCATCCAGGAGGGGGAGAGCGTCACCGCCGGCCAGACCATTCTCACCCTGAAAAACGACAGTCTCACCAACGCGGTGACCAACGCCTCTCTCCAGGTCCGCTCCGCCCAGACCTCTCTCTCCCAGCTCATGGACCAGCGGGAGGACTACACCATCACCGCTCCGGCGGACGGGGTCATCCTCTCCCGCACTTCCAAGGAAGGGGATCTGGCCTCCGCCGGCAGCCCCATGGCGGTGCTGGCCCAGCCTGAAGCCCTGTGCGTCCACGCCAGTATTGACGAGCAGTACATCGACCGGGTGGGTACCGGCCAGAGCGTATCCATCACCTTCACCACCGACACCGGGGAGCAGCGCACCTACACCGGCTCGGTGCGGCGGGTGGAGGATACCGGCGTCACCTCCGGCGGCGTCACCGACTACACCGTGGAGATCGCCCTGGACAACACCGACGGTCTGCGGGACGGCATGAATGTGTCGGTTTCCATCCTCACGGAGGGGAAAGAGAACTGTCTCCGTGTGCCTGCGAAAGCGGTGGATGGAGATACCGTCCAGGTCCTGCGAAACGGCAAGGCCGAGACGGTCACTGTGGAGACCGGCCTCTGGGGCAGCGAATATGTGGAGATCCTGTCCGGGGTCACGGAGGAGGATACCATCGTGCTACCGTAAATAAAACAGCGCCTGCCGCGGTCGCGGCAGGCGCTTCTTTTGATCCGGATCTTAATCCAAGCTCCATTCTCCCTGGCAGCTGTTCACAAAGGCGGCGGCCTGCTCCGGGTCCAGGCCCTTGATACTATAGGTGACGGCCACCGTGGGCTCCCCGTTGCGTACATAGTGGACAGTGAAGGCGTCATACCGCCAGCCCGGGGTGTCCCCCAGGTCGTCGTCCACATAGCGGCCGAACCGCTGCTCCATCGCCTGGGGCGTGATCTCGTCGGGCAGCACATCTGTGTCCAGTTGCTGGCCGACCTGGGGGTCCAGCAGGGCTGCCTTCACGCTCACAGTGTCATATCCCCGGTACCACAGGATGCTCAAGCTGTCCTCCACCTCGTCGAAATGCCAGTGGGCGCTTTCAAAGGCGAAGCCGTCGGGCAGGGCCGACTGGTCGGGCAGATAAGCGGCCAGCTCCTGCTGATAGGCCTCGCCCAGGGTCAGCTCCCCGCTGCCGTAGAGCCGGGCGGTACCCAGACCTACCGTATGGTTCCCGCCCTTCGGGGCGTCCAGGCCCTCGGCGGTAAAGCCCTTGTGACCCACCACCAGATTGGTCAGCCAGGCGGCGATCCCCTCGTCTTTGCTGGTACAGGTGAAATCCACCCCTATGGCGCCGTCAAAATAATCCGCATGGTAGGTGTATTCCTTGGTGTCGTCCCCGTCCCGGTCATAATAGAGGGAATAGGTGGTAACGTCCACCCCATCCACCTCCGTAACAGCGGCCTCGTCATAAATCAGGTCGCGGAAGGGCTCCCGGCCGGGCCACAGCTCCAGATGCAGGGTATCCTCTCCCCGCTGACCGATGATCTCAATCCGCCAGGGATTTCCCTCCCCGTCGTAGATCACCGTACCACTCAGGCCGAAGCCGGTCCAGTCCAACGTCCAGGGCACCGCGTCTGTACCCCCCAGGACGCTGATGATCTCCTGGGCGGTAAGCCGCTCCATAAACCAACCCTCGGGATAGCCGTAGTCTCCCACCATCGCCTGAGAAGCTGTACAGTCAGGGTAGACATAACCGAGCACGCTGGGGAAGCTGTGAGGCTGTCCTCCAAAACTATCTTCCACCACCAGCGTGTGATCTCCCTCCTGGACCGTCTGCTGGCTCATCTGAGGCGTGGCCGCTACCCCCGCCGTGGAGTCCGGCCCGGCCAGACTTCTCCCCTGCCACAACTGCCAGCCGCCTGCCGCCGCCACCAGACAGCAGGCCGCCAGAACGCCCGCGGCCAAAGCGGGACGGGCCCGACGGGGCCGCTTTCCCTCCAACACCCGGCCCGCCAGGGATTCCGGAGCGGAGATGCGGTCCATATAATTACGATATCGGTTCATTGCATTTCTCCTTTCAGCAGCGCTCCCAGCTTTGCCCTGGCCCGGGTGAGCCGGGAGCGAACGGTACCCTCCCGCCAGCCGGTCATTTCGGCGATTTCTGCGGTCTGATATCCCTCATAATAATAGAGGTGGAGCACCGCCCGGTCCCTGGCAGGCAGGGCCCCGATGGCCTCCATCAGGCTCTGCTCCTCCGGTCCGGCCGCGGGGTAGGTGTCCAGCAGCGGGGCGGTGCGCCGCCGCCAGGGTGAGCGCAGGCGGCTTTTGCAGCCGTTGACGGTGACCCGCAGCAGCCAGGCCTTCTCATGGGCGGGGCTTTCAAACTCCGGCCCCTTCTCCAGGCAGCGCAGGAAGGCGTCCTGCACCGCGTCCTCCGCCTCATGGGCATCCCCAAGAATGGCCAAGGCAGCCCGGTACAGGGTATTTTGATGGATCTGAATCAGCGATTCCAACCGGTTGGGGTCCATGGTTCCCTCTCCCCCTTTCACCCTATATACGCTTTTAGACGGCAAATTGCTGCAATGGTTGCACAAAATAGTAGCTCCGCCAAGTTGCCTGAAGGCAAAAAACTATGATATACTGAAAAAAACACTTGGGAGGCCTGTCTTATGCAATTTTATCTCAGCGCCGACATTGAGGGCACCTGCGGCATTGCCGATTGGAAAGAGACCGAGCGGGGCTCCGCTTCTGATTATGAACCCTTCCGCAAACAGATGACCGCCGAGGTGGCCGCCGCCTGCCAGGGCGCCCTGACCGGTGGAGCGGAGGGTCTGCTGGTAAAGGACGCCCACGACTCTGCCCGCAATCTGGACGCCGCCGCCCTTCCCCGTCAGGTCCGCATCTTCCGGGGCTGGACCGGCGATCCCCTGTGTATGATGGCCGGCCTGAACCGGGAAACGTTTGGCGGCGTACTTTTCACCGGCTATCATGCCTGGAGCTCCTGCGGCGGTAATCCATTATCCCATACCATGACCACCGACTGCGCTCAGGTTCTGCTCAATGGAACTCCGGCCAGCGAGTTTCTCATCAATGCCTATATTGCAGGTTACTTCGGCGTACCCGTCTGTTTTCTGTCCGGGGACAAGGACCTGTGCGACAGCGCCCGGCAGCTCATCCCCGCCATTGTCACCGTCCCGGTGAATGAGGGTGTGGGGGGCGGTGTACTTTCCATGCACCCCAGCGCCGCAGTGGAGGCCATTCGGAAAGGGGCGGAGGAGGCCGTGGGCCGGGCGGAGGACTGTACGGTGCCTATGCCGAAACACTTTGAGACTGCCGTTACCTTCCACGACCACAAACTGGCCTACCGCCGCAGCTTCTACCCCGGCGCTTGCCTGAAAGACAGCCGTACCGTCTCCTTTGCGGCAAAGGACTGGTACGAGATGTTGCGCTTTTACCACTTCGTACTGGCTTAAGGAGGACCGCCATGTCAGAACAGACCGACCTGCGCCTGGCAGTGCTGATCGACGCAGACAACGCGCCCCGCTCGGCCTTGGGCGACATCATGGCGGAGGTGGCGGTATACGGCACCCCCACCATCAAGCGGATCTACGGAGACTGGACCACCCCCAATCTGGCCTCCTGGAAGGGCCCTCTGCTGGAGAACGCCATCACCCCCATCCAGCAGTACAGCTATACCACCGGCAAGAATGCCACCGACTCGGCTATGATCATCGATGCCATGGACATCCTCTACACCGGCCAGGTGGACGGCTTCGTGCTGGTGAGCAGCGACAGCGATTTCACCCGTCTGGCCGTCCGGCTGCGGGAGGCTGGCAAAAAGGTCTACGGTATGGGAGAGCGGAAAACACCCAATCCCTTTATTGTGGCCTGCGATAAATTTGTTTACATTGAGGTCATCCGGGCGGCAGCGGAACAGGCCAGGGCGGAGGAAGAAAAACCCAAGGCCCAGAAGCCCCAGAAAAAGAAGGAAGCTCCCGCACAGCCTCCAGAAGCGGAGCACAAGGTCCCCCAGGCGGTGGTCAAGCTCATTGCCGAGTCGGTGGACACCATTGCCGATGAGGACGGCTATGCCGCTCTGGGTGAGCTGGGCAATCTGCTGGTGAAAAAGCAGCCCGACTTCGACCCCCGGAACTTCGGTTTTTCCAAGCTGTCCAAGCTGGTCAAATCCCTCTCCCGCTTTGAGGTGGATGTGCGTCCTACCAGCCAGCCCAACGTGACCCACATCCTGGTACGGGATAAACAGAGCAAATAAAGAATGTCATCCACATCCTGCCATGGGAGGCTGCGAAATTCACAGCTTCCCGTGGCTTTTTTTGTGCATTTTTCAGAAAGACAGAAGCAGTCCCATAGGGTATAATATTCCGGACCCAATGCGCCGGGCAGTACGGATCTTTTTTCCGGATTCTGCGTCCGTTTTGTCTGACTCGTTGGTATATTTCCCGCATAACAGGGTAAATTATGATCAAAACATCCCTGTCACAGAGGCATTAAAGAAATGTCTTTGATTTTATGGCAGGTTATGTTATAATGTATACGTATTGGAGCGCTCTGCCGCAGGCAGGCGTTTGCAGATGCTTTATGGTGCCGGTCTGATCCGGCCTTGGATGCCGCCGGCGTGGGTGTGTTCCCCGGCGGAAGGAATAGAGGGTTGCATTTTGACAAAGTATGTGATTCACGGCGGGAAACCGCTTTTTGGAGAGATCGACATCAGCGGCGCAAAAAACGCCGCTGTTGCCATCATCCCCGCCGCCCTGTTGGTGGACGGGGTATGCCGCATTGAAAATCTGCCTCAGATCAGCGATGTAACGCTGCTGCTCAATATTTTGCAGGAACTGGGCGCCGACGTGCGCACCGTCAACCGCACCACCGTGGATGTGGACTGCTCCCACATCCGCAACGCCCGGGTACCTGAGGAACTGGCCCGCAAGATCCGGGCCTCCTACTACCTGATCGGCGCTCTGCTGGGCCGCTTTGGCTCCGCGGAGGTTCCCCCTCCGGGCGGCTGCGATTTCGGCGGCCGGCCCATTGACCAGCATATCAAGGGTTTTGTGGCTATGGGGGCCAACGTGGACGTCCGGGGCGGCTACATCCATGCCAAGGCTTCCAACGGCCGGATGATGGGCACCCAGATCTATCTGGATATCGTCTCCGTGGGTGCCACCATGAATATCATGCTGGCCGCTGTGCTGGCCGACGGCATGACCATCATTGAAAACGCCGCCAAGGAGCCCCACATTGTGGACCTGGCCAACTTCCTCAACTCCATGGGCGCCGAGATCATGGGCGCCGGCACCGACGTCATCAAGATCCGGGGCGTGGAGCGGCTGACCGGCGGCACCTACTCCATCATTCCCGACCAGATCGAGGCGGGCACCTATATGACCGCCGTGGCTGCCACCGGCGGCGAGGTGCTCATCAAGAACGTGATCCCCAAGCATCTGGAGTGTATCACCGCCAAGCTGCTGGAGATGGGCGTGGATGTGGAGGAGCGGGACGACGCCGTGCTGGTGCGCCGCACCGGCAAGCTGACCCGTACCAACGTCAAGACCCTGCCTTACCCCGGCTTCCCCACCGATATGCAGCCCCAGATCGCCGCTGTCCTCTGCCTGGCTGAGGGCACCAGCGTCATCACCGAGGGCGTGTGGGACAACCGGTTCCGTTATGTGGACGAGTTCCGCCGCATGGGAGCTCAGATCCAGGTGGACGGCAAGATTGCCGTCATTGAGGGCGTGGAGAAGTTTACCGGCGCCCGCATCCAGGCCTGTGACCTGCGGGCGGGCGCGGCCATGATTATTGCCGGACTGGCTGCTCAGGGCACCACAGAAATCGGCCACATCCACCACATCGAGCGCGGCTATGAGGACATCGTCCGCAAGCTGTCCGGTGTGGGTGCCGACATCCGTGTGGTGGTCACCCCCGACGAGGACAAACAGGCCCAGGTTGGATAATCAACATAAATCTTATGCAGGCGGGGGAACTCCCCCGCCTGTTTTTTCTGGAAAGGAGCGATTTTGTGCTTCAACTGTGTACCCTGGCCAGCGGCTCCAGCGGCAACAGCCTGCTGGTCAGTGACGGCGCCACCCATATCCTGGTGGACGCCGGCATCTCCTGCCGCCGGATCACCACCGCCCTGAAGGGGCTGGGCGTCGACCCCGCCAGCCTGTCCGCCGTGCTCATCACCCATGAGCACACCGACCATATCTCCGGTCTCACCACCCTGACCAAGCAGCGGAAGGTACCGGTATACGCCAGCCGGGGCACCGGGCGGCAGCTGTGCTACCGCATCGCCTTTCTGGAAGAGGTGCTTCACTCCTTCACGCCGGGGGAGTGCTTCTCCATCGGCTCCATTGACATTGAGACCTTCCCCACCCCCCACGACGCCGCCGAGAGCACCGGCTACGCCCTCTCCGCCGGCGGGCGGAAGGCGGCAGTGGTCACCGACCTGGGCCATGTGACAGAGGCGGTGAAGGCAGGCATCCGAGGCGCCAATCTGCTGGTAGCCGAGGCCAACCACGACGTGGAGTGGCTCCGCTCCGGCCCCTACCCCTACTTTCTCAAGGACCGCATCCTGGGCGACCGGGGCCACCTGTCCAACGAGGCTGGGGCTGCCCTGGTGTGCTCCGCTGTATCGGCAGGCACCTCCACCGTGGTGCTGGCCCATCTATCCCACGAGAACAACACCCCGGAGCGGGCCCGGCAGGTGGTGGGGGATTCCCTCACACGCATGGGAGCCGTTCCCGGCCAGGACGTACTGCTGGATGTGGCTCCCCGCAGTGAGCCGGGACGGAGGTACACCGTATGAAAGGAAGTTGCATCCATATCATCTGCGTGGGCAAGCTAAAGGAAAAGTTCTACATAGACGGGGCGGCGGAATACGTCAAGCGGCTGGGGGGCTACTGCAAGCTCCAGCTCACCGAACTGCCCGAGGAGCGGCTGCCCCAGAACCCCTCCCGGGCCCAGATCGACGCCGCCCTGGAAAAGGAAGCGGCGGCGGTGACCGCCAAGCTGCCCAAGGGCGGGGCGGTGGTGGCCCTGTGCGTGGAGGGCCAGCTTCTCTCCAGCGAGAAACTGGCCGCCCGTCTGGAGGGGTGGACGGGCCAGGGCAAAAACACCCTGACCTTCCTCATCGGCTCCTCCTACGGGATGCACCCCTCCCTGAAAGAAAAGGCCGATCTGCGACTGTCCATGTCCCCCATGACCTTCCCGCACCACCTGGCCCGGGTCATGCTGCTGGAGCAGATCTACCGCTGCTTCAAGATCGTGGAGGGCTCCGGGTACCACAAGTAAAGAGCAGGAAATTTTTTGCAGCTTACGGCGTAAACTCCCAAAAAACAGGGTAGATATACCGGTCAGTTTGTGCTATAATCACAAGCGCAGAGATGTGCTTTTGCTGAAATTGAGGTATTGGAGGTAATTCCCATGGCTTATCGTGATGTATATGAAAAGTGGCTGAACAGTCCCGCCCTCAGCGAGGCGGAGAAGGAGGAACTGCGTTCCATCTCCGGCGACGAGAAGGAGATCGAGAGCCGCTTTTTTGCTCCTCTGGAGTTTGGTACCGCCGGTCTGCGCGGCACTATGTGCGTGGGCCTGCATCAGATGAATATCCACGTCATCCGTCACGCCACCCAGGCTTTCGCCGAGGTCATCAAGGCTGAGGGCCCCGAGGCGGTGGAGCGGGGCGTGGCCGTGTGCTACGACTGCCGCAACCACTCCGACGACTTTGCCCGTGAGACCGCCTGTGTCATGGCGGGCAACGGCATCAAGGTCCGTCTGTTCGACGCCATGCGTCCCACCCCCGAGGTGTCCTTTGCCGTCCGGGAGTACCACTGCATCGCCGGCGTCAACGTGACCGCCAGCCACAACCCCAAGGAGTACAACGGCTACAAGGTCTACTGGCAGGACGGCGCTCAGCTGCCCCCCCACCACGCCTCCGCCATTGCCGCCAAGATGGAGGAGTTGGATCTGTTCGACTCCATCCAGCGTATGGACTATGACGAGGCCATGAAGGCCGGCCTCATCACCCTGATGGGCGAGGAGACCGACGAGAAGTTCCTGGCCAACGTGATGGGTCAGGTCAATGACAAGGCCGCTGTGGAGAAGGTGGCCGACACCTTCAAGATGGTATACACCCCCTTCCACGGCACCGGCTACAAGCTGATCCCCGAGGCTCTGAAGCGTCTGGGCATGAAGCACGTCATCTGTGTCCCTGAGCAAATGGTCATTGACGGCAACTTCCCCACCGTGGTCTCCCCCAACCCGGAGAATCCCGAGGGCTTCTACCTGGCTGTGGATCTGGCCAAGAAGGAAGGGGCCGACTTCATCCTGGGCTCCGACCCCGACGCCGACCGCGTGGGCATCATGGTGCGCAACGACCAGGGCGAGTACATCACCATCTCCGGCAACCAGACCGGCGTGCTCCTGCTGGACTACCTGATCGGCGCCAAGCAGCTATGGCTATATGCTGGGCGACTACGTCCGGGACAAGGACGCCGTCACCGCCGCTCTGGCCCTCACCGAGATGGCCGCCTGGTACGCCGGTCAGGGCATGACCCTGTACGACGCCCTCCAGAAGTGCTATGAGAAGTACGGCTTCTACGGCGAAAAGACCCTGAACCTGGTGATGCCCGGTCTGGACGGTCTGAAGAAGATGGCTGACCTGATGGCCGGTCTGCGGGAGCACCCCCCGGTGGAGATCGCCGGCGTGGCGGTGACCCAGCAGAAGGACTACAAGGACGGCTCCGTGGTCACCGTGGCCGACGGCAGCAAGAGCACCATGGAGCTCTCCGGCTCCAACGTGCTGCGCTACGAGATGGCCGACGGCACCAGCCTCATCGTCCGTCCCTCCGGCACCGAGCCCAAGGTCAAGGTGTATATCCTGGCCAACGGCGCCACCAAGGCAGAGGCCGACGAGAAGGTAGCCAAGTATGCTGCCTGGGCCGAGAGCCTGAAGGGCTGATTTGAAATGCAAAAAGCCGCCCCCGCTTCACGCGGGGGCGGCTTTTTTGATGGTTACTGCACCACTACCACACGGACCTTGCCGCCGTTCTCCGGCGTGCGGTCGTAGTAGATGGTGATGTTGTCGGAGAAGGCCCGGGCCTGATTGAGGGCATCCATGGGGTCCTCCGCCGTAAACCACTGCTTGGTTGTCTTGTTGTAGCACACCACACTGTCCGAAATGGGCAGCACCATGTCGGTGGTGGTCACCGTCTTGGCCTTCATGTCAAAGGCGCTGCGGCGTACGCCGTCCAGTTCCTTCAGGAACACATAGCCGGCGATCTTGGCAGGACCATCTTTTAATGTGTTCAGGGAGGCTACCACACCCCCGACCGCATTGCGGGGCACTTCCACTCCGCCCACCAGTTCCAGCTTGGTCTCTCCATTCTTGTCCGAGGTGGTCACAATTACAGTGGAGTTCACAATCTCTCCCATGCTGGAGGGGGTAGTCATGGTACCCTTGCTCATAAAGCCATAGGTGTACAGATCGCCGGTCACATCGTTCAGTACCAGCACATTGTACCGGCCGGCATAGTCCTTGCTGGCATACAGGATCTTGGAGGCTGGCACGCTGGCTGCGGTGATCTGGCTGTACTTGACAGGCTGGAGCTTACTGCTGCCCACCTTCTCGTATACCGCCACGTTGTCAGCCAGGGCCACGCCGCCCAGAGTACGGGCAGCCACATCCAGCTTGCCGGTAACCCCACTGGAGGAGCCGCCGGTGAGCCGGGTCAAAGTGAGTTGGCCCTGCTTATTGGAGGAAACGGTGACCAGCTCACCCATCATCTTGGTGGCGCTGTCCTTCCGGTAGGAGGTTTTTCCCTTCACCTCGCCCAGCACGTTATCCAGCAGCTGTACAGTTGCTTCGCCGTCCTCGGTGTTAATTTCCTTCACATAGCCCACTGCGTTACCCTTGGCCGCAGCAGTGGTAACCACACCGGCTACCTTGCCGTCATTAGTAAGCAGTAGAGTCATCATATCTCCAATCTTGAAATTCTGGAGATCATTGGTGGCCTCAGGCAACACATCAAAGGCCCGACCCAGCACGGTAATGGAGACTGGTGCCTTAGGGCTGGGGGAGACATTTTCATAGATGCCCGTCAGCTTCAGGTCGGAGATATACAGGATCTTGGAAGCACTGTCATAAGTGGCTACGTCATACTGGCGGATATCTCCCTCGGTGGCAGGCATCCCGTTTTTATAGATCTTATAGTTGCTGTCCCCGTTGGTCAGCTCCGTAAAGGGGTTACCGGAAGGCTGATTTCGGGCAACCATAGCCTTTCCAGTAAAGGAAGTGGAAGGCAGGAAGAGATAATCAATCTTTCCGTTGATATCATAATAGATAGTCATGGAATCGCCCGGATGACCGTCCTGGTATACATCCTTGTAGGTTTTCTCCTCACCACTCTGAAAGGTTCTGGTATCTGGCTGTATCTGAATCTGTTCACCGTCCAGCAGTCTGATCCAAGTAGCCTCCCACTCAGCCACGTTGACCGCCCGGCTGGTGATGTTCTCCTTGGGCTGGAAGGCCAGCAGCTTGTCGTTCTTGTCCAGAACCACGTCGCCCTGCATTCCTTCCAGGTTCTCGTCCAGCCCTGCCCGGTCTGTCTTGTAGGTGCCGGTGGTGGTCTTGACCGCAGTGTTGGAGCCAGCCAGGGTGGCATTCACATCCAGCAGGATGCCGCCGTCCTCCACCTTGCAGCCCAGGCCGGTGAGGTAGAGGCTGTCGCTGCCCTTGGTCTTGGCAAAGAGCAGGTTGTAGAACAGGATGGCAGCTTGGCCACGGGAGATGGTGGATGCTCCGGTCAGGTTCAGTTTATCCAGCAGTCCGGCGGAGCCGGCCAGCCCCATATAGCCGTCGTACCAGTTGAGGCCGCCGGCCACATCGCCGTCGCCGTACCCCAGCACCCGCATGAGGATGGTGACCGCCTCGCCGCAGGTAATGACCCGGTCAGGCTGGAAGGAACCGTCTCCCACGCCCATGATGAGGCGGGTACCCGCCGTGGAGCTCTCTCCATCGCCGCCGGCGGAGCCGCCCACCGTGATGGAGGCGGCCAGGTTGATATAGCCTCTGGCCCAGTGGGTAGAACTGACGTCGGTAAAGATGGTGCGGCTGCGCTGGGCAGGCTCCTCATCGCCCCGGCCCATGATCTCCACCGTCATCTTGCAGAATTCACCCCGGGTCAGGGTACCCTGGGGCCGGAAGGCACCGCCGCCGGTACCGTTCACCACGCCCAGCAGACGCAGCATCTCAGCGGCGTTGGCCTGGTCGGGGTCTGTAATATCTGTGAACGCTGTATTGCCGGCTGCGGAGGCGGAAGGCACCACCAGCATACTCACCAGCAGCGCCACCGCCAGCAGGGCGGAAAGCCAAGTTCTCTTTTTCATGATCTCACTCCTTTAGTCTGCCCGCAGGGCCTCCACCGGCTGGAGGCCGGAGGCCTTGATGGCAGGATAGAGGCCAAAGGCCACGCCCAGGGCAACGGAGATAAAGAAAGCGCCCACCGTTATCCCGGCGTTGGGTATCAATATGGTGTGGAAGGATATTTTCCCCACGATCAATGTGCCGATATAACCCACGATGATGCCAAAGATGCCGCCGATGCCGCAGATCATACAGGCCTCAATGAGGAACTGGGCAATGATGCTCTTGCGTTCAGCGCCAATGGCCTTGCGGATGCCGATCTCCCGGGTACGCTCGGTGACGGTGACCAGCATGATGTTCATGATGCCGATACCGCCTACCGCCAGAGAAATGGCGGCGATACCGCCCAGGAAGCGCTGCTGCATCTGATCCTGCTCCTTACCCTCCTCCTGCATCTGGTTGGGGGTGGTGACGCTGTAATAACCGCTGTTAGGGTCGATGAGGCCCTGAAGGAAGCCCTTGAGCAGCGTGATGGCCCGGGTGGTGGACTCGGAGTCCTTGGCTTTGGCCACAAAGGTATCCATGCTGGTCTGGCCGTTGAGCACCCGGTTCATGGAGTAGGGCAGCACGATGTAGCGGTCCATACCGGTCATGTTGTTGGGGTCTTTTTCCTGATAGACTCCAATGACCTCAAAGGGGATGTTGTTGATGGTGATGGTCTGGCCCACCGGATTCATGTAGTTGAAGAGGGCGTCCGCCATCTTGGACCCCAGCACGCACACCTGGTTGTAGTTTTTCACATCCAGATAGGCGATGTCCCTGCCCTTGGCCAGCGTAAAATTGTTGCACAGGGAGAACTGCTGGTTGCCCATCACCACCTGGGGAGATTCCTCCCAGGGGGTATTGTAGTTGTCCAGGGTCTTGGCGCCGTACTTGATGACGGTCTGATTGTACATCTGCACCACCGGGGTGACGCCCAGTACATACTCGTCCAGCTCCATACAGTAGTCGTACAGCTCATCGGATACCTTCTCGCTGTTCCAGCTGCTGGCATTGATGTTGATGATGTTGGTACCCAGGCTCTCATAGAACGCCCGCATCTGCTGGTTCTGGCCCTGGGCATAGGACACCAGGATAATGACGGCGGCCAGGCCGATGATGACGCCCAGCATGGTAAGGACGGAGCGGGCCTTCTTGGCCGCAATGGACTTGACGGCAATCTTGAACGCCTGGGTCAGATTCACTGGAAGGCCCCCTCTCTGTCTCCATCGTAGATGATGTGTCCGTCGGAAATCCGCACCACCCGCTGGGCGGTGGAGGCGATGCCGTTGTCGTGGGTGATGAGGATGATGGTGGAGCCCTCCTCATGGAGCCCGTGGAGGATCTCCAGCACGTGCTTGCCGGTGCGGGAGTCCAGTGCGCCGGTGGGCTCGTCGGCCATAATGATGGGAGGCTGGGTGGCAATGGCCCGGGCGATGGCCACCCGCTGCTGCTGACCGCCCGACATCTCGGTGGGCTTGTGCTCCGCCCGGTCGGCCAGCCCCACCCGCTCCAGGGCGGCCTCCACCCGGTCCCAACGCTTGGAGGCGGGCACCCCCTGATAGATCAGGGGGAGTTCCACGTTCTCCCAGGCGTTGAGGGCGGGAATCAGGTTGAATCCCTGAAAAATAAAGCCGATCTGCTTGTTGCGGATGTGGGCCAACTGCCTATCGGTCAGCTCGGTCACGTCCACCCCGTCCAGGTGGTAATCCCCATAGGTGGGGATATCCAGACACCCCAGGATGTTCATCAGGGTGGACTTGCCGGAGCCGGACTGGCCGATGATGGCCACGAACTCTCCCCGATCCACCGTGAGGCTCACCCCGTCCAGGGCCCGGACCTCGCTCTCCTCCCCTTCATGGTAGATCTTGAAGAGGTTTTTTACATCGATCAGCATATCAGCCACCCCAACTGTCGGCGCTCTGGGTGGCGTAGCCGATAAAGACCTCGTCCCCCTCGTTGAGGCCCCGCTTGACCTCCGCCCGGCTGGTGTCGTTGATGCCGATCTCCACCGGCACAGCCCAGAAGCCCTCGGGACACTCCCAGGCGGGATCGGGCTCCAGAATGGCGTTGGCGGGGGCCTCCTTGGACTTGACAAAGACGATGGTGCCGGTTTCCTCATCGGAGGAACCGCCGCCCATACCGCTACTGGCGCCGCCGCCCGCGGAGATGCCCGGACCGGGCATGACGACCACACCCAGCTTACGGGCGGAGACACCGCTGCCGGAATACCGCTGCGGCACTGCCACCGCGCCGCCGCTGACAGACATATCTCCGTCTATGATCATGCCGCCGTTGTCGATAATCACATTTCCGCCGTCAACGGTCCCGCCGTCGTCGGGCAGGATCTCACCGTCAATCACGCTGCCGTCATCGGGCAGGTCACTACCGTCCATTTCGCCGCCCATTCCATCCTCTCCGCCGTTCTCGGCAGGAGGAGCATCCATATTGTCGGGCAGCGTCACATTGTTGAAGCTGACGTACTTCACAGCGGCCACAGGCACGGTGAGACAGTTGTCCGACTGGCTGGCCACGAAGGAATAGCTGACGTAAGTACCGGGGATCATGGAGCCGTCAGAGTTGTCCACCGCAACCACCGCCGGGATGGAGGCCACGCCGTTTTCTCCGGAGGCGGTGAGGGAGACGCTCTGCACCACGCCCATGTAGGGGGTGCCATACTGGTCCAGATCCACCATCATGCCCACCTTGACGTACTGGGCATTGAGCTCGTCCACGCTGATCTCCACCGTCATCTGGGAGGTATCGGCAATGCTGATGCCCTGGCCGCTCTGTACCTCCTCACCCTCCATGAGGCTGCAGGACAGAACCGTACCGGCGATGGGGGCCACGCCGTTATACTTGCTCAGCTCGTCATTGGCCTCCTTCAGCTTCTCCTGGGCAGCCTTCAGGGCCTCTTCCTTGGCGCTGATCTCCTCGTCGGAGTCCTTGGCGCCCAGCTGGACCAGTACCTGGCCCGCCTTCACGTCGGCGTAATTGAGCAGTCCAAAGCTCTCCACCGGACCGGAGGCCTTGGCCTTCACCACGGTAGTCTCATAGAACTCCAGCTTGCCGTTCTGATAGGGATAGATGGGGGTGCCGTCGGCGGCGGTGAGGGAGGCGGAGGCCTCCATCCCCTCGGTAAGGGTGCCGGGGTTGTCCAGCACAAAGACCACCTCAAAGTGGGTGGCACCCTCAGGAGAGACAAAGCGGACCTTGTTGATCTTCTCCACCGTACCGGTGCGGCTGCCCATGATGGAGGGGATGGTGATCTGGGCAGTCTGCCCCACCTTGATGCTGTCCTCATAGGCATAGCTGTAATAGAGGGAGATGCGTAGCTTGGTGTCGTTGACGATGGTGGCGATGGTGTCGCCCTCGTTCACCGTATCTCCCGCCTTCAGGTTAGCCACCTCCCGCAGGTTGCCGGCATGAGGGGCCTTGATGGTCAGCTCCCCGATCTTTTCATGGACCGCCTGGAGCTGCTTCTGGCAGTCGTCCACCGTCTCCTGGGCAGCCTTGACGGCCTCCCGGGCCGCGGTGTCGTCCATGCGGTAGAGGGGCTGGCCCTCGGTGACCTGGTCACCCTCCTTCACATAGAGCTCCAGAATGGTACCGGTACCCGGTGTAACAGTGGCCGATTTGTTGGCCTTGGCCATGCCACTGCCTTCCACCTTCACCTGGATGGACCCCAGCTGAACGGTGTCGGTCATGGCTTCACCCAGTCCAGTCTGATCCTCCCGGAACACAAAGTACCACAGAGCAAAGACAATTCCGGCAATCACCGCCGCGGTAATGAGCAGGCCCACGATCAGCTTGACCTTACTGCGGCGCTTTTTCTTTCTGGGGCCGGAAGGCGCCCCAGCCGGCGGCGTTTGGCCCGGAGCGGGCCGCTCGAGCACAGGCGTCTGTTGATCCGTCATATTGAACTCCTCCTTGTGTACTTGCTTGTTCACTGCCATTCTAGCATACCGGGTAAGGTAAGCAATGACAAAGCAATGACAAATTCTTAACAAATCCTTAAGTTTCCCAGTTGACTTCAGGTTGGACATCTGCCAGCACCAGTGTATGCCCTTCCGCAGGAAATCTCCGCCGAAAACCGCCGCTCCTTTCTTTGGTATACGTTTCCTTTTCACAGACGTTTTCCGTCTGAAAAGGTTCCATCTTGGAAGAAAAGCAGGCGGCGGAAGGTAATCCTTCCGCCGCCTGCTTTCATTTAAAGTTCAATCAGATAGCGCTCATACCCGTTGATCACTCTGGTCTTGCCGTAGCGCTGTTCCCGCTGGATGCTCCGGCCGTAATTCAGGTGGGTGTGTCCATGGAGATGGAGGGCGGGCTGATACTTGTCCAGCATCCGGTTAAAAGCCCGGAAGCCGGTATGGGCCAGGTCGGTGCAGGGCACCATGTCCTTGCCCGGCGCATGGGTCAGCAGAATATCAAACCCCTTTTTAAAATACAGCTTTGGGGACAGCCGTATGGCCCGCAGATTCATCTCCCTGTCGGTGTACTGGTGGGGGCCCTTCTTATAGCGCATGGATCCCCCCAGGCCTACGATACGCAGTCCCTGGTACTCATAGTACTGCCCGTCGATACAGGTGCAACCCAGAGGCGGGTCCTTTTCATAGTGCCCGTCGTGGTTCCCATGGACATAGAGCACCGGGCAGTGGGCAAAGGTAGCCAAAAAGGACAGGTAATGGGATTTCAGGTCCCCGCAGGAGAGGATCAGGTCCACCCCCTCCAGCTTATCCGGCGTAAAATAGTCCCAGAGGGCGGGGGACTCGTAGTCGGCTACAGCCAGAATCTTCACTTCAGCCCAGCCTCCTCAAAGCCCTGAACCCGCATCCACGCCCTGGCCCGGTCGGTCAGCTCCTCCGGCCTGGGGATGGACCCCTCCACATAGGTGGACAGCCAGTTCATGGACAGGATCTGCTGGGCGGGCAGGGGTCCGTCGTCGCCGTACACCACATGGCCCTGCTGGTTCATCAGCACCCCGTAGAAGGGATCCAGCCGCTCGGCCCGAATGGCGTCCCGCAGCACGCCGGCCAGCCGCCGGGTACCGGCGGGCAGGCGGCGGGAGCAGAGCACATCCACTATCTTCTGGTTCAGGCCCCACCAGTAGCTGATGGCGCTACTGCCCCGGCTCTCCTTCTTCCAGCTGCCGTCCAGTACCCGCCGCACCAGGCTCTGATAAAATCTTCCCCAGTCGCAGTGGATCATGGCCAGATTGTGCAGCTCCCTTGACCGGGGCCCGGCGTTAGCGGCCAGCCGGTCCAGGTAGTCAATATACACGATGCCCTTGGCCCGGAGGCTGTCAATGCCCCCGCCCTCCTTCAGGCTGTTCCAGGACAGCAGCACCCGGGCATTGGCGTTGACCATTCTGGCCCCCTGGGCAAATGCGTTGATGCTGGCAATGGTGCCGAAGGTGGGGTAGTCGGCCACATAGCCGATCCATCCGCTGCGGGACAGGGTCCCGGCAATGGCGCCCTTGATAAACTTGGCCTCATACATCCGGGGATAGTAGGTCCGCACCGAGGGATAGGAGTTGTTGAGGGAGCAGTTGAAAAATTTCACCTCCGGATGACGCACGGCCTGCTTCACGCTGGGCAGCAGCAGAGAGGGATCGGTGGTAAAGATCAAGTCCGCCCCCTTGGCCACCGCATCGTTGATGGCCGCCTCCGCCGCCTGCTCAGTGACGGCATTTTCATAGGAGAGGGTATAGAGCTGGTCATTCATGGTATCCTCCAGCAGGTAGCGGCCGCACTCATGCTCATAGACCCAGCGGGAGGTATCGCTGCTGCCGGCGTGGATGAAGGCGGCGCACAAACGCTCGCCGATGGGATGGAAGGGGAACAGGGGCTTTTTCACCGTGTCCTCCAGCATAAGGGTCACCCCGGCGTTTTCCAGCCGGTTGCGTACCTCCTGCCGGATCATGGGCAGTTCCCGGGCAATCTGGGTGGACAGCTTGCCCTGGGAAGCCTGATAGCCAAACAGCTTCACATATACCAGGAAAGCCAGGGAGATGTACTGCTGATCGGCATTCTCCCGCAGACAGGCATCCCGGAACATATAGTAAAAGGAGCGGAAATCGTGGATCTCCTCCGCGCTCCACGCTTCCCGGCTGGGCCGTCCCATGGCCTCCATCAGCTCCCGGTACTCTCCCGGTCGCCGGAACACCAGGAAATTCAGCCCTGTCATCTGGTAGAAGTTGAGGAACTCGTAGTAGGCGGTCACCTCCGGGTCGTCGGAGGGCCGGGGCAAAAGCCGGGTGACCACCGCCGGAATGGTGATGGCCCCAAAGTATTTCAGCACGCTCACCCGCTTGTGGCCTTCCACCACATAGAAGCGGTTGAGGTATTCCACCGCTTTGATGGGGTCCCGGATTCCTTCATTCAGGTGGGCCTGACAGAGGGACGCCCACTTGCCTGCAAACTCGCTGTCAGCCTCCAGGGCGGGATAAAAGCCGGGGGAAAAGCTGTTGCGCCGCAGCTTGTTGCAGGTACCCACGATGAGCTCGCTGGGCACCTCCACCACGCCCAGGCTCTCCCGCCGCATGGCCAGTTCCTCCGGATCGCCGGGCAGCACCTGCAGGCCGGTTTCCTCCCCCCGGGCTGCCGCCGCCTTGATCTCCTTTTGTCCCAGGCGGAGCGCATTGTGGTATTCCTCCAATACGGGCATATCCGCCGTCCCCCTTTCCAGTTGGTTCTTTCTTCTCTCCCAACAAACTACCACGACCGAAACAAAAATACAATCCCTTTCTCCTTCCGGCTTCTGGTTTTTGGTGGTAATAACATACAAAAAAGGAGCGCTCCGGTTGAAGAATGGCCCAAGCCGTGCTATAGTATTACCTGTTGGGCAGACCCTGGGCGGTCTGCCGTTCACCCATCCGCCCCAATCTATCCGCACCGGCCCTGCCGGTGCGTACCATAAAGGAGATTTTCCTCATGAACGAACGCAATACTCACAAGGGCACTGTTCCCTGTCATACCTGGCGCATGATCCGTGCCCAGGAAGAGGACCTGTACTACAAGCGCCCCGCGGTTCCCGGCCGCCGTCCCGCCATCGTGATGCCCGAGTCCCTGTTGGTTTCCAAGGCTCCCGCAGAGCCTGCTGCCGCTCCCGTGCCCCAGGCCGCCCCTGTGGCGGCGGAGCCCGTACCCAGCATCTTTGACCTGCGCATGGAGCAGTATGGGGACGAGCTGGCCCGGCTGTACCGGGAGCAGTTCCACGGCGACCTGGCCGCCTGGGACCGTCTGACCACTCTGCTGCGCCAGAGCTGGGAGAACCGCCGGGAGGAACTGCGGGCTCAGGACCAGCGCCGGACCGCCGACGCCGGCTGGTACTGCCGCCGGGATCTGCTGGCCATGGCCGTGGACGCCGCCGGCTTTGCCGGTTCCCTGGCCGGGGTGGCGGACCGCCTGCC